>Ga0315277_10010188_pt1 | contig 11937 bp, 8 predicted proteins | sample YL17G05_15_MG_FD_203695 | JGI IMG/M metagenome (GOLD analysis project Ga0315277, IMG submission 203695) | Sediment microbial communities from Yellowstone Lake, YNP, Wyoming, USA - YL17G05_15 | ecosystem: Environmental > Aquatic > Freshwater > Lake > Sediment | place: USA: Wyoming | collected...
TGAATCTTTTAAGCGCTTTCCCCGAGCAGAGCAGCGCCGCCGTGGCCCCGTCACCCATGGGGGCGCACATGGCCCTGGTGAGGGGGTAGGCCACCGGCCGGTCACCCAAGACCTCCTCTACCGTCATGTCCATCTGGTACTGGGCCAGGGGATTGAGCGAAGCGTGGTAATGGTTCTTGGCCGCGATCATGGCCAGCTGGCGCTGGGTGGTGCCGTACTTCTCCATGTGCATGCGGGCCGCCATGGCGTAGAGGTCCATGAAGGGGGAACGGCCGCCCTCACCCCCGCCCTTGGAGCCACCCCCGGATGCCTCGGCCTCCGCCGCCTTCTTCTTTTCGTCCGCCTGGAAGGCGGCCAGGACGACCTTTATGAACTCCACGTCGGCGTTGGACATGAACATCTCGAACATGGCCTGCTTGTTATCGGGGTTGAACATCTTCTCCACCCCGATGGCCAGCGCCACGTCGTAGGCTTCCGCTCTTATGCCCAGGTAGGCGCCGTTCACCGCGCTGGTTGCCCCGGCGCAGGCGTTCTCCACGTTCATGGTGGGGATGCCCTCGATGCCCAGAGGGACGAGCGCCACCTGACCGCGGATGCTGTGCTGGCCGGTCACGATGCCCCAGAAGGAGTTGGAGAACCAGGCCGCCTCGATATCCTTCTTCTCCACCGGACAGTCCGCGAGCAGGCTGTCCACGACCTCCGCGGTCATCTGCTTGATGCTCTTCTCTGGGTACTTGCCGAAGCGGAACATGCCCACGCCGATGATATATACGTCCTCCATCCCTGCCTCCTTTTTGCCGTGTTCTATCTTCTACGATGCTCCCTCCCTACGGGCATCTTCTATGATAACTAACCCGTTTCGGAGAGCTCAAGGAGACGCAGCAGGGCCTCCTGGCTGGTGGTCGGATACATCTGGCAATACTTGGCATCACGCATCAGGCGCTCCATGCCGTAATCCCGCATGTACCCGTAGCCGCCGTGGATCTGCACCCCGTCCATGGCTGACTTACAGGCCTGTTCCGTGGCCCGCAGCCAGGCCACCATGGCCGGCTCCAGGCCTCCGTCCTCGCAGGCCTTTTTCACCAGGGCCCTCCCCTGCTCCACCGCCGCCAGCATCTCCGCCAGGAAGATGCGCATCTGCTGGTGCTCTATGATCATCTTGCCGGCCTGGTATCTCTCGCACGCGTAGGCGTAGGCCTTTTGCAGCGCATTGCGGGAGATGCCCGTGGCGATGGCCGCTAGCCCCAGGAAGAGCACCCTCTCCACCTCCTCCACCATGTTCCCCCCGGAGATGATGTTGGAGGGCTCCACGCCTTCAAAGCGGATGGATCCGGCGCGGGTCGCCCGCAGACCCATCTGGTACGGTTCGGCCGTTATCTCCACGCCGTCCGCGTCACCCCTCACCGTGGCCGCCTGCGTCCCTCCCCCACCGGAGGGAAGCAGGGTGATGAGAGAACATTCCTGCGCGTTGAAGGCGAAGGGCACCCGGCCCTCCACCTTTCCCCCGGAGACCGATATGTCTCCTGGAAAGGCCAGACAGGCGGGATAGGCGTCGGGGCCCACCCCGGTGATGAGGCCTTCGAACTCGCCTAAGGCGGCGGGCAGCAGGGCGGCGTTGTGCACCAGCACGGCGGCGGCCACCCCCGCCTCCTCCACCGCCATCTCCTCCAGGGCGACACAGAAAGCGTAGGCGTCCAGGCCTCCACCCCCGAACCTCTCCGGGATGAGGGCCGCCAGCATCCCTATCTCCCCCGCCTTGGACATGGCCTCTTTCACCCGCCAGGACTTGGGATCGAGGTCGAGCTGCTCCGCCTGGGGGGCGAGCTCCTTAGCGGCATAGGCGGAAGCGGTCTCCCGCAGGATGCGGTATTCCTGGTCCTCTGCGAAATCCGGAAGCCTGATCATCTACCTCACCCCCTTCTTGAACGGACCGGGTATCTCCACCCTTAAGGTCTTCGCGATCTCGGTGTTGTAGACCACCAGCCGGTTCAACTGGTTGGTGCCCTCGTATATCTGGGTGAGCTTGGCGTCGCGGTAAGCCTTCTCCACCCAGCGCCTCTCGACCGAATCGTCCATCCCCATGAGCTCAAGCGCCCGCGAGGTCACCTCCATGGCGTTGTCCGCGCAGGTGAACTTGGCCAGGGATGCCTTGGCCAGCATATCCGTCGCGTCGTCGTCCTTGATGAAGTAGCGGAAGAGCATGTTGACCAGTCCCTTGCCGTAATAGGAGTTGAGGATAGCTGAGTAGGGCTTGGATGCCCTCACCTGCCGCGGGATGAGGAACGCCGAGAGGAAGAGCGGGTGGGTGAAGGCGTTGCGGAAGAGGGCATCCCCGCCCAGGGTGTGGCTGATATAGAGACCACGGTTCTCCTGGATGGCCGCCCACATCTCCGCCAGGGCCATGCGTATACGGTCCTCGTCGATGGGGCGCTTGCCGTTGCGCCGCTCCTTGGTCCAAGCCAGGAAGTGCTCGAAGGCGCCGCGCGCGATGCCGGTGGCGATAGAGCCCACCGGTCCCCGCGAGGCGGCCATGATGAGGAGGATGCCGTTGACGATGCCGTCACCCTCGTATCCCAGCACGTGGGAGTCGGGCACGAAGACGTCTTCGAAGAGTAGCTCGGCGGCGTGGCAGGCCCGCTGGCCCATCTTGAGCTCCACTCGCGGGGTGGAATAACCCTCCATATCCCTCTCCACCAGGAAGGTGGTCCAGGTCTCCAGGGGCCGGGAGCGGTCGGTGGCCGCGGTTACGGTCAGGTACTTGGCCTCGCTGCCCCCGGAGATGAAGCACTTACGCCCGTTGAGGCGGTACCCTCCCTTGACCTTCTTGGCCTCCATGCCGATCTTCGCCACTTCCAGGAACTCCGGCTCTTCCACGTCCGTACCCGCCGAGGGCTCGGTGATGGCATAGGCCATGAGCACCGGGTTGCCCTTTTTCTCCTCCTCCACGATCTCGTAGAGGACGGAATCCCAGTGGGCCATGGCCCCCGAGGCGATGACGGGGGCGACCCCCAGGCTATGTGCCGCGATAGCCAGGCCTATCCCTCCGCAGGCCGAGCAGAGCTCCTCCACCACCAGGGCCATGCCGGTGACCATGTACTTACTGGCCAACCCGCCCAGCACCTCGGGGATGGCCAGGGAGAAAAAGCGGTACTTGCAGGCCTCCCGCATCAGGTCCCAATCGAAATAATCAGGTTCGCGCTCCATGCGCTCGTCGAGCTCTAAGGCACAGGGCGCCGCCACCGTGCGGTTGTACTCCGTGGCGCCCTCCACGAGCTTGATGATACCCTCGATCCCCTTACGGTCGTGTTCGTAGAGCGCGTTCAGCACTGGGAAATCGGTGAGCAGCTTCTTGCCCCTCTTGCTCATCCCCTTAGAAGCCATATCCTCTCCCCTTTCGCACCTGGCCCGCGGTGTGAGGCAAATTTGTACCACGGGAACCGAGACTTATCGATGTATGCCGAATAACCTGATTTGCTTTGTAGCCCGCCCAGCCATAGACAGAAGTATTTTAAACCATTCAGTAGTCCTGAACATAGATATATGGAAACGGGCTATTGCTTTAGAAAGACCGGCCAATCAGGCAAGAGCGATTTTATCTCTCTGGGGTCGTACGATCGTCGCCGCAGCCATCGAGGACTTGGCCGACAGCCTGCTTTCCGAAGATCTCGCCCACTCCCTGGTCGTGGGGGGTGTCAAGACCGTCGATCCCTTCGCCTGAGTGACCTGTCTCGATTCCGAGCTTTATGCATACTTACCGGTTGAAGGCGCCCTCGCCCACCTTACCCGTGAAGATAGGCTCGTAGAAGAGTTTGCGCGCCTCGGGGTAGTTTTCGTAGCTCAGGTTGATCTGCTTGTTCAGGGCCAGCCCGAAATTACGATACACCAGCCATGGCGGTAACCCGTCCCGCAGGGCCACCGCCTTGATGAGAAGCTGCCCCAGGGTGAGGGTGACGTCGCCTCCCACCATGCGCTTGAAGGATGCCTCTTCCTCGTAGGCGTCCCATTCCGCCTCCGAGTACGCGGGGATCACACCATTGTCCCGCGCCCTCTCGATGTCTGAGGCCATGATCATACGCTCGATCTCGAAGACGTTGCCGATGGCGCCCAGCGGCAGGCCGATGAGGCCCAGCCTCTCCACCACTTCGTTGACGCTGGGTATGCCCTCCTCCGGGCCCATGAGGATAGTCTCGTTCTCGCCACGCGACAGGCCTCCCGGGATGGGCGAGACTATCTCTATGCCGTTGGACAGGCGCATGGAGGACATGAGGCCGTACTTCCCCGCCCCCAGGGTGGAGGGATAAGCGGTGATGGAGCTGATGGTCACGTCCGGGCCCACTCCGGGAGTGATGGCCATACCGCTCCTCCAGTCCTCGGCCGATTTCTGCATGTAGTAGTAAAGACCCGCGCGGTTGGATAGGAATGCCCCGCCTAGCTTGGCCAGGACCACCCTTCCCCGCGGTCGGTAGGAGGCGGCGAGGGTGGCCGTGACCTCGAGCGGATCCGGGAGGGTGTCCGGCTGGGTGGAACGGTGAGAGATGACGGTATTTAATCCGGCGCTGTGGAACAGCTCCATGTACATCCATGCCTGCGCGAAGGAGCCCACTTGGTTCAGCTTGACCAGCCCGGCGTTGCATACACCCTGCTGCAGGGCTTTATAAGCTATGCTGGGGTTGGTGACCAGGTTGTCGTCGCCGACGATCAATAACCTGTCCCCAAGCTTTTCTGTAAGCTCCTGCCAGAACATCCACTGACTCTCGGGCGCCGCGAAGGGGTCCTCGAAGGCGAGTTGATATCTCCACCGGTAGAAGAGCTCGATATACCTGTCCAACAATTCGGAGCCGCTCATCTTGCGCCCTTGCCATGTATAAGAACGGGTTTCAGGATCGAACATGGTGTCCGAGTCAGCGGCATTGTCTATTCCCAGGAACATGTTCTGGCCGTAGCGGTAATCGTATTTGGCTCCGGCCTTACTCGCCGCCTCCATCAAGAGCGAGATGGCAGCCTCGTCGCCACCGCCGTAGCCGTTGAAAGAGCATCCGCCTTCGTTCTCCCGTCCACCGCCGGATACTCCATCGCGGGAGAATATCTCAGCCACGATCTGGTCTTGGAGAGCCGGCAGGACCCGGAGGGTCCCGTAGAACCCCCTGCGTTTGATATCCTCGGTCTGCTGCGGGAAGAGGATGATCCATTTCTCCTGGCCGACCAGGTCGGGCGAGGTACTAAGCTTGTTGCCATCGGCATCCACGAACTCGGTGTGCTTACCCGCCTGGATAACGTTATGTGCCCCCTCGGGGAGATAGACTACGACCTCCTCGAACCGAGGGTCATCTCCCCCGTATTCGGCCCAGTTCCTCGCTTCGCCAACGAGCCTGTCGTAATTGGATTTCGCGCCCCGGTCGATCTCATCCCTTCCGGCATCGACCGCCAGAATGCCCACGGCCGCCTGCTCGCCCAGCCTGGCTTCCATCTTCCGCTTAGGTCCATTACCCGTATCTGACTTCCTCTTCATCACCTCTGCGCCGGCCTCCTCGCTCCGCGACCCGGATCCTCCCCGGGTCCCCCGTGGGTTCTTATCTCAGCGCATGTCCTCGCCAGTGGATTTCCCTGATGATGGGGAGCCTCGGGCGCCGCCACCGGCCATGACGCATACCGGTCTCTCGACCATATGATTTTACCACCCTGCCGGGTATTCTAGGGCTTGTTTCCGACTCCACTATATCCGCACGCGCAGGTCCGAGATGGGGTAGCTCATGCAAGGGTGGATATACCCGAAATGCTCGTCCGCCCAGCGCCTGAGCACCCGGGCGGGGGCGAAGACCTCGCCCGCCACCAGGCGGGTGCGGCACACGGTGCATTCCCCCGAACGGCATACCGCCTCGACGGCCAGGCCCACCCGCTCCATGGAATTCATGAGGGGCTCCCCGGCTTTGGCTTTGAAGATCGTTCCCGTGCGCTCCTCGGTGACCTCGAACTCGGTCTCCGGGGCGACGCCGGGCCAGCCATCCTCCAAAGTCACGTCGTCGGGGGGACCGTAGGCCTCCTTCTTGACGCGGATGCCCGACACCCCCAGCGTCACCAATGCGCCCTCGCAGAACGGATACATCTCTGCCGGCCCGCAGATATAGAAGGTCCTGCCTTCCACCGGCCCCAGGACATTGGAGATCATATCCGCGTCGATGAAGCCGCAAAGACCTCCCCAATCCTCGCTGGGCTCGGAGATGATGAAGTCCACGTCGATGTTCTCGTTCTCCGCCCCCAGCTGGGCCAGCTCCTTGCGATAGATGATGTCTCCCGGGTCGCGGGACCCATACAGCAGGTGGATGTGCAGCGGCAGGCCTTTCTCCACCGTCTCGCGCATGATGGAGATGAAAGGGGTGATGCCGCTGCCGCCGGCCAGGAACACCAGGTCGGAGCCGTCGGTGAGCGGCTCGTGATAAAAGCTGCCGCATGGTCCGGTGGACTCCAGCACGTCGCCGGCCTTCACCTCGTCCAGCAGGTAAGTGGAGACGAATCCGCCTTCCTTGCGCCTGACGGTGATGTCGTAGTAGGGCTTGCCCGGGGCAGAGGCGATGCTGTAGGGCCGCGAGGTCTTCACGCCGCCTGTCTCCACGAAGATGTTGACGTACTGCCCCGCCCGGAACCATGGCAGCCCTCCCTCGGCCGGCACCAGGCGCAGTGTCCTGGCGCTCCCCGTCTCCTCGACGATCTCGGATACCCTGAGTGAGAGGCGCCGTGGATGCAGCCCGGCCATGGACTTATCGACCGCGTGAGTCTCTATATCTATCTCCGGGGCCTGAGCCGCCTGGTTCTCGCAGAAGGTCTTGAGGTCCTCCAGAACGGCCACCTCCATGCCGCCCTTTTCCATGTCCTCGACGATGTCTGCGGCGGCCGCGTGCCCGGCGTCGATGCACGGCTGGAATCCTCCGCCATTACGTGTCCAGGCGCCGGCGAAATAGAGCCCCGCAATGGGACCGCGGTGGGGGAGGCGTTGCACGGCCGCTTCGGCCACCGAGTTCTCATAACCATATACCGCCCCACCGACGTTCCCGGTGTAGCGCATGTGGGTGAGTGGGGTGGCCACCTCTACCACCTCGATATGGTCCCTGATGCCCGGGGCCACCCGGGAGGCCAGGTCGATGAACTTGGAGGCCAGTGTATTCTTGGCCTCCAGATACTCGGAGGGCGAGAGTTTGAGCCAGGGGTCCCCGAAACCGAGAGAGGTCAGGGTGACCACGCAGGTGCCGGGCGGGGAGAATTCGGGGTCCAGGACGTTGTAGGGTGCTATGGCGCATCCGGTGGGTTCAAAGACCGCGTTATTCTTGGCCACATCGTAATGGGCATCGAAATCGTAGTCCAGGCCGAGCATGATCTCATGGTTCTCCAACCCGAGGTCGCTAACGGGACAGTCCAAGCCCAGAAAGACATCGAAGAGGGAGATGCCGACCTTCCCCCACCCCAGGCGTTTGAGATACCAGGAGGGGATGTGCTCGCGTCCCACCAGGTCGACGCAGGTAGAGATGGGATTGGCGTTGCTCACCACGTAACCGGCGGCGATCTCGGTGCCGTCTTCGGCCATTACTCCCTGGACCCTGTCCCCCTCCACCAGTATGCGGGAAGCCCCGTTGTTCAGCCACACATCGCCGCCGTTCTCCAGGATGGACTCCACGAAGGCCTGGGAGAGGGCCTGGCTCTTGCCCTTTATGTGCACCGGGCCATACTTTAAATAGGTCGCGGTTGCGATGGCGAAGAGGAGGAAGGAGAGGCGCGAGGGGGGAAGGCCGTAATAACCCCAGAGTTGGGCGATCATCGCCCGGGCCTTCTCGTCCTTCACCTCTGTGTTGAGCACCTCTCCCAGGTTGCTTCCGGCATAGGTCATGAGGTTGGTGAAGGCCGCCGGGTCCTTCATCATCGCTTCCTGGGAGAAGTTGGTAACCTCCTCCAGGAGCGCGAACATGAGGGAAGAGAACTTTTTTATCCCCACCGCCTCGCTCGGGAAGTGCTCGCAGAGTACTCCCTCGAATCCTTCCCGCTCGGCGGGCATGACCATATCCAGGTCGGGATAGACGCTGCGGTAGAAATCGGGGATGTCCAGGAACTCCACCTTGTGGGCCACCCCGCACTTCTCCAGCGTGCGCCACAAGGGTCCCCGCCGGTCGGCATGACCCAGGCCGGAGAGTTCATGCAATGAGACATCGAATTCGAAACGCCCCCTGCGGAAGGTGGAGGCGTACCCGCCCGGGACACTATGCTTCTCCAGGAGTAACACCTTTTTGCCCGCTACCGCCAGGTTGGCCGCCGCGGAGAGCCCGCCTAGCCCCGCCCCTATGACCACGGCATCGTAATCGCCCATCTCAATATCCTCCTTCTTTTATTCCGAAAAGATCACGCGATACACGCCTAGATTGAGTATTCCCACATGCGATATCGCATAACCTCCCCGGGAACTACTGGGTCGGTCGGAGCTAGGCTTAACGCGAAGCGATAAGCCGTATTGCGAGGAGGCGAAGCCGACGCGGCAAGCTCGATTGAGTATTGCCTTTCGATTGATCGCACATGTCGGAGCGGAGCGAGACCGTTACCCGGAAGAAGGTATGTAAAGGTGTGTCTTCGCCGGCACCTGAAATGAAATCCCCCAAGTGGGCATAGCCCTGCTACATAATGACCAACTTGCCAGAGAACGATGGGGTCGGTCACAGAAGAAGCGATTAAATGAAGGATTCAACGTATCCAACCGTAAGTGATATCAAGATCATGTTCGGGCGTAGCCTATATAGAACACCCTGCCCTGGAACGATGGGGTCGGTCGGAGCGACATCGCAAGCGGCCAGCACACAGGTAGCGCAAACGGCGAGAAAGCTCCGCTTTAGCACTTCGATCGAGGGTCGGAAAAAGGTATCAACAGGCCGCGCGTCGCGGAGCGAAGACCGTTACCCCTCGGCCAGGGCCGGAAGAATCCCTTACTGTTTGCCGATGTCTTCCTTCTGACTCGCGGGCGGCGCTCCCGCTAGCGCGCCCCCGCCGATATATAAGCTCTCGATGATCAGGACCTGATTGCGGTCCTCCAGGCGCAGGGTGTCGCGCAGGTTCCCGGAGTTGAGTCCGATGTTGATAGCATCTTTGGTCATACGCAGCCCCAGGGGGGACTTCTCCACCATCCTCTGGGCTATCTCCTTCGCCCTGTCCAGGAGCTCCTCCTGGGGGTAGACGTGATTTGCCAGGCCGATGCGGTAGGCCTCCTCGACCTCGATGACCCTGCCGGTCAAGAGCATCTCGGCCGCCATGCCCCATCCCACGATGCGCCACAAGAAGTAACTGGAGCCCATGTCCGCTCCTCCCGTGCCGATGTTGATGTAGGATGCGCAGTACTTCGCCGCCGGCGAGGCCAGGCGCACGTCCGCGGCCATGGCGAAGCTCAGGCCCGCCCCCATGGCCGCACCGTTCACCGCCGCGATGATGGGCTGAGGGCACGCGCGCATCATCTCGATGATGTCGGAGAATCTCTTTTGCCCGCGCTGGACGGCTTCGCCGCTTATCCCCCCAGCCGCGAAACCGCCTTGCATGTCGGCCGCCTCCTTGAGGTCCAGGCCGGAGCAGAAGCCCCGGTCGCCGGCGCCGGTCATCACGATCACCCTGCAGTCATACCTGGACAACATCTCCCCCCAGAAAGAGTTGAGTTCCTCCAGCATGACGGCGTTTATGGCGTTCAGGCGCTCCGGACGGTTCAGGGTGAGCAGGCCTATCTCCCCATCGAGCTCGAACCTCAAGGTCTCGAATTCCATCTCATCCTCCCTCCCTAGCGAGTCGAGCCGCATCGACCCTATCTGCCTTTTCCATCCACAATGTTCATGCAGTCCGGCTAGCCGGTATACGGACCGGGACGGGAAAGCGCGGCGCGCAAATACCCGCCGCGCAGTTTCTTATCCGCCCTCCCGACTATGCGGGCTGTGCCCTACCGGCTCGCGGCGGGACGCAGCCGAAGATATCTCAAAGATCGATATCTATATCGCCGCTGACCTTGGCGATGGTGATCTTGGTCTTGCCCTCGAAGGGCTTGACGATGATCGAGGTTATCGCGCCTTCCTGGTCCTGAAACATCCAGGTAGTCTCCTCCGGTGTTGCGACCATGGGATCGCCCAGCTTCCCCTTGTACCAATCGACCACCTCGTCGATGTCGTCGCTGGTGGTGAACTCCGCCCCGGAGGCAGTGAGCACCTTATCACCGGAGGTCGTCGTGGAACTGACCCCACTGCCGGGGACGTATTCCGAGCCCGGGTATATGGGCGCACCCAGCGACTCCTCGCTGGGGGTCTGCTCCTCCACCTCGATAGTGGCTTCCTCCCCCTCCTCCCCCTCGAGGGTGACCGTGCTGCTCTCCCCTTCTTCTTGCGACTCCTCCACGGTTATTTTGCGCCCACTCTCGTCGATGACCTGACCCTGTTCTTCGCCTTCGCCATTACCCTTGCCGCCTTCGTCATCACCACAGCCGACGATAAAGGCGAGGGAGGCGATGCAGGCCACTATCACTATCAAGACCAGTATCTTTTTCAATTCGCCGCTCCTTTCCGCGATCCATACGTGCACGTCCGATATGAACGGTTCACGGTATTTAGAGTATAAACCATGCCTCCGGGTTCAAACCACGTGCCGGGCACCTCGAGACGTTCACCGGCCGCCGAGACAAAGCCGCGGGGGCCCGGATCAACTGCAGCTCACCGGGCTGAAGCCGGGGATGGCCGAACTCTTCCTTCCTTTGCGGATACCCTCGCCGATGAGGCGCATGGAGCGCTTCGGCCCCAGGACTCCGGCCAGTTCCTCCAGGAGGTCGACGCGGGAGCGTAACCCGTACCACACCTCGTGTTTGAAACGGTATACGGCGGCGAAGTTGCGATTGAAGCGGGCGAACTCCTCCTCCGCCGCCGGCCGGTCCTTCGCCGCCAGGGCCGCCACTTTGCCGGTGACCAGGGCGCCGGATATCCCGAAGCCCATGAAGGGGTCCATGGCCCCGGAGATGGTGCCGCACATGATCAGGCCATCGCGTACCAGTTGTGGATTGTCGGGTACCGCCAGGGGTACGGCCCCGCTCACGTATTCCCAATCGGAGTGGTCGACGTTTTCGGCGCGACGCATGAAATCCCGGTATCTCTCCAGGCAATCCTTGCCCACCTCCTGCCCGTAGGAGAAGAGGAGGTCGTAGTATAAGCCGTTGCAGTATGAGATGTAACCATACTCGGTGATGCATTCGTCCAGCCATATCCAGGCATAGCCGGAACGCTCCGCCTCCCCCCGCGCCATCCAGCCGTACCAGGTGATGTAGGGTATGCCCAGGAGGTCGTAGGCCTCGGTGTTGAGGCCGCAGGCGATGACCGTGCCGGGGGGAAGGTCGCCCAGCTCGTCCCGGGTCAGTTCCCTCTCGAACTCGAACTCCACCTCCGCTTCCAGGCATGCCTCGTAGAGGAGGGCGTCCAGGCTGGAGAGGCGTGAGCTGCGCTCCACGGCGTAGGACCCAGCCGACGGCAGGGGGACCATCGAGTCGTGCAGGTAGAGGGATATCGACTCCACCGCGTGGAAGGCGGGTGAGATATCTATCCCTATATATTCAGAGGTGGCCGCCAGGTCCAGGGGGGTGACGTGGGTGGAGGGATTGAATATGCGCGAGCCGCCGAAGGTGGCCTCCCTCTCCCTCACCAGGACATCATGCCCTTCCCGCGCCAGGTTATAGGCTGCGACAAGGCCGGACATCCCCGCTCCGTAGACGCTCACTTCTGCGTGCTGCAATCCCCTTCACCTCCCGTGCTCCCGTGCTCCCGTGGTACGACCGCTACCCATTATGCCACAAGGTTCTTCTCCGAGATGCTCCCTAGAGCAGGGCGCCCCTCTCCTCCAGCCGGGCACGCAAGTCCGGGAAGTCCACCCCTGTGACGGTGCCGTCACCGCGCA
>Ga0315277_10010189_pt1 | contig 11937 bp, 11 predicted proteins | sample YL17G05_15_MG_FD_203695 | JGI IMG/M metagenome (GOLD analysis project Ga0315277, IMG submission 203695) | Sediment microbial communities from Yellowstone Lake, YNP, Wyoming, USA - YL17G05_15 | ecosystem: Environmental > Aquatic > Freshwater > Lake > Sediment | place: USA: Wyoming | collected...
TGTAAAAGAAGATAGCAAGGATGTTCTTACGGCCGTCCTAAACTCACCACTCGGTGCTGTCTGTTATGCAATGGTAGCTTTTTCTCTGAGGTTTGCGAAAGTATACAGAAAAGATAAGGAAGAAAAATGGGTTACATCGATAAAGACCTATTATCAATCGGTCATAGAGACAAATCGAACCGTTGAATTTCAAGTGTGTCTGGGAACCTTCTTGCCCCAACTTTACTATCTTGACAAGGCATGGGTTACTGAAAATATAGACAAACTATTCCCGAAAGAAAACGAAAAAATGTGGGAATATGGTTTCTCAAGTTACTTGTTACATTCCACTACACTATCAAGAGAAATATACTGTTTGTTAAAGGAACACCAGCACTATAAAAAAGCTTTAAAAAAAACGGAAGGTAATCTGTTTCCAAAGCTACCTCAGCACGTTTGTCTCGCATACTTAAATGACTTGGAAAGTTTATCGAAAGAAAGCTTGCTCAGCGACCTAATAACAGGTAAAAATACTACATATCTATTGGACCTGATTAGCTTTCTATGGCATCTCCGAGATAAACTGGAGCCAAAAATGAAGGAAAAAGTAAAACCGTTATGGGGGGCTATTGTAGGTTATATCTCGAACTTGCCAAATACAGAGAAATACAAAGATGTTCTTGCAGAACTTTCTTATTGGCTTTCACTAGTCGAAAACATTGACAATGATATTGTTAAGTGGATGAAGCTGTCAAACAAGTACATGAACGATTTAAGTTCAATGTTTTACCTGGAGTATTTGAATATTCATGTCTCAAAGAATCCAGAGCTTGTAGCCGAGATTTTTTATGATTTAGTATCCGACACCCACTACTTTCCGTACATAAAGCAGGAAGAAGTAATAGCTCTCGTCAAGAGCTTGTTTGAGAGCGGACAGGAAGAAAAAGCAAAGAGGATCTGTACACTATATCTCTCGGCGGGTTTTGAGTTCTTAAGAAAAGTATTTGAAGAAAACAAAGATAAATCGGAAAGCAAACGAGCCATCGATTCAAATAATCTCAAAGAGACAGTAAATATGTGACATCAAGCGCGCTGGCTTGTCCCTAAATTAACTAGTGTAATTGGGGTCTCGTATTTTGTGACTCACGTCCAAACATAGGAGGTGAATCCTAGCGGGACAAGATGAACACGAGACCCTTGAAACCCTCTTCAGAAACGTGGACTTAAGTTTTGCCAAGGCTGCGGTGCTTGCATGTTTTCACATGGTTGGACCTGGCAGACCTCCCAGAAGCCCATCAGGGCTTTTCAGAGCATTCATCGTCATGCGTATGAAGGGTGTTCGCAGCCTAAGAGAGATGACAAGACTCCTTGACACGGACCTACGGCTCAGAAGACTGTGCCTCATCAAACCAGGCGAAGCAGGTTATCCGAGAAGCGTTCTCAGCAGGTTCATCCGCAAAGTCGGAGAAGACAACCTCACCAAGATAATAGAGGAGAAAGTAGTCAAACTGTTGAAACGGAACCGTGCAAAAGACGTTGATGTCGTTTTTGACGCTTCGTTCATTAAGGCTTGGAGCACACGTCATCCAATGGACAACCACAAAGGCGCGCGCGCGTGCGCTGTGCACTTTGATATCAGAGGAGATATTCGATTCGATGCACGCCAAAAGGCGAGGCAGACTTCGATTGTCTCATTTTAAACTGTTGATCATGAAAGTCACTATATCGATTTCAGGCAAATTCAACACTTGAAATGAATGCATGCAATGTAACTCACGCGCAGATAGTTTTTTCTCAACACAGCCCGCGGGGCATGTGACGAACCAAGGGGACAACTTTGAGAGTTTGGTTTTCATGTCTCCAGGAGTCAATACTACCACCAGAGGAATAGGAGCAAATTCGTATTTTTTGTCCTTATAGGATATTTTTCCTTGTACATTTGGAGTAATGCGCAAGCCAGGTTCTGGCATTTTTTCCCACCACTCGCTTTTTTGCAGGGCGATTTCCCGGCCTTTTGAGAAGTCAGGAATGTTATGAAAAGTCATGAAGGGTTTCAGTTTCTCACGAAGATAGTCTAAGATATCCAGGTATGCACTAGTATCCCTTGTAATGAATATTCTGACTCTTAGTTTTGAGAATTTTCCTTGGCAAACCAAAGCGTTCGCAATAACAACATATTCATTGAAGCCACAGAGGAACGTCATTGAGACGGGATTCTTAATCAATTGCATAGTCTTCTCTAGGTTACTAACACTCCATCCACAAACTGCCCTCCTCGAGCATTTCAGTACCCAGAATCCTATCGGGAGAAGAGGATCATGCTCGAGCAGTAAATTACTTAGAACAGTGAGATTCTCGATACTAAAATCGACTTCAGAAAGTGAAGTAGCATAGACGACGTCTATCTCATCTTCCGCATACGCCGTTGCTGGCTTAAAGAAGAAGTTTGGATAAAAGACCGTATCTTTCTTCAGACCATTGCAATAGGGGAAAAAAGGTAAGCCATCCTGTGACCAATATATGTACTCGTAAGTCTCAGATTGCAGATTGGCTAGCCATTTTGACAGTTCAAGAAGACCCTTTGAAGACAATTGAGGAGGGTCAAGGGGCTCGAGTAGACCTTCTTGCTTAAGGTGCCAAATTATGGAATTTGCATTTTCCTTCTCCATAGAACAGATTGGGGCAATGGTTGAAAGATTGTTGAAACCACGCGCGATTTGGAGTAGGACCTCGAATTCTGGATTATACATCTACACCATCTGTCAGTTCCTAGCTTATATTCTCAAGATTGCTTAGACTGATTCGAGGGCCTTCATGAGCGTATGGGCAGATAAGAACGAGGATAATGTTCTTGACTGCATCGAAGAAGCATGCCGAAACTCGAACGAATTGGTCGAAAACTTTCACAAGAAAGATAGAGTACATGAGAACGGTGTAGACATATCTTGTGAAAACCTTGGAAAGAAGATCAATTTTCAAGCTAAGGTAAAACCAGGCAAAGAACACATAGAGCAACTAGAAAGATTCTCAGAGTCTGTTGCGGATGAAAGGATTTATGTTTACGTTGATCAGCCATCTAGACCTTTCAAAAAAAGCATGGACAAGCTGAACGGGGTTGTTGATTTTTGGGATGCTAAAAAGCTGGATGAGTTTCTTATTTCAAACCGTAGCCAATTGTACATTCGGTATATGTTCCTTAATACTACCTTAGCTAGAGACATTCATGACGCTTTGTTCAAGATATTCTCGTGTTCAAACGTTAATCCGACACCATTAGAGTCTCCAATCCTGGACTATTGGTGGGATTTTAAGGATAGAGCCACGAAGCTTCACGCAAATCTTGAGCTTATCGAGCTATTTTGGAAAGACAGACTCTTGTCTCAAGACAAACACAGCTCGATTGTTCTCAAGGGATTATTGGATGAGATTTTTCTTGGTTTCGCAATCATCGCCAAGACTTGTTCTAAGGGTTTGTTGGACGTGATAACCAGAATTGCCAAGCAACAACCAAGTGTTCTATCCTATTATGTGATCAAGGTTCTGAAGTCTACCCCATGGGGTGGGATGGTTTGTATGAAAGGCGAAACAGAGTGCTCTGTGAAGGAGAAAAGCATTATACACGAATGGATGTTGCCAACAAAAGGAAGCGGTTCAGAGTACTCTTTGATCAGCAATTATCTAGGGGATTTCCATAACATCGGCCAGAACATTGAAGCAGGCGTGGATTATGTTTTCAGCGCACGCCAGAATAGAGAAGCGACCTGATCAATGCTGGCGCTGAATGCCATAACTGAAGACCACGCATTTCTTGGAGACAGTATGGAAATCATCCAATACGACATAGGTGCCATTGGCAAGCTCTCATATTGGGTCAATTATGATTTCAAAGAGATTTAGAGCAGAAGTCAAGACCATTCACATTATTTCAAATAGGTCTTATGATATAATGATTTTTGGGAAAGGCAGATGGATGAATGCGACAGAGCAGAAGTGAAAATCGCTGGTAGCTATGTTCGTAAAATTAAGGTCGCTTTGTTTGTTGATGGTAATTTTGCCCGTCTTGAAATTGCGAGATACGGTATGAATCTATGGGATATTGATTTTGAGAAATTCTCAAATATCATTTGTGAAGGCTATTACAGACATTTTACTTACTATTTTGACGCAGCTCCAGGATATCAAAATCCAAAATTCAAAGACTTGGATGCATATCGAAACGGGATGGAGAGAAAATTCAAACGTCATAAGGTAAAATTAGGGGAGTTTAGACGTTATACTAATGGGTCTTATGGGCAGAAAATGGTGGACAATTATCTTACAACTGGATTAACTGAAGTCATAGAATCAGGATTAGTTGATAAAGTAATATTGATGGTCAATGACACTGATTTTGTCCCAGTTATAGAAAAGGCAAAAGAGCACTATGTTCCTGTAATTCTGGCATATTTCGATAAAGAGTCAACAAGCCTTGATTTAAGAAAGATATGTGATGACAAATTCGTAGTTACCCACGAAATCTTAACGAGATCTAAAATGGAAAAACCGGTTGAGGAACAGCCTACAGAGGAACAACATTAGCGCGCGGACTTGAACCCTTTTGGGTATGGGGACGGGCAGCCCCACTTTTGCCCAATTAGCGCGCTTTGAACCGGCTGGCTGAATGCGTGGAAGAGGCCTGGAACACCATTTAATGTGTTTGAGTCCGGTAGAGGCCTAAACCGATCACGGTACAGGTCCAGAATGCGTCTGTGAAATGTCTAGAAGGCCTGACAGAATCCAGATATCATTTCGTATTCCATATGGAACAAAAATCCATAATGATTCTTATTACCCCATTTCCCTTTTCTTCCAATGCTTCCACCGTCTGACCAATGCTGTGAGGAGTTGCCATAACCTTCTCATGCATGATCAGCGTCTTAGACACTTCATCCGTGAAAGGTGGTTCTTGTTGGAAGACATCCAGTGCAGCACCACCAAGTTTGCCTTCCTTAAGGGCATCCGACAATCCATCCTCGTTTATGATTTCACCTTTTGCCGTGTTTATCAGGTATGCCCCCTTCTTCATTTTGCGGATTTCTTTCCTTCCGATCATACCCCTAGTTTCTTCTGTCAATGGAACGTGAATTGTTATGATATCTGACCTCTTTAGAAGCTTATCTAAGGTTACTCTCGGTACATCGGCTTTGACGTAAGGGTCGCAGATGATGACATTCATCCCGCATGCTGAAGCCATTCTGGCAACCTCCTTTCCGATTCTGCCATACCCGACCACCCCCAATGTCTTTCCCTTAACCCGAAATCCTCTCAGCCTTTTCTTCTGCCATTCCCACCGTTTGATCGAGTTGTTTGCTTCTATTAGATTTGTCGAAAAGGCAAAAATGTAAGCCATAACACCTTGGGCAATGTCGTAGGATTGGACTGGTACGTTATGGAATTCCACACCTTTCTCTCCAAGGTAGTCTGTGCATACGTGATTTATACCGTGAGTGGCACTTATGACGCACTTCAGATTTCGCATCCTGTCAACATGTTTCTTGTTAACTTTTGTTTTGCTTCTAATCACGAGAATGGCAACGTCGCCTAAATGAATGTCCTCAGTTAGGTCGGTTGCCCTAGTGACCTCGCCGTATCTGGCCACTTTGCGGAAAAAATCATCGCTGAAATCATCAAGAACCAAGATCTTTGGTCTACTCATATTCTTTCTTCCGTAGACTTCACGCGGCTACGTTCGGTGTTTGGTGGACGATATGTAGAACTCTGCGACTTCTCTCTTGCATAAGAAAGACCGTTGGAGTTCGAATCGCTTATCTTTCCGTTCATTGACGAACCTCCGCTGAAAAGCATGTTTCCAATAGTTAGATTCTCTCTATCAGGAAGTGAGTGTATTCGCCAAACAGATTTGGGGATATCTTGATCAAGCTTTCTAAAATACCTCTCTTCAAACGAGATGATGCCTTAGGATTCTTCAGAGTAGCGATCTTCTTGATCACTTTCAACTCCTTGAAATCGCAAAGAATGTGTCTCTCGAATTCGTCGCTGTAATTCCAGAAGCGAATATGTATACCTGCCTTCATATGAAGAAACTCCGAAGGCATCCGTCCCAACAAAAATCCAAGTCTATTCTTGATGTTGGCAACGTTAGGAATTGTTATCACAATCAATCCGCCATGTCTAAGTACTCTTTTAGACTCCTTCAGGGCGTGTTCCGGAAGTGCGATATGCTCTAGAATACAGGTCATAACCACAACGTCAAACATTTCATCATCAAAGGGGAAGGCATCGTGAGATGCATCACAAAGCCTAGTCACTAACCCCTTCGTTCTCGCTAAACCTAAGGCTATACTCGAAATGTCAACGCCATACACCTTGCAAGAACTCTCCTTGATCAAAAACTCTCCAAGTATACCATCTCCACAACCTACGTCAAGAACCAGGCTATTATGCGGGATATGTGTCTTGGCGAAATCCCATCTGCTTCTCCATCTCCTTTCGAGAGTCGAATAGTCTTCAGAAGACATCTTGTTCCTCCAAATTGAATCATTGTATACTGCCTCTGTTTCTTTCAGAGAGGGCGTTTTCTCCGAGATTCTGTCTTCAGAAGATTTCATGATCATCTTATTCCTCCGGCAATTCTCTCAGTGTTCTTTCAGGTCCTGGAGGTGCAAATATCCACAGTTGTTCAAGTGTGGATGTTCTTCTATTCTCGTGTCTGTGCGCGACGCCTGGTGGAATGAAAACGGCATCACCTTTAGACAGCGTGTACTCCTGGTCTTGTGCCACGATCGTGGTCGTTCCCTTGAGGACATAAATGATCTCCTCAGTTTTTCTCGTGTGGTCGTCCGTACGGCTTCTTGGAGGGATGGCTATCCAACCCAAGCTTAGATTCTTGGCATCACAGGTGAATTTATCCAAGATGATTCTGAGCCTCTTATTCCCAGGAGCTAGGTCTGTTCCATGGCTAATGTACGTCTTCAACGATTTGCCCCTTATGACTTCGTTCTTCATCAATTTTCACCTTTACACGAATTGCTCTGAGAATTTCTCGATTCTTGCTGTTGAAGGATCAAACTTTGGAAAGAATACTTCCACAATACCATCGTTGACTATAGCTTGATGGGGGATATCGGCAGGGACGTAGTATGACTTTCCCTGTTCCAAGTCTCTTGCTCTCAAATTGCCACTCGAGTCCTTATGGACCAATTTGGCCACGCCTGAAACCAACACAAAATACTCGCCAAAATCATGTGCATGAGGAACTGGCGGGATTCTTATGAACCTCTCTGGATCTGTGGTGTACATTTTTCTAACATATCCGCTGTTGAGAAAACTGCCATCTATAGTCACTGTGCCACCTTCAACCCTTTCCTTCTCCAAGGTTCTTATCTCCACCGACATGAAATTCCCCCCCGTTGTTGTGCATTGTTGAGCATATCAGAGTCAAGAATTGCAATGTCCTCTCCGCTCAGCAGCCTGTCCACTTGTCTTGCTATAACATAATCGAAGGTTCCGGGCTTAATGATAGGAGTTCGCTTTAGATGCTGAACAGTATACCTGTGTGCAAAGGTTTTGCTGATGTGGTCTAAATCTTGGAATTCTGAGGAACTTGTGATATGCTGCAAATATGATCGCCAACCTCGAGCGACATAGTAAGCTGATAGCCAATTCAATGCGATTTCGTATGTGGCAAATCTGTCAAGCACTTGTGTGCGCCATTTTCCGTCAAGCTTGTTCGGGCCATTCCAGCTGCCAAGGTCGCTGTTTTGACTTAGGTTCTCAATCTGGGCTTCTCTCTCTTCTTCCGAGGCGCAGATCATTACTCCTCGCTCTTTGCTAGTAAGGGTTATTTCTAGTGCGGGTATTCTAACACCCTTTGTTCTGCTCAAGACTTCAGTCAATCGCCTGCCTAGGTTTTTCTGGTTTGCCTTTTTGTCAACGACAATAAAGAAGACCTTAATGGGCATCGTCCCAATGTCAACGATTATGGAATCATGACCCCTGATTAGGGCTTTGAATGAAGGATCCCTAGCCTCCATCATAGCTGTGTCATCCAGATAGGTGTCAATTGCTTGAGATCTTGTCGCATCGCAAATCACCATGACAAGATCCCTTATATGTCCACCGTCATTCTTAATTTCCCTCCAATAAGTCAGACAATCGGATCCTTCAATCTGCTGCATGAAAGGTTCGGAAACACACGGCTTATGCAAGGCAGAAAACTCCAGCGGGTAAATCTCTTCCGACAGCCCACCAAACAAAAGATCAGATTTGTAGCCTGCGTGGACAAAGGGCATTTGTTGATGGCGAGGGGCATCTTTTGGCATGCCCCCTACGATAAGGAATTTCAGAATCGGTTCCATTAACTTCCTCCACTGTTTGTTATAGGACAAGGAAACGACCTCGATTAGATATTCTCTGCAAGAACACTATTAACTATTCTGACATTATTGTGGAGAACTCATGTACAAGTTCTACATTCTCAAATAACATCTTTTGATTTGATTGTCTTCGCGGTTTGCAGGTACGTTTACTAGTTCTCAACGCAACGAGTGTGAGTAGAGGAGAGAGATGTAAAACATGAAGCCGCTTAGCAGGTTAGCAGAACCATCTGGAAAAATCCGAACTGCGTCATCAGAAGTCAGTGATTCTTCGACAAAGGTCACCATGAACAGCCACGTTGAACGCGCATCTAATAGTGTTCGAGGTCGTCGAAGCGCTAAGAACCAGCCTCAAACTCAGGGAGGTTAGAAAAATGGCTCGACAATCAGCGGTCACCCGCGATGGGCGGAAAGGCTTGACGAGAGTCAGCGCAAGCCACTTGGCGACGTTGATGAGTCTCGTTCTCAGCGCTGTTGGCTATGTCTTTGGCATTCGCCCTTTGCTGCCGTCTTATAATCAAGGAGTCGTCGATGTACTGTTATCCACTCTATTGGTTATGATCAGTCTGCGCGCTATTTACGCATTAGTCAAGGAATAGCGCCACGTTCCCCTTTTTTCATCCACGTTGAGGCCTGTATCTTGCCCATGATGTTAGTCCTCTCACTTAGTCGATCTCGTGCGATGCAGCTTTCTGAAAACCAATCACGGAAATTGAACTTTCTCTGATATGAGTCCAAGCAGACCTCTCTCGGGCATCAATTAATGAAGTCTACTAGCAAGATGAACCTTTTTTTGCGTTATAGCTGTTTGCACCTCGCAGAATTTAATCACCTCGCGATAGCATGGTTCTGAACCCTTTTGGGTATGGGGATGGGCAGCCCCAAGCGCACGCATAATGTGAGCCAAGAGCTATGGGACTTGACCCCATTTGGGTATGAGCCCGGTCCGGCCCGCCATTTGCTGTTTTTGTCGTTTGAATTGAAGTTGTTCACTGAATTGACCTTTGAGAATTGTATCAACAACTGTTTTAAGTGGTTTTCAAACGTCTTACTCAGATTGAAGCCAAGGTTACGCGTCTTTTCAACCAATTCTTGATCAACATATAGAACAAGATTGTGTTTGTTTGACAAGTGCGTTTGCACCCGAGCGGATGCGAGGGGAAGTTCTACGTTGTATGTTTGTTGTTTTTTTTGGGTAAAGCGTGAGCACTTTGGTCACTTAGGTTCTTCCGTATCTTCTGAAAAGTAGTATTCCTAGCAGCAGAGCGGTTATGCCAACGGATGAGACAACTGTAAGGTCAAACAATATTGTTTCGCTCCATACTGGAGCGCCTCTTAGGAACAATGATGTCAAAGCGTCAGTTACGTAGTAGCTTGGCACGAATTTGCCCACTGATTGTGCAGTTGCAGATAATGCTGATCCGACGAATGTTCCTAAGAACATTTGTGGCATTATGAAAATGAATGCGATCCCGGTTGCAGCTCCAGGGGACTTCGCTAATGTTGCAGTAATCAAGCCAAATCCCACGTTGCATAATGAGAAGATTAGGACTAGGATGAACGCAAATCCCAATGTGACAAAATCGCCCTTCGGACGATAGCCAACGGCATAGGCCATTACGAAAACAAGAACCGCCTGAATTAGAGCGCCAGCCATGTTGGAAATGACTTGGCTTGACATGAACTCTGTTGCACTTGTGGGTGTGACATTTATTCTTCTCAATAGTCCTAACTCTCTGTCAAGCGTGAAGGATTGTGCAACTATCATAGTCAGGAAAATTGAGGCAAAAGCGAACAAACCTGGGGCAAAAAACTCGAATGTTGTGGTAACACTTGCTAGAACCAGTGAGGGACTACTGATCCTGATGGGTGTAGCTGATGATTGAGTTTGGTGTCCGTAAACGGCTTCATCTAACGTCTGTTGGATTATTGGCGGGATTGCCTGTGTTGCAAAAATCGAGCCACTATCCACATATGTTTCCAAGGTCGTGTTGACCCATTTACTCGGGTTTGTGGGTGCGTTCCAGTATGAGTCGGCGCTTTGTTGAAAGTTTTCTGGAATTATGATTATTGCCGAGACTTTTCCCTGAATAAGATCGGTTTGTGCGGTCTCATTGCTGGCATAAGGTTGAATTTTCAAGATTTCCAAGCCTGCAAGATTTCCTAAGAAGTACTGTGCCCAAGATTGGTTTTGAACAGTTGAAGCCTTGTTGACCACCCCGATCTGGTAAGTGGCCGATTGGTTCCCACCGATTCCCCCAAAAGCCAATCCGAAAGCTAGAGTAAGCATTGCCGGGAAAAGGATTATCATGAATAGTGCCGCTGGCTCCCTGATTAACCTCTTCAAATCCTTCTTGACAAGCGCAAAAACTCGTTGGAAATTCACTTCACATCTCCTCCCGAATCTTTCGACCCGTAAGCTCAATGAAAACTTCTTCCAAGTCTTTCGCTTTGAACCTGTCTTTCAGTTGTTTTGGTGAATCGAGAGCAATCAGTTTTCCGTGGTCAATTATTCCAATTCGATCGCAGAGTTCTTCAGCTTCCTCCATGTAGTGAGTTGTCAGGACTATTGTTTTGTCTCGTTTCTTAAGTTCCCTAATGAAGTCCCAGACGGCATGACGAGATTGAGGATCCATGGCAACTGTAGGTTCGTCAAGAAAGGCTATCTCAGGATCGTGAACTAATGCCATTATCAAGTTTATTCTTCGCTTCATTCCTCCACTATATTTTCCTAAGCGCCTATCAGCGTCTTCTGATAGGCCCATCTTCTCAAGTAGCTCTTCAGTGTTCTTCTTCAGTTTCATTTTGGACATAGTATGTAGATTTCCAAACAATTCCACGTTTTCTCTTCCAGACAAGAAGGGGTATGCCGCCGTGTCTTGCGGACAGACTCCTATGAGCTCCTTGACTTTTGAAGTTTCTTTTAGGACATCATAACCTCCAACACGAACTGAACCACTTGTTGGGCAAAGCAGACCACAAACCACATTTATTACGGTTGTTTTTCCGGCACCATTCGGTCCCAGCAAGCCAAAAAGTTCACGTTTCTCGATTTCAAGACTGAGACCATCTACAGCAGTCACGTCTTCAAACTTCTTAGTCAGATTTTCTATTACTATTTCTGATGCCTTCATTTTCACACTTCATGTTGATCCATTGATCTTCATATTGGCTTAATGCTGCATTTGGTTAATAGGATATTTGATTATAGAATTCCAACACGGACTAGCGCGCGTTGAATTTCTGCAAGTCCACTATCTTTTGAAAAATTCTTACAATGAAGACTAAATAGGAAAAAATGAAAAGAAACATTGACGTGCACTGCGAGTGCACACGTGCGACACTTCTCAGTGTCATTCTTTTCTTGGATGAAGTGGGAGAAATGTTTTTAGGCATGCGTTGGTTTTCATCATGAAATATTCCGTATGTCATATTGGAGTTGAGCGGATGCCCCTCCTAGATACCGTCCTCAGTAGAAGAAGCGTTAGACGCTATGAACCGAAGGAGATTCCAAGAGATGTTCTAGACCAGATTCTTGAGGCTGGCAGACAGGCTCCGTCAGCAGCAAACAAACAGTCATGGC
>Ga0315277_10010190_pt1 | contig 11936 bp, 9 predicted proteins | sample YL17G05_15_MG_FD_203695 | JGI IMG/M metagenome (GOLD analysis project Ga0315277, IMG submission 203695) | Sediment microbial communities from Yellowstone Lake, YNP, Wyoming, USA - YL17G05_15 | ecosystem: Environmental > Aquatic > Freshwater > Lake > Sediment | place: USA: Wyoming | collected...
CCCACTCGGCTTCGGTCGGCAAGCGATAGCCGGTACAGTTGCAGTCCCATTGAATGATCAAGTGATAACCCCTCAGCGCCAAGCGACCGGCCCCGCCGTCGACGGCTGGACTTTCGAGCGCCGCCAATTGCCAGGTGGGATCGGCGGATAATAACCCGTTGAAAAAATCGCGCAGGGCCCACTGCGCTTTTTTCGGCCGCGCATAGCACCGGGTGAAGCCCTCTCGATCCGACAGGCGGTTGCAAAATTCCAGGGCTTCATACCAGCTTATATTGTCCTCCGGATAATTATCGCCGTTGATCCGATGGTAGCGGTTCCGATTGGTTCCGGTTGCCTGTTCATACTGGCTTTGTGTTATCTCGGTGACGCCCAACATAAAGGGTTTGGTGATTGTCACCCAATGTTGCGGCCTTTCGTCTTTAAAAGCGGTCGGTTCGTCTTTGGGCGATCCCATCAAGAAACGGCCAGCCGGAATTTTCACCATCGGAATCAAGGGTGGGGCCGGATTTTCGATCTGGCTTGAGGCCGGACTCGGAGTTGGCTCTGGTGGCTGGGCGCCGGCCGACACGAAGCAGACGACACAAATGAAGACCATCGCCGGGACAAGCACAAAAAACGAGCGATTCCAGCTAGTTTGCATTACGGCCCCTCCTTACCGCTCATACTAAACACCGCTCGCTATCGAAGGTTTCTTGATATGGAAGACAAGATAACATGGTCATAGGTTAAATTGTTAAATAAATTGTCTGCCAGAATGGCCTTTCAATTGAGCGCCAACCTGACCTCAACTTGACCCACCCGCCCGCCATGCTTAGGATAACTCGCCTAGACCGACGGAAGGATGAGCGATGATTTTGAAAAAACTGGAGACCGGCCCAATTGCCGTCAACACCTACATTATCGGCGATGAAGCCACTAAAAAAGCCATGGTCGTGGATCCGGGCGGCGATGTGCCGAAAATCTTGATGGCGCTGGCCCAGGATAAATTGACCTGCGAGATGATCTTCAATACTCATACGCACTGGGACCACGTCGGCGGCAACGGTGAATTGAAAAAAAGCACCGGCGCCCCGATCGTCACGCATGCCGACGAAGCCCCGTTCCTATCCCATCTTGGCGAAGCCGCCTCGATGTTCGGCATGCATGCGCCCGACAGCCCACCGGCCGACCGGCTGGTGAAGGAAGGCGATGTTCTGAAAATCGGAGAGTTGGAATTCAAAGTGATCGAGCTTCCAGGCCATAGTCCCTGCACAGTCGGATTGCTCATCCCCGGTTACGCGATTGTCGGCGACACCTTGTTTGCCGGATCCATCGGGCGTACCGATTTTCCCGGCGGCGATTACGCGGCCCTGATTAAAAATATCCGCGAGAAATTATTCACGCTGCCGGACGCGACGATCGTCCTTTCCGGGCATATGTCCCAAACGACCATCGGCCGTGAAAAGAGTTATAATCCGTTTTTTTAGGGGGAGCGTCATGCTGGCTGGAAAAAACATCGTCCTGGGAGTAACGGGCGGCATCGCCGCATACAAGGCGGCCGAACTGCTGCGGTTATTGGTGCAAGCCGACGCGATGGTGGATGTCATCATGACCCACAACGCCACTGAATTTGTCACGCCGCTGACATTCCAGACGCTTTCAAACCGACCGGTACATCTCAGGACATTTAATCTGCTGGAATCCTCGGATATTTCCCATACCAGCCTTTCGGATCGCGCCGACCTGATCGTTATTGCGCCGGCCACCGCCAATCTGTTGGGCAAATATGCCAACGGCATCGCCGACGACCTGCTGACCACCACCTTGCTGGCCGCCCAGGCCCCGGTGCTGATCGCGCCGGCGATGAATCCGAGAATGTGGGACCATCCGGCGGTGCAACAAAACGTTCGGACGCTTCGCGACCGCGGCGTGCATTTCATCGGCCCGGAGCAAGGCGAGGTTGCCTGTAAGGATGTCGGCTGGGGCCGCATGTCGGAACCGCCGGTGATTCTGGAAGCGATCGAAGCGCTGTTGGGCGAACAATTGTTGGCCGGCAAGCGCATCGTGGTCACCGCCGGACCGACCCGCGAACCGATCGATCCGGTGCGTTACATTTCCAATCGCAGCAGCGGCCGGATGGGCTATGCCTTGGCGCGCGCCGCGCGTCTCATGGGCGCGCAAGTCACGCTGATCAGTGGTCCCAGCGCGCTACGCGTACCCTACGACGTGAAATTGCGGTGCGTGGAAACGGCGCAGGAGATGCTCAAAGAGGTCAAGGCGGCTTTTGCCAAAGCCGACGCCTTATTGATGGCCGCCGCGGTGGCCGATTTTCGGCCGTCCGAAAAGCATGGGGAAAAATTGCCCAAGGCCACGCTCCCGCCGGATATCGTCCTGGCATACAACCCGGATATTCTGGCCACGGTGGCCCAGAAGAAAGGCAAGCGGCTGGTCGTGGGGTTCGCCGCCGAAACCGGCGAAGCAGAAGCCAAGGCCATGCAAAAATTGCGCCGCAAGAAACTGGACGCGATTATCGCCAACGACGTGTCGGAGCCGGCGATCGGTTTCGACAGCTTGGAAAATGAAGTCAAAATTCTCTTCGCCGACGGCCGCATCGTCGCCCTGCCCCGCATGGAGAAAAACCGGCTGGGAATTGAGATTTTAAAAAAGCTATTCGAAAACATTTAATTTATATATTTTTTTCCGCGATGATCCGCCCCAGCCGGCGAAGGTTGTCCACCACCCAGGCGTTGCAGGCTTGATCGGGAGATTTCCGGCACTGTCGGCCGTAGAGTTCGATAGCTCTTCGAAAATCTTGGGCCCGCTCCGCCAAGTCGGCCGCCGTTTGCAGCGCTTCGTCGTTTTGCGGATCAAGCCTCAAGGCCCGGTCCGCCGCTTGTTGCGCCTCACCGGTCAATCCCAACCTAAGTTTGGCCTGAGCCAAGGCGGTCAGGTTGCCGAGAACCGCCGGTTCAAGTTCCACGGCTCGGTCGAACCAAATCGCCGCCTGGCGGTAATCGCCCAGCCGGCTGTAAATCCGTCCTTTCATCCGGCAAGCCGCAGCCATTTTCGGATCGATGGTCAAGGCTTGATCGAAACAATGCAACGCTTCCTGAAATTGGCGCAAGCGTTGGTGGATCAAGCCTCGGCGGACCCAGGAAATGGCGGAATCCGCCGGATCATACAATGCCACCTTGAACTGCAACTCGGCATCTGCGTGCATTCCCTGTTCCAGATAGGCGGTGCCTAATTGATACCGTGCGTCCAATTTGTCTGGGGCTTTGGCCGCGGTATCCCGCCAAAATGTGATGTTGCTGCGCCAAACGTCGGTGCGCGCCATGGCGCTTGCGCCGAAGAGAAGTAGAATCAGGCAAAAAAGCCCCATGGCCAGTTGGCGCGCTTCTCCGGTTTGAGTCTTTAGGATTCGCTGAACCAGCGCCCCGAGCAGCAGGGCGAATCCAGGAAGCGCCAAATATAAGTACCTTTCCGCGATGAGATACCAGAACGGAACCAGGAGATTACTCACCGGCAGCAGAGCCACGAAAAACCAAGCCAAGGCCAAGCCTTCGAGCAGGCCGCGCCGGATCAACATCGCGCCCAGCCCGATTAAGAAAACGAGGGTCCCCACGGATAACAGCACGCCGGCATTCATCCAGGTGATGGAAATCGGGAAGTCATAGAGTCCCCGCAGATTAATCGGCAACCACAATAAACGAATGTATTCGACGCAAACCCGGCTCATGGTGAGCCAGGCATGGTAGCGGCTTCCGCCAGGAAAACGCTCGAAATGACCGAGGCCCACCCACAGGGTGAATCTTCCCGCCAGAAATACACCGGCTAGAACAAAAAACGGCAGCAGCCGGACCATCGCGGCCCGGCTGATAAAATTCGAATTTCGGTCGCGGCGCATCCATTCCAACACCAATAGCAGCACCGGCAGGGTGATAGTCATTTCCATGGCAAATAAGCCGATTAAATAGACCAGTCCCGCGAGGAACATCCGCATCCGGCCAAAACGGACCGAGTCGCGGCCGTGCAGGTAGAGCAATAGCGCGCCGATATAAAACGCCACGGAAAGAGCTTCTTCACGATTGCCTTCGCTGACCACCGCTTCGGTGGCCACGGGATGCAGAACAAACACCAGCGCGGTGAACAGCGCCGGCCGGCGTCGACCCGAGAACAATCGGCCGGCCAGAAAATAAACCAACACACCATTAAAGAAATGAATCAGCATTTGTGTAAAATTGAAGCCGAAAGGTTCGCCGCCCCAAACCGCATAGTCCAACATATATGCCAAAGTCGTCACCGGCCGGTAAGTATCTTCCTGGGCCAGGCCAAAGTAGGCGGATGAAAATAGAGCCGGAATATTGCGCAGATCGCGAATAAAGCTGTTATACGCCACGACCAGCAAGTCATCGTAAACGAAACCATGGTTTAAAGTCCGACCATAAACGATTAATGCGGCCGAAAAAATAAGAAAAATAATCAGAGCATCGCGCTCGCGATCGGTCAGTTTCACGGAGCCATCCTTTAGATTTCGGCGCCTTTTATCAACTGACGGTTCCCTTAAAATTCGCATATCCCATTCTCGGTGTTTAACCATATCAATATGAAGATTCGCCGAACAATGCAAGGTTTCGACTGCCATCAGTTTTACTTGTCAATAAAAAATGGTAAAATACTTCCCAAAGATGTGCGCTTTTGAAGAGAAACCGAGCCGAGGAAACTAAAAGTAATAAAAAGTACGGAGTTCCCGATGATCGTCACCATCGTTGAAATATTTGTCCTCCCGGAACACATAGAAGATTTTATCGCCGCCACGATTACGAATCACGAGCATTCGATCACGGAGCCGGGTAATCGTCGCTTCGACGCGCTCCAAAGCCGTGACGATCCGTCAAAATTCCTGCTCTACGAAGCTTATGACTCCGAAGCGGCCGCCAAGGCGCACAAGGAAACCACGCATTATCTGAAATGGAAGGAAACGGTGGCGGATTGGATGGCCCGCCAGCGAATCGGCGTTCCTTACCAAGCGATACGTCCGGCTTAGAACCGGACTTGATCGGTTTTTTCAGTTGGCAGCAGGCCGTAGCGCCGGTCTTTTAAGGCTAGGTGACGATGATTATCAAAATTGAGCGCGAAGGCACGGTCGGAGGATTGGCCCAAGTTATCGATGACCTTTCGCAACGAACCTCGGTGCAGGGGTTGCTGATTTTGGCCTGCGATGACAACGGATTCACGCCCGATAATATCGATCCGCTGTTGAAACGTATTGCCTTGCCCTTCTTCGGCGGCGTTTTTCCGCAAATTATTAACGGTCGGGAGCAAATGAGCCGGGGGACGATCGTGGCCGGACTGCCGCGGACGCCCGACGTGCAAATCATCACCGGCCTCAGTGACCCGAGTCTCGTTTTCGATGAAGTATTGGAACGGCAGATTCCGGTGACCGGCGAGATTAAGACCATGTTCGTTTTCGTGGATGGCCTGGCCAGCCGGATCGGCGCCTTGATCGATGGCCTGTTCAATATTTTCGGTTTGGAATTCAGCTATCTCGGCGGCGGCGCGGGCTCGCTTTCCATGCGGCGGAAGCCGTGCCTGTTCACCAACCAGGGCTTGCTGCAGGACTGCGCGACGTTGGCGATGGTCGACATTCGCAGCGGGGTCGGCGTCGCCCACGGGTGGCAGCCGATCAGCGGCCCCTATTCGGTCACCGAATCCGACCGCAACGTCATTCAAACCCTCGATTGGCGACCGGCCTTCGAGATTTACAAGGAAATTGTGGAACGCGATTCGGGTCGGGTTTTCGCGACCGATAATTTTTTCGATATCGCCAAATACTATCCCTTCGGGATCAGTAAAATCGACGCCGAAAGCATCGTACGCGACCCGGTGATGAAACGGGAGGATGGCGCGCTGGTGTGCGTCGGCGAGGTTCCGCCGCAAGCGCAGGTGGACATTCTCACGGCCGACGTCGAATCCCTGGTCGCCGCCGCCACCAAGGCCCTGTCCATGGGGTTGAAATCATATTCGGGCGCGCCGGAGGACCGAGTCCTGCTCTTCATGGATTGCATTTCCCGCGTCCTGTGCTTGAAGGAAGATTATCACCTGGAATTGGATGCCGTGTGTAATTCAGGCCTCCCGGTGATCGGTGCGCTGACCATTGGTGAAATCGCCAACAGCGGGAAAAGCTACCTGGAATTTTATAATAAAACGGCCGTAGTAGGGGTTGTGGAAGGCCGATGAAACAACTGGCGCAACAAATCCGGATCTTGGTGTACGAAGTCGCCATGACCATCGGCACGAGTCTGGATCTGCAGAAAATGCTGCGTGAAAGCCTATCAACGCTGTTAAAAAAGCTTAATTGTTCCGGCGGCAGCGTCCATTTTTGCCGGTTGCACGAATGCGGCAAACTCGGTGGGGATTTGATTTATTCCATTCCACGCAACATCCTCATCAATAAAACGTACCAGGCGGCCTTGACCCATCTGCGCGACGTGGCCGAAGCGACTCCGCCCGCGGAACTCAGCGCCAAATTGCCGATCTGCGGGCAAATGGATGGGCAATCCTTTTTTTACCTGATGGAGTTGCCCGAATTCGGTCTGCTGGTCCTGTTGAAAAACGGCGAAGCGCTCAACCCCCTGATCATCAAAGCCCTCCGGCCGTTGTTGATCAAACTGGCCGAGGCCTGCCGGGCTTGCGTCCAAAGCGAAGCGTTGCGTCTCGATGAAGCACGATTGCAGGCATTGCAGGAACTGAATCAGATGTCCGGCGCCTCAATCAAGGAAATCACGGACTTCACGTTGGAAGCGGCGGTGCGCCTGACGAAAAGTAAAATCGGCTACCTGGCTTTCACCAACGAAGATGAGTCCGTCCTCTCCATGTATTCCTGGTCGCGGACGGCGATGGAGGAATGCGCCATCGCCGATAAGCCGATCATCTACCCCGTGGTCACCACCGGTTTATGGGGTGAAGCGATCCGCCAACGCCAACCGATCGTGACAAATGATTTCTTGGCTCCTAATCCACTGAAAAAGGGTTATCCGGACGGGCACGTCCAAGTGCGGCGCCATATGAATATTCCCGTGTTCGACGGGCCCCGCATTGTGGCCGTGGCCGGGGTCGGCAATAAAGAAGAGGACTATGACGATTCGGACATCCGCCAACTCACGTTGCTGATGCAGGGCATGTGGCGCCTGATCCAGCGCAAACATGCCGAGGAGGCGCTGGAGGAAAAAGTCCAAGAACGCACGGCGGAATTGGAACAGACGAATACCCAACTCAAACAGGTCATCGCCGAATTGCAGAAAATGGAATTGGAGCTGGAGCATGAGCGGGCGCTGTTCGCCGCCCTAATGCAGGGGTTGAACGACAACATCTATTTCAAGGATCAGGACTCCCGCTTCATTATGGTGAACAAGGCCCAAGCCGATTGGTTGGGGATTGGCGATCCGGAATTGGCCCCCGGCCGGACCGACACCGATTTCTTCACCGACGAACATGCGTTGCAGGCGCGGGAGGACGAACGGCGCGTAATTGAAACGGGACAGCCGCTCCTCCGCAAGGAAGAGCGCGAAACCTGGCCCGACGGGCGGGAAACCTGGGTCCTGACTTCCAAGTATCCGCTCTACGACGCCGCGGGAAAGATCATCGGCACTTTCGGCATTTCCCAGGACATCACCGAACGGAAGGAAATGGAAAAAGAAATTTTGCGCGCCAAGGAGGCCGCCGAAGTCGCCAACCGGGCGAAAAGCGAATTCCTGGCCAATATGAGCCACGAATTGCGTACGCCGTTGAACGCGATTATTGGCTTCTCGGAAATTCTGGCCTATCGGATGGCCGGCAGCCTGACTTTCAAACAGAATAAATACGTCAATGGGATTTTGACCAGCGGCCGGCACCTGTTACGCCTGATCAACGACATTCTGGACCTCTCTAAAGTCGAGGCCGGAAAAATGGAGCTCGAGCCCTCCTTCATACATCTGCGCGATCTGCTCGAAAACAGCCTGGTCATGATCAAGGAACGCACGCTCGTACATGACATCGAACTGCGATTGGATATCTCGCCGAAGTTGGAGCGGATCGACATCTGGGCCGATGAATTGAAGATCAAACAGGTGCTGTTCAATCTGCTGTCCAACGCCGCCAAATTCACCCCCGACGGCGGGGCGATCACGATCAGCGCCCGGAAAAAGAAAGACCAATTGTTGATTGGCGTAAGCGACTCGGGCCGTGGAATTCGACCCGAAGATCAGGAGCGCATCTTCGGCAAATTCGAACAGTTGGACTCGTCGTACTCGCGCGAGCAACCAGGTACTGGTTTAGGCCTCGCGTTGGCGAAAAATTTTGTCGAACTGCATGGCGGGCGGATCTGGGTGGAAAGCAAGGGTTTGGGCCAGGGCAGCACCTTTTTCATCACCATTCCGTTGCGGAGTTCCGAAAGTCCTTTTTCATTGGAGGAAGGCCAGACCGGAGCGCCGGCCGACCGGCTCCCGGCACTCGCCGAACCAACCTCACGACCTCTAGTGCTGGTCGTCGACGATGAACCGAACTCCACCGAACTGCTTACTCAACATCTCCAAGATGCGGGATATGACACCGCCCATGCCGCAGATGGTGATCAGGCTTTGGAATTGGCCGTGCAACTCAAACCTTATGCCATCACTTTGGATATTTTGCTGCCGCGCAAGGACGGCCTGCGCGTGCTGGCCGAATTAAAGCGGCGGCCGGAAACCAAAGACCTTCCGGTGATCATCGTGTCGATCACGAAGCGGCGCCAACTGGCGATCAATTTGGGAGCCATCGACTGGTTGGACAAACCGGTAGACCCGGTGCGATTGATAAATATTTTAGAAAACCTTCCATCATCTCAAAGGGGGGCAAAAACAGGCGGTTTGGGGGGGCGCACAACTGACCCATGACTGAGTCAGCACGGCGCCGGCAACCCTGAATTTTGTAATGGGGGGAACAAAAATGGCCGGTGAAAAAATTCTGGTCGTTGAAGACAACGAATTCAATATGATGTTGGTTTTCGACCTGCTCGAGATGGCCGGATTTCAGGTAATCCAGGCCGAAACCGCTGAAGAAGCGCTCGAGTTGGCCAAAACCGAACTACCCGCGATGATCGTCATGGATGTCGGCCTGCCGCGCATGGACGGCCTGACCGCCACCAAACTCTTGCACGAGGATCCGGCCACAAAAAGCATCCCCGTGGTGGCGCTAACGGCGCACGTGATGAAGGGCGATGAGCAAAAAGCCTTGGATGCCGGTTGCATCGGTTATATCGCCAAGCCGCTGGATGCAAAAAATTTCGCGCGACAGATCGAGGATTTTTTTAAAAGGACCCCCAAATAAATCGGTGAAATGAAATGGGCGGATGCCCATCACGCCCTTAGTCGGCGAATTGGCGGCCTACCTGCCGGGTCCGTGGCACACCAGGCACTGATTTTTGTCTTGCCAGTTTTTCCCATGGTGATTGCCATGGCAACCCAGGCAATTCTGGTTCCAGTTGTGTCCGCCATGATACGGCGGATTGGTCCAAGCGCCTTCCTGGTGGCAACCGACGCATTGATCCGGTGCGGTGTACGCGTGGCCATGCGGTTCCGGCGTGGTTACGCCCAGAAAATTGTTGCTGTGGCATAGGTAACAATTCCAGGTCGCGCTGTGGTTGTTCGGATAGGTTGGCGCGGCGACCGTGTCATCATCCGCGGGCGTGGTGTCGTCGTCAGTTACGTCGTCATCCGTGACGTCATCGTCGGCGAGGTCGTCATCGGTCACATCGTCGTCGGCCGCGTCGTCGTCGGCCACGTCGTCGTCGGTCACGTCGTCGTCGGTCACATCGTCGTTGGCGGTGTCATCATCGCCGGTATCGTCATCTCCCGAATCATCGTCATCGCCTTTGCTGCAGGCGCCGAACACCTGAAAAGCCAGAAACAAAGAAATAAACGAAATCAATATCAGCCATCGTATCTTCATTATTTTTCCCTCCGTACTCTTACTTTTATTCGATGCTCAATCCTCAAATAAGAATATAATGCCTTTTATATAAAAAAAAGCGGCAATACAAAAAAAGTATGCCGCTCTTTCTAGGAAACCTTAGGAGCTTACAGCAGTTCGTCCACGTTATCCTGAACCTTGCGGATCGCGGTAATGATATCGTCGATGTCCTGTTTCGTACCCATCAGAAGCGGATAATGCACCCATACCGCTTCCTCCCAGGCCGCTTGGCGGGTCACCGGGCAATCCTCGGCGTGCTTGGCGGTAATGGCTTCGCCGTAACGCTCGCGGATTGCCGGATAATAATCGGCCGTTACCGGGAAGATATCACGGCCGGGAAGCGGGACGTAGAAATCGCCGTCCATAATGACGCCCTCGGAGATCATGGCGTTCAGAAATTGATCGCGATGCAGGCCTTTGAAGCCGGCCGGATTGTATTTGAAAATGTATTGATAATGTCCCGGCGTGGTGATGCGTGGATCCCGTTCGATCACCGACAGGCCCGGAATTTTGCGCAATTGTTCGGTGAAATAGGCCGCGTTTTCGGCGCGCAGTTTGGTCCGTTCCTCCAGCTTTTCGAGCTGGGCGATCAGCACCGCCGCGCTCCATTCGCTGATGCGATAGTTCCAACCCAGTAAATAACCCTCGAACTCGTCGTAGCCGAATTCTTTGCGCCCGCAATTGACCAGGCTGTGCAGCTTCTGATTGAACATATCGTCGTTGGTCGTGACGATGCCGCCCTCGCCCGCCGTCATCAGCTTGCTGGACTGCATGGAAAAGCTGCCGAATTCGCCGTGCGAACCGACGCCCTTGCCGCGCCACTTGGCGCCGTGCATGTGGGCGCAGTCCTCGATCAGGATCAGGTGGTGCTTGTTGGCGATGTCCTTCAGCCGATCCAGGTCGGCGATGGAACTGCCGAGGTGCACACAGATGATCGCCTTGGTCTTGGGGGTGATTTTGGCCTCGACAATGTCCGGATCGATGGTGTAGTCGGAGGCTCGTACGTCGGCGAAAACGGGCACGCCGTTGGTGGTGACCACGGCCGATGCGGTGGCCAGCCAGGTATACGGCGTCACGATGACTTCGTCGCCGTATTTCAATCCGCCAGCGCGCAGGCACATTTCCAGGGAGACCGTGCCGTTGGCGCAACACACGCCGTATTTAGCGTCGTGATAAGCGGCAAACTTTTTGCCGAATTCCTTGGCATACCGGTTGGGCGACGGGTATCCGCCCCAGTTGCGGCTTTCCAGGACGGAAAGCAACAATTCCTTTTCGCGTTCGCCGTACGGAGGCCAGATTGGAAAGGGTTTATTCCGGACCGGGGTACCGCCTATAATTGCCAACTTCGTCATGCTCATTTCTCCTCTGGAAGTCGATAAGCTCAACGCCTTTTATTTGCGAAAGCTTCTGTACCTTAACGAAAATATTTCAGCCAGGCAAGGTTCGATAAACCTATCCCGGGCAGCCGGGTAAAGCCCGATAGCCGGCTGATAACTGAACGCCTTTAGCGAGCAAATCCCGTGTCGCATCGGGAAGATCCATCACTTGATAAAAAAGTTGCATTTTGTGCCGATCCTGACGCCAACGAATGCCCAAGGCCAGACCCAAGCCCACAACATCCGAAGCGGTCGTCTGGCGTTGATTGAAAAAGGCCATCAGTTCCGGCCGGTAGCTCAGCGGATCAGGCGGTCTCTGGCGCACAATTGTACGCTCCTGATACAGATTATAAAACTTGCGCAAGCCGCGGTTGTCCGGGCAATGGTCGATCCACCAATCGACGAACTCCATTTCCTCCAGGGGAACATAACGCACGTCATGCCGCAGATATTTAATTCCGTCGTAGCGTAAAAACAGCGCGCCATTTTGCGGTTTGATCAAGGACAGGGTGTCGGGCACCAAAAATAAAAGCAGGACGACCAACACCGCCCAGGCGGCGCGGCGCGGGAGAAAATTCAAGCCCACGGCGG
>Ga0315277_10010191_pt1 | contig 11935 bp, 6 predicted proteins | sample YL17G05_15_MG_FD_203695 | JGI IMG/M metagenome (GOLD analysis project Ga0315277, IMG submission 203695) | Sediment microbial communities from Yellowstone Lake, YNP, Wyoming, USA - YL17G05_15 | ecosystem: Environmental > Aquatic > Freshwater > Lake > Sediment | place: USA: Wyoming | collected...
AGGCCCTCTCGCAGAACGACGGAGTTGAACGCCTTGAGGTACTGGCCACCAGGATCACCCTTGGTCGGCGCGATGTAGCCGCCCTCACCGAACTCGTTCCAGGCGTACACGAGAACCAGCCGCTCCTTCGTTGTCTGCTCCGGGTGCTTGTCCATCCAATCGACGGCGGACTGCAAGAACAGTCCGAAGGCCGCCGGTGTTCGATCGGGGAAATACCATCCCGGCTTCTGGTTCAGCCCTGACGGCCCTTCCCACGGCCGCTTGTCCCAGCCGGCCGTGACTTCCGGGATGTAGGGTTGTTCCCGGGAGCCGGACCATGCCTGCTGGTGTGCCGCGACAAGCTCGGAATACCGGTGTTCCTGTGATCCGCCGGTGTAGCCAAGGGTAATATTGTAGTGCGTCCGGTACGTGTAGCCCAGATTCGGGTCGCCCCTTCCACAAGCCGCGATGGCCACACCCGGCAATCCCGCTTTTTTCGCCTCCGCCTGCAGCGCGGCCAGACCCTCGCTGTGGCCGTCGGCAGGATTGAACACGATCACGAGCGGTTTGCCGTCCACCGTCACATACAGCTTGTCCGTCAAATAGGGCATCCACCCATCGGCCGCCTTCCTCCAATTCTCCGTGCTGCCAATCAGAAAGCCCTCGTGATTGGCGACCAGGAGACAGAACTTCATGCGGTCGTTGTTCCTGGCTCTAAGGAACAGATTCAATCCGGTGTGCTTGGGGTCATCGTTGATCTGCTCTTGCGTCGGGTACCAGTACCAGCAGAAGGCAAAGAACGCGATTCCATGATCAGCGGCCAAGTCAATCTGTTGTTCCATAATCTCTTGCCTGTCGTCTCGCCAGCCCCAGGTCGGCTCCCGGTCCGGGAACTCATCGAGCATCCGCTTGGTAAGGTGCGTCGGAGCGTCCTTGGCCCACGCCTCCGTATCGGCCAGTGCGTGTCTGCCGGCCCACCCGTCAAAGTAGTAGGCGCCAACCATCGCACGCAGGGCCGCCGCTTGGGCCGCATCAGCCTGTCGCGATGCCGGCAACGCGATCAGCATGACAAACCCGACGACGCCAACGATTGTTGACGTCAATTCCAACAACGATGTCGATTGTGCTTTCACTTCTCAGCCCTCGTGTCAATAGGATGTAGAACAGAACCTGTACCTCTGAAGCACTCATCCACGCCTTGTTCCCGTTCGACGCCAGCAAAAGACCGTGCGGGTCGGCCGCGACACCGGTTGGCTACCAATCGGGCCAGCACCCCGAAGCTCTCAATCAGCCTGTTCAGATCAACCCCTCCTGTTCCAGGTATTCGTAAAGCTCGTCCTCAAGGATCGCCACCAGTCGCGGCTCATTCCGCTCGTAGATGTCCGGGATGTCCAGACACATGATCTTGGCAGGGTCCTGGCCATACTGCTCTACCATCTCCGTGACCATGTCGGGCTCCATCACGAAAATCGTATCGGCCCGGTCAGCCATTTCCTTCGTCACCGGCCTGTTGGCGCCTCGTGAAATCCCGGCGGAACTGGCCTCAATATCGAGCCCGTTCTCTGTGGCGATCCTCCTGCAGACATCTTCTGCTGTCGGGCTTCTATCCGCGTTTGCATGGCAGACAAAAAGGAAACGCATCCTTGTTGGCATCACTGCACCCTGGCATGTTCATCAAGATTCCCGGCCGCAGCACTTCTTGTACTTCCTCCCGCTGCCGCACGGGCAGGGTGCATTGCGCGCTACTTTGGGCTTTGGCGCCATGGCCTCTATCGGCATGGGAGCGTGGGGTATCTGCTGCCCCGCTGGCGGCCGTGTCGGGGCCTCTGTTGTCAGGCCCAGCTCTCGCATCATCGCCTCGCGAGGGACCCGAACAGAACCTCGCCCCATCGGGTCCGGCATGGTTCGAATCAGCATCATAACCTGCTGGCGCCCCTCCTCGGTCCGACAGGCCTGCCGGGGCGTCTTGCCGTTTAGGGCCGGGAGCGACATGTCGAGCCACCCCATGTAATGCTTGTTCATCATCTCCTGCACAGCGGCATTCAACTCGGGCGTCATTTCAACCGGCGCAGGCGGTGATATCCGCTCATCAAGCGGCCGGTCTTTCTCAGCCTCGTCCCAGCGCCGATTCCGGACGCTCTTGAAAGCCACCCCCGGCAGCTTCTCCAGCCACTTGCGGGCACGAGCGAATCGCTGGGCCGAATTGACTGTGATCACCAGTTCGTCGCCCACAAATTCAATCCTACCCAACGTTACTGTATCGCCCATCACCGCGCTGTCTGGCTCAGTTGGCTTGTTCCAGACCAGTTCATCAGCCTCCTCGTCGTATTCGATATCCTTGCGCTTCATCAGCGTCTTACGCGTCTCGTCCGGATTAGCCATAGAGAACGAGGCAGTATGCCACAGGAACTCCTCGCCATCAGTGTTACACAGACGCCTTGGTTTTCGGCTGGCCTCCCAGTCATCCATCCACTGCCACAGCCAGCCGAACTTGTGGGCATCGTGTCGCAGCCCTTCACGGGTTAGTTCCATCCCGCTGCTTCGGAGGAATTCCACAGCCCCAAGCCCCATGCCTGGCCCCAGCGGCGGTCCCGCCAGCTCGACGAAGTGGAAACCGCCTGCCGGAAACGCCCGTGCCGCAAAGAACACGTTGTTCTCGATGTTCTCGGACATCAACTGATCGTTCACAGTCACCGAGCCGCCAAGCAGGACATCTTCCAGGTCGATTGTGCCGGCCTTGGAGTCATGCCCAGCGACCCGATACAGCGTCGGGCACGCCTCCATGCGGGCTCGAAGCAGGATAGCTTCCACCTGGGGCAGACCCTCTTCCAGCATCTTTTCTGCCTGGGTTTGGCTGGTCTTGTTGGGGCGGTAGTCCAGGATCGCCCAGGCCATGTAGGCACCCAGAACTCCCTGTTGCTCATGCTCCTGAACATAGTAGTCGAGGTCATCATCGTTGAAGTACCGCTTGATGGCTCGCGTTGACCGCAATCGCCGATCCGACTTCATATGTTGTGCGAACCGTCCGTACAATCGCCGATCTGCTTCCTTCCACTTTGTGAGGTCATCCGCTTCAGGGATCCGGACTTCTTCGTCGTCCGACCTGTCGGCATCGTCGAATGGCACATGTTGGCTGTCGGCCAGGTCGTAGAATTCTGCCATGAGATCACGTAGTTTCGGGATGGTTGCAGTGTAGCCACACTTAACGCCAAGGGGCTCCAGAACAGGCACCATCGCATCGAAGAGCTTGCGGCTGGAAAAGACAATTTCGCGCGGCAGTCCTTTGGCTTTCCTCAAGCCCTTGCCCCGAAAGGTCTCCACCAATGTATTGGCAGCGTCTCTGAGATCTCCCGAGAACACAGGCCGCCCCTGCAGAATAAGTTCGTCCGTATCATCCACGACCAGCAGCATCTGCATGGCCCGCTCGTCGCCCTCGATGCCAGCAGGAAGCGCGGGCATACCTACCAGCCAAGTCGTCTTCAGGCGGGGCAGGCTGCCCAGGTCGTGGCTTGTGGCCAGCAGTGGTACTGTCATGGGCGCCACTTCTTGGTTCCATCTCTCGCGCGTTACACTCACCTGGGGCGGTGTCGCCTCGCGCCGGATGTTGACAACACAGATGCCCTCTTGATCTTCGAGTCTTGCAGGTCGCAGCAGCTTCTTCTTGTCAGCCTCGACAACAGCCCGTAAGACCAGCCCCAGCAGGACCAGTTCAGATTCGTTGGGCAACCGTCCCTGCTGTCCGGCCGGCTTGGCCAGGAAATGCGGCACTTGCTCGTCATACCGAGGATGCTGGCCTGCCTCTCGTAGTAGCGCCTGAGCATCCGGGGGAAGATTCCCAAACGGTTCCATACTGAAGCCCACCGTATCCATGTCTTCCAGGGCATCATCCCCTGGCCCCTCTGCATCCAAAAGTGCTGCAAACGAGGCGGCTGCATTCGGACCTCGGAACAGCGACACGCCGTATTCCTCACCGGCATCGCCCAGCACAACGCCCAGCATCAGCTCATCTTGGCCAGCAATCCTCACACCAAAGCAGTCGTAATTCGTGAACCGCTTCCAGAGCTTGCGACCGTTGTACTCGCTGGCAGCTTGAAGCACGTTGCGTATGATATCCTTGCGTTCCATCGATTCCTCCCTGGATCGTGTGTTTCCTGTGTCGGCGTCCAGTCAAGATGCCTGCACACCTGGCCCAACGCCACACGCTAAGCTGCCAGTCGGGCCGCGGCACGGAGTCAGAAACACCGAGTGCCTGGTGATGATTGTAAGCTGGCCGGGACCATTCCACAAGGAACGGTTCGCAGCATCCACACGGGGACGGCGTATGGTGCAAATATTATCCGAGCGTAAGTATCTTCATCTCCGTGACTTGCGCGGTTACTTGACGAAAAGCGATTGTCTGCCGCCCCTCGGCCCGTTAGCCTCTGCGGGCTATGAAACGGAATCCGTGGCTTTCAATGGTGACCTGCTTAGCGTACTGCCTCGATCAGGAACTCTGGAAGGCCATCGATTATCTCAAAGAACAGGTGAGGGTCTTGGAGGAACAGCAGGAGAAGGACAAACGCATCCTGTTGGACAATCGCCAGAGGACGAGACTGGCCGCCAAGGCCAAACGCCTGACGCGAGAACTCCTGGAGGCAACTACGGTCCTGTTCACGCCGGAGACGGTGCTGGGTTGGTATCGCAAACTCATCGCCCAGAAATACGATGGCAGCGAGAACTGCAAGAACCCTGGGCGGCCCAAGATCTCGCAGGAGATTATCGACCTCGTGATCCGATTCAAACAAGAGAACCCTCGCTGGGGCTACACCCGAATCCGGGATTACCTCGTGTATCTCGGACACAAGATCGGCGAGACCACGGTCAAGAACATCCTCTTGGAGCACGGCTACGATCCCGAGCCGGACCTGACCCGCAAGACCACCTGGAAGGAGTTCCTCAAGAGCCACTGGCATGTGCTGGCCGCCTGCGATCTGTTCTCGATTGAGCTACTGGTCAAAGGTAAGCTCGTTCGCTACATGGTGTTCTTCGCCATCGACCTGGCTACTCGTAAAGTGGCGTATGGTGCAAATATTATCCGAGTGTAAGTATCCCAATCCGCTTGACTTACGTGTGGTCTGACGAAAGCCCTTGCCTACCGCCGGTCGGTCCGTTAGCCTCTGCGGGCTATGAGACGACACCTGTGGCTGACGATGCTAACCTGCTTGGCGTACTGCCTTGACCAGGAACTCTGGAAGGCGATCGATTATCTCAAAGAGCAGGTCCGGGTCCTGAAGGAACAGCAGGAAAAGGACCAACGCATCCTGCTCGACAATCATCAGAGAATGAGGCTGGCAGCGAAGGCCAAGCAACTGACCCGAGAGCTCTTGGAGCAGACCACGGTCCTCTTCACGCCGGACACCGTGCTCGGCTGGTACCGCCGACTCGTTGCTCAGAAATATGACGGCAGCAAGGACTGCAAGAATCCCGGCCGACCCAAGATCTCGCAGGAGATTATCGATCTGGTGATCCGGTTCAAAGAAGAGAACCCCCGCTGGGGCTACACACGAATCCGCGATTACCTCGTCTACCTCGGGCACAAGATCGGCGAGACCACAGTCAAGAACATCCTCGTGGAGCATGGCTATAATCCCGAGCCCGACCTGACCCGCAAGACCACCTGGAAGGAATTCCTCAAAAGCCACTGGAGCGTTCTGGCCGCCTGCGATCTGTTCTCGATTGAACTCTTCGTCAAAGGCAAGCTTGTCCGGTACATGGTGTTCTTCGCCATCCACGTAGCTACCCGCAAAGTGGAGATCCTCGGGGTCCATGCCCAACCGAATGGTCCCTGGATGGAGCAGATCGCGCGCAATGCCAGCGGTGAGGGCGGCTTCCTGGCAGGCAAGAAGTACTTGATTCACGATCGTGATTCGCTGTACACAGAGAAGTTCGACAGCATTCTCAAAGCCGCCGGTGTGGAGGCCGTAAAACTGCCACCACGCAGTCCGGATTTGAATCCCCACGCGGAACGCTTCGTGAGATCCGTAAAAGAGGAGTGCCTTGCTCTTCTAATCTTATCGTCGGAAGAACAGTTGCGCTATGTCTTGGGCGAGTACCTCCAGTACTACCACCACGAGAGAATTCACCAGGGCCTTCACAAGATCATCGAGCCCCAGCATGAAGGTCATCAGGGTGAGATCATCTGCCTCGAGCGTCTGGGCGGATTGCTGAAATCCTACCATCGCAAGGCCGCGTGACAACCACCCTGCCGTGCCCTGCCTGCGAGGACAGTGCGCGCCCGGGGGCGACTTGGACCCGCAGAAAGTCCCATTCAGGCAGTGTGCCGGGGGTAGACAGCCCGTGATGCCTCCCTTCACCGTGTCATCTTCGCTGGCGATTCCGACGTCAACTCCTTGAAATCGCTCGTGTTACGCCCCGATGGATTTTTGCACCCTACGGGATAACCCATGGCCCGTCAGGGAGCCGTGTCGATTTCAACGGTATGCACAAATAACTGCTCGCCATGCGGCAGGACGGTGAACGCCCAGGTTCCATCCGGCGCCAGCACCCCCGAAGGGCAGTAGCTGGCCTCATTATCCCTGGAGTCAGCGGCGTTGGCGACGACGATCCAGAGCTTCCCTGCCCGGGCCCGCAATCGAAGATTCGTTTCGTGGTAGGAACGGTTGAGCACCAGGCTTTCGCCCGTACCCCCGCCGGTGTTCGCCGAGAGGAAGATCACGCGCGCCCCCATTTCTTTGAGCCTTTGAGAAAGGTGTGGATCGTCCATGGGAGTCCATTCCGGATTGGCCCACATGTCATTGCAGACCAGCCCGCCTGTGGTGAGGCCGAAGAGGTCGAAGGTGCGCAGCGGCCTCGAATGAAAAAAGTCGATCTCTCCCTTGGCCGCCGGGTTGGCCATGCGGCGGCAGAGGAGGATCTTCGCATGAAAGCCAAGGTACTTGCCCTCGTTGTCATAGAATTGCTGGCCGTCGTAATACCGCCCATCCTCCGCTTCGAAACAGGTTCCGAGGACGAGCGCCAACTTTGCCGCGCGGGCTTGGGGAAGGACCTTATCGAGAGCCTGTTGGGTTGCCGCCGCGTCGAAGTCGGGCGTGTAGCCGGAAAGGGAACCTTCCGGCGTGACAAGGACGTCTGCTTTCTCCCGCGCAGCATACTCGATTGCCCGGGTGAGCGTCTCTACGTTCTTGGCAATGTCGCGGACCACGGGGACCTGCGCACCTGCCACCCGTATTCGGACCTTCTGTCCCGACGATGGACCCGTCTTCTGGTTGCCGGATTGGCTGGGGGCGGCAGTCGGAGGCTTCTCACCGACGCCCGCTCGCACCATCGCCTTGACGAGAAAGACCCAGTCCTGAGGGTCGGGAGCAACCAATGGCACCAGATCTCCGGCCACGGCGGGTAGCTCTATGGGTTGGCCCGTGCGGGGGTCGTAGCGGGCAACCGAATACTCCCCGTTGTCGGGCTTCAGGATCGCGCCTTTGCCTCCGACGACATAGACCACGTAGATCTTGCCGGCGTCAGCCAGGCAGTACGCATAGCCGCCGTTGGCCGTCACCCGTTCATCGTGCGGGTCCAGCAGCCACCACGGCAAGGACGTGAAGAATGTGTGCAGGTGGTCCAGGTCGGAGACGGCATCCTGGTGCTTGGGGTTGTCCACCAGGAACGGCCCGACCTCGCGGCGGCCCCCAAAGTAGGTCGTTCCGAATCCCGTCACGAAGTACCCGCCCCCCATCGCGATCGTCCAGGACGCGCGCCGGAAGGAATCCCGCGTGTGCGAGTGCGGCTTATCAACGATCCCATCGTAGTCCTGGTCCCGCAGGTAGTAGGCGTATTCAGCATCCACAACGGGCTTGTTGTGCTTCCTTGCGGCCAGGAGGAACTTGCGAAGACTGTCACGATTCGCGTCGGTGGCCTCCTGAGTGTGGGGGGCGAAGTACGCCTGGGCGTATTCTCCGAAGCTCATCCAGTCGTCCTCGGCAAAGTCCTGGGACGAGATCCCCAACGACTCCGGGCCGGGGTGGATGCCAATCATCCGACCATGCGGATCGGTCTTGCGGATCTCCCGGCCGATGGCGCGAAACAGGTCTGGTTGATTGGCCATGTAGTGCCATTCGCCCGTCACCAGAAAGACGATGTCAAACGCAGCGTACCGCGCCACCACATAGCGGGCGAACCGCAGGCGGGCCTCGTCGTCCGGCAGCGACTTCCAGCACGGATCGCCCTTGGCGTACAGAAGCACCATGCCGCAGACCATGCCTTTTTCGTTGATGTGGCGCAGGCGGCTATCGACCTCCTGGAAGAACGCGGGGTTGATGACCTCCTTGCCTGCGTCGAGGAACATTTCGCCCCCTTCATTGCCGCCCGAGGTTAGGCCGCCGGTGCCGGCCAACTCGGTGTGCAGGTAGTTGAATCCCTGCTCGGCGCGAACGTCCACATGGTGCATGGCGGTCTGATGGTCGAGCTTCTCGGCAGGGTCCCTCTGGAAAGCCCGCCAGGCCTTCTCGCCAAAGAACCAGAAGGGTGTCCCGTCCTGGTACTCAAAGTGCAGCGGATGGTCCCTCCTGGGCTGGATGCTGCCGTGCCGGTTCGACGCCACGCACCGGAAGGAGCCGGTCTGGGTGTTCAGGCCGGCGTCCGTGGAGCGGATCGAATAGGACCACTCGCCGACCAGGTCGGGCGAAACACGGAGCATCCAAACCGCCTTGCCATCCCAGAACAGGGGCATCTTCCACTCCTTACCATCGGGACGGCGGAGTATGGCCAATGCCGTCAGGTCCTTGTACGGGTTGTCGTAGGTGCCCGAAGGGCTGAAACTCTGCTCGAACATGCCGAACCGGGGAGTGTCAGCATCCCAAGTCCGCACGGCCAGTGCGAACACTACCGACGGTATCAGGGCGAAGAGCCTCATGACGTTCTTCCTTTCTTTGGTCACTTGGAGTCGTGCGCGGTCTCCAGCACCAGAACCCAGTCCTCACAGCCGGCGATATTGGCGCCGGGCGTAGTGAATCGTTGCGGGCTGGTGTTTGGAAAAGGAGATCCCGTGATATCGGCGAAGCCAAAGTGCCCGTTGGTAGGATCGTACCACCGCGCCCGGACAGGACCGGAGAACTTCGAGAGGTCCGCCGTGATCGTTGCCGACTTCGGGCAATAGGCGATCCCCAGGGTGCCACTCGGATTGCTGGCAGCCCCCACGTAGTCCATCGTCTTGGGCGATAACGTGCCATATCCTGCGGTAATAAAGGCGTGGCTGTAATCCGGCACGAGCGACGTCCAGTCGCGGGCGACGAAGAGATTCTTGAAATGAATCGCCTGGAAACGCCCGCCATTGTTCCTGTAACTATCATAATGCCATTCGTCCGCCAGCCAGCCCGCGCCATAAACATGGCCGCCGCAACCGCCGCCCAACGCCACGTAGTAATTCTGCATCCGGCAATACAGATCGCTGGCGTTGGCTCGTTCGTTCGCGCCGCCATCCGGTTGTTGGTACGCCGCCTCGGTTTGGAAGGACGGCATTGGATCGGGGCGCTCGTACTCGATCTTTTGCCAATAGCAGGGTGCAGCGCCATCGCTGATCGGCCCGTTGCGATACCAGGCATCCAGGTCGATCCAACTGTCCCCATGTTCGTGTTTCCTGACCCAGGATGACCCGAGTTGGTGATAACCAGGCCGCCAGTTGACCGTCATCAGATGGGTGTCGCCGGCTTCCTTGATCCCCTGGACAATCGCGTGTTGAGCCGTCTCATTGAAATTGTCGTTGCCGAACTGCCAGAGGATATTGGCCTGGTTCTTGTAGCGCTGGCCGAGATAAGAACCGTAGTGGCGCCATTTCTCGGGAGTGTTGCGATTGATGTTGTCCTGCGTCCATTGGCACTCGCTTAAAGGCGTGAGCATGCAATAGATGCCGTGCCGTTGCGCGGTGCTCAGGATGGCGTCGATCGTCACGAAGTAGGCGTCGTTCAACGTGCCGATATCCCAGCCGTCGGCCATCATCCGATGGTCGGCTCGGTCCTTGGGCGACGGAGTGCTGGGCGTGCCGTTGCCCGCTCGTTGCCCGTCGATGCAAATCCACAGCACGTTAAAGCCCCTCTCCTCGCACTCGGCCATGAACCGGTCGAACTCCGGGATGGCCAGCTTCAGCGGCAGGTTCTGCGGACAGTCTCCCACGAGAAAGAAGGGATGGCCCGAGGCATCCTGCAAGTAGCGATGGTTGCGGCTGACAGATAGTTGGGTCAGGTCCGCGAACGCCGGGATGACGCCCGCCCACAACACGACCACACCCATGACGCACTGGATCTTCCGAGCTGTCCGGCGGGATTTCATACAGCACTCCGATTCTAACGACTACACGGGACTTTGAGCGGACATCCATTGTAGGGTCGTTGCTGCGAAGATCAATCGCCTCTGCTTTGTCACCACGAATTCGCTTGCATGGCGAAAGCTGAGTGAGTACGAAACAACACAGAGCACCGGCTGGTTTCTGACCCGATCCTGATGAGCCGGAGTTGATCCGATCAGTGACACATAAGTGAGTCTTGCTTGGAGGTTTATCGAGGTGAACGCCATGCGGAATTCCACATTGATGCTATGTCTAATGACAGGCATGTTCGGCAGCCGGGTGGCGGCACAAGATTCCGTCTCTCGACAGGCTCCCGCATTTCAACTCATCGAGGATGCCGTCGCGAAGGGGGAGATCCCAGGGGCCGTCGCGCTGGTCGCACATCGGGGCAAGATCATTCGCGAAGCGGCCTATGGCCTAAGTGACGTTGAGAACCGAGTCCCGTTCACGTCCGATACGGTCTGCTGGATTGCCTCGGTTACGAAGCCGGTGACGACGGCGGCGATCATGAAGCTGGTCGAGGAGGGAAAGCTGCGGCTGGATGACCCCGTCGAGAAGTACATTCCTGAGTTCCAGACCCAGCGCGACAACGACGGCCGCCACTATGCGATCACGATCCGCCAGTTGTTGACCCACACCGCCGGTCTGCCAGCCGATCCGCCCACCCGCAAGGACGTGTTCGACTCCGAGTGGCGCGGCAAGAGTGTAGGCGAGACGGTTGGCCCTATCGCTCAAGCGACGCTTCAGTTTGTGCCTGGCGCGCGGGTTCAATACTCCAATGCGGGCTTTTACGTTCTGGGCCGGATCATCGAGATCGCCTCCGGCCGGTCCTATGCCGACTATGTGAAGGAAACGATTCTGGACCCCCTGGGAATGAAGGAATCGTTCTATCCGCGTCTTCTGGCGTCATTGAAGCCCCAGCGGATTGCCTCGGTCTACCGCCAGAGGAACGGGGAACGATTCCTATACTTCCGCTACGAGCCGGGCATGACTACGCGCAACGACACACCCGACGGCGGGCTGTTCTGCACGGCGCGAGATCTGCAGCGATTCTGCCAGGTGTTCCTCGATAACGATGGCCGGGTGTTGGCGAAGGAATCCGTGGGACAGATGTTGCGGGAGCAGGTGCCTGGCCGTGGCCTGGGTTGGGCCCTGGAAAACGGCGGCTTTGCACACGCTGGCTCCAGCGGTGCGTACGCCTGGGGCGATCCCAATACAGGTCTGGTCGCTGTCCTGCTGATCCAGTACAACGATTTCCGCCGCATTCCCCGCCTGCACACGGATTTCATCGAGGCGGTGCGCACGGCTTACCGCACGGAATCCAGCCCGACGCGCAGCGGCGCTGCGGGATTGGCTGACGTTTCCCTTTATGCCCCGCATGATGGGGGGACGCCTCGCGACGCGAGTCGGATCGCAACCGTAGGGCAGAAGGAGTTCCGAGTTCGCGCCTGCGCCGCGGAAGGCCGTAGTGTGCTGACCCATGCGGTCTCTCGTGTCGATTTGCTTTGCCGCAATAATGGCACGAAGGCTCAAGATATCGTCCTGCAGATAGACCTCTCCGATGATGGACGCCGGACCAATGCGGACAGCAGCCCCTTCGGCGGCATGTCCACGCGTGACTTC
>Ga0315277_10010192_pt1 | contig 11934 bp, 12 predicted proteins | sample YL17G05_15_MG_FD_203695 | JGI IMG/M metagenome (GOLD analysis project Ga0315277, IMG submission 203695) | Sediment microbial communities from Yellowstone Lake, YNP, Wyoming, USA - YL17G05_15 | ecosystem: Environmental > Aquatic > Freshwater > Lake > Sediment | place: USA: Wyoming | collected...
ACCTGCTGGCGGGGCAGGAGGAAGGTCTTGTAGGTGAAGTCGGAGTTGACGGTCTCCACTTTGCCCTTGAGGGTGAGCGTCTGGCGGCTGTCAGAGGCCATGACAATGGCTTCAGGCACGTAGACTGTCACCGTAAAGGACATGACGCCACCTCATATCTCAGCGCCGATTTTCGATGCTGGTTCCGCTCATCCTGCTCCCCTACCCGTAGGCGATATCCCCCTCCGCCAGGGCATGGGCGATGATCATGCGCTGGATCTCGCTGGTGCCCTCCACGATCGTCAGTTGGCGGGCGTCGCGATAGTGGCGTTCCAGGGGGTGGTCCTTCATGTAGCCCTGGCCGCCCAGGATCTGCATGGCGTCGGAGGAGACCTGGACCGCCATCTCGGTCGCGAAGACCTTGGCGAAGGAGAAATAGGCGGTGTACTGGCGGTCGTACTTCCCCTGGTCGATCAGCCAGGCCGCATGATAGACCAGGTGGCGGGCGGCCTCGATCTGGGTGGCCATGTCGGCCAGCTTGAACTGGATGGCCTGGTGCTCGAGGATGGGGCGGCCGAAGGCACGACGCTCGCGGGCGAACTCTAGGGCGTAGGACAGGGCTCCCTCGGCCAGGCCCAGGCCGCGCGCCGCCACCACTGGCCGGCAGGTGGCCAGGGTGAGCATGGCAGTGGGGAAGCCTCGCCCCTCCTCGCCGATCAGGTTGGCCGCGGGCACCCGACAGCCCTGGAAGGCCAGGCTGGCGGTGGGGACGCCGGTCACCCCCATCTTGTGGTCCAGGCGGGCCACTGAGAAGCCAGGGCTGTCGGTGGGGACGATGAAGGCGGAGACGCCTCGAGCGCCGGCCGCGGGGTCGGTCTTGGCGAAAACGATGACGAAGTCGGCCACGTCGCCGCCGGAGATGAACATCTTCTCGCCGTCGATGACGTACTCGTCGCCATCGCGGACGGCGCGACTCTCCATGGCGGCGGGGTCAGAGCCAGCGTTGGGCTCGGTGAGGCCGAAGGCGCCCTTGATATCACCCGCCGCCGAGCGGGGTAGCCAGGCCTGCTTCTGCTCCTCGCTCCCGCCAATAATGATGGGTTGGGTGGAGAGGGTGCCGAGAACGAGGACGAGGCCGGAGGAGCAGCAGTACTTGCCAATCTCCTCCACAACCAGGGCCAGGGCCAGGAAGCCGGCGCCGCCACCGCCGTAGGCGGTTGGGATCGTCAGGCCCAGAAGCCCGGCCTGGCGAAAGACGGCGAAGATGTCGTGGGGGTACTGCCCCTCCTCATCGATCTGGGCGGCGCGTGGTTGCACCCGCTCGCGGGCGATGCGCCGTGCCGTATCGCGGATTAGCTTGTGGGTTTCGGTCAGTTCGTAGGCCACCGTTCGCTCCCTTCCTTCAAGGAGACTGTCCTCGCTTGCCTGAGGACTGCTATCTCTTCTTGTCTACAATTGCCGAACAATCCCCAGTATAGCCCCGTCGCCAGTCTCGGCAAACCCGTGTGGTGTTTCAAGCCATAGGAGAGATCGTGGGCCACTCACCCTTCGACAGGCTCAGGGCGAGCGGTTTGCGGTGCCTGCGCATCTCCGCTCATGGTGAGCTTGTCGAACCATGAGCGGCCACAAGCCGTCTGACCACCCGTCTCTCACCTAGACCAAAACGCAAGGGCCAGGCGCCTGTTGCTTACGCCTGGCCCTTGGCTCTCTAGGCGAGAAGTAGGGACAGCCCGCCACGGCGGCAGGTCGCCCCCGGCGATTAGGACTTGCCCTCGATGACCGGGCGAGCCTTGATCTTGATGGTCTTGGGCTTGGCCTCCTCGGCCTTGGTCTCCCCCTTGATGGTGGGGGTGTCGCCGGTGACGGAGATGTCGACCTCCTCCGGCTTCACACCGGGAAGGGCAGCCTTCACCACCAGACTGTCCTCGGTCTCATAGACGTCCAGGGGGAAGCCAAACTCGGGGCCCTCTCAGGGCAGAAGGTGAGGGCCACGGAAGAAATCGTCGAAGACCCGGTCCATGCGCTCGCGGAGGCCTCTCACATCCCCAAAGGGATCCCACCGTATCAAGCTTGCCATCGGTACACCTCCTTTGCTTGCGTTTGAGCCTTTTCTTGCCCTTACGCCCCGATCATAGCAGGGCGAAGATAGATTGTCAGGAGTCTTTATAATGGTTGTATCAAGTTTCCTTCTGTCTATTTGACACTGCCCGCGGCCTCGTATACAATGAGGGCAGAGGGAAATCCCTATGGCCGGAAAGGACTACTACGCCATCCTGGGCATCAAGCGGGGCGCCAGCGACAAAGAGATTCGCCAGGCGTATCGCCGCCTAGCCCGCAAACACCACCCCGACGTCAACCCCGGCGACAAGGCGGCCGAGGAGAGGTTCAAGGAGATGAACGCTGCCTACGAGGTCATTTCCGACCCCGAGAAGCGGCGTAAGTACGACCTCTACGGCGACCAGTGGCAGTATGCCGACCAGCTCGAGGAGGTCCGTCGCCAGGGCGGCCAGGCTTGGTCCCGGAGCGGCCGCGGGGCGCCCTTCGACGGGTTCGACCCGGGCGGCCTCGACTTGGGCGATCTGGGCGATTTGCTGGGCGGCCTATTCAGCGGAACTCGGACTCGCTCCCGCCGCGGCGAGGATGTTCAGCATATGGCGGAGGTGACCCTGGCGGAGGCCTATCACGGCACCAAGCGCGTCCTCCACATCCAGGGCGAGGAGCCCTGCGTCACCTGCGGCGGCAGCGGCAGGCTCGTGGGCGCTGTTTGCCACGTCTGCCAGGGCAGCGGGCTCATCATGCGGCCGCGCCGTCTGGAGGTGAAGATCCCGCCCGGCGTCGGCGACGGCTCGCGGGTGCGGGTGGCCGGCGAGGGGCCCCGACCGAGCGGTCGGGGCGGCGGCAGCAAGGGCGACCTCTACCTGGTGATAACGGTCAAACCCCATGAGCGCTTCAGCCGTCGCGGCGACGACCTGCAGACGGAGGTGGAGGTGCCTCTGGTGGACGCTGTCCTGGGTGGCGAGGTGGCGGTGCCCACCCTCAAGGGCAAGGCCATGCTGAAGATACCGCCGCTGACCCAGAACGGGCGGGCCTTTCGCCTGGCCGGTCTGGGCATGCCTCACCTGGCTGGCGGCGGCAAGGGCGACCTCTGTGCCAGGGTGAAGGTGCTACTGCCGGCAGACCTCTCGCCCGCGGAGCGGGAGCTGTTCGAGAAGCTCCGACAGGAAGGCAAGAAGGAAGGGGCAGGAAGGAGGTAGGGATGATGGAAGCAATAATCGCAGCCATACTGGTCGGCCTTTTCGCGTTGGCGGGCGTGATTATCCAGAATAGACATCACGCTTCTGAGGTGGGCAAGCGGATGGCTCACGACAGACTCATGGCTCAGGAAGCCTTCCAACGAGAAAAAGTGGCGTCCGAAAATGAGAAGTTGGCCCAGCAGATCGCAGAGCAACTGTCTTGGGGCGAGCGAATCGCCGTTTCTGTCGGCCGCGCCAAGGTCGCATACGGTGCCGCCTCTACTAGGGAGGAGAGAACCAAGGCACTATCCAAGGTGATGGCCCTGGCGGGCATCAATCCCGACGGATATTATCCGCTATCCTCGCTTCTGGAGCCGGAGGTCCTAGAGGATACGGAGCTGAGGGAGCTCGTGTTGGGACACCGAAACATGATCGACAAGGCCTTCATGGATCTGTTTCTCGAGTGAGATTACAGGCCGCAGGTCTTGCCGCGAGACCCTCTGGCTTTCATCGAGGAGGTTAAGGCTCTGCGGAAGCGGATAGACGTGCGTGTGCGGCAACTGAAGCGCGAGGGCAGGCCTCTATAGGGGGCCGATCTGCGTTGGTGTGGAGAACACACGGAGAGTGGGACCGAAGGCATGAACGGCCAGACAGATGAGCGGAAGCCCCTCGACGCCTACTCCCAGGCGGTGACCAGCGCTGCCGAGCGGGTCGGTCCAGCCGTGGTCAAGGTAGAGTCGGGTCGGCGTGGTCGGGGGATGGGCAGCGGCGTCATCTTCGACTCCAGCGGCCGCATCCTCACCAACGAGCACGTCGTTCGAGGCGCTCGCAGCGTGACGATAACCCTGGCCGACGGCCGCCGCTTGCCAGCCGCCATCGTGGGGGCCGACCCCAGGGTTGATGTCGCTGTGCTCCAGGTGCCCATGAAAGACCTGCCCGTGGCCGAGCTGCATAGCGGGCCGCTGAAGGTGGGGCAACTAGTTGTGGCCATCGGCAACCCTTACGGCCTGAGCTGGACGGTTACAGCGGGGGTGGTGAGCGCCCTGGGGCGAGAGCTGCCCCTGGGCGGCGGCGTCGTTCTCCACGATGTCATTCAGACGGACGTGCCCATCAACCCCGGCAACTCTGGCGGGCCGCTGGTGGACGCTCAGGGACGAGTGGTGGGCATCACCACCGCCGTCATGCCCTTTGCCCGCGGGGTAGGCTTCGCTGTGCCCATGAGCACCCTCCTGGCGACGCTCGCCCGCTTCCAGGAGATGCGCCATCAGGACGGCGTGCGCCTCGGCATTCGGGCGGCCGCCATCGAGGGCGGCGTGCTGGTGCTGGAGGTGGATGCTGACTCGGCCGCGGCGCGGGCTAGCCTGCGGGTGCAGGACGTCATCGTGGCTGTGAACGGCCACGATGTGGAGAGCGCTGCGCAGCTAGCTGAGGCGCTGAAGGGGGTTCCCCGCGGCCAGACAGTGGAACTGACCTTCCTTCGCCAGGGGCGCAAGGGCAGGACTACGGTGATCATCTAGCAAGCATGTGAGGTGAAGTTCGGTGCGAGAGCGCATGAATCCTGAAGAGGAGCCCTGTTACATAATAAGCGTGGCGGCCAGGATGCTGGGCATGCATGCCCAGACCCTCCGCTATTACGAGCGAATGGGCATGATCGCCCCGTCACGATCAGGGGGGCGAATTCGTCTCTACTCTCAGGCGGATATCAGCCGCCTGCGCCAGATCCAGCGCCTGATCAACGATCTGGGCGTGAACCTGGCGGGGGCGGAGGTGATCCTGCGCCTCAACGAGCGCGTCCGCCAGATGGAGGAGGAGAGCGAGAGGCTGCGCATAGAATTGCAGCGGCTGCGGGACAAGTACCTGCCCCAGCCGATGGAGTGATGAATCACGCGAGAGAGGGGCTGACAATCGTAGCTGCAGGCCTTCAGGCCTGCCTTTGCAGGGCTAATGATCTTAAACTGTTTAGATTCATCCCTGAGGGTTGAAACCCGCAGCTTCGCGGGCCAAGGAGCCGCCGGTTTCAACCGGCGGGGACGCGTTATGAACCGAGAGGTGAACGAGAGATGATGCGACAAGACAGATTCACAGAGCAGGCCCAGGAGGTGCTGGCCGCCTCCCAGGAGCTGGTGCGCAAGGAGCGCCATGCCCAGTGGGACGTGGAGCACGTGCTCTTCGCCCTGCTGAACCACCCGGGCGGCCTGGCCCAGCAGATCCTCGAGCAGCTTAAGGTCGACCCGCTACAGGTCAGCGAGCGGGTGGCGGCCGTTCTGGAGCGCATGTCCAAGCTGGCCTACGATGTGGTCCAGGTCTACACCACCCCCCGCATCGTGCGCATGCTGGAGACGGCCAACGCCGAGGCCGAGCGCTTCAAGGACGAATACGTGGGCGTGGAGCATATGCTCATCGCCATCGCCGACGAGCGGGAGGGCGAGTCGGCCCGGATCCTGGGCGAGTTCAGCATCGACAAGGAGAGGATCTACCAGGCGCTGGCCCAGATTCGCGGCGACGCCCGCATCACCGACCAGCGGGCGGAGAGCAAGTACCGCGCCCTGGAGCGCTACAGCATCGACCTCACCGAGCTGGCCCGCCAGGGCAAGCTCGACCCCGTCATCGGCCGTGACGATGAGGTCAAGCGGGTGATGCAGGTGCTCAACCGCCGCACCAAGAACAACCCGGTGATCATCGGCGAGGCGGGCGTGGGAAAGACGGCCATCGCCGAGGGCCTGGCCCAGAAGATCGTGGCCGGCGACGTCCCCGAGAACCTGAAGGGCAAGCGAGTGCTGGCCCTGGACATGGGGGCGATGGTGGCTGGAAGCAAGTTCCGCGGCGAGTTCGAGGAGCGCCTGAAGGCGGTGATGGACGAGATCAAGCGGGCCCAGGGCGAGGTCATCGTCTTCATCGACGAGATCCACCAGGTGATGGGCGCCGGCGCCGCCGAGGGGGCCATCGATGCCAGCACCATGATGAAGCCCGCCCTTTCCCGCGGCGAGCTCCAGTGCGTGGGCGCCTGCACCCTGGACGACTACCGCCAGCACATCGAGAAGGACGCCGCCCTCGAGCGTCGCCTGTCGCCCGTGTACATCGACGAGCCCTCGCTCGAGGACACCATCGAGATGCTGAAAGCCCTCCGCCCTCGCTATGAGGCGCACCACAAGGTGAAGATAACCGACGAGGCCATCGAGGCGGCGGTCAAGCTGTCCAGTCGCTACGTCACCGAGCGCTTTCTGCCCGACAAGGCCATCGACCTGATCGACGAGGCGGCCAGCAAGCACGTCATCGAGGCCCAGGCCCTTTCGCCGGAGCTGCGTGAGACGAAGGGCCGCATCGATGAGCTGGCCCGTCAGGAGGAGGCGGCCTCCGGTCGACAGGACTACGAGGAGGCAACCCGCATCAAGAGCGAGCGGCTGCAACTGGAGAATGAGTACGAGGCCGCCAAGGCCCAGTGGGAGGGGGAAGAGAAGGTCAACATGACGGTGAGCGGCTCCGACATCGCCAGCCTGGTGGCTATGATGACCGGCATCCCTGTCGACCGGCTGATGGAGGGTGAGGCCGACAAGCTCCTGCATATGGAGGAGCGCATCCACCAGCGCATCGTCGACCAGAACGAGGCGGTGGCCGCCGTATCCGACGCCATCCGCCGCGCCCGCTCCGGCCTCAAGGACCCCAAGCGGCCCATCGGCAGCTTCGTCTTCCTCGGCCCCACCGGCGTGGGCAAGACGGAGCTGGCCAAGGCCCTGGCCGAGTTCATGTTCGACGACGAGGATGCCATGGTGCGCATCGACATGTCCGAGTACCAGGAGCGCCACACGGTGTCCCGCCTCATCGGCGCCCCGCCGGGATACGTGGGCTATGAGGAGGGCGGCAGTCTCACCGAGGCCGTGCGCCGTCGGCCCTATCGCGTCGTCCTCTTCGACGAGGTGGAGAAGGCTCACCCGGACGTGTTCAACATCCTCCTCCAGATACTGGAGGACGGCCGTCTGACGGACGGTCACGGCCGCACGGTGGACTTCCGCAACACGGTGGTGATCATGACCTCCAACCTGGGCACGGCCGAGTTCCAACGGCCGACGGTGGGCTTTGTGGCCGCCGAGAGGCAGACCAAGAGCGAGAGGGAGCGGCTGCGCAGCGCCGTGGAGAAGGCGCTCAAGGAGACCTTCCGCCCCGAGCTGCTGAACCGCATCGATGAGACGATCATCTTCGAGCCGCTGACGGAGGAAGACCTGAAGCAGGTGGTCGAGCTGCTGACCCACGACGTGCGCAAGCGCTTGGCCGAGCGAGGCGTTGGCCTGGAGCTGACGGAGGCGGCCAAGGAAGCGCTGGTGAAGGAGGGCTTCGACCCCGTGTTCGGCGCCCGCCCCCTGCGGCGCACGGTGCAGCGGCGGGTGGAGACCCCGCTGTCGAAGCGCATCCTGGCCGGCGAGTTCAGCGAGGGCGACACGGCGCTGGTCGACGTCACCCCGGACGGGGAGTACGTCTTCAGGCGCGAGGAGGCTAGGGTGGCGGCGGGACAGGAGGTTGGCAGATGACGAAAACGAGGCTCCCCGAAGACACGAGACGCCACCTGCGGGCGGCCTGTAAGGAGAACCTGTTGGCCATGAGGGCCCTCCTGGATGTCCTTATCGAGGAGTTGGAGTTGGCCCCGGCCCGCGCTCCTGCCCCCTCCGAGCGGGCGGCCAAGCCGCGGGCGCCCCACCGTCGCCGGCCGGCGCCAGCGGAGTAGCGCGTACCAGCCGCTCGTCCTGAGCTTGTCGAAGGATGAGCGGGGGCTCATGGTTCGACAAGCTCGCCATGAGCGATCCCTGATCTCTCACATGCCCTGAAACACCATCCTGGTCGGTTGCGCCTAATAGCTGGGCCCGCTATCATGGGCGCAATCAATGGCTCAGGAGGAGCCGATGCGCGTCAACAGTCGTAGCGAGGCCCTGGCAGTCGCCCTTCTGCCCCAGAAGGGTATCCTGGTGCAGGCGACACTGGTGCTGGCAGCCAGCGCCTTCACCGCCCTCGCCGCCCAGGCGCGGATCGACCTGCCCTTCACCCCCGTACCGATCACAGGCCAGACCTTCGCTGCCCTCCTGGTGGGGGCCCTTCTCGGCAGCCGCCTGGGGGCTGCCAGCATGGCCGCCTACTGGTGCCAGGGGGCGGTGGGCCTGCCCGTCTTCGCCGGCGGCATGAGCGGGTGGGCCTATGCCAGCGGCCCAACGGGGGGCTACCTTGTGGGCTTCATCGCCGCCGCCTATGCGGTGGGCTTCCTCGCCGAGCGGGGCTGGGACCGCCGTCCCTGGACGCTGGCCTTGGCCATGCTGGGGGGACAGGCTCTCATCTACGCTGGCGGCGTCGCCTGGCTCGCCCACTTCACCTCTGGCAAGAACGTCTTCGAGCTGGGTCTCTACCCGTTCATCCCCGGCGACACCATAAAGCTGCTGCTGGCCGCCTCGCTTGTCCCCTCAGGGCGCGCTGCCCTGGGCGCCCTGCCCATGAGCGGCCTCCCCACCAGGGAGACAGGCTGGAGGCTGGCTCTCCCCTGGCGCTGGCTCTACTGCCTGGGCGCCGCTCTCCTGGTCATCGGCTCGCTTCTGCCCTGGGGCACCGATGCCGGCCGTCAGGCCTCCGTCAACGGTCTGGCGGCAGGCGAGGGGGTCGTGACGCTGGTTGCGGCGGCCCTGGCCTTTGTGGGGGTGGCCCTGGCTTGGCGGGGACTCCTCGCTCCTTTCTTCTCGCATCTCTGGCAGTCGACGGTGGCCATCGTGGCCGGATTCGTCGCCTTCTTCAACATCATCCACTCCGTGGCCGATGAGGCCTTCTGGCTGAGCAGCATCGGCCCCGGCCTGGCGGTCATCGCCGTCGGAGCGGTGGTCATCTTCCTGGCCGCGGTGGGAGAAGGCGCGCCCGAGACCTCTCCTGCTGGCGGGCGAGGGCGCTGAGCTGCAGTAGCAGCATCGCGGGCGGGTCGTCTCCTAGCCCCTGCTATCAGCGAACCTTCACCGTATCGGCGGTCACGCTGTCCGGCAGGGTGTAGCCGCGAAAGGCTAGGAACCCCAGCAGAGCCGATAGGCCAGCCACCGGCCCCACCAGGCGCACCCCCAGGGGGTTGGCGGCCGTGCTCCCCAGCACGAGCAGAGACGCCAGGATCAGGGGGAAGAGAGCCGAGGCTATCTTCTCCAGCGTGGCCTGGCTGCCGTAGTAGACGGCCTCCCGTCGCATGCCCGTCTTCAGCTCGTCGTAGTCGATGATGTCGGCCATGATGGCGTTGGGGAACGTGAAGACGGCCGCCATGGGCAGCCCCATCAAGGCCACGAAGAAAACCGCCTGGAGCAGCTTGTCGATGCCGGGCAGGAAGCCCATGAAGGCGATGAAGGGCAGATAGATTCCTCCTATCAGCATGGCCGTCGAGTAGACCCAGGCCTTGCCCCGGCGCAAGGACATTCGGTAGACCAGGGGAAGGCAAAGCAGGACAACGATGATGGCCGCGGCCGTCAGCAGGGCGACGATGGTGCCCTCCGCCACGCCGAACTCCAATCCGAATAGCTGGAGGGTGGCCGGGCTTCCCGTCTCCACCTTAGCGATGTCGCTGGGGAGGTCGCCCAGGAGCACGGCGCCGGACCAGAAGGGGAGGGCGGCGGTCATCATCGATATGGCCATGTTGAACAGGATGAAGGTGGGCAGGAAGAAGAGGAACGGCCTGTTGGTGAAGGTGGAGCGAATTGCCTCGAGCGGGTTCACCTGAGCGGGCTCGACGTCCAGGCGCACGTGTCGCCAGACGCCCGCTAGGGCGATGTAGCGGGCAGCCATGCCCATGACGGCCATGCTGATGGCCATCGCCTGGAAGCCGAAGGCGTCGCGTATGATCCCGCTGCCCACCAGGGCGACGGCCGCCCCCACCGTGCCGAAAAACACCTGCCAGGTCACTATGCTCACGCGCCCCTTGGAGGTCACGGCGATCTCCGGCAGGAGGGATTCGAACGGGCCGCCGGATAGGGTGCTGAACAGGTGGAAGGCCTCCAACATGACGAAGAAGTAGAGGGCGTTGGCCACGCTTTCACCAGCCACCGGCGGCATCCAGAGGAGGACGAAGAACACGCCGTAGAAGGGGGTGGCCAGAACCACGAAGGGGATGCGCCGCCCCCAGCGGGAGCGAGTGCGGTCGCTCCACCAGCCGATGATGGGGTCGTCCAGGGCATCGATGACGCGGCCCACCGTGAACAGAGCGCCGAGGACGAGGATGGGCACGCGCTTGTGGACGTCGGCATCGGCGGGAGGGGCGTAGAAGTAGATGAGCCAGAGGTCCTTGGAGCGAGCGATGACGTTGCCCCCGAAGCTGCCGAAGGCATAGACCAGCCTATTGAACAGCGGTATTTCCTGGGCCTCGTTAGCCACGTTCCCTCGCTCGCCTCAGGCGGCACTCCATCTGGCGGGCTGCAACCTAGCGACCGGCCCTCTCCTGGGCCAGCGCTTCCTCGATAACCGACGCATACGCGCCCCAAAGCTCGCGCGGCAGCAGGCGGCCGATAGCCACCATCACTTGCTGGCTGGCCAGGCGCTCCCGCTCCCCTTTCTCCACGCCGCGCGGCACCTGGATCGAGAAGGGCGGGCCAAACGATGCGATGAGCCTACCTCCTTCCTCAAAGATGCCGACGGGAAGCAGGGGTATGCCGCGGCTGCTCAGGGAGAGGAGGAACGAGCCCACCCCCGGCATGGGCTCGATGAGTTGCCCCGTGCCCATCCCCTCCGGGAACAGGCCGATCGCCTCTTCCCCATCGCGCAGGACGTTCAGAATGGTGCGCAGGGCGGCTGCTCGGCCAACGGCTCGTTCGGTGGGGCGAGGAATGATCACCAGTCCGTACACCCGGGCAATGCGCCGAAACAGCCAGCGGAACACCCAGACGGGCACGGGGAGCGGGCCCAGGCGGAAGTTTTGCCATTCGCTGGTCATCAGCCAGCGCAGCGATTCCCGGCTTGTGCGCCTCTGAGCCACAGTGCGAGAGACCAGCATGCCGCCCCAGAATACCTTCAGGCCCGGGCGCTCGTAGTGATTGCCTACCAGAACGAAGGCACCCTCGGCCGGGATGTGCTGGTCGTTGAGAGCCTGCGGCTTGGGCCTAGCCGCCATGAGGGTCGCTTCCACGTCCGCTGCCAGGTTGCGCGTCTGGCCGCGCAGCATCGCCCAGATGAACCTGAGGATGACAGAGATGCGGAGGCGGTACACCTCTTGTCGTTTTTGAGTTGGCTCGCTCATGCCCTTCACCGGCCTCAATTATAGCAAGGGGCGCGCGCAGCGAGGCCCGTCCGCCCTAGGTTTAGACGTTGTCGCCATTGGGAGCAGGGTCAATCGCTGCTGAAGGTTGGCGGGCGCTCTGGCGAAGATAGAATATGTCCTCAAGTCGAAGATTCATCATCCAGATCGCCACCAGGCCGGTCAGGCCAATCCAGATCGAGATGAAGACGTGCGTTCCGATGGCGTAGCCCGCCGCCAGGGTGCGGTCGACCCCGAAGAGAGCGACGACCTCCTGGACGGCGACTTCGTATATGCCGATGCTGGTGGGGGTGATCGGCAATGACACAACCAGGTTGGCCGCAACCATGATGACCAGGTAGGCGCTAAACGGCAGGTCGAGGCCAAAGGCTTGGCCAAAGAGCCAGAAGACCACCACCTCGATGAGCCAGGCGGGGAAGGAGATCAGTATGGCCTGAGCAGCGAGGCGAACATCGCGGAGGGCGGCCAGCCCGT
>Ga0315277_10010193_pt1 | contig 11933 bp, 9 predicted proteins | sample YL17G05_15_MG_FD_203695 | JGI IMG/M metagenome (GOLD analysis project Ga0315277, IMG submission 203695) | Sediment microbial communities from Yellowstone Lake, YNP, Wyoming, USA - YL17G05_15 | ecosystem: Environmental > Aquatic > Freshwater > Lake > Sediment | place: USA: Wyoming | collected...
GGCGGCGTCCAGCCGCCGGGACTGCCGAGGTCCGGATTGAAGCTGACGTAGATACCTTCTTGGGACCAGTCCTTGTCTTTTGCCCGGTTCAGCAGCATCACCCAGGTCTTAAGGTGGGTGTTCCAATGAATCGAAGGCCCCCAGAATGCGTCGGCATCGGGCTTGTGCCAGTCGGTCCGCACGGTGAAAATCGGCGTCACGTGGCCGCCCAGACCGGGTTCGGCCCAGGTTCCCTTGTACCACTTGAGCACTTTTCCGGCCGGGGCATCGCGGTCCTCGTACCGCATCCGCGCGACCGCCACGCCCTGCTCGGCGATGTCCTTATGGTACGTGCTGATATAGAAATAGAGAAATTCATTCTTCAGGTCCGCAATGGTTGTAAAATCGCCGTTGCCGCCAACGAAGTAGTGATTGGCCGAGGCGTCGTTGTTCGAGCCCGCCGGGGCCTCGACGACGATGCCCAGGTCCCGCCAGCTCAAACCCTCATCCGTCGAGACCATGGCGCCGATGCGCGGGGCCGTCCGGCCCTGCGGCAGCGGCGGCTCGTTGTGGTACCACATGTAGAGCTTGCCGTCCCCGGCCTTGTGCGTCGCCTCGATCCAGCGCGGCCCCATCGTCCAGGCGGCCTCGTTGTCGAAGCTCACCCGCTGCGCGGGCCGGCTCAAATGAAACAGGTCCGGCCCGGACGATCGGAAGGGATGCCCGGTCGAATAGAACATGTACATCGTGCCGCCGTTCCAATGGGCCGGACTGCTGCAATCGATGTCCCCCGCCTGCTGCGGGTCCACGCCCGCCTGGACCACCCCCGGGAACTGTACCCGCGGGGCACTGCGGATAACGACTCGATTGTTCCCACTTGCCGCACCGCAAGGACTCGTGGCCAGAAGAGCCACAATCACCAGCCGAACCAGTCTCATACACGCAGCCTCCTTTCCATCCCTTGCAAGCCGCCTTGCCGACGGACCGCGCCATGCAGGGACGTGGCCAAGTGTATCGGCTTGCCTCCCACTTTTCAAGAATCCACGCGGATCACCCGGAACCCGATGCGGCAGTTGCGGCGAGTGCCGGGCGTGCTGCCGCCGCGATAGGAGGATCGGCCGTATTGCGGGGCATAGTACCAGCAACCACCTCGCAGCACGCGGCAGGGGGCGGGTCGGCTGTTCTCCGGGTCGATGGCCGGCTCGCCGAGCTTGCGGTAGTATTGCGGATCGTAGTAATCGCGGCACCACTCCCACACGTTGCCGTGCATATCGTACAGGCCAAAAGCGTTCGGTTTCAGCAGGCCCACCGGCTGAGCGTACGCCTCACCAATGTCGAGCGTATTGCCCTTGAACCAGGCGTATTCCTCAGAAGTGGATTCATCCTCTCCGAAATTGTACTGGGTCGTCGTACCCGCCCGGCAGGCGTACTCCCACTGGGCCTCGGTGGGCAGTTGGTAGGTTTGGCCTTCTTTCCGGCCCAGCCTTTCGCAGAACGCCACGGCATCGTCCCAACTGACGAAGACGGCCGGATTGTAGTCCGCACGCTGTACGTAAGTTTTTTCGAGCCAGGGCTCGCTGCCCATCACCGCCTGATATTGACCCTGCGTCACCTCGGTCTGGCTCATCCAGAACCCGCGGCTGATCCGGACCCGGTGCTGCGGGTACTCGTTGGTGAAATACGCCTCGTTCCCATCGTACCGGGCCGCCAATTGGGCGGCGGAGCCGCTGCCACCCATCCGGAATTCCCCCGCGGGGATGTAGACCAGATTCATCCCAATGGTACTCGCGATCACCTCGCCCGACTTGGGCGGCTGCCGGTCCTGCATGGATGATTGTTCCGTGACGCATAGTGAGCTTGAAGAGGAGAGATGTGGACAGCCGACCGCCAGCGCCGCGATAATCATCGCTGCTGCCATTGCTCCCCATCGAAGCTGAACATGGTGCCATTTCATCATTCATGTCCGGAACAAAGGAACACCAGCAGACCTGAGCTCTTATTACACATCCCGGAACGTATTATCGCAAGTGCTGCAGATGCAGTCGGGCGGGAACGTTGCCGTCAGCATCTCGAGGCGAAAGCGCCGGTACTCATTGCCCGCCCAGATTTCCCGGAACTTGTTCCTGGCGACGTTTCCCAGAGGGGTCATGCCGTTGACATCGAGGCAGCAGGGCACGGCGGTGCCGTCGGAGAGGATACAGCCATGGCGGAAGGGAGCCGCACAGGGTTTGTAGCCGCCCGGCCCGGGCTTGCCTTCCACCCGCCGGTCATCCACCAGGCCGTGCCACGTCATGTACTCCACGACCTGGACGTCATCCACGCCGCTGGTCTTCCACTCCTGGACAAAATCCTCCAGGAGCCGTTCCGTTTCGCGCATGCGGATGATCTCAATCGTAGTGCGAGGACCGCCGCCGCGACCTCCGCGCAGGGCCAGGTATCGTCGGATATTGGACCGGACCTCCTCCAGCTTCGCGGGCGGACGCAGGCGCTCGTAGACCTCCGCCGAGCAGCCGTCGAAGGAAAAAGAGAGAAAGGTGAGCGATGATGCCAGGATTCTCTCCGACATCTCTTGCGTGAGGACGACGGCATTCGTATGGATCATCGTCCGGCAGCCCTTGGCTCCGGCGTATTCGATCATCTTGAAGAGACCCTCATGAAGCAGGGGCTCGCCCGACAGGTAGAGCTTGATCAAGGGGTGGTTCTCGTACACATCGTCGACGATACCTCGGAACGTTTCGACGGGCATTTGCGCCGGCCGCCGCTCGCGTCCCGGAGACGGGGGGCACATGATGCACTTCAGATTGCACTCCCTTGTGACATCGGTCCAGTAGACGGCAGGCAGGGGGGGGATGTAATAGTCCATCAATTCCGCTATGTTGTGCCATAGGGGCATCGGCCGGCCTCTCAAACGGAACCTGCCTTTACCCTACGCGGGAACCGAGCCTTCTGTCAAGTGCGAGAGGCAAAAATGAGGAAGCGGCCCTGCCGCCGAGGCCGAGCGCGCCGAGCATGGTCGGGTCCGGCACCGGGGCATTCGTGATATAACTCACCGCCAATGCGGAGAAGGCGAGGGTGAGGCGGAAGCCGTCGAAGTCGTTTACAGGCGCTGGGCCCGCGCAGGGCAAGGGGCGTGCTCACCGGAAAGAGTTTCGGCCGAGGACCTGCGTTGCCGTTCGGGGCCGTACGTCCCACGATCGTTTTGACATTCACGCGCGGAGAAAGCTTCCGTCCGGAATGCCTCCCGTGCCGGGATTGCCTGCGGCGGCGTCTTGAGCCGAGCTCTGCGCCACGACCGGGCCTGGTGGGGCCAGGGGCAGTCGGACCTGGAAGGTCGCCCCGCGTCCGAGCTCGCTTTCCACTTCGATTCGGCCGCCGTGGGCCTCGACGATCTGTTTGACCACGTACAATCCCATGCCGGTGCCTTCGGCGAACGTGTCGGCGGATCGACCGCGTCCGAAGGGCTGGAAAATCACTTTCAGATCCTCCTGCGCTATGCCGCGCCCCTGGTCGGAGACCGTCAGCAGCGCGAAGGAGTCTTCCCTTCCAATCTCCACGCGGACGCACGTATCGTGAGGGCTGTACTTGACGGCGTTGGAGACCAGGTTCATCACGACCCGCTCCAATCGGGACGCGTCTCCGAGGACCGTGCATGGCTCCCGCGCCTCCACGACGATGCTATGGTCGGAGAAAGTTGTGGTTTGCGCCTGGATCAGTTGGCGCACCAGGGCACACAGGTCTACCGGCGTCTTCTGAATGGAGAACCGGCCGCTGGCGACCTGGATATCGTCCGTCAAATCGCGCACAATCGTTCGCAGACGCCTCGCCTCCTCGGTCATGGCGTCCAGACAAGAGCTCTGCTCCTTTTCATCGCCCCGCGCATCGCGCAACATGCGGGCGGCGATCTCGATCGCGAGCACGGGGTTCTTCAGATCGTGGGCGACCATCGCCACGAACTGGAGCCGGTCTTTCTCGCGGTTGGCGATATCCTCCGCCATGTTATTGAACGTCCGAGCCAATGCGCCCAATTCGTCGTCGTGCAGGACCGGCGATTTGGCGGCGAAATCTCCCCGGCCGAAGGCATCCGCCGCGTTGGTCAACGCGAAGATCGGATGCACGATTCTGCGAACAAAACCCAGCGATCCGGCGGACAGCAGACCGGCCGTACCCAGCGAAAGACCAATCGCCCAACCGGTGATCACGTCATCCAGTCTGTCGGCCGCCCGGATCGATTCCTCCATCTGGTCCTCGTTCTCCACCTTGAAGCGGTCCACCGTTGACAGCAGGTTTGTCAGTCTGGCCTCGACCTGCGAAGGCATAAGCGTTGCAGACCGCAACTGCTCGCGGAGAGTCGTCATTTCTCTACAGATCTGCACCGACAAATCCTGCTCTTTCTGTGTGTCCACGTACGGATGAAGGTCAGCAGCCATCTGCACGGCTGTCATGAGGTACTGGTCGCTCTTTTCCTTATGTTCCTTCTGGCCGGTAGCCTCCCAGAGGAGGGCTTCGCGTTGCTCGGCGAGAATGGCCAGCTCCAGCTCGTGCGCTACATCGAGGGCTTTCACGTCCAACGCGACCCGCTGGTCAATTTTGGATAAGCGGCTCTTTTCGATCAGCCAGCCGCCCACCAGGGTCGTCCATGCCAGCAGTACGCCGACGGACCCCAGTACAATCAATGTTCGAATTGTCAGAGACGGAAGTGGAATACGCGGAAATCGTGCTTTCATGGCATCTGTCATCTCTACTGAAGAACCGCCCGGATTGACAGGCTGCGAACACGGGCTTCCAGCAATATGTTCTGATGACCATAGAGGGCACAGGACGAACATCGCGAGGCAAACCTGCCAATTCCGGCAAAACCTGACTATACATGCCTACTACGTCAGGGACAGCCGGTTGGGTCGATGCCGTTCGCTCGAGAAGGCGGGGAATCTCAGAGCTTTGCAGAAGAAGAAAAATCCCCGCCCGCGGCAGGACTTTATCGTCTCGGGCCGAAAACGAAGAGCTCGACTCAAGCCCGGGCGCAGGCATGACATCTCATGAAGGGGACTGATATGGTCCGTGGAGGATATCAGTCGCGCGGCTGGGTCAATCTCGTTCATCTGCCTGGACCAGGGGCAGCCAGACCCGGAAGGTGGCGCCATGCCCAAGCTCACTCTCCACCTCGATCCGCCCGTCGTGGGCCTCGACGATCTGTTTGACCACGTACAGTCCCATGCCGGCGCCTTCGGCGAACGTGTCGGCGGACCGCCCGCGTCCGAAGGGCTGAAAGATCACCTGCAAGTCCTCTTTGCGGATACCGGGTCCCTGGTCCGAGACGCTCAGCAGTGCGAACGATCCCCTCTTTTCGGTGCGCAGGGTTATCCGCGTGCCCGGGGGGCTGTATTTGACCGCATTGGAAACCAGGTTCATCACGACCCGCTCGATCCGGCGTGCGTCTCCCAGGATAGTGCAGGGCTCCTTGACCTCAACGACCACCTCGTGATCGGAAAAGGCCGCCGCCTGTGCCTGGACCCATTGACGCACCAAGGCGCACAGGTCTACCGGCGCCTTCTCCACGGAGAAATGACCGCTGGCGACCTGGATATCATCCGTGAGGTCGTGAACAATCGTTCGCAGACGCCGTGCCTCCCTGGTCATGGCATCGAGATACGAGCCGAATTTTTCCTCTATGCTTACGGATTCGCCGAGCAGGCGGGCGGCCATCTCAATGGCCAGCGCCGGATTCTTGAGGTCGTGGACGACCATGGCCACGAACTGGAGCCGGTCTTTCTCGCGGTTGGCGATATCCTCGGCCATATTGTTGAACGTCCGGGCCGTCGCGCCCAGCTCATCTTCGTGCAGGACGGGTGCTCTGGCCGAGAAATCCCCTCTGCCGAAGGCTGTCGCCGCATTGCTTATTGCCAGGGCCGGGTTCACCACATGGTGGATGATGCTTATCGATCCGAGGAACAGCAGAACGGCTGTGCCGGCCGACAGACTCAGTGCCCAATAGCTGATGATGGTATACATGTGGCGGGCCGCCCGCATCGATTTCTTCGTCTGCTCCTCGTTTTGCAGGTAGAACTGATTAACGGAGTCGAGCAGATCGTCCGCCGATTGCACCACCATGTCCAATGATGGGGGCGCGGGAGAGGTGGGGTGTTCGTCCAGCGTTTTGAGTCTGTTTCGGATTTGCGACAGAGCCTCACGGCCCTGTGTCGTGGGGATATATGCGCCAAGGCGGGCCGCAATCTGGTTCGCCATGGTCTCGAGCTTCTTTCGGCGTTCGCGGTGAGGGGTCTCACCGGTAGCGTGCCAGAGAAGATCCTCGCGTCGTTCCGAGAGAATGGCCAGCTCCAACTCGCGGGCCATATCCAAGGTTTGGACATCGTGAAGGGCCTGTTCTCCGAGCCTGGACAATTGTGTCCTGGCGGCCAACCAGCCGATCACCAGGATCGCCCAGACCAGGAACGCACTGCCGGCCCAGAGCTCGACCATTTTCCGAATCGTCAGGCGCGGCAGAGGAATCCGCGGCAGCCTTGCTGTCATAACGTCCCCCCGCATTCAGAGGATCACCCGGTTTGATGGCGGTGCATGATCGAGAATGCTCACCTCGCAAAGGCCTTTTCCTGCCAGTGTAGGGCATATCCGCCCGCAGGAAATGGGCAATTCCCTTGCGGAAGGGCAGGTGAAAACCACAGCCGGCTCACGGGACTCCTGCGCATCGACGAATGGTGGAAAGAGGATGTGTGGGGGATAGCCTACGGGAGCAAGTCGATGTAGGCTTTATCGATGAGGTGGTCCGGGGAGATGCCCAGTGTGGCCATAAGCTGCCGGGCAATGGCCAGACCGTCGCGCGTGTCCTGCTCGGGTCGCAGGACCACCTCCAACTCGACGAACTCGCCCAAACCCTCGACCTGGTCCAGATGTACCCGCGTCTGGCCCACGAGGAAGACCGTGCGACACTTGCGCACCACGCCGCGAATGCCAAGCGTGGCCGACAGCACTTCGCGAAGCCCGTCCGGGTCCGGCGTGCGATGCACGAGGTACCGGCACTCCTTCGGTCCTGTGGTGTTCGTCCGCTCGTAGTAGATCAACTCTGCCTGCGCCAAGCCTGAAAATCGCCTCAGTTTCAACCGACCTCGCAGGCAAGTGAAGAAGGTGTCCTCTTGTTCAAGCACCTCCGGCGCCTGGTCGGCGAGCTTCTCCACGGCATCTCGCACGGCCGCCAAATCGGCCACCTTTGCTTTGATCTCGACATTTCTGTTCACGAATTCCTTCTGGCTCAAGGCACCGCGTGAGCAGACTCCACCAGTCTAATAGGTGGCCATCAACTGCCTGACCTGCTCCATCAACCGCATGTACACCAGGACCAGCAGATAGAGAAACAGGATGGTCAGGGCGAGGACCAGTACGGTGAGGACGATTTTTGTGGGAGTCGTATAGCGCGGATTGAACCACACGAGCGGCAAGGCAAACGGCCCCAGAGTAGCCAGACTAATGACCACCGCAGCGGTAGAGTAATACCACTTCGACGCCGCGCGGAGCCGTTTGCCGCAATGCGGGCAATAGAGGAAGCTCGCCTCGACCTGCTGAGAACAGAAAATACACCGTCTCACGCCGGGGTCATCGAAGGATACCCGCTCGTTATACCTGCCTGTACCATCCACCAGGATTTCACCGTATGCCTTTCAGCGCCTGCCCCCATCCACACCTGTTTGCGACCATTATAGCGGTCGGTGGGAGGCATGTCTCCACTAAAAGGCCGGGATCCCTGGTGGCGGGGTGTACGTCAGATTCGTGGCGTCGGCCTGCGGCCGCCCCGGCAGGACAGCCGCCTCGTCCCCATCCGCCACCAACTTGACGCACACCCATGGCGACCCATCCGGATAATGCAGTCGAGGCTTACCGGGTCCGATGCATGGCCGGCTGGACCGTCGCTCCCTGTGTCGTTGCCGCCTCGAAGCTGAACTTCTGCCCACCCACGGCGGCCGAGAACATCAGACCTGTCGGCTGCATCGTGAACACGGCGACCCCGTTGGTGAAGTTGGTCTTGGCCGATGCACCGGCCGTCAGTGCGACCGCGGAAGTCTCGCCGGTCAGGGCAAAATTGCCGGTCTTGAATCTGGTCAAAGCTTCCGGAGTCTCAAGGAAAACCAACTCGGTGTATGCCTCGCCTCCCGCCGACAGGCCTACCGTGGCTTGTGTCAGCGTGCAGTAGCCGACGAATTGCCCCTTTTCAAACAGCTCCCCTCTGCCAAACGCACCGCCGGCCACGAAGGCGCCCTTGCCGACGCTGGGGAATACGGCGTAGCCGGCGGACTTGTCAATGAACCCCTGTAGCCCCGGATCCTGCTGCAAGGCGGTCCGAATCGTGCTCTGGACTTCGGTATCCAGGCTGGCCCTTTCCTGAGTTGTCTTGGGGGCGGTTTCGCAGCCGGTCAAGCACAAGGCGCTGACGGCCGCGATGGCAAACGCCAATCCGATCGCTTTCATAACACACTCCTTTCGTTACGGAGAACGGAAATCAGGCGGTCGACAACGACCGCCACAAATGCCGGAAACGGGCCGTGAGACGCTTGCCTCGCCGCAGCTCATTCATTCTCACGACTCCCTGCGGGCGGCATACGACCCTCGGATCTGGCGCGGCATTCGCGTTCTTCCCTCCTTCGACATTCTTGATGACCGGTGGTCCTGGTGGGCGGCGGTCGGATTACGATCCGGTCGTCGCGGAAGTCGTCCGCTGAGCCGCCCCGGCAAATGGCTCGAAGCTGAACTTCTGCCCGCCGATGGAGGCTTCGGCCATCAGACCCGACTCCGCCATCGTGAAGACCAGGACGTTGTTGGCATATTTGGCATTCGCCGACGCCCCGGACTTCAGCGCGACCGCCGAGACCTGGGCCGCAAAGTTCAGCTTGCCGGACTTGAAGCGCTCCACGGCCTCCGGGGTCTCCAGGAAGACGATCTCGGTGTACGCCTGGCCGCCCAGGGCCGCCCCAACGGTGGCCTGCGTCAGCGAGCAGTAGCCGACCGGTTGTCCCCCTTGAAACAGAATGCCTCTGCCGAATGCGCCTCCGATTCCGACGGCACCCTTGCCGACCTTGGGGAAAACGGCGTAGCCGGCCGCCGTATTGAAGAACTTCTGCAATCCCGGGTCCGTGTCCTTGGCCACTTTAATTGCGGCTTGGACTTCCGTGTTCAGATCGGCCTTGGCCTGCGGCGTTTTCGGGGCGGTGGCACAGCCGGTCAGCCAAAGGGCGCCGACGGCCGCCAAGGCACACATCAGCGCGATCCCTCTCATAACCGGTTCCTTTCCTTGCCGGAGTGGAAACCCGACGGCCGACAGAAACCGCCAGGGACGCGGAAAAAGACACCCGCGACGCCCCCAAGGGCGATGGATTCTCACGACAACCGCATCCGGCTCGGCGCCATGTCCGGACACGGAAAAATGTCAATATCCTCTATCATGCATATCCCATACACGGACAGGAGCACATTAGTTCATCCCCCGGTACACCGGAATAGGCAAATTCCTGAATCGTGACAGGCAAGTGGCCTACCGGGGGGACATGGAGAAGCCCCGGTCGCTTCAACTCCCCTCCGGCACCGGCCAGAAGACCTGGTCACCACCGTTCTCGCCCTCGCCCCACTTGCTCCGCATGCCGCCGTCATCATCGAAATCCCGGCCGCAACTGTAGAGAATGAAGTTGCCTTCGGTCCGCCGGTAGATCAGCGGCCCGTTGGAGTTGGGGTCCCAAGGCACGGACTCCAAGTAGCCGGTTTCGACAAGCCGGTTGAGAGATTCCGGGTATTGCCCCTGATCCCTTTGGTAGCGAATGGCTGCGAGCGTGGTCACCAGCGCGTCGAGTTCCGCGCGGGCGCGCCGCGCCAATTCCATGACCCGGGCGCTCGACGAAGCCACCATATCAATGAATGCGTTCTTTTGCAGGAGGTCATTCAAGTTGCCCTTGATGCTATTGGGTTCATTGCAGAACTGCCAAGGCGTCTTCCTCGCACCCATCTGGATGCATGAAAAGAGCTGATGGACACATTCTGTGGTCTGACGTCTCTCCAGCTTGAGCAGGGCTTTCTTCTTCTCGCTCGATATGGGGTCAGTCAAGGACCTCAGCGCCTTGGACGGGTGCATCCACCCATCGACCACCGGTTCGGGAATGTGGCCCTGCCCGTTTCCTTCATCCGTAAAGCTCATCTGAATGCCGTCCAGCCAGACAAGATGCTCGAGGGTGAAATCCATGGCCACGCAGGTGCTGTCCGCGCAGGAATTGAAGAATCTCTGGAGCTCCTGTAAGGTCTCCGTCGGGAGAGACTCATGGGACAGGATGGACCTGACAGTGCCGATCACCATCGCGCGGATCGATACGCCAACGAGTTGGTGGATGAGAGTTTTGCGGCCGCCGAAATGGCTGCCAAAACGGTATAAGGTGACGATATCAGAAAGCATCGGTCCACTTCTGCCCTCGGATGCGTGCAGTTGGATGCGCGCATTCAGTGCAAAGGCGAGGTTTCTGACGCCTCTCAAGCTTGGCATGGATGCCGACATGGCGTCCTCGCCCTTGTAGGTGGGCCAGTAGTACAGCTTCTTGGCACCACGTGCCAGATGATTCAGCGCTTGCTCATTTGCCGCGACCCATTTGCGGAGGTCTTGTCGGGATTGTTGCGGCCAATCGGACGCATAAGTTTTTCGCAGGCCGTCGAGAGTACCAGGCATAACGACGACCAATCGCATTGCCTTCTCATAATCATAGCGTGCATCGTCGCAGGGATCGTAGTTGACAGGCCTGGACAGTTCATTCATCTGGGCGACGTAATCAGAGGTCACGCGTATTCGCGTGAAATCTATCCAGCCTGGCCAGTGAGCGGCACAATAAAGTGAGTTGCCGACCATGTGGGCCAGAATGACGGGTATTAGCGTCCGCCGTTTCCATCGCCACACGCCAAGAATCAATCCAAGAACGAATACGTGGACAAACCCACCGAACGGCTGCAAATGCAGCGCCGCGAAAAGGACCGCTTGACCCAACAACGCAGGGAGTCCGCCAAATAGGCGTTCGAGTGTGCGTTGCACGTACCCGCGCCAGAAGACCTCCTCCACAATGGGAGCCAGAATGGCTGTGCGGAGAGCCAAAGCCATGAAGAAGGCAACGCTCTGTTGATCTGCACGAAACCCAAAATCCGATTCCATCGGCAGGCCGAGCCGTTGCACGCACCAAAACACCAAACTGGAGCCCAACACGGCCGAAAGGACAAGTAGAATGGCCCACCTCGCCTCCGAGCGCCGCCGTCGCCACCACACAATCTCCAAGTCCCCGACGACCTTGGTCCGCGCAGTTATCAGCACGACCCCTAACATAACCAGCAGAAGCAGTGATGGAAGGGCGATCGCAATGAGGAAGGCGTTGTTCTTGTCTTCATGGTTCAGGGTCCTGGCAACAAGCAGCGGTGCTTCAGCAACTGCAATGGTTGCCACAAGGATTGCGAGGGTTCCCAGTCTGCGGGGATGTGCGATTGCTGCCGTCTCGGTATTTCCGGCCAAGTCGTCCACGGTCACGCCTCCAGAGCCGGACGCGAGGACGCCCGGCATCTGGAGACGATTATACCCTCTGCGCCGGCGTGCGGGCAAATCATCTCAGGCAATTTTGGCCTCTGGACTATCCCTTCGCTTTTTGCCATCGAGCCGTGCGTGCGGCTCTGCCGGCGCGCGGTATCCTGCCGGCAGAGGTGCTGCTTGCGCGGGCGGATGGGTTAGCCCTTTGGTTTCTCCTCGATGCGGGCTTTCACGATTTTCAGTTCTTCCTTGGGCTTGCCCTGTCCGGGCGTGCCGGCGGCCTCCAGTTTTTTGACGGTGTCCTGGCCCTCGACGACCTCGCCGAAGATCGTGTGCTTGCCGTCGAGATTAGGCGTCGGCACAAAGGTGATGAAGAACTGGCTGCCGTCGGTGTTGGGGCCGGCGTTGG
>Ga0315277_10010194_pt1 | contig 11933 bp, 9 predicted proteins | sample YL17G05_15_MG_FD_203695 | JGI IMG/M metagenome (GOLD analysis project Ga0315277, IMG submission 203695) | Sediment microbial communities from Yellowstone Lake, YNP, Wyoming, USA - YL17G05_15 | ecosystem: Environmental > Aquatic > Freshwater > Lake > Sediment | place: USA: Wyoming | collected...
ATCGTGATATTCTTCAAGCTGACCTGCTGATCTTCGAGCGCAACTTTGTGGACATCTGAATGGAAACCGGCCCGATAAAACAACTTCACCGATTCATCTTCCAGTGACGAGAGAACACCGCTCGCTTCCTTGAATCGTTTATACTCCAGCAATCGGCGGACCAGATCGGCACGGGGGTCCTCTTCCTCCTCTTCATCGGGAGCTTTCGGCAGAAGCATCCTGACCTTTATCTGCATCAGTTCGGCTGCCATGACGATGAAATCACCGGCCACCTCCAGGTCAAGTTCCTGGAGCAGTTGCACGTAGGTCAGAAATTCTTTTGTGATTTTTGCTATCGGTATGTCGTAAATATCAAGCTCATCCCTTTTGATGAAGAAGAGGAGAAGATCGAGGGGACCTTCAAATATCGGAAGTTTTATGCGATACGCCAACTGCGGATTGAACTATCGTTGAAGAATATAATGTACCTCATTCCACAACCTACCCGATCTTCATGGCGGTTCGGACCTGTTGCATGGTAGCATGGGCAACCGACCTTGCCCGTTTTTCCCCATCGTGCAGTATGTCGGTAACTTCAGCGGGATGAGATTCGTAATGCGCTCTTTTTGCTCTCATCGGTTCGAGATGCTCCGAGAGCCGCTGAGCTATCCTCTTTTTACAATCGACGCACCCAAGCGCTCCGGATCGGCAGTCTTTCTCGATCTGGGGAGTTTCAGAGTTGTTGAATTTTTCATGATACGTATAGACGAGACATATTTCCGGACGGCCCGGATCTCCCTTCCGTATTTTTTGAGGATCGGTCATGGCTTTTTTCATTTTTTGTTCAATCACCGCAGGCGGATCGGATAGGAGGATTGTATTCCCGGCCGACTTGCTCATCTTTATATTTCCGTCTATCCCGGGCAGACGCGGAAATTTAGTAAGCTTCGCTTCCGGCTCCGGAAACACATCGCCCCACTGCTGGTTAAATCTCCGGGCAATCTCGCGCGTAATCTCGACGTGCGGGACCTGATCTTCTCCGACTGGCACTACTTCTCCCTTATAGAGAAGTATATCAGCCGACTGGAGAACCGGATAGCCGAGGTGTCCGTAAATTATATTCTCGATATTGAGATCGCGAACCTGCTCCTTGAGCGTTGGATTACGTTCCAGCCGTGCTGTCGTGATGAGCATTGAAAATATCAGGTGAAGTTCCGTATGCTCTTTGATCTGTGACTGGCGGAAGACCGGACTTGCCTTGGGATCAATGCCGGCCGAAAGCCAGTCGATGAGTGTCTCGATCGAGTTCTCGTAGATCTTAGAGGTATCAAGGTTAGTGGTCAGCGCATGGTAATCCGCGATGAGGTGGAAACTCTCGTATTCAGACTGAAGGTGTACCCAATTTTCCAGCGCACCGACAAGGTTACCCAGGTGGAGCCGCCCTGTCGGACGCATCCCGCTCAAAATTCTCTTCTTTCGCGACAAGCTATGCTTATCCCCTCAAGATTAGTTCATAAAGAGGTAAGGTTTCCATCTATCGTCGATGTTACCGACGAAATGCCTTATGAAAGTAACATGGTTCGGCCGCATCGGTTTCCGAAGCAGTTTCATGTGTGCTTCATCAGGAGTCCGATCACCTTTCCTATTGTTACAGTCGACACAGGCGGTAACCAGATTCTCCCATGTATCCTCGCCCTTCCGTGCTTTCGGGACGATATGATCGACGGTAAGAGAAATATCAGACCGTCCGCAGTAAACGCAGCGGTGTCCGTCACGTCTCAGGATGTTTTTCCGTGAAAGAATGATTTTCTTATAGGGGACATGAATAAAGACACCGAGCCGGACGATACTCGGCAATGGCATGCTAATAGAGACAGAACGAATAACCTTTCCATCACTTGCTTCCACGAGTTCTGCCTTACCAAGATAGAGCAGGATGATGGCTTTCTTTGCGTTACAGACACTCATCGGCTCATAATTTTGATTGAGGATGAGCACTTTACTGCTAAGTTTACCGTTAGGACCTTTACTGTAGTATGAACTGAAGACCTATCCCCTTATTTATTTTTCAATCTTAAGAGACCGCAACCTATGAATATACATAAAAATATAATAGAAATTCCGCCATTTGTCAAGAAAAACGGGAAATATAACTAACACTACCGATCGAAATACCCAAGGTCACCGAGTCTCATCTAATGGAAAACCATCCGCATCACAGAGGATTATATTCCCCACACCGAGAGCTTCAAGTCCACCCTTGACGGCGGAAACGTCACCCACAACAACGACCGCCATTTTTGTTGTATCAAGGTATTTAGCTGAAACTCTCTGCACATCCTGGAGAGTGACAGCATCGATGTTCTGGAGGTAATTATCAAAATAGTTCTCCGGTAACCCGTACAGTATCAAGCTCTGTAACGCACCGGCGATTTGTCCGGAAGTCTCAAAATTTAAAGCAAAATTGCCGATTAAACCTTTTTTCACAAATCCCAATTCTTCCGCTGTAATGCCTTTGTCATGCATTAGTTTAATCTCATAGAGGAACTCCTGCACAGAACTATCGGTTTTTGCCGAATGAACTCCTGCTGATGCCGTGAAGGGCCCTTTACCTTTCAGGAAATTAAAACCTGACCGGGCGCCGTACGTGAAGCCGCGCTTTTCACGGAGGTTTAGATTAATGCGACTCATGAACTGTCCGCCCAACATCCGGTTCATAACCGAAACGGCGAAGTAATCGGGCGTACTCCGCGCCAGAGCCGGATAACCGATCCTGATTTCAGATTGAGGAGCGCCCGGCTTGTCAACGAGATAGATTGTCATCTTATCGACAGGAGACGGTTCAGGTAAAGTAGATTTCGGTACTTCACCTTTCGTCCAGCGTCCGATTACCTTTTCGAGAAGCGGTATAACATCACTCATTTTTGTGTCTCCGACAATAATGAGTGTGGCATTATTCGGTTTGTAGAATGATTGGTAAAATTTCTGCAGATCAGCGACCGTCATTCCCTTAATACTCGCCTCTGTTCCGGAGGGATTCGCTCCGTATGGATGGCTTGATCCGTAGATAATCCGGGAAAAGGCGTTGTTGGCAATCGCTGTTGCCTGATCTTTCTGCTGCATGAGGGATGTTATGCGCTGCTTCTGCAAACGTTCAAATTCCTTTTGAGGGAATACAGGATTAAGCAGAACGTCGGCAAATACATCCAGTCCCTTCGTCATAAATTTTGAGAGACAGTTAAGAGTGAGAAATGATCCATCCCACGACGATCCCACACCGAACGAGGCGCCTATCGATTCAATTTCCTCTGAAATCTGCAGCGCATTTCGTGAGCTTGTTCCCTCATCGAGCACGTCTGCCGTCATTGATGTAAGACCGGGCTGATTGAGCGGATCCTGATCTGATCCTGCATATAAAACAAGATTAAAAGCAACGAGAGGAAGCTGATGACGTTCCACGAGCCATACCTGCAGACCGTTGCTAAGTTGTGCTTTCTGAATCTGAGGTAATTTCAATGCGGGCGCATTTTTCCCCGAGGGTCGTTTGGTACGATCGAGTTCCTGAGAATTCATCACATTAATCATGAGTGTGGTAATGATCATTGAAAGTAGATAGTACTTTAAGGTTGTTTTCATGGTAATTATTCTCCTTTTTTCGCACCAAGTTCACCTTTACCCTCCGGCACAACGCTGAGGACGACGGCCGCCTCTTTAAGATACTTTTTAGCGGTACTGAGGACTTCCTGCGGTGTGATTCCCCTGTAAAATTCCATATCAGTGTTGATGTTGCCGGTGTTGCCTGTGTACGAGTAGAATGAAGCAAGCGAATTTGCTTTACCGAGGACCGTGGCAGCTCTGTTGATAACCTGTACCTCCTGAGCGATGACCGCCTTATCGATTTCACTCTGTGTAACTCCATCCTTCAGCAGGATATTAAGAATTTCACTGACATTTTGTTCCATCTCGGTGAGAGTTTTTTCCGGTTTGGCGGTTACCTGAATTTGAAACGTTCCCGCAATCTCGGAACCATCCTGATTTGCATCCGCGGACTGAGCAATCTGTTTTTCGTACACTAATGACTTATACAATCGAGAATTCTTCCCGCTGCTTAGTATTGAACTAAGGACGTCCATGACAGCGTTTTCCCGTGTGTGGCCCGCTACGGTGTGCCACGTCATGTAGAGTCGCGGAAGCTGTACTTTATCTTCATACATCATCCGTTCCTGTTTCATTGTTTTTAGCTGTACAGGTTTCGGACGTTCAAACATTTTGCCGCGGGGAATCGGACCAAAATATTTTTCGATGAGCGGTTTCATTTCACTTGGTTGGATATCGCCTGAGACGACTAAACATGCATTATTCGGCGCATAGTAGGTTTTGAAGAAGTTCTGCACATCATCCATAGATGCGGCAGAGAGGTCTTCCATATATCCTATTACGGGCCAACTGTAGGGATGCGACGGCGGGTATACTGCACGTAAAATTTTCTCATTTGCAGTACCATACGGCCGGTTGTCGTAATTTTGCCGTCTTTCATTTTTAACGACATCGCGCTGATTGTCGAGCTTTCCCATTGTCATTGCATCGAGAAGGAAGCCCAGCCGGTCGGATTCGAGGTACAGAGCAAGCTCCACGTAATTACTGGGGACTACTTCGAAATAAGTTGTGCCATCCTGACCGGTAAAACCATTGATATTCGCCCCAATCTCCTGGAGCAGTTTAAAATGTTCGTTATCGCCGACATGAGCAGATCCCTGGAACATCATGTGCTCAAAAAGATGAGCGAAGCCGGTCCGCCGCGGCTGTTCATTCTTGGAGCCGACGTGATACATCACTGTCACGGCCGCAACGGGGGCATTGTGGTCTTCGTGGAGAATCACGGTCAGACCGTTGTTAAGTGTATACTGTTCAAATGTGATGTTTATTTGTGTATATGACTGCATTACCAGAGCCATACTAATAACCATAAATGTGAGTAAGACTTTCATCGTCGATTACTCCGATTAAAGTGATAGAGGGGGATTTTTGGATAGGAAAATCTAAAGAATTCACGGTTGATATGCAAATAGCTCTATGAATAGCCCCCGACTTAAGTCAGGGGCTATTGAGAAAATGAAGATTGTTGGACTGTTCGGGATATCGCTCTTAGAACTTGATAGTCTAGTAGTTGCGATGTACACCTTGCCACTGCACAATCACTATTTGATCAACGCCATCTTTCGTGTTTCGTTATAAGATCCTGCAACCATTCTGTATATATAAATACCACTACCTATATCTTTCGCATCCCATTGGCACGACTTTATCCCCGGACTTTCATACCGATTAACAAGTGTCGCTATCTCATCACCCAGCGCGTTGTATATTTTCAGTGTTACCCATCCTGCTTTCGGTATGTGATATCGTATCGAAGTGGTGGAATTGAATGGATTCGGATAATTCTGCTCCAATAGGTATGCTGTCGGTATTTTCGGATTATCCTCCTTAACATCCACCGGTGTTACGAATTTAAACTTTACAGCGCTGTTATTCCTTGGCCTTGTGCTCTCAGGTGTACCGCGATCACACAAAGAAAACCACTTCGTCGTGTCTGCCTCAAATCCGATCGTTGATATCCTCTCCAATCCGCTGAATCCAATGTTTTTGTATTGGAACGTAATAGAAGTGTCATTTTGATCGATGATAACCTGATAATTTGATACACAATCGGTGTCGTTTAAATAATTTGTGAGTTCAAACCATTCAACGATGAAGCGGTTCGGCTCATAGGCATAGTATATTCTCCCGCTGTCGCAGTTAAACCACATTGATAGCATGTGCATATCTGCCCACAAGGGTGCGACAAAATTCTTCGACATCCCCGTTGGTTGTACCTGCGAGTTAGGAATTATCCAATTTACAAACGCAGAAACACCATTGAGGTGCTGAGTATCAAGAGGTGAATCTGAGAACGCTAATCCGCCGTTCACCCCTATCCATGCATAACGGACAGGCGTACCAAAGAAGGTGAATGTAAATCCAATATCAATCGGTCCCGCTGTTCCGTCATCCAACGGAAAACCGAAGTACCCGGGGCGGAGAAAAAGTTTATCGTATGATAATTCCTCGCCGTATACAGAAGTATTTACCCAATCAAATGTACAACTTGTATCAGCCCGGTACCCATTTTGTACTAATCCGAACACACGGAAGTTCACATCAAATGCGTAGAGTGCATAACCTGTGCTGTCAATTGCCCGGAAATGAAGCTTTACCTTTGTAGCTGATTCCTGTGGGGGAAGTATAACCTGCAGCATAGTATCGCCAACCACAACGGGTTGAACTGAATCCGGAGGATTGTAATCGAATTGGTAGTCGAGCCAGATATTATCGATGCCTACGCTGTCAAGGTATTCGGGCTTGCAGAATTTCATGAGATTAAGCTTAATCTCTTCACCTTCCTTTGTCCCACTCTGTATTACTTCTGGTAGTGGTACAATCGTTGGCGGAGGGTAATTGAGTTTCATCGTGTACCATATATTTGGACTGCCAGAATTCATTGCCACCCACCCTCGTGGTCGGAAGGATTGCTCGTGTTCAAAAAATTTCCAGACCTTCCAAGGTTTAGAGAAATCACTAGAATATGGGTAGCCAAAGAGTAGTGCTTGTGTATAGTCATCTACGTGTTGACCCTCATTACGAAAACAAATAAAAATGGGATCGTCTTTCTTTAATATTGGATCTTCACCGAAAATATCATAAAAATCGATGCCATGAATGTGTATCCCGGCATCCATCCTCATCGGTATGTAGAAACCACCATACCCCCATAGTTCTTCACCGAGCGGATCCCATGTTGAATCCTGGTTAGTGCAAATCCATTGCGGATTTGTTGCTTCATCGTGATATCCCGTAATACCCTGGTCAATATCATTCGTATTAATGAAATATCCCCATGGAAGAAAATTATTATTTATAACGGTACCGAATCCCTTTTTAGCATCGATAGTAGCACGGAATATTCTTATGGTCATTGGTATGGTGTGCACTTCGCCGAGATAGGAAGGCATAATAAGCCAGTATATACTATCCAATGTACCGTTGCTAGGTGGAACGAATAATATCGCTAATACCTGTTTGTGAGAGAGTGGGTATCCTGTAATATCTACCGGCGGTTCCGGTAATACCGGCGGAAAAAGGTATGGCGGATAGCCAAACGTACCGTAATTTTCACAGTTAACATTTGGTGAAGATGACTTTTCTAATGCAGTTCTATACGCAGATTGATCTTTCGCAAGAGGTATGATCTCACCCTGGGGAGAGACAAGTATCCGCTCCTGGCTTAGCGCTTGAGTAAGCATTATACAGAAAAGGAGTAGTACCTTTTTCAGTACAGTATTTTTCTTTGTAGCTCTAACCAACATCTTCCTCCAATGAAAAGAGTGCCCCTACGTCGTCGAATGCCACTATACAAATATATCGACTCTTTTATAAAATGTCAAAGCAGGGAATACTTCGATAGGAAGGTGGGGTTTTATCTGGAATAATCAGAGAATTCATTTCATTTTAGGCAATTTCTGGTAATATCAAATTTTAATTAATGAATTGGTTTTTATGCCTCTCCCCTTGATTCGGTGTCTAAAAAGCCCCAGACTGTTACTCCAAATGTTTTTAGTAGGTATCCAGGACTAAGACCTGGCTCTGGATTCCTGATAAAAGCATTCAGGAATGACAGTGTGCCCAGCTGTCATACCCACACGTTTTTAGTGGGTATCCAGGACTAAGACTTAGCTCTGGATTCCACGCCTGGCCCGCCCGAACGACTGAAAATATGGCCGTGCTTCGTTCGGTCGGTCGGGGTGAGGGGGTTCTCAATAGCCCCCGACTTAAGTCGGGGTCTATTCAATAATAAAAAAGCCCCGCCGTTTGGCGAGGCTTTTGTTGATCGGATGTCGATCATTTATTCTTTCGGAATCTGAAGAGCATAGAAATTAATATCCTGATTTCTCTTTACTCTGAGAAGCACCGCATCACCCGGTTTAAATTTCTCCAGTATGTTCTGTAAATCTTTGGGTCCTGCGATATTTTGCCGGTCTGCCTCAATAATGATGTCGTTTGCCTGCAGTCCGTTTTCAGATGCTTCACGGAACCTTTCAACTGCCGTGACGAGCACTCCATTTTCGACTTCAAAATCCTTTTTTTCCTGAGGAGAGAGAGCTCGCACTTTCATACCTAGGTTCTTAAATTCAGCGGTTGAGGATGTCTGCTGCTGTTCGCTATCATCATCTTTCTTGTCCGCACTTTTATTGCTCGCAAGCATCTTATCGGTGTCTTTGCTACGGAGCGTCACGGTTTTTTCGATTGTTTTTTTATCACGATAAATTTTAAGTTTTACCTCATCGCCGGGATGTTTCCTTGCAATCAGGGACTGCAGTTCATTCGAGCTTCGGATATCCTTTCCATCAACGGCGAGGATCACATCACCTTCCCTGAGACCGGCGGATACTGCAGCGCCGTCATCTTCGACTTTTTCGATCAGCGCACCCTCGGGTTTTTCAAGACCGAGAGCTTTTGCCATCGTTTCATCGAATGATCGTATCAGTACTCCCAGATATCCCCTCCGGACTTTCCCTACCTTTATCAAATCCTCCGCAACGACCTTTGCAAGGTTAATCGGAATTGCAAATCCGTAGCCCGCGTTATATCCGTTCATGGATTGTATTGCAGTATTGATCCCTATCACTTCACCGGAGAGGTTTACCAGAGGTCCGCCGCTATTCCCGGGATTGATCGCCGCATCAGTCTGGATAAAATTCTCTATCCCTAAACTACCCACCTCACCCCGGTTGATTATTCCCACGGCCCTTCCGGTTGCGCTCACAATACCGGACGTCACCGTACCCTGCAGGCCGAGAGGATTCCCGATGGCAAGAACCATCTCGCCAATTTCGACATCGTCTGAATTTCCAAGCGGGGATGTCGACAAATCTTTTCTATCCACCTTTATCACGGCAAGATCGGTCGTGGGATCCGTACCGATGATTTTCGCTTTCGCCTTTCGCCCGTCGTTAAATGTCACCTCGATTTTCTTTTCGTCCGCATTCTCGACGACGTGGTTATTCGTCATGATGTATCCGTCCGGACTTATAACAAATCCAGAACCGCCTTCATATCGGGGTACCTCTTCCGTAGGAGTCTGCGGATTAAAAAAATGGAAAAAGTCGCGTAAGTCCTGCTGATCGGATTTCGAAGTGGAGCTTTTCATGACACTGATCGACACAACAGTAGGGGATACCGCCTTGCTGACATCGATAAACGCTTTGCTCAATGCTTTGTAATCGGGATTCTTAATCTGATTCACGCCGCCCAGGGTAACATTGGGGTCTCCCGCATAGCCGGGCGTAATCCCGGTAGTAAAATTCGAAACGAGAATTACACCAAAAATGACACCGATAAAAATTAAAAAAAGAGCCGCTAACACTGATTTTTTTGACATATATATTCTCCTATTGTATGCTATGTAATTATACTCTCAAGGAAATAAATTGTTACACAAAGAAAATTAATTTTTTTTAAACATCCTTCAGTAACTTCGTAAAAACACCCCTCGATTTCAGCTTATCCAGCTCCGGGATATGGAACCTGAGATAACTCCAGAGAAATTTTTCAATTTCGAGTTTCAATTTCTCGCTGTATTTCAACGCCACAACGGATGTCGCATCAGTACCGGAAAGCAGAGATAAAAAATCAACCGCTTCACCCGAAAGGATCATCGGATGCCGGCATCCGTCTCTGCACACACTACAGACAATACTGCCCCGCTCAAGGTCGAACACCACTTTTTGCCGATCCGACGATTTAGTATTGTATGCCTTTCCGCATATGCCGCAGGAGTGCACAGACATCTCGAATCCCAAAATCCGGGCAAAATGAAGTTCAAAATAATATAACAAATTCATCGGATTCTTAGTTGCATCATCCAGAGCCCGCAAAGTGTCTATGAGAACCGTGAAAAGAACCGGAATCTGTTCATGCTGAGGTGTGAGCCGGTGAATAAGTTCGGCAGCCGTCATACCTACGGATATTTTTTCGATATCTTCCGATATATGCCGGAAGGGATGTATTGTGTCACAATGAGATACTGTTTGAATTTCTCTCCCTTCCCTGTGGTAGAACACGAGCGAAACGTATGAGAGCGTATCGACGGGCGATCCGTAACGTTTCTTCAATAAACGCGCCCCCTTCACCATCCCCGTAATCTTTCCATGTGATTGGGTGAAAAAAGTCACAATCTTGCTCGACTCGCCGTACTTGATTGTCTTCAATACGACAGCTTCTGTTTTAACAATCACGCTCATTGAGGGATACTCAGACGATCGATGAAAAATCGAACGGCGGTTTGTGGATACCTCGGTCAGTAATGATCGCAGTTACGAGTGATGACGGAGTTCGATCAAATGCGGGATTATATACCTTGACGTTACCCGGCGCCGTTAAACAGCCGTGGAAAGCTCTGACTTCCTCAGGTGAACGTTCCTCAATCACAACATATTCGGCTGATTGTATACCGGGATCCACGGTTGAAATCGGTGCAGCCGCATAGAACGGAACTCCATGATGCTTTGCCAGAACTGCAAGATTATACGTGCCGATTTTATTGACAACATCCCCATTAGCGGTGATGCGGTCGGCGCCTACTATAACCGCATCAATTTTCTTCTGCTGCATAAGAAATGCAGCCATGCTGTCAGTTATAAGCGTAACATCGAGACCGTGCTTCAGCAATTCCCACGCCGTCAGCCGGGCGCCCTGAAGCAAGGGCCTCGTTTCATCCACGTATACTTTCACGTCTTTGCCCTGATCATACGCCGTCGTGATGATACTCTGTGCAGTTCCCGAACCGCCCGTGGCAAGAGCGCCGGTGTTGCAATGTGTCAGAATCGTCGGGGCGGGCGGTAAAATCTGCGCTCCGTTTATTCCGATTTTCCTGCACATCTCGCGATCTTCCGTGTGGATTTTTTTCGCTTCATCCACAAGTTGTTCTTTAAGGTCTTCAATCGAGGAACAATGCGCAATAACAGTCTGCATCCTCAGCAGAGCCCATGAGAGATTGACTGCCGTAGGTCTCGTTGCACGAAGGTCTTTTATAGTACGTGCAAGGTTGTTCACAAATTTTTGGAAATCGACTTCACGGGATCGGACAGCCGACAATGCCACCGCATAGGCAACTGTGATGCCTAATAGTGGCGCACCACGGATTTTCAGGGCACGGATAGCGTCTGCAATGACCGTAACATCATCTGTTTGAATGTAGGATTCCTCCGAGGGAAGTTTTGTCTGATCGAGGAACCGGAAGGAATCGCCGCACCATTCGACAGCTTTAATCATCGTCGATTATGCCTCAATTGATTCGTCAAATCTGGACAGCTCGCGGAATGCCCGGAACCGATCGAGAATTTCCAGGTATGTGAGATCCTTAAACCGGTCGAGACTGAATCGCTCCACACAGAAGGAAGCCAGCGTACTGCCATGTACTACTGCACGCTTTAAATTTTCATCGGAGTAGTCATCTGTCTTTGCTATCCAGCCGATGAATCCGCCGGCAAATGAATCACCGGCGCCGGTCGGATCATTGATGTCTTCGAGAGGATATGCAGGGGCTGTAAAGATCGTGCGTTCGGTGATCAGCATGGCGCCGTGTTCACCCTTCTTGATGATGATAACCCTGGGTCCCATCCGCATGATGGCTTTCCCTGCCTTGATGAGATTGGGCTCGTTGCTTAACTCGCGGGCTTCTGCGTCATTGAGAATAAGTACATCGAGAAGCGCCAGCGTCTTCATCAGCTCATCCCGTTTTCCTTGAATCCAAAAATTCATCGTATCACCCACGACGAGCCGTGGTTTTTGAATCTGTTCGAGCACCGACCGCTGGAGGACCGGATCGATATTTCCGAGACAGACATATGTCGTCTTTC
>Ga0315277_10010197_pt1 | contig 11930 bp, 10 predicted proteins | sample YL17G05_15_MG_FD_203695 | JGI IMG/M metagenome (GOLD analysis project Ga0315277, IMG submission 203695) | Sediment microbial communities from Yellowstone Lake, YNP, Wyoming, USA - YL17G05_15 | ecosystem: Environmental > Aquatic > Freshwater > Lake > Sediment | place: USA: Wyoming | collected...
CTCACACACCATCTTGCGGGCAATCTCTGTCGCCCGCTCAATGTCGTTTCCTGCACCGGTGGTGAGCTGATTGAAGATCAATTTCTCCGCGGCCCGGCCACCGAGAGCGTACGTGATCATCGCCTCGAGATACTCTTTGGAGTACGTGTGCTTTTCGTCGATCGGGAGGTATGTCGTGACGCCGAGGGCGCGACCGCGTGGGATGATCGTCACCTTGTGCACAGGGTCGGCATCGGGCAGATGCCTCGCTACCAGCACGTGTCCGGCTTCATGATACGCCGTGACGCGCTTTTCACGGTCGGAAATGATGAGCGATTTCCGCTCCATGCCCATCATCACCTTGTCCTTTGCCTCCTCAAAGTGGCCCATCGAGACGACTTTGCTGTTTTGGCGAGCAGCCAGAAGCGCCGCTTCGTTGACCAGGTTCGCGATGTCCGCGCCCGCGAGTCCGGGCGTTCCTTTCGCAAGGACATCGAGTTTCACGTCCTCGCCAAGAGGAATGTTCTTTGTGTGCACACGGAATATTCCTTCCCGTCCCCTCACATCAGGGCGATCAACGACAATCTGTCGATCGAATCGGCCCGGTCGGAGGAGGGCAGGGTCTAGGATGTCCGGCCGATTTGTAGCCGCGATAATGATGACACCACTGTTTTGCTCAAAGCCGTCCATCTCGACGAGAAGCTGGTTGAGCGTCTGTTCTCGCTCGTCGTGTCCGCCGCCCAGACCGGCGCCGCGATGACGGCCGACTGCATCGATTTCATCGATGAAGATAATACATGGGGCGCTTTTCTTTCCCTGCTCGAATAGATCACGCACGCGGCTCGCACCCACACCGACAAACATCTCAACAAAGTCTGCGCCGCTGATGGAGAAGAAGGGAACACCTGCTTCGCCGGCAACTGCCCGTGCGAGCAGCGTCTTGCCGGTTCCGGGAGGCCCAAGTAAGAGCACGCCGCGGGGAATCTTCCCGCCGAGTTTCTGGAACTTCAAGGGCTCCTTCAGGAACTCGATGATCTCGTGCAACTCAGTCTTTGCTTCATCAGCACCTGCGACATCCATGAACGTTACTTTCGTCATTCCCTCCGTAAGCAGCTTTGCCCGGCTCTTGCCGAAGGAGAAAAGGCCTTTTGTCCCTCCGCCCCCCATCTGCATTCTGCGGAAGATGATGAGCCAAATTCCGATCAGCAGAATCCACGGCAGCGTCGACACCAGTACGCTCATCCACGTGCTGTCTTCCTTCACAACGTTGAACTTCAGCCCCTTATTGTTCCAGAGCCCGATGACCTCTTCGTTGATGTTCGAGTAGGGGAGAGTCAGAACGACGCGTGTGGCACCCGCCTGTTTTTTTCCGTTTGCGGTGACGATATCCATCGGTCCCGTGAGCTTGCCGTGGAAATCGTAGTTGTTGAAATCCGATTTCTTGATGAGCGCTTCGGTGATCTTTCCGTCGTTCAGGAGGGTCTGGTAAAATGTGAAGCTGATCTCGTATTCAGTTTCTTCGCTGCTCTTGAAAGCGAGCATGATCAAGTAGACGGCCAGGAGGATGCCAAGCCATCCAGCGATCATCCGGCCCACTTTGTTCCAATTGAACTCATCCTCGCGGTACTGCTTCTGGTTCTTTTTGGGCGGTCGCGCCGGCGCGCGTCTCTTCTGACCCCCGTTCCGCTGTCGATCGTCCGGTGAATCGTCAACTTTCCAATTTGAATTCATACACATCACTCCTTCAGACTCATCGCCCCTTGTAGATCAAAGGCCTTGACACGAATTTTCAGCTTTTCGATGGAGACATGGCTGATTCCTTCGGGGCAAGCCTATAAATCGATCGTAAGTTACGAACTTTTTGAGCATAGTCCAAGCCGTAACCGATAACAAATTCAGGGGGAATCTCGAATCCAACATAGTCGATGGGGAAATCGAGCTTTGCCACGGTTTTCTTCAACAGCAATGTAACAACGCGAAACGATGCGGGGTTCTCCTTTGCGACGAGTCTCTTCATGAAGTCGATGGAAAGCCCTGAATCAATGATGTCTTCCACGACGATGATGTCTCTGCCGTTCACCTGGCAATTCAGATCCTTCAACAATCTGACTTGTCCCGACGAAATCTTCGCGTCGCCGTAACTTGAGAGCTTGAGGAAATCAACCTCGCAATCGACAGTGATCTCACGGATGAGGTCGGCAAAGAAAATAAACGATCCGTTCAATATGCCGATGAAGATCGGGACCTTCCCAGAGTAGTCTCTATTGATCTGGGCTGCCAGCTCCTTGATCTTTTTCCGGATTTGTTCCTCGCTCAGGTAGAGGGCAAAGCGATCGTTGTTAATGGTGATTTCGTCTCTCATGGCAGAAAGATGTTGCTAGTGGAAGGATGGTAAAGGGGAATATTCGAGCTTCACAACGGAACGCGTACGCCGCGTGACCTTGAACCGGTCGTCCAACCGTTTGCCGCAGATCCACACAATCTCTCCTTCCGACTCCAGAATGGGGATCCCCGCCTTTTCGAACAGTGGCACTTTCTCGTCTGTAAAGAAATCGCTGAGCTTTTTCTTATCCCGCATCCCGAGGGGAATGAACCAGTCCCCCTTTTTCCACGTGCGCAGCGTGAGTCGTTCTCCCAGCTGCTCAGCATCAACGTATTCGGTTGTGCCGCCTGGGGGGAGGTGTCCAGAAGCCGGAAAGGGTTCGCTCAAGGACAACTGGAACCCTGAAAAAGCGTACCTTCCGCCAACGTTGACTTGTGTGTGCAGGGGTGTCCGAGAACCCGATCTGACAAACACCAGGTTGTCCCGGTCGCGATAGACGGCAAGTGAACTGGAAAGTTGCACTGAGCGGCCGGTTGGGTGCGAACAGAGCTCGAGAATGGCATGAACCTTCTCTGCGTCAACCTCGAGAGAGAGGGCTCGAAGAAGGTGCAGAATAATCTCTTCCCGAAGGAACAACGGCTCAGACACGAGACGAGAGATGGTGACTGTCGATCGTCCCTTGTCGTCGGTGTGGCAGATCTCTGCCCGTCGACCTTCGACCTCGTGCGAAATCCGTTCGCTGAGCTGACGCATGATCTGCGAAAGCCGGTTGAGCGATCCGACGATGTCCGGATGAACCTCACTGTTGAGCAAAGGAATCACCGTCTTGCGGAGATAGTTACGCCTGTATTCGGTCGATTCGTTTGACGAGTCCGTCCTGAATGCCATGCCCTTCGCCGCCGCATACTCTTCAATCTCTTTCCGTCGAGCGAACAGCAAAGGACGAATGATGGAACCGGTTTCCCGTCGGGGAGGGATCCCGGCCAGCCCGCGGATGCCGGTGCCTCGCAGCACGTTCAATAAAACCGTTTCAGCGTTGTCGTCTGCCTGGTGTGCGGTGGCGACGCTCGTCGAGCCCACCTCTCGTCTGGCCTGTTCGAAGAACTCATACCGAAGCTCACGTGCAGCTTCTTGTTTTGAGAGGTGATGCTCGTGAGCGCAGCTCAACGTGTCGACCCGCTTGCTGAGGAAGGGAAGCTTCAGCGACTGAGCCACCGTCCCTACGAACTCCTCATCCTCATCGGATTCAGTCCCGCGCAACTGATGGTTGACATGCAGTACGCCAAGTTCCAGCTTCCACGCGTCAGAAACGCGAAGGAGGAGGTGGAGCATAGCCATCGAATCGACGCCGCCGCTGACCGCCAGGAGAAGGGAATCTCCCTTGTGGACTAAATCGGCCGATCGGATGAACTCTTCGAACCGATCATCTAAGGATTGCGCACCTGAATGCATGGGTGACCATCAAGACAAAAAATCTTGACCCCGATCGCGTCAGGATCAAGAATTCTTCTGTACTCAGAGTAGCGGGGGAGGGATTCCCCGCCAGAGGCGGGTGCGCCCGCCTGAACGAGGCAGTCGGGCAGGCCTCTGGCGCAGAACCCACGACCTTTTTTTCATGACGGCAAAATCACGAAACCAAGCTCGATCGTAGCGGGGGAGGGATTCGAACCCACGACCTGCGGATTATGATTCCGACGCTCTAACCAACTGAGCTACCCCGCCAGCGCTATTTCGAATTGCGAATTTCTAGTCGCGAATTTGCTTTGCGGATTTCGCCTGCCGTCGTGCTGTACGCGAACCCGAAAGACAGGACCGATCTGAAAGAATTGCGGAATCCGCAAGTCCCGTTGATGATATACGTTAGCCTCCAAAAGCAAAAAAATTGACCACAACCAGGTCAATCGCTCGCATCCACGATTCAATCTGACAAAAAGATACGCGATAGAGCCTTGAAAATCAAGGAGAAATTCCGGCGCGAGCGTAACGTGCAATTGATGTGCGGATGTTCATGCGGTCCCACGAAGGATCGAACGATTGACGTTCACATTAATCGGGGGACGGACGCAAATGGGTCGAAACTGTACAGGATGTTGTAGTTGCGAAATGTCCTCAGCTTCTGGAGAGGAGTTCTTCCTGCCAGGGATGGAAGAGAGCGGTGGTTGTTGTGAAAGAAAAGGAAGTTCACTAGATCGCGCACGAGCTGACGCTCCGACTGAAGATTCGCTGAGTTTGCGAGGTTGCCAGCGAACGTCAGTTTGGAGAGGACGGTATAGAGAGCCTCGCGGGAAGGATTCGAGATAATGGTGTGTTGTATCCCTCGATCTTCGGCCATTTGGGTGAACTCATGACGTCGCTCGCCGACCGGGAGACCGAAGAATGGGAATTCTCCAAGAGTCCGAACGTGGCACACCCGAAATGGAAAGTTGTCGCGCACAAAGTCCAGGAAATCGACGACGGAAGCAAAGGTCAATGTCAAGTATAGTTGGGCAATTTGCAGGTGGGTGTTGACATCGAGTGCTGAAAAGACAACGGGCGTCAACTGGCTTTGATGATTTGGGAGTTGTCTTCCGACAATATAGACCAACGATCCGGGTAAGGGAGCGATTTCGTCGATCGCAAGTGCCATGCGTCTCATGTGCTTCAAACCGGCCTGGCTCAAGTCCGACCAGAGGCCTCTCGCGGTATCAGTTAGTGCTGCTGCGTCGACTGCTTCCAATCCGGATTCGGTCGATTTCCTCAATGCTGACATGCTTCTTGTCCCCCTAGTTCACTGCCGAGCGCATCAATCATGGACCACATCCTCCACCGGCGTGCCAGAAACGCTGGGTTGCAGTATGCGGAGGAGCCATAAATGGAGCCATCAAGACCTGCCGCATATCGCCTACTATGAAAACCCCCAAATCGCGTGACCCAGTCGCGTCATTCTCTCAGCGGCACGACGATGTAATTTCTACAATAGTCATGCCCGGTGCGTCATACTTTCCGCGCGACCTTCATCTTGATTTTCCTGGAGGGTCTGGATATATTGGCTAGAACAGTGTGACCTCAGGTCGAATGCTCACCTTCTACGAAGCGAGGAAGACGATCCTTCAAGCTGTCCCCACAATGCCGATTGAGATTGTCCATCTTCACCAGGCATTGCAGCGGATCCTCGCGACCGATGTTGTCGCTGAGATGGATCTTCCGCCGTTCGACAACTCCTCGATGGACGGTTATGCGATCCGCTCATCGGACACTGCACACGCGACTGACCGAAATCGGATCAGGCTGGATGTCGTGGGTGAAGTGTGCGCTGGTGAGTTATCAGAACAGAAGCTCCAGCCAGGTACAGCTGTTCAGATCATGACAGGTGCGCCGATGCCCGATGGGGCAGATGCGGTCATCGAACAGGAGCTCGTTGAGTCACGCGACGGTGTCATCGAACTCCATACTCGAGTTGCTCAGGCACGTAATGTCCGCCGAAAGGGGGAGGAGACCCGCAAGGGGGAAATTGTGCTGAGAAAGGGGACGCGTCTAACCCCCGCGGGCGTGGGAGTCTTGGCTTCGCTCGGAATCGCGCACACTGAAGTTTACGCTCGACCGACTGTCGCGCTGTTGACGACCGGCAGTGAAATCGCAGAGGTCGAGGAGCCTCTCGCTCCGGGGAAGATCAGAAACAGCAATGCCTACACGTTATGGGGACTCGTTGTGGAGAGCGGAGCCAACCCGGTTGATTTGGGAAAGGCGGGTGATCATGAAGAGGAAATCCGTTCAAAGATCCAACGGGGGTTACGCCACGATGTCCTTGTGACCTCAGGTGGGGTTTCGGTGGGGAAGCATGATCTGGTTCTCCGCGTCCTGGAAGAGCTCGGCGTCACGATACAATTCTGGAAAGTCAACATCAAACCAGGCATGCCGACCGCGTTTGGAGTCTATCGGAATGCGCAGTCCAGGGACGTGCCCGTTTTCGCGCTCCCAGGGAATCCAGTCTCCACGATGGTGACGTTCCTCCAGTTCGTGCGTCCGGCGCTTATGTCGATGATGGGAGAGACGGACATTCGGCCCCCGATGAGGCTCTTCGCGAAGCTGGATCACGAAATATCCAAGTCCGATGGGAAGAGGCATTTCAGCCGAGGAATTGTACGGAATGATCGGGGCGAATTCTTTGTTCATACAACAGGTTCCCAAAGCTCCGGGATGCTTTCCTCGCTCGTCGCCGCAAACTGTCTGATCGTGATCCCCGAAGAGCGCAAAGATCTCAGGGCAGGTGATGAGGTGGAGATCGAGCTCTTATAAGAGTGTTGATGGAGATTTCAGATGAAAGTGCATGTACGCTTGTTTGCCATCGCGAAGGACATGGCTGGATTCGGAGAGCGACAAATCGACCTCCCGCAGGAATCAACGGCTCGGGACGTTCTGAAATACCTGTCGGGTTTGGATTCACGCTTTACGGATTGGGGCACCGCGATGCGTCTGGCCGTTAACCAAGAATATGTGGGGAACGATCATCCGTTGCAGGCCGGCGATGAGGTTGGGGTGATTCCGCCGGTGAGTGGTGGGTAAGAAGGAAAGTTCAGAGTTTTCAGTGCACAGTTCGGAGTTTCAGTGTGGTTCAGATAACGACGTCACCGATTAATATCCAGCTTGCCGTTGACTCTGTCAGAACGCCCGAGTCGGGTGGGATCGACACCTTCATTGGCACGACGCGGAATTACTCAAAAGGTCGTGTGGTCTCGGCACTTGAGTATGAGGCGTACGAGCCAATGGCGTTGAAGGAGATGGAGCGGATCGTTGAAGAGGCTCGGAGGCGGTGGCCCGTTCATGGTGTAGCAGTTGTTCATCGCGTGGGAAAAGTCGAAGTCGGGGAAGCAAGCATCGTCATCGCAGTTTCATCTGCGCATCGCAAGGAAGCATTCGAGGCCTGCCGGTTTCTCATCGACAAACTGAAACAAGATGTGCCGATCTGGAAACGCGAATATTTCGCTGATGGCAGCGTCGAATGGTCGGGTCATCCCCACGAGCAGATCACATCAAGGTGACTCCAGGAATGAATCCGCTTGCCGCATTTCGCACTCCGGACGCAACAATCCTCCAGGATTCCTTCAGTCGCGTGATCAAGAACCTGCGGATCTCCGTGACCGACCGATGCAACTTCCGTTGCAGCTACTGCATGCCGGAAAACGGAATGGTATGGATGAAGAAATCCGAGCTGCTCACCTTTGAAGAGATCACGAGGGTCACGAGGCTGTTCGCCGACCTTGGCGTGAGCAAGATCCGGCTGACCGGCGGCGAGCCGCTGATGCGGAAGGACCTGCATCGTCTCGTCCAACAGATTGCCGCGATCCCGGGGATCAAAGACCTCGCCCTGACGACCAACGGTTACTTTCTGGAGGAACAGGCGCGTGAGCTCGTCGCTGCCGGCCTTGGTCGCATAAACGTCAGTTTGGACTCCCTCGATGCCGCTACCTTCAGTCAGATGACGCGCCGGGACTACTATGAGAAGGTGTGGCGGGGACTAGAGATTATCGAAGGGCTGGGGATTCGACCCATCAAGCTCAATGTCGTCCTCATTCGCGGCGTCAATGACGATGAGATCGCCGAGTTTGCGCATCTTGCTCGCTCCACATCGTATGTCGTTCGATTCATCGAGTTCATGCCGATTGGCCTCGACGACGGCTGGAGTAACGACAAAGTGGTGACGACGAAGGAAGTAATCGAAATCCTTGAGCGAGAAACCGGACGAAGGCTGGTTCCCCTTGAGAGGCGAGGTGTCCAGCCGGCAGACCGTTTCAGGTTTGAGGATGGTCTGGGTGAAATTGGGTTCATCAGTTCGGTCAGCGAGCCGTTCTGCGAGCAGTGTAATCGCGTGCGCATCACCTCCGACGGCAAATTGCGCACATGCCTCTTTTCACTCGAGGAGACTGACCTGAAAGCGCTGGTGAGAAGCGGAGAAGATGATGAGACAATCAGACAAGTAATCAACGATGCAGTCAGGAACAAAGAACGTGGACATCTTATCAATCGGCCGGAGTTTGTTCGTCCGAGCCGCACCATGTCACAGATCGGGGGCTAACATGAAGCACGCATTCGTTTTGTGTCTCTTGGTGTTGGTGTCGTGCAGCGGAAGGGACACACCGGGGCCGATACGGTCGGTTGCACAAGATGAGAGCATGATCAGAGACATGGTCACCTCTCTCAATGCTCAGCTTGCCAAGGCCTGCAATGGCGCGGCCGTCAACACCGATAGTCTGATGGATGCGTACTATGAGCAGAACATCTACTACATCACTCCGTGGGGATGGTCTGAGCCGCTCGATTCGACAAAAGTACGCCTGCGCAGGGCCATACCTCGCATCAGAGGCTTTGAGAACAGAATCGAGAATCTGGAAATTAAAGTCTACGGCGATGGGGCGTACGCTTCATTCATCTTGAGACAGAACTACACCGTCGATGGAACGCTCCTGGAAGAATACCTCCCGACCACGCTCATTCTTGAGCGAAGGGGTCAGGGTTGGAAGATCGTCAGAGCACACCGTTCAACGGACTACGAAACATTTCAGCAGTACATCGCGCTGCAAAAGAAACAAGAGGGAGCGAAGTGATCCTCTTGGTTTGGTGACCCGCGTGATATCCTCCAAATAGTCGTTGCACAAATCCTTACCACGCCGGTAGATTGATTACGAACAGCGCGGATCATATGATTCTCCTGATGGAGCTCAGCAACCTTTTTTTGGCAAGCCAAGAACGTCTCGTTCCGAACGGGACTCACAAGGCGATGTGAAATCTGCGTGATCCGGTCGCCCCGTAGGAGCAAAACATCCATAGTTCGACCAAACAAAGAAGGAATGAGCCCCAGCGGGGCGGAATGTTATCTTTATCAAGAGTTCTGAACCGTTTGGAGAATAAGAACAAGTCTTCTGCGATCGCTATCAGGAGGAGAGAGAAAACAGAAACATGGGACGGTTTGACAAGAACGGGGGAATTACTGGCACCAGTTACTTCGGCAAGAAGAGACTTCCACCCGGCCAGGCCGCGTCGGACAAATTCCCGGTTTTGACGTACGGCAACGCTCCGAAGATCTCCAAAGACCAATGGCACTTTGTCGTCTGGGGTCTCGTCGAGGAGGAGAAGGACTGGACCTGGGACGAGTTTATGAAGCTTCCGCAGACGAGATTGCGGGCAGATTTTCACTGCGTGACACACTGGAGTCGCTTTGATGATGAATGGGAGGGGGTGCTGTTCAAGGATTTGATCAAGCACATCAAGGTGAATCCGGAGGCGAAGCACGTGATGCAACATGCCTACGGCGGCTACACAGCCAATCTTCCTTTGCGGTGGATGATCGACGAAGATGTGATGTTTGCCCACACATTGAACGGTGAGCCTCTTCTGATCGAACACGGGGGACCGATGCGCGTCTTCACGCCGCGCCGCTATGCCTGGAAAGGGGCGAAGTGGATCCGAGGTCTGGAGTTTCTGGCGAAAGACAAACCCGGATTCTGGGAAGAGAATGGCTACAGTAATACGGCCGACCCGTGGAAAGAAGAAAGGTTTTGGTGAACGGTGGCCACAAACTCAACGCCACGACCTCCAACACTCATATCGAAGAACTCACGAACCCTGCTTTTGCTTGCAACGATCCTCCTCGCGTGCAGTGGCACTCGGGACTCGCGAAGATCGGACGGGGAGCGCCAAAACGACGTGAGGTTCCCTACCGAGGACCAGCAGTCAATCCAACCTGGTCATTGCAGGATAGTGGGCACCATCCTGGAGATCAGCCAAAACTACGTAGGAACGGGAGCCGACGACCCATGCGCAAAGGCTCCATGTCTTGCAACGGTCCGGGTCGATACTGTCCTCGGTTATGGAAGTGCGTTTGGACATACGCTTGGGGAAGGGAAGAGAATTATGGTGAGGTTCTTGTACACGCTCGGACCGACAAAGAATATGTTTCCTAGCCTTCCAACTCAGCTTCCAGGCCTGACGGTTGATTCAAGGTTTCAAGCCGATGTGAGTTCCACCGACGAGCCACAGATGGGCGGAAGGAGCGGTCCGATGTTTGTTGTGGGAATGTACAGGTGGCGCTGAGTATCAGGCTGGCGAGAATTCAACACGATCACAGGAGTATTCATGAAGCTTCGAATTGTGTCTGTCACAGTGGTGCTTGTTGCCGCGGCGGCGGGATCATTCCTTCTTCTTGATGAATTCCGAGACCGAACGCCATCAGTAGCAGATCTACCTCTGGAAGTCCAGAAGAAGATGCTGCGGAAGGCTGCATCCTTGGGCAGCAAAGACAACCCAAAGGAACGCATCGAGTATGAGTGGAGAAGATTGAGGGATCCGAGGACGAATCGGATTCCCGACAACATTCGCGACATGGAGATTCAGTTCGCCAGACGGATACCGACGAAAGAAGCCTACCTCATGGAGCGGTTGGCAAAAGGCGATGCAATGGCGAAACGACAAGTCTTCACATGGGCGTCGAGAGGTCCGCGCAACGTGGGAGGACGTACCCGAGGGCTTGGCATTGATGTCACCAATGCGAATATCATCCTAGCGGGTGGTGTTTCGGGTGGAATGTGGAGGTCTACGGACGACGGGACCACGTGGGTAAAGACGACGACACCCAGTCAGCTGCACAGCGTGACAACCCTTGCGCAGGATACGCGGGCTGGGAAAACGAACATCTGGTATTTCGGGACCGGAGAGTACCTCGGAAACTCAGCCAACGGTGGAGGTCCGGCATCCTTCAGGGGAGACGGCATCTACAAGTCGACGGACAATGGCCAGAGTTGGGGTATCCTGTCCAGCACATATACAGGTATCCCACAGACGTTTTACAGCTTATTCGATTACGTTTGGAGAGTCGCAGTTGACCCCTCGAACGCGGCGCAAGACGAGGTCTATGCGGCGACATACGGGGCAATCTGGCGGTCGACGAACGGTGGAACGAACTGGACCGCAGTCCGAGGCGGCTCTTCGCCATATTCGTCACGGACCGACGTGGCTGTCAAATCGACCGGTGTTGTGTACGCCGCAATGAGCAGCGAAAGCAGTCAGAAGGGAATCTGGCGGTCTCTCGATGGAACCACATGGACGAACATCACACCAGGAAGCTTCCCGGCCTCCTATTCTCGTATCGTCATGGCCATCGCACCATCCAATGAAAACGTCGTGTATTTCCTTCTTCAGCAGTCTGACACGACTACAAACTCCAATCAGGTTCGCGGTCATCAGTTCTGGAAGTACACCTATGTGTCGGGTGACGGCTCCGGGAGTGGAGGATCATGGGTGAACCGCGGAGGAAACCTGCCGCTCGAAAGTGGTCTGGACGGAAATGCTCGATTTGATTCTCAAGGTGGTTATGATCTGGTTCTCTCCGTGAAGCCCAATGATCAGAACTTTGTGGTTGTTGGAGCAGTTAACTTGTACAGGTCGACTGATGCATTTGCAACAAGCTCGAACTGGAAGCGGATCGGTGGATATGCAAATCCGACGACGTTTGCTCAGTATGCGAATCACCATTGTGATCTTCACGCGCTTGCATTCCGCCCCGGAAGCTCTGTGGTCCTTTACTCGGGAGATGACGGTGGTGTTCAGAAAACGCAAGACGTCACTGCGTCGACCGTCAGCTGGGTGTCTCTCAACA
>Ga0315277_10010198_pt1 | contig 11929 bp, 7 predicted proteins | sample YL17G05_15_MG_FD_203695 | JGI IMG/M metagenome (GOLD analysis project Ga0315277, IMG submission 203695) | Sediment microbial communities from Yellowstone Lake, YNP, Wyoming, USA - YL17G05_15 | ecosystem: Environmental > Aquatic > Freshwater > Lake > Sediment | place: USA: Wyoming | collected...
ACTGAGTGAAGGTAGTTAGGCCTACCGTTTTTTGCCTGGTTCACCCCTCAACCTGCGCTACACTGGGCGGAACTCGAAAGGACTGAACCATGAGTGAGGAAGCTGCCAGAGCAGAAGGAACCTCCCCTGCCCCGGTGCGAGGTCTATCTCTGGCAATCAGCGCCCCACTGAAGGAACTCACAAATGCGTGCCTAGGGTCGACACATCAGTGTGGCAAATTGGGTAGCCCGAGGCTTGAGGAGGACGGGCAGCGTTGCGGATACGCTGTCTTGCCTCGAAGGGAGTCACCATGAGCCGCAAAGAGAAATTCCAGAAACCGACTAAGCCCAGAGAATCAAAGACAGAAGTCAACAGGCGAGAGTTCCTGGCCGCAGCCACAGGGCTGGCGTCGGCGACGCTGTTAGCAAAAAACACGGAGGGCGTGACGGCACCCATGCCGGCCAGTCCCAGCCCTACGGCTGGGCGGTTGGCGATCGACGGAGGATCCCCCGTGCGCGCTACAAGGCTCGCCGCGAATTTCCCCGGCCCTCTCTACTATGACGACGCCGAGCGACGCGAACTGCTCGAGGTCTTGGACGGCCGCAGCCCCTTTCGCTGGTATGGGATTGGTCCCAAGGGGAAGACGCCCAACAAGTGCAACCTCCTGGAAAAAGAATTCGCCGCGCGCCAGCGAACGAGATATTGCGTGGCGGTAACCTCCGGGACGGCTGCCTTGATCACCGCGATGGCCGCGCTGGGAGCGGGGCCCGGGACCGAAGTCATCCTTCCTGCCTGGACCTGGTATTCCTGCTACAACGCTATCATCGCCGCTGGGGCAACTCCGGTCTTCGCGGAAATCGACGAATCCTGGAATCTCGACCCCGCCGACCTTGAACGCCATATTTCCCCGCGCACCCGGATCATCATGGTAGTGCATATCATGGGCGAGCCCGCCAACATGGACCCGATCCTCGCCATCGCCCGCCAGCATCATCTCAAGGTGCTGGAGGACTGCGCCCAAAGCTTAGGGGCGACTTACAAGTCCCGCCCGGTGGGTTCGCTGGGGGATTGCGGAATCTACAGCTTCCAGGTCTGCAAGACCATCTCGGCCGGCGAGGGTGGCGCGCTGGTCATGAGCGCCCCGAGTATTTTTGAGCGTGCGGCCCGCTTTCACGACTTGGGACAACTCCGCGAGCCCCACGCTGAGTCCTTGGGGGAGCGTCCGCGCCTGAGCCAATTCGTCGGCTGGCAATTCCGCATGAGCGAATACACCGGCGCGGTCCTGCGAGCGCAGCTCCCCAAGCTCGACCGCATCGTAGCCGATTTTCGCGCTCGAGGGACGCGCGTAGCCGAAGGGATTGCGGACTTGCCGGGAATTCAATTCCGCAAGACCCATGACCCAACGGGGAGATTGCAGTCGTCGGTTTACTTTCGCACGGCCGGGAAGGATGTGCGTGACCGCTTCCTTGCCGCGTTGGAAGCGGAAAACATTCCAGCGTCACCGATGGAGGGATCCGTGATATTGCCGATCGAGCCCTTCATAGAGAAGAAGCAGGTGCTGGAGCCGGGTTGGCCCTCGTTTGAGACTGCCCAGGGAAAGAACGTCTCTTATGGCGCTGCCTGCTGCCCGCGCACGATTGACATCTGGAACCGGTACGTCGGCGTCCCCATCGATCCCACGTACTCGGACCAGGACGTCAACGACATCATCGCGGCGATTCGCAAGGTGTATCCCGTCATCATGGGAGCGTGACGGGAGTCACTCCGACCGGCTGAGCTATTTGCAGAAAGATGTGCGCCATCCAGAGGAGCATGCAGCAGGATTTGCTTCGTGGAAGTAGCGGCAGAAGGGACGCAGCACTTCTAGACGGCGCGTTCGGCGAGAGTTGTCTCACTGTTTCTAGTCAGAGTTGACGACGGTATAGTGTCCCTTTCATGAGAAGGCAGGCCTGTGTCATGGACAAATCCTTTTCTGGCCCTCAGCCCCTCGGATCGGTAGATCTCACTTGTCCAGACCAAAAACTCCGATCGCGCTAAATTCAATGGAGTTAGTGGCCATGATTAGAAACACGGCCAGAAGTTCGACCTTGGTCCGATTTGCCGAGAAGTAACCGTTATTTCCCAGGCGGGACCCATTTTTGGCGACGGACAGGTGGAAGATCGAGGGGGAGTATGTGGACGAAGGGATCAGTGGGTCGAAGGAGCATCGACCGGCGCTGGATCGCCTGCTTTCTGACTGCCGGAAGCGGTTGGTGGATGCGGTTGTTGTCTACCGCTACGACCGGTTCGCTCGCAGCCTGCGCCAGTTGGTGAATGCCCTCGATGAGTTCCGCGCCTTGGGAATTGACTTCGTGAGCCTCCATGAGGCCGTGGATACCTCGACCCCGAACGGGCGCCTGGTCTTTGGCATCTTCGCCAGCATTGCGGAATTTGAAAGGGAACTGATTCGGGACCGCGTGCGCTCGGGGCTGGCCCTTGCCAAAAGCCGGGGGCGGAAGCTCGGCAGGCCTCGTATCGTGGTGGACGCTTCTAGAGTGGCCTTCCTGCGCGCTCAGGGGCGTTCCTGGGCTGCGATCTCATCAGAATTGGGCATCGGTAAGGGCACAGCGCAACGTGCCTGCGCTGGCTTGCCCAAAAACCTCTCTCACACACGCCTCGTAACTCAGTGAATTGCAAGGGTCGCAAACAGTCCAATCTAATCGCCCAAAAACAGATGAATTAGGGCTGCGGTCAGTTTGCGTGAATCACGACCAATATCTGTTTCCACACAGGGCCTCTAGAACCGATTTGCTGGAAGCTGTCGCTGAATAACCTCGGAGGATTGTTTCCGAGTTGGCGACCATTCGTCCAGAATCGATCCGATACACGGCGGAGAGATAGCTAACGAGTCCAGGTGGCCACTTGTATGGGTAAGGTGTCCAAGTGAGTGATAGCCTGTGTCGGAGAGCCATTCCTCCAGAGGACCAGCCCTTTCTCGCCTAAGTTGAGCATCACTGCGCAGGCGCGTGGGCCCGTTTCGACATGGCCAAAGCGATGGAGCCGCCAATTGACTGCCGACTGCGAACCACCGGCAGCAACTGCCTCCCGCCTTTCCTGCTACCCACCACCGACTGCCTCCCCGCCTCCTGTCCTCCTGACTTCTGTCTGCCGTTCCTCCCCTTGACTTCTTGAGAGGGATTTCCAGTGCATAGTTTTGAGACCCTGATGGCGGAGTTAGCCAGCCGAGCGAGGTTCACGTACGAGCTGCGAGGAGAGTGCTCCAGCCTGACGTTCAAGCAGGTGCCGGAGCCAACGTCCCTGCAGGCCCGAGCCTACGAACTGCTCGATTTGTTGCCAGTAGCTGGAAATTGAATCTCGAACTATCTCTCAGTAATCCAGTAGAATAGTCTCCGGACCCCAGTGGAACTTCGGGTTAGCTTGCTCCACACGTTATTCCCTCCATGGACGGTACGGACTGACCACGCTGGCACAGTCGAAAGTGCGGCTCTTGACGATTCCAGCTTTCCCCGTCACCATGGTGAAAGTCACCTTCGGGCCTGTAGCTCAGCTGGGAGAGCACCTGGTTTGCAGCCAGGCGGGGCAGGGGTTCGAGCCCCCTCAGGTCCACCAAGGCCTACCGGCTAGCATGTATGAGCCGGTGTGGGCCTGCATGGTTAGACAGCCCTCGTTCGAATGCGCCAAAACTGAACACCCTGTTGGCGGCGGCCAGCAGTTGAGCCGTGGGCACACGATCAAGCTGTTTGCGCGCTACTGGCGGGAGGTGAGGCCGAACCGCCCGCTGGCTGGCCATGCGGAAAGCTGCTTTGCCGGCACCCTGCCCTGCCCAGTCGTCGGTCTAACCGCAATGCCTGGCGAAACCGCACGATTTGGCGGATGTCGCCCAGCCGCCAGGGCAGTCACGGTTTGCCAAGAGCATCACTCTTCACGACGCCCTTCCCTTGCTCGATGGTTAGAAAATGGTCTGCAGGCGCGGCGCCGAGCGTTTCCACGGTGCCGTCGGGCCAGCGGACCTCGATGGAATCAATCTGGGTCCTTTTCCCCAGACCGAAATGTAACCGCAGGTCGCTTGTTGAGAGGTAGCTTCCACCGCTGTGGACCTCATCCCACTGAACAAGATCGCCACTGACGATCTTCGCCCTCGCGCCAATCGCATCGTGGTTCGATCCCTTCCCGACAGTTTTAACCGTCACCCAATGGTTGTCGTTGACGGTGTCGTTTCTCAAAATCAGCGGCTGGCCATCGAGATCGTTGATGACCACGTCGACGTCACCATCGTTATCGATGTCGCCGAAGGCGGCGCCACGGCTTACGCGCGCGGTCGTCAGCACGTCGCCAACCTCCGCCGATACTTCCAAGAATGCTCCCTTCCCCTGGTTGTGAAACAGCAGAATAGGTTGCCGGTACGAGGTGCCCGCTCTAGCGTTTTCCATCTGCGGATAGACGTGCCCATTGACGACGAGAATATCGAGCCAGCCGTCGTTGTCGCCGTCGAAGAAGACCGTCCCCCAGCTCACGTAAGTGGTCGTAGCGGCGGCGATCTTCGAGGGATAGGAGACATCGGTGAATTCGAGCGGGGTGTCGTGACGGTAAAGCGTGCCGTGCTCGCCCGAGAAATTGGTGACGTAGATGCCCAGCAGGCCCGAGTGGAGGAAATCGCCCACTGCTACGCCCATCGACCCTTGTTCGATGCCGTCGTCGTCCACCGCGACTCCGGCCTGGAAACCGATGTCGGTAAAGGTCCCGTCGTGATTGTTGTGGTAGAGAAAATTCGGCCCGGTGTCGTTCGCAACATAAAGATCCACCCAGCCGTCCCCATCTACATCGGTCCACACGGATCCCAAGCCATAGCGGCCCGCCGCGTCAGTAACGCCAGCCGAGTCCGTGACGTTGGCAAAAGTCCCGTTCCCATTGTTGTGGAATAGCGAGTCGCCGGCGCCCGGCAAGCCCCGCGGCCCGCATTGCACGGGAATGCCGCGGTATTCACACGTCTTATCCTTCCCGAACTCCGGCAGATCGGTGAGTTTGAAATCCACGTAGTTGGCGACGAAGAGGTCCAGGTTCCCATCGCGGTCGTAGTCTCCAAAGGCCGCCCCGGTGGACCAGCGGGGGTCATCCACGCCGGCCTGCGCGGTGACATCCGTAAACCCGCCGTTTCCGTTGTTGCGGTAGAGATGGTTCGACCCCAGGCAGGTAACGTACAAATCCGCAAAGCCGTCCCCGTCGAAGTCGGCCGCGACGGCCCCCATCGCCCAGCCGGGATAGGCCAACCCCGAATTCTCGGTGACATCACGGAACGTCCCATCGCAGTTGTTATGGTAAAGGGCGCTGGGCGCACGGCGGGGATCATTGGCGGTATCTACGGTCAGGGCATTCGTAAAATAAATGTCCAAACAGCCGTCGTTGTCGTAATCGAAGAGGGCCACCCCACCGCTCATGGACTCCACGATGTATTTCTTCTCGGCTGCGGAGAGGTGGCGAAACCTGATGCCAGCGGCATCCGTGATGTCGCTGAACCGAATCCGTGCCCCCGGTCTCCCTTTTGCATTCCAGGAAGCCATTCCCGGAAGCCCCACTATGAGCATCATCAACAGGAGAAGCTTGCGCATATCCTCGATTACCCTGCGGATTTGAGTCCGGGGTCTACCGCGCTTTGGGCCGGGTCAAGCTGAAGTCATTGGAGCTGTCGCCTCAAGGAAGCGGCGAGCTGAATGGACATCTCACTCAGGTTCCGCACCTTCCGTGCCTCGCCCTGGTGAGGAGCCTCGCGCTTGATCCTTTAAGTTCTGGGCGGCCTGAAATTCCCGTTGCGCTTCCTCTGGCCGTCCGGCCCGTTGATACGCGCGCGCGAGCTGATAGTGGCTGTAGGCCTTCTCGGGGCTGAGCCGGACCGCCGTCTCGAGCTTCTCGATGGCCTCGGCGATCTGCCCCTGCTGAAACAGCGCCTTGCCCAGACTGTAATACGCCTCCGAGTAACTCGGAATGTCGCGAATCACTTGGCGCAACAGTGGAATGCCCTGTTCAAAATCCTGTTGGGTCAGGAGGACAAACGCCAGATGATATCGGGCGCGCGCGTCATGGGGATGCGTGGCGAGTTCGCCGCGAAACTCCTGCTCCGCCTCTTTCAGTTCGCCCTTCTTCAAATGCATCATCCCGAGATAGAAATGCGCCGAAGCCACCCGAGGATCGAGCTCGAGGGCACGCCGCAGCTCGCGGGCGGCCTCTTTCGGCGCATTCTGATCGGCGTAGGCTTGACCCCACAGAACGTGCAAAGGTGCCGAGTCGGGGTGGTACTTGAGCAAATCGGCAAACACCCGCTGCGCGGCGTCGGGGCGGTTCGAGCGGGCGAGGGCTGTCCCTAGCGCCAATAGCACCTGCAGGTCATCAGGGCGCGAGGCCCGGACCTCCTCCAGCTCCTTGGCGCATCGAGCGTAATCTTTCTGCTGGCAGCATGTGAGGCCCAGGTACTTCCTCACAGTCAGGTCCGAAGGTTTTTGAGACACTGCTCGTTCCAGGACCTGAAGGGCCTGAGGGTATTGCTCCGCTTGAAACAAGGCGATGCCGAGGTTGTGATCGATGTCGAAGAAGTCCGGTTGAAGATCGCGAACCCGAGCGAAGTATTGGGCCGCCTCGGAGAAATTCTGCTGGCGCACCGCGATCAGTCCCACATAGTTGTTGCCGTTCGCCAGAACTTGCCCATAAGCGGCGAGGAGCCCCTGCTTTTCCGAGGTGAGCTGAGCGGGCCGGTCGAGTTCCAACCAGTTGATGCTCTGGCCCGCTGCGGACAGACCTTCCAGAACCGTTCGCAGGCCGGAGGCCATGCCACGCTCCCGTTCCTGCTGCGCCATATCGGAGCTTAGCTTACGGGCCAACTCCGCCTCCTCCGCACTGGATTTGAGATCGCCCAAGGCCCGATAAGCCTGACTCAGGAGATAGTGCGCTCGATAGACCCGAAAGCGGCTGGGATTCCCTTTTTCTGAGAGCGCAAGGGCTTGACGCAGAGTCGCTACGGCTTCCTGGGCTCGACGCAGCTTGAGTTCGGTGTTCCCCAGGTGGAAATAGACGTCAGCCTCTTCCGGAGAAAGCTTCGCGGCGTCGCGGAACGCTTCGGTGGCCGGCTCCCATTGCCTATCCAACTCTAAGAGCAGACCCGACAGATAGGTGGCGGCAAACTCGTCGGGAAACAGCTTCCGCTCCTTTGCAAGGAGTTCTTGTGCGTCCTTGAATGCGGCGGTCTCTCGGTCGCGGAGCAAGGCGAGGGCCAGAAGATACCGCGCAAACCGAGTGTTGGGGTTTCGTTCGAGGGCCTGGCGCAATTCCTGTTGCGCGTCGCTGTAGTAACCCGAATCGAGATAGGCCTGACCGACCACCAAATGAAATCCCGCCGAAGAGCCCTGTTGCTTGGCCAAGTCGGCGAAGATTCCGGTGGCGCCCTCCCGTCCCTGCTTCTTAAGGGTCACCAAAGCCAGCGTATAGGCGGTGAGAACGTCGTCGGGCGCCAGCCGCAGGGCAGCCGCCAGCGCCCGTTGCGCCTCGTCGAGTTTCCCCAGAGACAAGTAGGCTCGGCCCAGCAGCCCCAATACCTCCGGGGCAGCGGTTTCAGGCCGGATGAGTGGTTCGAGAAGCTTGGCAGTCTGAGGATAATCCCTCAGGCGGAAACAAGTGTAGCCCAAATCGAAGCGAATCTGACTCGATTCGGGCTGCAAGGTTAACGCAGCTTCCAGATCGTTCTTCACCTGAGCCCAAAGGCCCTGCTTTTGATAGAGGATCGCGCGCGCCCGATAAGTTTCAACCAGCAACTTCCCGAAGGCAGTTCGAGCTTTGTCGTCCTCTCCGCGCCGAAAGAGTTCCTGCGCGGATTCATAGGACGCCCGCAAATGTTCCTGCGCGATTACGTCGCCAGGAAGGCCGCCAAACCAGATCAGCGCCAAGCCGAAAAGCTGCGTCGCCAAGCGGACCTTGTTCTCTTTGGGCACTTTCATCCTCGAGGCCAGGACGTCTCTGTCTCTGCTCGACGCACCCTCCCTATCATAACAAAAAAGCGGGAACGCCCTCTAGCGAGCGCTCCCGCTTGAGAAGCTGCACTGGGATTGTCCTTAGAAGATCAACCTCAAGCCGAATTGGATTTCGCGCGACATTCGCGCCCCAGTTACAGTTCCGAACGAAGATTCCGGATCCACCGGTGACCCAGCTTCGTCAGCGAGCGGAATGAAAGTGGTGTCCAGTCCACTGAATTGAGTGTGATTCCAGCCGTTAAAGAACTCCGCCCGGAACTGGAGGGTGGCGGATTCACCCGCTGCCCAGCCGGACTGACGCCCGAACCAGGGGATGTCGAAGTTCTTGAGGATGGAAAAATCCCAGTTGTTCAGGCCCGGGCCACGGATGAGGTTGCGCGCCGCATTGCCGAAGGTTCCGGGTTCCTGCAGGACAAAAGCGTCCGTGTTGAAGAAGCGGCTCAGCGTGCGCTGGCCCTTACTCAAACTCACAGGTCCGACTAAATTGGGACGCTGGCAGTGTTCTCCGATCGTGCCGTCCACGTCGTGGTCGATGCAGACCGAAGAGGGAAGACCGGACCGGAAGGAGGTAATTCCAGAAAACTCCCAGCCACCCAGCACGGCCTTTTTCACCCCCCCAGAGTCCTTGAAAAACGGCATCTGCCAGATGTAGTTGAACACGAGCGCGTGGGGCTGATCCTGGGGACTCCAGGCACGGTCGAGTTCGGTGTGGAAGGCGTCTTGCACGGGATCCGCACGGCCTTCACTGTCCCGGTTAATTGTATTGGAAATGCTGTGGCTGTATGTGTAAGCCGCCTGGAACTGGAACCCCTGACGCATTCGACGGTTGATGTAAACCTGCAACGAGTTGTAGCGCGAAACCCCCGCCCGCTCGTTCACGTAAATGTGACTGTAGCCCAGGTAGGGTCGAACGAGGTCCGGGTTCAAAGTTCCCTCATAAACCCCTGGCTGGAACTCGGGCGCAATTTGATTGATATCCCGGTTTCGACCCTGGTGGATTTGATGGCTACCCACGTAGTTGATCTCCATGACGGTGTCCCGCATGAACTCATACTGGAATCCCAGGCTGTACTGGTAACTTTGGGGGTTGAAGTACACGGGATCCAGCACTTGAAGCAGGAGCGGCGGTTGGGGCAGGTCAGGATTGAACGGGGAAAGTCGTCCTGCGACTAGGTCCGCAAAGGTAATGCCGTTCAAGACCGCGGTGCGATCGTTGGGTGGCGGCTGTCCCAGGGCGCTGGTCTGGGAAATCGCATCGCGGCCGTGATAAATCCCTCCGCCGCCCCGAATCACCAGCTTCTTGCTCGCTAGCGGCGACCAAGCCAACCCAAACCGTGGCGCCCAGTCTTTGAAGTGGTTCTGGACTAACGCCCGGTTCCCCACGCCGGGCGAGTTTGGCGTGACGATGCCGTTGAGCGTGTCGCACAGTGTGGGATCGACAAGCCCGTCTTCATTGAAGGCCGCCACCGAGCAGCGGGAAGGATCATACCGACTCGGCCAGAAGTTGGCGATGTTGTTGTGCGCCGCGAAAACCTGCCCCATGAACTGCCAGCGCAGGCCGTAGTCCAAGGTAAGATTGGGCAGCGCCTTCCAAGTGTCTTGGACATAGAAGGAAACATCGCGCCAACGGTCGGCCACCTCGTTCAGAGACTGCTCTTCCACATAGACTGCGATGTTACCCAAGAGCAGGTCTCGGTAGCTATCAATTGAGTCGAGGGTTCCGGCCGTGTTGTCCCCGCCGCCGTTGGCGGGCTCACGCTTGCGGCTCTTTGCGGCAAAAAAACCCATTTTCAGGTTGTGTTTGCCAAACGCGTAGGCCAGGTTGTCCTTCCACTCGAAAAGGTCTTCGCGGTTGAAGAAGGGGGCGGTGTGCAGAACGGCCCCAAAGCTTTCCACCCCCCACATCGTGAGGAAGGATCCGCTGGTTTGCGGGAAAAGCTCCGTGTAAGTGAACCCCGCCCGCGAGGTGAGCTCCGCATCGGAGGTCTTCCCGGTCACGTAACGGATATTGTTGTTGGTGTATCCGAACTGAAAATCATTTACCAAACGCGGGGTGAGCGTGACAGTGAGCTTGATTACCGCATTCTTGGAGCTGTAGGTCCAATCACTGTTAACGGAAGGAAAGTTATCATCACCCCAGAACTGCATGTTAATACCGTCCCAACTTGGAGCCTCTTGCATATAGCGAACCATCAAGGTGGCCTTCTCACCGATGTAATGGTCCCAGCGGCCCATCTCCGTGTGGTCTCGAAGCCCCACGTTGGCGCTGCCAATCCAGTTGAATCCCAGGTCGGCGTAACTTGCGTTGGGCGGAGGATACCGCGAGATAAGCGCCGCGCCGTTCGGATCAATCAGAGAGGGATCCACATTCGCCTCGTCGGTAAGCGTGACCTCCTGAGGATCAAACGCCTGCGGCGTGCAGGGCGCGGGTGTAACCGCGCATTCGGGGTCCAGAATTCCCTGCCGCTGTCTGGTAGTCGGAACATTGTCGGTGGCCACGTTGCCGCGCGTCTGCCGACGAAATTCACTGGTGAAGAAGAAGAAATCCTTGCTGCGGTTCGTATTGTACTTGCCCGGAATCCAGAACGGGCCTCCCACGCTGAACCCAAAATCGTTCAAGCGAAGTTTGCTCTTCTCGCCGTTGCTGGCGTTCAGGAAAAAGTCCGCCGCATCCAGCTTGTCATTGCGCAAGAATTCATAGAGGGAACCGTGGAAATCTTTGCTGCCCGATTTCGTGACCGCGTTGACCACCCCCCCCGTGACCTGCCCAAACTCCGCGCTGAAGTTGTTGCGCAAGACCTTGACTTCCTCGAGGGACTCCAGAGGCGGGGTGACGACGTTTTGGGCGTTCGAACCGATATCCATGTTATTTTGCCCGTCGAGCAGCCACAAATTGGAGTTGGATTGGTTTCCGTTTATAGACACATTGGTATCGTTATCGAGCGCGACGCCGCTGCCGATGCGCCCATTCTCGGGGGTGACACCCGGAACAAGTTCAATGAGTGAGTTGAACACTCGCCCATTGAGAGGCATGATTTGAGTCTGAGCTGCGCCAATCAGGTTTGAAACTTCCCCGGTTTCGGTTTGCAGGGGTGGGGCCTCTGCTGTGACCGTAATGCTCTCCGTCGCCTGCCCCACCTGCAACACGATGTGGAAGTCCAGCTTGTCGTTCACGTCGAGCCGGATACCACTTGCCTCGTGTTTCTTGAAACCTTTCATGTCCACGCTCAGCCGATAGTCACCCACGGGCAGCGTGGTAAAGAAGAAAACCCCCGCCGAGGTCGTCGTGGTTGTTCGCTCCGCACCCTTGCTGACATTTGTGACCACAACCGTCGCGCCCGGCACGACCGCCCCACTTGGGTCCGTCACAGTTCCCGAGATGTTTCCAGTTGTTTCCTGGGCGTAAAGTCGACCCAAACCCAGCATTGCCACAAAGACACACGCAGCTAACGCAATGCGCCGTAGGCGTCGCATTCCGACCATGGGACCCTCCCTTCGTGGTTTAGATAGGATTCGTTATAGAGCATGGGCGCGATAAATGCAAGGGAGCCCACGCCGCGAACCCGCAGGAACCAGATCATCCCTCCGCGAGAGACGGCTTCGACTCAGAGCCTCTCAGGGCTGGACCAGTTTCGTCTTCACGTTCCAGCCCTCCACCTCCACGACCAGCGCGGACCGGCCGAGATCTTTCGTGTTGTAGGTTGCGGTGACCTGGCGGCTTTCGCCGGGCAGCAGCGGGAAGTAGTTGTCCTGCCACAAGATCGGCAGCACGCCCGCGTCGGTTGGACCCTCGCGGCTGACACAGCAGCCAGTCGGGGCCTTTTCGAGCTTTAGCCGGATGGCGAAGGCGAGCGTCCGGCCCGGATTACGAAGGGTGACCGTGGTGGAGCTCTCGGATTCTCCGCGCTGTGACTGGGCCGTCACTTCCAGATCGACCT
>Ga0315277_10010199_pt1 | contig 11928 bp, 12 predicted proteins | sample YL17G05_15_MG_FD_203695 | JGI IMG/M metagenome (GOLD analysis project Ga0315277, IMG submission 203695) | Sediment microbial communities from Yellowstone Lake, YNP, Wyoming, USA - YL17G05_15 | ecosystem: Environmental > Aquatic > Freshwater > Lake > Sediment | place: USA: Wyoming | collected...
TGAAGCCACTCAGCAAGCGCCAATCGGAAGTGCTCGATATCATCGCGGCCATGACGCGCGAGAGCGGCTGCTCTCCCACCATCCGCGAGCTTGGCGAGCGACTCGGCCTGCGCTCGACCTGCACGGCGCAGCGTTATCTGGAGGTGCTTGAGCGGAAGGGCTATCTGCGCCGTCTGCCAGGGAAGGCGCGCCGGATCACTCTCCTGGGAGACTGGTCGAGCGCCAACACGGTTCATGTGATCGGCGGACAGATCAGCTCCTTTCGCGACCGGAACTATGTGAGGATCGAGGGCGCGAAGTATCGCAGCAAGGATGATGGCCACCTGATGGAGTTCGACTTGCTGCGCCGCCTGGGGATGGCTGATGAAGAGAATGGCAGGGTGTTCGCGGGCCGGCTGTGTTTCGAGTCGGATGCACCCTCCAGGGAGACCCCACATGAGTAGCCTGCCTGAAGACCTGGTAGACGGGTGGTCTGCTCCTCTGGTGATCCATTGCCAGAAGGCCACGGGCCTGGTGCTAATCGGTCAGGTGATCCTCGCCCTGCGCCATCCGAAGAACAATGGCGAGAGTGCGAAGGTGGCCTTCATCTTCGCTCGCGACTTGGCGCTTGGTCTGCTCAACGATCCGGCGCTTACCATCCCGCAGCAGCTTCGCGAGGAGTGGGAGCGAGAGCTTTTCGGCCTGGAGGTCCTCAAGCGATGAAGAGTTGGACTGGCCATTTCGAGAGCAAACCTGGCACCGTCTGTCCTGGCTTTGACCGCCTGCGCTATCTCGCCGCTTGTCCTCACGGCTGTGCCTATTGCTACCTCCAGGGGGCCTACTGGCGGGGCCGGCCCCGCGACATCACGGCGGCGGACCTGCCCGAGATGGAGCGCGCGGTCGAGCGGTGGCTGGCCGATCGCTGTCCCCGCTGCCGGGGGGTCGTGGCGCAGGGGGCCTACACCATGGGCCGGCTCACCTACCGTGCGTGCATTCGCTGCGGGCAGCCGGCCAAGGCGGACCTCTTTCCGCGGCGACTGCTGAACGCAGGAGAGTTGAGCGACTCCTTCGCGCCGGAGATCTGCATCACGGCCAGCCTGCGCCTGATCGAGCTGTTCCGCAGACAGCGCCGTCACACGCTGTTGCTGCTGACCAAGGCGCGGCCGACCGTCCTCTTCGAGATCGCCCCCACGCCCCAGGTGATCATCTCCTTCTCGTTCGGGCAGCAGACCTACCTCGGCCCCGAGGTCGCGCCAGGCGCGCCGGATGCAGCCTCGGTGCTGGAGAGCGCGGTGCGCCTGCAGCAGGCCGGCTGGCGGGTGCGGCTGCGGATCGATCCGCTCATCAACGAGACTGGCGTCTGGGAGATCATCACCGTGCTGAAGCCGGTTCTCACGCGTTGGGAGCGGATCACCCTGGGGACGCTGCGCTTCACCAGGTCGGGCTACCGGGCCGTCGCCCACGGCTCCCCGTTCCAGGCGGCGCTGGCGGCGCGTGTGGCGCTGGAAACGGGAGAGGCGGGCACACACCCATACCGGGTGCCACTGCCGCAGCGCGTGGGCTTGTACACGGATATGATCGCAAGGCTTCGAGAGATCAATGCCACCGATCTGATCGCGCTATGCAAAGAGACCCCCGAGGCCTGGCGGCAGACCTTTGGAATGCTGCCGGAAGTCATCCCATGCAATTGCACCCTCTGATTCCATGAGAGAGGTCCGCATCGGCAACTGCATAGACCTCCTGCGCGAGATGGACCCGGAATCGGTCCAGTGCCTGGTGACGTCTCCCCCTTATTGGGGCCTCCGTTCCTACGCGGGCCAGCAGGAGGTGATCTGGCCGACCGCTGGCAATGAAGACCCGGACTGTAACCACACCTGGGGGCCAGAGAATCCCCCGCTCAAGCCTCGCGCGGTTCCCGACTCGACGTCCCCTGGCTATGACGATTGCGCGGCCAAGCGATCCCCGACCGGGCGGTTCTGCCTGCGCTGCGGCGCCTGGCGCGGGGCCTTCGGATTGGAGCCCACGCCACAGCTCTACGTCGAGCATACCAGCCAAGTGCTGCGGGAGATCAGGCGGGTGCTGCGGCCCGATGGCCTGGTGTGGTGGAACATCGGTGACTGCTATGCAGGCAGCGGGGGCGCTCATGCCGAGCACCATGCCAACCCCGGGATCTCCAAATCCTGGCAGCGAGATGGAGTTCCTCATTGGGGCGAGCGCGGGGAACCAGGGCGCTACCTGGCACCCCGAGGCCTCAAGCAGAAGGACCTAGTGATGATCCCATTCCGGGTGGCCCTCGCCACGCAGGGCTTCGCGGTCGTATCAGCGGCCGAGATACTGTCGGCTGCAGACATGCTGGCCGAGGCCCGGGCCAAAGGCGACTGGCACCTGGTGGAGATGGTCGAGGGGCTGCTCCGGCGGTGGGCCTTTGCCTGCCTGATTGCGCCGGAGACCGAGTGGGTCCGATCGGTGGTCATCTGGGAGAAGCCAAACGCCATGCCGGAATCAGTGCGCGATCGGCCCACCGAGAGTCACGAATACATCCTTCTCCTCAGCAGATCAGAGCGTTACTTCTACGATGCAGACGCGGTGAGGGAGCCGCACCTCACCGCCGGGGATGGATCGGCCCATGCCTTCGGGCCTAAGGCCGATGCCACCCAGGGCAATGCGCACTCATTCCATCCCGCCAGCCGCAACCTGCGGAGCGTCTGGCGCTTCGCCACCATCCCCTACCCCGGCGCGCACTTCGCGGTCTTCCCGCCCGAGCTGCCTCGGCGCTGCATCCTGGCTGGGACGCCTCCGAAGGTGTGTGCGACCTGCGGCGCACCGTGGCAGCGCCTCACCCAGAGAGAGATCGACAACACCGGCTATCCTAACGGCCCGGGCGGAAACTATGTCGACAAGGGCCATCCGCCAGGGGGACAGGAGCGCGACGAGTCGGGCACGCTGGGGAAGGTGGCCCGCTATCGAGTGACTACCACCGGCTGGCATCCAGGTTGTCAGTGCTGGGGCATGCCGGAGACGATCACGGTGCCATGTCCAGACTGTGAGGGCACCGGTCGGAAATTCGTCTACCCACAGGCCGGGCCGAATACGGCCGAAAACAATGGGGAGCCCTGGCAGCACAACAATCCCCACCTGGCGCGGCTCCAGAAGCAACCCACTGACGATCTCTGCGCGACCTGCGATGGCTCGGGCGAGCAGACCATATCCCGCTGGCCAGATGAGATGCTCGCCCGGTGGCCGACACGGCCCGCCCTTGTGCTCGATCCGTTTGCCGGCAGCGGCACGACGCTCAGGGTGGCCGAAGACCTGGGCCGATGGTGGATCGGGTTCGACATCAGCGCGGAGTACAGATCGCAGATCGAGCGGCGGACCGCGCAGCGATCTCTAGCGGCCGCATTTGAGAACCCCGAATGAGGCGGCGGACATGATCACCCCAATGCTCCGGCCCAGGAGAAAACCCACCCACAAAGAGCGCATCCTCGATCTGCTCTCCGATGGGCAGTGGCACGACACGGTCGAGCTGCACGCCATCTGCTGGCGCTACGGCGCGCGGCTGTGGGACCTGCGGCAGGCCGGCTACCTGCTCGAGAAGCGCCAGACGGCGGACGCGCACATCGAGGAATGGCGACTGGTTGGCGCGCCGGCCGAGACGGCGGCCAGGATGGCAGCCACATCGCCGCCACCCGCCCCGGCCTCAGTCTCCTCGGAGCCGCACCAGAGGAGGCTGCTGTGAGGACAATGAGCAGGCGCTGTCCGCTTTGCGGCGGCGCGTTGAGAGAGGGAGAACCGGTGATGACCGCGGCAGGCCTGGCCGCAAACTTCGTTTCCAGCCTCTCCTCCCCTACCCCGCCGGTCATCCACTGAGGACCGCCATGAGAGCATTGGGAATCGACTTGGGCAATCCGGGAGGCCTGGCCGTACTGACCGACGAGGGGGGCCAGGGCATATGGCCCCTCGCTGTTGAGGAGATCAAGGCCGGCACCACCAACATCGAGCTGCAGCGGATCGTGCACCGGGTGTGCAAAGCGCATGCCGTCCAGGTGGTGGCGACGGAGAAGCCGGGCACCTGGGGACGCATCACGGTGGGCATGTCACAACGCGGCAAGCAGGACCTGGTGCGGGCAGTTTGCCAGGGGCTGAAGATACCACTCGTCGATTACCAACCGCAGCAGATCAAGAAGGCCGTCACCGACAACGGCCGCGCGAGCAAAGAACAAGTGGGGCGGTGCGTGCGCATGCTCGTCAGGATAGCAAGCACGCATGAGCATGTCCTCGATGCCTGCGCCATTGCCCTGGTGGCGCTCAACCGGGAGCGAGTGCGCCTCGCGCGGGCCAGCCAGCGGCGGCTCAACCTGCGGCGCACCCCGCAGAAGGCGAGGCGGCCGTGATGGCGGCCGCGCGCCGTGGAATGATCTTGATAGGGGCCGGACATGGCTTGGCGCGGGTTTGAGGCGCTGCCGCCCTACTTTGGGGGGAAGCGGAAGCTCTGTCCTCGCATCTTCCGGGAGATCGCGCGCCTGCGGCCCCGCGAGACCTGGCAAAGCCTCCGCTTGGTAGACCCGTTCCTGGGCGGCGGCAGCGTCAGCCTCTACGCAAAGGCGCAGGGATTCGGGGTGCTCTGCGGCGATATCGCGGAGCGGAGCTTCATCATCGGCAAGGCGCTGATCGAAAACGACTCGGTCCATCTGAGCCGAGAGGACATCCTGCGACTGTTCATGCCGGCCGAGAACGCTCGCCACGTCCTCGAGGAGACCTGGGTGCCAGATCAGTTGGCGGCCTCGGCGGCGCGCTTCCTCGACAATGCTTTCGCCATCGCCGATCAGTTCGCCGATCCCACCAAGCGCGCGCTGGCCTGGCTGCTGCTGGTGAAGTACATCTTCTGGCTCCGGCCCTATTCGAAGTTCTCCTCGCCGGGCGCGTTCAACCGGCCCTTCGCCGAAGGACGGTGGGATGATATCAAGGCCTCCTACAAGCAGGCCATCGCCGCCAACGCCTCCCCGGTGCTGCCGGCGCTGATCGCCCTGGCCCGCGGCATCAACCGCGCCGTATGCCAGGGAGCGCAGGCCTGCCGCGCAGTGAAGGGCGACGCAGTCGAGGCCATCCGCGCCGGCGAAGGCGCCGAGGTGCTCTACCTCGACCCGCCCTATGGCGGGACGCTGGCCTATGAGACTGAGTATCGCATCCTCGACCAGGTGTTCGGAGAGGCGATGGAGCCGAGCGCCTATTCCACCAGTGAGGGCCTGCGCCACTTCGGCAACTTACTGGCCGACTGCGGAACCTATCCGCTCTGGGTGATCTCCTATGGCAATGCGGTCGCCGACCTCGATGCCGTGCGCTCTGTCATCGAGCAGTTCCGACCGACGCGGGCTATCGAATTGCAGTATGTCCATCTGGGGGCGGTGGCCTCGAAAGAAAAGCGGGAGGAGAATCGCGAGTTCATCATCTTGGCGGGAGAAGGAGTAGAGCAGTGATCAGACACATTGATGACTTCCTCAACTATCTGGCCGCCGTCAAAGGCCTATCGGCAAAGACCGTGCGGTGCTACCACAGGGACCTCGAGCAACTGGCCGAGTTTCTGAAGCTCCGCGGGATCACCCGCGTCGAGGATGTGGGCCTCCAGGACCTGACCGCGTTCCTCGCCTGCGTTCGGGAGAGAGGCGGGGCGGTGGTGACGATGGCGCGCAAGCTCTCCGCGATCAGGGGCTTCTGGCGACACCTCTACCGCAGCGGGATTGTGACGCGAGACATCGCCGCGCTAACCGACAACCCCAAGCGCGAGAAGCGCCTGCCCAAGTTCCTGACCCATGACGAGATGATCCGGCTGCTCGCCGCGCCTGAGCCAGCATCTCTGCTGGGCCTGCGCGACAGGGCCGTGCTGGAGACCTTCTACTCCACCGGCCTGCGAGTAAGCGAACTGGTGGCCCTGGACCTCGATGATCTGCCTTCGGAGGACATCCTGCGCGTCCGCGGTAAGGGCGACAAGGAGCGGCTGGCGGTGCTGGGCGCCTCCGCTCGCGCGGCGGTGGACGCCTACTTGGAGCGGGGCCGGCCGGCGCTCCTGAACGGTATGGCCACCCAGGCCCTGTTCATCAGCGAGAGAGGCGGCCGCATCGCCGACCGCAGCATCCGCCGGATGGTGGTCAAGTATACCAGGCGGGCGGTCGGCCGGGCGCTCGGACCTCACGCGCTCCGGCACACCTTCGCCACGCACTTGCTGGACGGCGGGGCCGACCTGCGCTCGGTCCAGGAGATGCTGGGCCACTCGCAGCTCAGCACCACCCAGACCTACACCCATGTGAGCCGCGAGCACTTGATGTGGGTCTACCAGCGCGCCCACCCGAGGGCCAACCTGCCGGATGGGCGGCCTCACCTGCGGGTGATCGGCCAGCCTGATGGCCAAGCGCGCACCGCGAGGCAGTCCTGATCATGCCGATCCTGTTCCAGCCGCGTTTCGTGGAGCTGATTCGCCGCGGCGAGAAGACGGTCACGCGCCGGCGGTGGCAGCGGGCGCGCATGAAGCCAGGGCGGGTCTACCAGGCCAGGATGACGCGTCTTGGCCGCCCTTTTGCGCTGCTGCGCGTGGCCTCAGTTGTGTGGGAGCGCGAGCCGGGGGCGGCGCTGGACTCCTATCTGGCGGGGCTGCCGATGGTGGAGAGAGCCCACGTGCTGAACGAAGAGGCCGAGCGGGAAGGCTTCCCGTCATGGCAGCACTTCCTGCATGTCTGGAGCGAAATGCATGGCGCGCAGGCGATGGAGGAGCCGTGCTGGCGAGTCGAGTTCGCCGTTGAGGAGGTCTGCGGGTGAACTATCCTCTCACCATCGCCGTCGACTTCGACGGCACTATTTGCCGCTATGCGTTCCCTGACTGCGGGCCGCCGCGCACCGAGGTGATCGAGGCCCTACGCGCCCTCCGTGCAGAAGGCTGGAAGATCATCATCCACACGAGCCGTGTAAACTCCGATTGGCCAGAGCCGGGGCGCACCCAGAAGTGCGAGGCGATGGTCCTCTATCTGATCTCCCATGAGGTTCCCTTCGACGAGATCTGGGGCATCGCTTTCGAATGGGTCTCCACCTCCGAGGGAACCCAGGGATACATGTGGGGCTTCAAGCCGCACCTGACCGGCAAGCCGGTGGCGCATGTGTATCTCGATGATCGGGCGATGGAGCCCGAACCTCTGTATGCGCACTTCCATGCCATGAAGAGACATCTCTGCCGGCCCGATTCCTCGCGCCGGTCTGTCTTCGCCGCCGAGGCGCTCGCCCGGTTTGCCCGGGTGATTGCGAAACGGGCCAACGACGAGCATAAGGAGTACTGACCATGCCTAAGGCCGAGAAGCGACTGATCTTCGAGACCCGCTGCCAGCGCTGCCAAGAGCAGATCAGAGTGGGCTATGCCGACTATAGGATCGAGCATCGCCCCGACCTGGCCCCCGAGTGGGAAGAGGACAAGCGCGCCGTGGTGCTCGACATGGACTCCGAGTCGGATGTATACGCGATCTCAATCGCCGAAGTGAAGCTGCTGAGTCCGACCCAGGTGTGGCGGCCCATGGGCATAGAGCGAAATGCCGGCCATGTCTATCTCTGCAGACCTTGCGCCGCAGTCATCATCGAGCGCATCCAGGAGCGAGTCTTCCGAGAACTGCACCCGGCCGTTCCCATCCGATGCGTCGGCGAGGAAGAGATGAAGGAGGCACTGCGATGCCGGTGATGATCGCCAGAGAGCGCATCCACCCGAACGACTGGAATGTCAACGCCTTCGATCCGGCCAACTACCCGAAGCTGGTGGAGAGCATCCGAGAGAAGGGCATCCTGGAGCCACTCAAGGTCATGCCGGAGCCAGGCAATCCAGGCGACTTCCTGCTGGTCGACGGCTACCACCGGTGGCGGGCGGCCGGCGACCTCAACATCGAGGAGGTCCCATGCGAAGTGTGGGAGATCGACCTCGAGGAGGCCAAGGTCCGCGGCCTGCAGTTGAACTATCTGCGGGGCCAGCCGATCCCCAGGCGACTCGCCGAGCTGGTACATGATCTCAACAGCACCTATGCCGTAGATGACCTGGCGAGGATGCTGCCCTGGTCCGCGAGCGAGCTAGTCGACTCCCTGGAACTGCTGAAGTTCCCGCCCGATCTCGAGGCTGCGCTGGACGAGCAGGCCGCCCAGGGTGTAGGCGAGGCTCCGATTCCGGTGACCATCGTTCTCCTCGGCAAGGAGCATCCTCAGTTCGAGCGAGCGATGGCGAAGGCGAAGGAGGAGCTAGGCCGTGGCGCTCGCCGCGGCCAATGCTTGATCGAGATCTGCCGGGCCTACCTGGGAGGGGATGCCTGATGGTTCATCTTGCATGTTCCTGCGGCCAGATCATCATCACCCAGGCGAATGGGCGGATCACGCGCTGCCCGAAATGCGGGACTGGCACCAGCCTATCGCTAGAGTGCCGCCGATGGGTGTGGAATGAAGAGGACCGGATGTGGGAGCCGGCCGAGACGCTCTGCACTGACTGCGGGGCGGCCTTGCTGGTCGGGCAAGCGGCCAGCCTGGACGGTGATGACGATCTCCCCCTATGCCCCGGCTGCAGAGCCAACCGTGGGGAGCCGTGGTATAATGCCGCGGCAGAGCGGTTCGCGCTCGGCCGCAATGGTGACACTCCAGCGCGAACACGTACGGACAGACGGCGAGGAACTCCAGCTACCGCCTGAGAGCCGCTGGACCTGTGACCCGGGCACCGAGTGAATCAAGGGGCAAACCAGGCAGGAAGCCGGGCGGGAAACGGATCGCTCTGCCTTGGTGATCTCGCCAAGAACAGGAAACCAAGGCTGGAAACATGTCGCCGCCCGAAGGGACAAACCAGAGCGCCCAGGTCAGCGCGGATCGGCGACTTACACAGGCGCTGAAACGCCAGCGGGCGCTGGAGATGCGCCTGGCGGGATCGAGCTATGACCAGATCGCCGAGGCGCTCGGCTATGCCAACCGGGGCGGCGCGCACAAGGCGGTCGACTCGGCGCTGCGGCGAGCGGCGAAGGGGCCGGCCGAACTCGTGCGAGAGCTGGAAGCGCAGCGCCTCGACTCATTGCAGATGCACTGGTGGGTCAAAGCGATCAGCGGCGATGTGCTCGCCTTCCGGGCCATCCTGCGCCTAATGGATCGCCGGGCCAAACTGCTCGGGCTCGATGCACCACAGAAGATCACGACGACCGTGGAGATGACCGATGAGCAGTATGCTAGAGCTTCCGAGCTTGAGCGACTGCGTGCAATTGTCGCAGTCCTTGAGCGGGCCAGACCGGCAGGAGTTGGAGGCGCTGCTGAACGCGCAGAGACAGGCGCAGCAGGGGGAGCTGAGTGACCGGGCCTGGATCGAGAGCAACCTGTGGATCAGGGACAAGCATCGGCGAGTGGTGCGCCTGGTGCTCAACCAGGTCCAGCGGGACTATGACCAGTATCGGACCGCCCGCGATATCATCCTGAAGGCCCGGCAGGAGGGGTTCACCACCTTCATCGAGGCGCTCTTCTTCTGCGACTGCATCCGCCGAGAGAACACCGTCTCGGTGCTCGTCGCCCACGATCTTGACTCGGCCCAGAAGATCTTCGAGATCGGGAAGCTCTACTGGCAGATGCTTCCTGCCATCGAGAAGCTCCGCGTGGGCGAGCCATCCCGCGAGAACAAGCGGGAGTTCATCTGGCCAAATGGGTCGCGGCTCTACTGCGGCACGGCCGAGAGCGGCCGCTTCGGCCACGGCCTCACGATTCACAACCTGCACTGCAGCGAGGTCTCGCGGTGGACCAACCCGAAGGAGGCGCTCATCGCCTTGCTCGGGGCGGTGCCGGCCGACGGGCGGATCGTGCTGGAATCGACGGCCAACGGGATCGGCAACGAGTTCCACCGCATGTGGCTGGAGACCAGGAATCCGGGCAGCCGATTCACGGGGCACTTCTACACCTGGTTCGAGCACCCTGAGTACAGCGCGACAGCGCCGACCGATATGTCTCCGCTTGCCGCCGATGAGCAGGCCCTGGTGCAGCGGTATCATCTCACGCTCGGGCAAATCCAGTGGCGGCGGCAGATGCAGCATGACCTGCGGGATCGTTTCAGGGAGCAGTATCCCGAGGATGACATGTCTTGCTTCCTGGCGAGCACGCGCGCCGTCTTCGATCTGGAGGCGCTGAGCCGGATGGCCGCTCGCATCGCCGGGGAGCCGAAGCCCGAGTCGATCACCTCCCTGCGTACCTCGGGCGACCAGTCGCTCTCGCTGCCGCCGGCTCATCTGCTGGTGTGGAAGCGGCCCCAGCCGCAGGCCGTTTACGTCATCGGAGCCGATATCGGAGAGGGCCTGCCGGATGGGGATGCCTCCTGCGCGGTGGTGATCGAGCACCGCTCGGGCGAGCAGGTGGCGGAATTGCACGGCCGGGTCCCTCCTGACCGCTTTGGGCTACTGCTCGATGCGCTAGGCCGGCGGTACAACCGGGCGCTGCTGGCGGTGGAGCGCAATAACCACGGGCACTCGACTCTCAACACGCTGCGGAACTCCTGTCGTTACCCGCGGCTCTACTACCACATGCGGTATGACGCGCGGACAGGCACGCAGCCGATCCTCGGCTGGCCGACTGACCAGGCCACCAAGCCGATCCTGGTGGATGATCTGGCGGCGGCGATCTCCGAGGGCAGTATGGTGATCCACTCCGAGGGCCTGGTCGGCGAGTGCATGACCTTCGTGGCCAAGCCGACCGGCCAGGAGGCCGAAGAGGGGGCCTATGATGATCGGGTGATGGCGGCCGGCATCGCCTGGCAGGCGCGCAAGCGGGCGGTGGCGCGCTGGACCAGCCAGCGCCCCGAGGGGTTGTAGGTGGCCAACGACCCCGCATATCAGTCATGGGCCGATCTCTGCGAGGCCGTGTCGCGCGCAGCCGTTGGCGGGCACGGTCGTCTGGTGATAGAGATCGCCATGTCAGCGGGGCAACCTCGGGAAGCGCATGTCCTCACATGGGAGCCGAAATACCTACTCGGCCGATCGCAGCCGCCATTGACGGGAGCCTCACCCCTTCCTAGAATACAGCCAACCAAATAACGCGCCGGCGTTGACACGACGAGGCGACCCCAGAAACCGCGCAAGCGGCCGGGGCGCCTCTTTTGCATGGCGGGCATGGAGACGATCAATGGCGCTCGACCTCACAGTCTATCCTCCGACCGCGCACCAGGAACGCGTCCTGGGATATGCCCGGTTCGAGAAGCTCTTCCTGGGCCGGCACAAAGAGCTGTGGAACATCCAGCCGGGCAAGTATCAGCTGCGCCGCTACATCATCGCCAACTTCGCTGGCCTGATCTCCCGCCTGTCGGCCGACTTGCTCTTCGGCGAATACCCCGACTTCCTGGTCGCCGAGGAGGATGAACCTGCAGCCGAGGCGCTGGCCCAGATCGTCATTCAGAACAGCCTCGAGCTGATGTGCTATGAGTCTGCGCTGGCCAACTCATTCCGGGGCGACGCGGTGCTCAAGGTGCGGTGGGGGAAGCGCACTCCCCAATCGGAGCAACCAGAAGCGATCATCGAGGAGGTGCCGGCCGGCATCTACTTCCCTGAGATCGACGAGGATGACGTCCGCCGGGTGCTGCGGGTGACCCTGGCCTGGGTGAAGACTGACCCGACGAATCCGGGGATGCGCTATCTGCGCCTCGAGGAGCATGAGCCGGGCGTGATCCGCCACCGTCTGCTGCGATTCACCGGCGGTCGGGCCACCGAGCAGGTGCCGCTGGAGACATTCGAAGCCTATCGGGGCCTGCCCGAGGAGGAGGAGACCGGCCTCGATCACATCCCGATCTTCCATGTGCCGAACTTCCGCTATGGGTCGCGCTTCTGGGGAATCAGCGACTACGAAGGACTGGAGTCTCTCTTCGAGGCGCTCAACAACCGCTACTCGCAGATCGATGTGGTGCTGGATAAGCATGTGGCCCCGAAGATC
>Ga0315277_10010201_pt1 | contig 11927 bp, 19 predicted proteins | sample YL17G05_15_MG_FD_203695 | JGI IMG/M metagenome (GOLD analysis project Ga0315277, IMG submission 203695) | Sediment microbial communities from Yellowstone Lake, YNP, Wyoming, USA - YL17G05_15 | ecosystem: Environmental > Aquatic > Freshwater > Lake > Sediment | place: USA: Wyoming | collected...
AGCACGCGACAAAAAAAGAGTATGGTTTGATGGGAGAAAAAAGAGATGCAGCTTTCCATCTGCGGGTCTTTCGCTATGCTCCAGACCGCGCAGTATTCTCAGCTGCAGTTAATAAATTTTCCCTTATACTTAAGTGATTCATCAGGATGATATGAATCTAACATTTTTTTTGCATATTCATCTATTCGGCTAAGAAAAGATAACGAACTAGAGGAATCGGTCATAAAAAAACATTCCTTTTAACTTGCTGATGATACTCCAAGATTGCTTACAAATAAATCAGCTAATTTTTTAATATTTGGAACGTCTTTTGGACTTACATAATCATAAACCTCTTTTTCCTCTATTCCGCCAATATCAATTGAATATTCTTTAAGGATTGGATTTTTACTTCCAATAATACCTGATAACTGAAATTCCGAAAGTATTTCATCTAACTTTTCACAAAATGGATACCCACCATTAGTATCAAATAATAAATCATCAAACATATATGAAAATTCCTCATTTTTTGATATTTCATAAAAGAATTGATGAATGCTTATCCAACTTCTTTTAAAAAGTGTGACTTTTTTCGTGACTTCAAACATTAAAGCTTTAATTACGTCGTTTATTGGCAGTTACTTCCCTCAACTAATGTTAATGTTATAAAATATTTATATTAAAGGTTTTGCACAATTTTTTTCATTATATTTTTATGGGAGTTTTTACACTCGTTAATGATGACAAAAGGTGTGGGTTGGTTTTTTAAAGAAAGAAATATCTCTTTACAAAATACTATACGAGGTTTGTTAGATAATATGTTATATCATTTCATACAAAAAATATTTTAATATCTAATTCATGTTGCTATTAACATCATTGGTGAGAATAATGAAAAAATCAAAAGATGCAAAAGAGGATAATATTGATTTTGGTTTTATTTCTTTTGATGAAGAACAAGTTCAAGAAATTGTTGAAAAAATTGGTTTTCATTTCAGTAAATCAGGTTATTTAAGAACTAAAAATAATGAATCAAAAAATTGTGATTGTTGTGGTCATTCAATAAAAAAGGGTAATCTTGGTAGTATATTACCTGGGTCAGATATAGTATATTGTGATAATGCAATATGCTATACAGAATATATGGATAAATATCTAAAATTATAATTTTCTTCATTGTTATGGGGTTACCTGATACATTAAAAAAATTAGGATTAGGGGATTTATTAAATATACTTAAGATTAATGTGGATAATTCAAAGAATTTTCATTTTAAGGATACAACAATTAATATAAATATAACTGGTAGAGATCAAATTGAATATACTCCCCCAAACACTGTTGAATATGAATTAGTTAGAAATATTCACGAAAAATTGTATAAAAAAGGTGTTTCAGGTTTTGTACGTAAAGATTTAGTAATGCCACGAATAGGTATGATGGCGACAAGAGCAAAAAATAAAGAGATATTTAAAAAATATAAAGAAAGAATAGATGAAAAATATTATCGAGCTATGATTGCTTCATATACTATTATAAACTTTGAGAATAATGGAGATTATACCACATCAAATGAATTATTTACCGATATGGTAAGAAAATTTCCTATTTTTGGTAGACATATCTATAATTTTTGCAGAAGTGGATTAATGGAAGGTTTTTTCTGGAATAAACTTGGGGATATAATATATCAAGGTGCTGAGGAAGATATCATTCGGGAAAATTTCAAAAAAATATTTGAGGATTATGTTGATTTTTATCCTCATGCAATATGGGTAAATCCAATTATGTCATTTCAAGATATAATAAATGAAATTGCGATAAGGTTTAATATTAACGAAATAATTTGGTTAGATATCTATTTTAGAGGGAAAGATAAAGAAGAACTTGCGGATTGTATTATCGAGTTTATTGAAAATCATGAGGGCATTCATTTAGATTCTAATGAAACATATACGATATGTAATAGTTTTTGTCGAAAATTAGGAATAAGAAAAGATTTCAATAAATTTCAGAACATCTGATACCATCCAAACCTACATGGTGTGTCGTGGACATAGCATGCATCTATAAAGAAATCTTTTTATGGCTCTGCACACAATGTAGGGGGTTTAAGTGCAGAATCTAAAGTTGCACATAAATTATATGTTTACTTCTAGTAAGTAGGTTTTTCTGTCTCGATTACATAATGATAGCTCCCTATAAAAAGGATTAAAGAATCCTGATACCACCTTTGCTGTTTATCTCAATATCACGTGGTTTTAACGTATGTTTCGTCCCACGCATCTTACGTACGGTAAGTTTCCTGCGATCCATTGAAGGATCTAAATCAAGCACAAGGATGCCATCAACAAGGAACTCGGAAACCGAGTCTCGTGAAAGATTCCGAGACCCTTCGTTAATTTCTGATGTCACCAGTGCAGTAGAATCATCTTCCTCAAGAATACGAAGAAGCCTCCGAACATGCATCCGTGTAGCCTGTATGGAATCAATAGGAATGGGTGTGCCCATCGCTGCATGTTCTGGAGGGAGTATCTCTGATCCTCGGTTTACCACCCATACTGGCATTTCTGAGAGCGGAGTGAGTGAATCAAGAACAACTCGTGAATACTCCCCAAGTCGGATTTCCTCTTCCATATCCTTGTGAACCGTGCGTTTCTCTAAATCAAGGTACAGGAATTTTAACAGACCACTTTGTATCGCTGCATCAAAATCAAACCCGAATTTCTTAGCTTGATTAACCAGGTTGAATATCCGTTCATCGGAGGTTAAATACAAGCATTTTTCTTTATTTTTGATTCCCTCATTAAGGTATTGAAAACATACGATAGTTTTGCCTGTCCCTGGAGTACCTGCAACTAAAATGACGCTCCCTTGGGGGTAGCCTCCTTGCAGTATACCATCAACACCTTCAATTCCAGTACCGACTCTTTTATCCTCTGTCGATACATGATAATCCATCTCAAATTTTTCCATCCCACATCACCAGCTCTATAAAAAGATAAACTGCTAATGATTCTATAATCTTTCTATATTTTATGTAGTATTTGTAACAATATATTGCCTAACTTTATTTATTGTTTGGCCGTATAGTCATCTATATGCATAATAAACCTAATATCTCGTAACAAAATGTTTTTATATGATAAATATAATAATATGTTGGGGAGTCGATCATAGAAAACGGTAGAACATCCACCTAATCTGTTCTTCCCTTCTTTATTTTCCTTTTCTCCAGATTGGACTTCCTCCTTTCCTCCAAATATCATATTAAATATGACAGACTATTTTTTTTACCGTATCACATCTATTCGGAACCTTTGACATTAGGTACATATTGTTACTCCCCTCAAATTAATGTTAAATGTAATCAACGGTTCTGTATAGTATGAGTGTGGCAATTTTAATCTGTCAACTTTAGTATGGTATCATAACTAGAGAATGATATATAGAGAGTCAAATCTTTTAGAAAAGGAGGGGACTGGTTTTTGTGAAAAAAATTGGATGTAAAAACTATGGCTACAAATTTTCCTTCTGCTTGGAGAATCCAGACCCCTAGAATCATATAAATCGGCTAGTACATAAACATATCCACCTCTAATGTAACAGATGTAACATAAAAGATAGATACTTATTTATATTAATGGCAGTATAGTTTTAGATGTGGAGGCAGAAGGAAAGGTATTAACCTTTTAGATTCCTCTAAGTGGTTTTTCCCTTTCCTCCCATATTATAAAATCTCATTGATAAGTTTTTAAGGACGGATTTGCGGTTCTGTGTAAAAGGGAGATGGGAAATCTTCGTTGGGAAATCGGGGTTGGAAAACGGATATATTTTTAAGGAATTGAATGCTTTGAATTAGTAATTTAGAGGAATTAAAAATGGCTGTATGCGCAAGTTGTCGTGGAAGCGGTGAATGCAGTCACTGTAATGGATCTGGTAAGATTATTGGATTTGTAGGAGATGCTAATTGTATACGTTGCGGCGCGACAGGAATATGTCCTGCATGTAAAGGAACAGGTAAAGTAAAAGACTAAGAAGATCAGGTATTGTATAAAACTCGTTATTTGAAGGAAAGGAGGAGTCTGGTTTTTGAAAAAAGAACTTGGGAAGAGATATTGAACTCTTATGCCTCCACATGATAGAATCCAGACCCCTAAAACAATTATATAATTGCCATGTATATAAATATATGGTTCTCTTATGTTGCATACGTAACATAAAATATGAAAATCTATTAATATCAATGGCTGTATTGTTTTCCTGTGGAGATGGAGGAAAGGATTCCTTAACATTCTTCAATATATCCCCAAATTTTTACCCTTTCCTCCCGATGATAAAAATGAGAAAAAAGATGACAGTAGGTTTTGTCCTCATGCGTGTTTCTCCAACGTATGAGAACAAAGTATTCGATAAACTCTCAAAACTCCTTGAGGTTATTGAAATTCATCCGTTATTTGGGGAATACGATTTTATCGCAAAAGTAGAATCAGTAGGGTACGAACACATCGGAGAGATTGTTAATAAGATCAGAACAATAGAGGGTATAACAGATACCCAGACATTATCAGCAATAGATTACTAAAGAAAATAAGTTTTTTTTAAAAATGGAAGATTATAAAAATACAAAGAAGTTACGCTGTCTCAGAAAAGGAAGGAAACACCATGAAGAAAATCTACACCTATTTCTGTCTTTTATTGGTAGGTTCATTTCTTCCATTTATGATTGTTGAGTTTTATTTTCAGAATTATGTTACTCTTGGAATATTAAGTCTTATTACGGTTGTCATTCTTGCTTTATGTCTTTCTATTGAATATCTTATGAGAAAGTTCATAAATAAACAAGATACGAGAGAAAAGACAATTAGCGGCATAGATTGGGTGAAAAGGAAAGAAGAATCAGGAAGAGCCGCAACTTATTTTTTTAGGAATCGCATTCATTAATACCGTGTTAATGCTTCTGTTTCTGAGGATATATTCTTAAGGAAGGAATTGCTATTCATTATTGAGGTGTAAGGAGAATGGGTGGTAAACCATATAAGGATTGGGATGAAGTAAGAAAAGATATTAGAAGATGGAGAGGGTCGAACCTCTGTTGTTTAATTGTTGCCTTGCTATTTGTTATAGTAGGAGTCATTGGAGAAGCATTGAAAATTGATTTTCGCTTGGCAACAACAACTTGGTTACTGATTGGAATTTTTTTCGCTATTATTAGTATAGCTCCTCATATGCAAGTAGCAGCTTTGAAATCTTGGTATGGTGTAGAATCTGAAAGGAAAAAATAAGTAGTGAGTTCAAATCTTTTTCTTTTTTTATTGTATGTTTAGATTTGTAAACCATTTTGGTTCTGTGTAATACTTTTTTGGGAAAAATAAGATGGGAAATTTAGGTTGTTTTCTTCCTAAAGGATATGCTTTTAAAGAAGAAATTGATTAAATATTGGGGAGAAAAATGCGATGTGGTAATTATCAAGATATTAAACAATTCATTATTTTATCATTCTTTGTTTCAATTATTTTTCTATCTATGATTATCTCAGGATGCGATGATTTAATGGGTGGTAACGGAGATATATTCGCAGAAAGAATATTTGAAAAACCCAAAAGCTATATCAATTTGACTCTGGAGGATCTAGGAAAGTATCCACATTTGAGAGAAGCACTCAATCAAACAGGTCAACACATCGAAACGCCAAGAGATGAATGGTATGCTTTAAAAGATTTTTTTGGAGACTACTTCAAATACATTTACTATCAAGAAAGATATTATTATGTTCGTTTGTTTGGATTCGTTTAATAGTCTTAAAACCGTATTAATGCTTTTTCTCGGTTCTGTGTAATATGGAGTTGGGAATTTAGCGTTGTGAAATCAAAGTTGATACTATGGATTAATATCTTCTGTATAACCTGAGTGTAGTTAGTTTAGTCTGTCAAATTTAATATGTTAATAACCGATTTTGTATCTTAATTTTTTACGTTTTGACATTATGGCAGATTAACTTCATATACTATCAATGAGAGAATGTAACACGCTTGTGTAATTGGAGTTGAAAAAAATGTGGGTCTATAAACGAAAAGAAAACACTATTAACATAATAAGAATAGCAGTAGGTGTCATCCTTTTATCCTCGCTATATCTGCTATATGGGAGTTCCACTCCTCTAGTATGGATTGCATGAGATGGAAGATTCGATATAGATGTGGTGTATTAGTTTTAGTCTGTCAAAAAATAATGCGGCAATATTTGGAGAAAATGAGGGATCTGGTTTTTTTAAACAAATAACGAACTTGGAAGAAAATAAGATATATCTTTTTTTATTTTTAGTAAGTCCAGACCCCCATAGAAATATATAATGTGTTAAGTAGATAAATATTTCCTCTTCTAATGTTACAAATGTAACTAAAAATTATGAAAATATTTATATATACTTATTCCCTTATTTTTTATAAAATAATACGGGAGGTAATAGATATGGTTAAAAAAATAAATTTTTTAATAATAGCTTTTGTAATAATCGGTCTATCATTTCCATTAGTTACTGCAGGAAACACCTCGAAAAATTCTGGTCCAGAATTTGAAATCGGTCTTTATACTAGCATAGCATGGGGGTTAACTTATAATGGTCTTTCCATATCGGTAAAAAACATTGGTGATTCAACAGCTCATAATGTAACGCTTACCAATTTAAGTATCAAAGGAAATGTATTGTATAATAATCGAGTTACAAAGTGGGAAAGGGATATTGAACCAGGAACTACTTTACTAGGTTCTCCTTATACTATGTTCATTGGTTTAGGAAGATTCACTGCGACAATGACTATTACTTGTGATGAAGGAATCACGGATACTGGTAGTGGAAATGGTTTTATTTTTGGTTCTTTGATATTTGTACCGTAATATTACAGAAGAGTTTATTTGTGTATTTTGAGTTTGCAAATAGTTTTAAAAACACCAATGAAGGATTGATGAATCCTCAGTTATGAAGCAAAAAATAATTATTGTGTAAAACCACAAAAAATAGAAAACTTTTAATGCAGATGGGAGATAGTTTATTCGAGAAGAGGAGAAAGGGACATTTCATCATCTTCTTATGCATCTCTTAATTCTTTTCTCCCATTCTTCCTATATTATTAAATCTCATTGATGGTTTTTTAAAGAAAGAATCAACAGAGTAACAATCCATACTGTTTTTTTTCTTGACATTATGACAGATTAACTTCATATACTATCAATGAGAGAAGATAACACGCTTGTGTAGGATGAGAATTATGGTGAAAAACTCTAAAGATCAGATAAAAGAGGATGAGAGGAAGATTCTTGTAGAACTTCAAAAAAACTCCAACGAAAGTATTGATATGATTGCGAAACACTGCGGTTTCTCAAGACAAAAAGCTTGTAGATTTATCAAACATTTAGAAGCAAAAGGTCTGATTTGGGGGTACACCGCTGTTTTTAATGAACAGAAAATAGGATTAAACCATTTTATGTTGATGATAAAAAGAACCAATGAAAAAATGGATGAAAAAACAATCGATAAAATTATTTCGGCAAAAACAGAAGAGATTGCCAAAAAGTTCGGGGCTACTATTGAAAGCGCTGCTTATGTCCATGGTGAATACGACTGGATCCTGACATTTACCGCTGAGAACATTATACAAGCGAAAAGGTTTTCTGATAGATTGATTGCCATGTACCCTAGTGGTACAAAGAAGATAACGATTTTGCAAACGATGATATTTATTAGAAAACATTACGTCCTGAATCCCGATAGAAAGAAGTTGAAAGAATTTTTGTAAACCGTGTTAATGTTTGACCGCTAATCTTCTATCCCTAATTCGCACATGAACATGCTGTTGTAAAGATATGTTTTTATATACCTTTTTACACTCTTTAGTGATGACAACAGGAAAACCATTTTCAAAAGAACTTATACAGAAGATCCGTGAAGAAGTCCTTAAAGGAAAAACCAAATACCGAGTAGCGAAGGAGATGGGGATAAACGAGCTTGTCGTTTATAGTCATACGATTGACCTTCCAAGTGTGAAACTCGGGGAACCTTGCATCAAAGGAAAATCCCTTGATTTGTTGAAACAATTACTAGATGTTGGATATGTTCCTTCCAATGAAGAAACCCATTTTATTCTCCGAAAGTTAAAAAGGAATCTCCCAATGATTCAACGTACACAAATCGACGGACAATCTATTTATTACCTGAGTGATAAAAACAAGAATGCATTACAAGCGATGATTACTCAGAAGAAATCACGGATTCTTAGCTACCAAGAACTAAAGAGCATTACAAAGGTTTTTGGAGTTGATCTTTCAACCAATGAAAAACAACAATACGTAAGAGTACCAAATAAACAATCTATACCGATAATACGTAAGAAAAACGGTGGGTTCCTCTCCAGCCTCAAGAAAAACCAGACACGGTTAGACGATTTTACAGCTAAAAATGGCTTCCTTGGTAAAAATAGTCAGAGAAATCATGGTAAAAAACAAGGTTTTAAAAATAGTTCTCTCCTGAAAAACGTGGATTCCTTGGTAGATTTTTGCATTCGGAAGTACTGTAATTCAGTACTTTCGAAAGTTCCTACCTATTAACAAGGAAAAGATAAACGAGGGGTAAGCCGAGTCCATTTTATAATTCAGAAAGATGTATCTTTTACATGTTTTTACAAAATTTAACTTTTGAATGAAAAAATGTAGGGGGAAGGGATTTGAACCCCAGGACCAGATTTGGCTGGTTGTAAGACAGATTATTTCGACTTCCACAACCCATGGATATTGCAATAATCTCGTGCTGACAGTTTCTTTGCGGTCACACAAAACTCTACTTCCGGTTTATCCATTGGTTTTAAAAACTTCCGATATACCGCATCGTCAGCATGCAGCTCGATCCACTCAATGTAGTGTTTGTCCTCCATGGGATGAGGAATCGACCCTACCTTTACTTTCACACCAGTTGCGGTCTTTTCAATTACCGGCACATGTTTTTCGTTTCCCGTGTCCTGAAGTTTTTCTATGAGCAGCTCCATGGGTTGGCCACAACAGACGAGTTCACCATCACCAGCGTGGACGACCTCTACGATATTTCCACAGACATTACATTTGTAGATTTCCTTTAATTTCACCATATGTTCGTACCTCCATATTATTTCTTTTGTTTTCTGTTCTTATAATCTTTAATCGCCTCGTGCAACGCATCGGCGGCAAGATTCGAACAATGCATCTTCTGAGCAGGCAGACCATCAAGTTCGTTTGCGACATCGCTCCTCGTGATCTTTACAGCCTCATCGACGTGTTTTCCTTTTGCAAGCTCAGTGACCATGCTGCTGGTCGCAATAGCAGAGCCGCACCCGAACGTCCGGAACTTGATATCCTTAACAACATCATCTTTTACTTTGATGAATATCTCCATGACATCCCCGCAGACCGGGTTTCCTACCTTCCCGTAACCATCAGGGTTTTCGATGACACCGACATTCCGTGGGTTCATAAAATGCTCCATAACTTTCTTACTATATCCTACATTTGCCATTCTTATTTCCTCCATTCTTGAGACATTGGGGAGAGTTTTCGTAAGCGTTGGACGGTCTCATACGTCGCCTTGCTTACCGGTTCAACATTATCCATCGTGGTGGAACGCCCAAGCGTTAGCACCATGGACCCATGCGCTTCTTCATGTCTTAATCCAATCGCGAGAAGAACATGCGATGGCTCTAGTGTCTTTGAGGAACACGCAGAACCGGTCGACACCTGGATGTCATACATATCCATATTCAGGAGAATACTTTCCCCTTCGATATAACTAAATCGAAAGCTTGCATGATGCGGTAAGCATTGAGTAGGATGCCCTGTCAGGTAGGACTGATCGATTTTTAAAATTTCTTTGATAAGCCTATCTCTGATTGGAATGAGCCGACTGCTTTCTTGCTGCATCTCTTGTTGTGCGATCCGTGCCGCTTCACCCATCCCAACGATCGCAAAGACGTTTTCGGTACCAGAGTGTAAGCCGCGCTCCTGCCCACCGCCAAGTATGACAGATTGGAGTTTCACACCTGGTTTTACGTAGAGCGCTCCAGCTCCCTGAGGACCATACAAATCATTCGAAGAAAGCGTGAGAATATCAATACCATCCTTTTGCACATCTATCGGAATACGTCCCTCAGCGGCAACCGCATCAACATGCAGGTACATTCCTTTCTCATGGACAATCCTACTGATTTCTCTGATCGGTTCGATAGTCCCAATCTCATTGTTCGCATACATGACAGAAGTAAGCACCGTATTTTTTGTGAGAATTGTTTCAAGTTTTTTGAGATCTACCATCCCTGTTGAATCAACTGGAAGAATTGTGAAGGAAAAACCGTTTTTCTGCAACTCTTTCATCGGATTGAGTACAGACATATGTTCAATAGCAGAAGCGACAACTGTTTTTCCTTGTGCGATGTTTCGTAACGCGATGCCTTTCACCGCAAGGTTGTTTGCCTCTGTTGCACTCGCGGTAAAAATGATAGTACTTTCGTTTTCCGCATGGATAAACTCTGCGATTTTCTTTCGTGATTCTTCGATCGCACGTTTTGCTTCCAAACCAACAGAGTGAAGCGATGATGGATTCCCATGGAACGACGTGAGGTACGGCTTTGCGAACTCCAAGACTCGTGGGTCAACCGGCATTGATGATGCGTGATCAAGGTAGATTCGTGACATTTGTTACCCCGTTAGAACCACATGGTTGTTCCGGCATCAAGTGCAAGATCATTTAATGTTGCTGCGCCAACGATCTTTACTCCTGGTATCAGTTTGACTTTTTCCAACCCAAGCATCTGCTTGGACGCTTCGCATACATATATCTCAATACCCATATCCAAGGTTTTTTTAAGCATCTCTGCTACACTGGGAAATGTTCCCAGTTTGATGTTCTCCGCGACACCAGGCATCAGGATTCTCAACCCCGTACCTAAGTAGTAGACACGGGGGGTAAGATCCATCATTTTCGCAGTCTGTGCAAGCACAAGTGGGGAATATTGCTTCTCCGGTTGATCTGTGGTCTGCACATAAAGAATTGATTTTTCATCTTTCATATAAACACCTCATTTCATTCGTTTAATGAAGAAGGTCATCAACAGTCCTTCTTTTTCAAATTTCAATATCTCATGCCCGGTTCGTTTCGCCCATCGTTTGATGTCTTCCTCTGCAGCAGGATCGTCCGCTTCAACCTTTAAAACCTGCCCGACTTCGATTTTTTCGATTTCCTCTTTGGTCATCGCAATGGGCATCGGGCAGTACAACCCTACACAGTCAAGCTCTGCGTCAAACGGGAACTCACTACTGATGATGTCACCTCTAATAATTCTCCGCTAACAATTCGTAATAACTCTGCGGGTGCTGACATGCAGGACATTTGTTTGGTGCTTCTTTACCTTCATGAACATACCCACAGTTCCTACATTTCCATTTCACGACTTTTTCTTTCTTAAACACCTGCTTTTTCTCGAGGTTTGCCAGAAGTACTCGATATCGTTTCTCATGGTGTTCCTCGACTTCAGCGATTTGTAGAAAACTTCGTGCGATTTCAGGGAATCCTTCCTTTTTTGCTATTGCTGCAAACTCAGGGTAAATCTTTCCCCATTCTGCTTTTTCTCCGTCAGCTGCCTCTTTGAGGTTTTTTTCTGTCGTACCGATGACACCTGCAGGGTACATCACGGTGATCTCGACCATACCACCCTGCAGATGCTTGAAGTATACCTTCGCGTGCTCTTTTTCGTTTTCCGCAGTCTCAAGGAAGATTGCTGCGATTTGTTCATAGCCTGCTTTTTTTGCTTCCGACGCAAAATAGGTGTATCGGTTTCTCGCCTGTGATTCTCCTGCAAAAGCTGCAAGGAGATTTTTTTCGGTCTGTGTTCCTTTTAAATTTTTCATCATCTTCATCTCCACTTTCA
>Ga0315277_10010203_pt1 | contig 11926 bp, 9 predicted proteins | sample YL17G05_15_MG_FD_203695 | JGI IMG/M metagenome (GOLD analysis project Ga0315277, IMG submission 203695) | Sediment microbial communities from Yellowstone Lake, YNP, Wyoming, USA - YL17G05_15 | ecosystem: Environmental > Aquatic > Freshwater > Lake > Sediment | place: USA: Wyoming | collected...
ATGATTTCGATGCCTTTCCTTACTGCTTCAATTGGACGACCGGCGGTTCTAAGGTAGCACTTTGCAATAAGCTTTTTGTCTCTGTCTATGGCTACTACATTGGTGCTGATAGAGCCCACGTCTACGCCTATAAATGCATCAATTTTTTTACCTTCGAAATCATATTTCTGGCCAGTTGCTGTAGGAAGCCTGGACTTTTCCAGAATTAAAGGTTTGAATGTTTCCTTTTTGTATTTGAAGTTTTTTAGATAATCACTAAGAGCTCTGCCTACTTCTCCCAGGTTGACCAGTTGTTTGTGGTTTTTCAAAGCTAAACTTAAAGCCGCACCCATAGCTCCAATAGATTCCCGATGCTCTGGAATTATTACCTGTTCTTTCAATATATCTTCGAAGGCCTTGCCCATCGCTTTGTTAAAGGAAACTCCACCACAAAAGATTATTGGGGGTTGAAAATTTTTACCTTTGACAATGCCTGATTTGAAGCTTCTTGCCATTGCATAACATAATCCCAGCGCTATATCTTCGTCCTTGGCAGCCTCCTGCTGCAAATGAATCATATCTGACTTTGCAAAAACACTGCACCTGCCTGCTATTGTTGAGGGACTTTTTGATTTTAAAGCAAGTTCTACAAATTCTTCTATTGTAAGATTAAAACGAGTTGCCTGCTGATCAAGAAATGACCCGGTGCCTGCAGCGCATAGTTCATTCATCGCATAATCTCCAGCAACAAGATCTATAAATTTTGAATCTTGGCCTCCGATTTCAATTACGGTTTTTATATCGCTGTAAAAATATTTTATTGAAGTTATTATTGCTTCAATTTCATTTATAAAACCAGCATGCAGCAAGCTAGCAAGGATTTTACCTCCTGAGCCGGTAAATGTAATCCCCGATATTTTTCCAAGATCTTTTCTTTGTGCCAGAGCTTCAATATCTTTAGCAACTAACCTGACAGGCTCGCCATAATGTCTTGAATATGGAAGAACGTCTATTATATTTTTGTTGCTGTCTATAACTACCCGGTTTACGCTAATAGCTCCAATGTCATAACCAATATAAAAATCCACCCCGTAATTTACCTCCTCAATTTTTCAAAGAGTTTAGCAAAATAAGAGTTTAGCAAAATTAATGAAAAATAAATACCATTTTTTTATATCCAATCTTTAAAATAAAAATGATATAAGGTATATTCTAATGATATATCTTTTAACAAATTTTTAAAGAATTTGATGTTATTTATAGAATTGCCTGAGAATTTTTTTTTACATCGGAGGTCCAAGTGGCTAAAGCAACACAATCACATAGCACAGTAGAACAAGCACAAAAACACAATAAAGAAGCAGGGCAAGTAGAAGCAGATACTAACACAGCAGAGCATAAACAAGTGCAGCCCAAACCAGCAGGGCAGCCTAATATGTCCCAGTGTAAAGGCGTACCTCTCAAAGCAGCAGTAATAGGAGCTGGATACATGGGAAGCGCAATAACATTTCCACTGTCTGCAAACAACATAGAAGTAAACCTATGGGGCACATGGCTCGATGATAGGATAATAGGCTCAAGCCTTGCCGGGTTTCATCCCAAGCTAAAAAAAGCTCTGCCTCCAGGAGTTACGCCCATATATTCCAAAGACCTGGACAAAGCGCTGTCAGGCATTGACATGCTATTTATGGCAGTAACAAGTGAAGGTTTTGTCAAAGTATTTGAAATGGTTCTGGACAACCTTACCTCTCCCGTATACTTCTTTAAGCTGACCAAAGGACTTGTAAACTATAAGGGTTCTATTGTAAGGGCAACACAAGCTGCCCTTGATATGTTAAGCCAAAAGTTTGGTCCCCAGGATTTTGCATGGGCTACTATCGGGGGGCCTGTAAGAGCGCTGGATCTTGCTTATGAAATGCCCTCAGTAAGCATGTATGGGATATCTAATAAGAAAATAAAAGATATAATTCCAAAACTGAAAACAGATTATTACAGGATAGTTGCAAAAGAAGATTTGATAGGAGTGGAGCTTTCATCAACCTTTAAGAACATATACGCCATGGCTCCTGGTATCTGTGATGGGTTATTCAGGGGGAAATGCGATGGGTTGTATTTTAATTTTACTGCACTGCTTTTTACACAAGCTGCTAAAGAGATTTCTAAAATTGTCGATAGAGCCGGGGGCGACAGGGATACAGTTTTTGATTTTGCAGGTATTGGAGACCTTTACGTAACATCTGCAGCTGGTAGAAACCGAAAACTTGGAGATCTTGTTGGCAGAGGTATCGATCCGCAAAAGGCTTTCAAGGATATGTCTGATGATGGTGAATATGGCGAAGGCTACATGGCTTTAGAACTTGCCGCACCATGGCTTAAAACCCTGGATAAAAAAATTATAGACGAGCTTCCACTTTTTAAAACTCTATTTAAGATTTTTTTTAATGGTGGCAAACCTATTGACGAATTAAAAAAACTGGTATTAAAAATTTAAGACTTTAGTAAACCAATACCGCTTTTGATTTGAGTTATTTGCTTAATTATTTGATTCTCTTATCCGGTAGAATCTTATCTAATTCTTCATGTGGGCGGGGTATTACATGAACTGATATAAGTTCCCCTACTCTTTTAGCTGCAGCCGCACCTGCTTCGGTTGCTGCTTTTACTGCCCCAACATCACCTTCAACAATTACAGTAACATATCCTCCACCAATTCGCTCTTCGCCCAGCAAGCTGACATTTGCAGCTTTTACCATTGCATCGGCAGCTTCAATTGATCCTATCAGTCCCTTTGTTTCGATAAGCCCTATTGCGCTCTGCATCTTTTATTTCCTTTCTGTAATTTCACTTGATCTTATTTTTGTTATCTAAAATAAATTTTTAATACCTTCAATAATATCTTCAACTTGGGGAAGCAAATACTTTTCAAGAGGAGGAGAAAATGGTACTGGAGCAAACTTAGATGAAATTATGCCTATCTTTGATTTTAATGATAGGCTGGCATAGGTTTCATATGCAATATGCTCAGATATCGAACAAAGCCTGTAATCTTCCTGTACCAACAAAAGCCTTCCGGTTCTTGACACGGAAGATAGGATCGTTTCTAAATCCAGGGGATCAAGGCTTTGAAGATCGATTAATTCTATTGAATAATTTGGCAAGCTCTCTATTGCCTTCTTTGCCTGAGAAACCTGATAACCGTATGCAACTAAGGTCAAGTCATTTCCCTGCAGTATAATATTTGACTTTCCTATAGCAATTGTATATTCTTCTTCGGGTACTTCCTCGGCAATTTCGTAAAGTATTTTAGGTTCCATAAATGCTACAGGGTTATCATCCCTTATTGCTGATTTTAATAGCCCCTTGGCTGTGTATGCTCCAGAAGGATAAACTACTTTTATGCCAGGAGTATGAATATATAAAGTTTCAGGGCTTTGAGAATGCTGGGCTGCCTGCGACATATATCCTCCAGTAGGAAGCCTAAATGTTATAGGTGCATATACTTTGCCACCACTCATATAGCGCGCTTTTGCTATCTGGTTTATTATCTGGTCTGCTGCAACTGTATAAAAATCACCCAGCATATATTCAATTACTGGCCTGTAACCTCTCAGTGCTGCACCAAGGGCTGCACCGGTAAAGCATGATTCAGATATTGGGGTATTAATTACCCGCTCTATGCCCACTTTTTGGGGCAGGTCGTTGGTTACAGCAGCATAAGCGCCGCCTGTTGCAATATCTTCTCCCATAAGAAATACTTTAGGGTCTTTTAACATTTCTTCGGCTAGTGCTTCATTTATAGCCTGCCTAAGTGTTATACTTCTCAAATGATTATCTACTCCTTTAAATAATATTTAGTTGCTTCCTCAACAGCAGGATATGGAGAATTATTTGCAAAAATTACTGCATCCTTTAGGCCATCCTGCATGCTTGCCCCTATTTTTTCTAAAACCTGGCTTGTAATATCAGCTCTATCTTTAATTTTATTTAAAAATATTTTAAGGGGATCATATTTGGGTAGCTCTTGCATTTCACTGGTGCTCCTATAATTTTGGGGATCTCCAACCCAGTGGCCAATACGGCGATGAGTCCTGGCTTCAATTAGCACAGGGTGTGGATTTTTTCTCATTTGCTCTATATGTTTTTGGCATACTTGGTATACTTCAAAAACATCGTCTCCATCGATAAGTTCGCTGTCTATCCCATATCCAAACCCTCTTTTGTAAATATCCGGAGTGCTGCAGCCATATGAGACTGGAGTTGATACAGCGTAACCATTGTTTTCGCATAAAAATAGCACTGGAAGAGAAAATATTTTAGCAAAATTTAAGCTTTCGCCAAATGTACCCTGATTTGATGCCCCATCTCCAAAAAAAGATACTGTAACTGCATCATCACCATCAAGTTTGGACGCAAGGCCCGAACCACATGCTATTGGAAGACCAGCGCCTACAATACCATTTGCACCAAGTATTCCAATACCTATATCGGTAATATGCATAGATCCACCCTTGCCTCTGCAATAGCCGTCTACCTTGCCAAGCATTTCTGCCAGCATCTTTCCTATATCTGCCCCCTTGGCTATCAGATGCCCATGCCCTCTGTGCGTGGACGTAATAAAGTCCTTATTTGTCAGTGCACTACATACCCCAACAGCTATGGCTTCCTGTCCTAGATATAGATGAACAAAATCACCATGAATTATTTTATTTTCCTTAAGAGTTTTGACTACTTCTTCAAATAATCTTATTTTTAGCATAAGGGTATAAAATTTCAATATTAGTTGGGCGGGAAATTTACCAATATCATATATAATTTCCTTTATTTTAGAGAAATCATTATCAGGATTATCTAAAATAATATTATCCCGGTAATCTAACTTAATATTTTCTTTATTAATTAAGTCCATCGCAAGGGGGGTAAGTATGGTATCTTTTGTGATAACTAATAAGTTCTGTCCTTCTTTTAGAATTTTTTCTAAGATTTCTCTGGTTATAATATCTTTACTCAAATTTAACTCCCCGCAATTAACATTTATATGCAAATATCATTATTTAAGAAAGAATTTTACTTATAATTATTATACTAATTAAAATGCTAAATTATAAATAGTATCTAATATTATCTAATGTTATCAATATATTATCATTACAATATCATGAATTCAATAAAATTATTTATTTTGTCATTATTAAATTTATATTTAAAATTTGCTCAGATTTTTATTATTTAACCCATTAGATTATAATAGAATTCATTGACCATAATAATCATTAAATATAATTTTATCATTAGATAGAAAGGAAAATAAGATGGAAAATAAAAGATACTGCTTGGTTATTGAACTGAAAGAAAACCACGTTGAAGAATATAAGAACATACATATTAATGCCTGGCCCGAACTACTCAAAGCTGAAAAAGCTGCAGGTATGAAAGAGGAACTCATATGGGTTTATAAAAATCTTTCAATTTTATATATAGAATGTGAAGACATTGATAAAGTATTTAAAGTTTATGCTAATGATGAAGTTGAAAAAAAATGGAATATTACAGTATGCCCTTGGTTTAAGGAAATACCTATATTTGATGGTACAGAAAAAGTTGAAACGCTCGAAAAAATATTTGACCTTAACCAACAACTGGCTGGCAAGCTTGAACAATTTTAACCTTTATATTTTTTGAAAATTTATGTCCAGAATATCACATACTTTTTCAAGTTTACTCAAGTGGTTACCAAATGTAAAAGCCAGGTGATGCGTCCCACCTTTTGTACAAAATTCTACAAATTTTTCATTTAAATCACCATTCTTAAACCTTATCTTTGCCTGCGGACAGATCATAGGATAAGCTTCGCTCTTAATTGATTCAACTTCGCATGCTATCATTGTCCACTTTTCAGGTGTTAACATGCTAAGACTTACCATAGTCATTTCACCTGACTTTAAATTAAATTCAAAAGCTGCACCTCTGCCATGTTTCCCTGGAAAGCATGGCTGTGGCAAAACTTTTATTTCTTTTTTTGTATCTGCAAAGTTAATATTGCCTAATCCACAGTGAGCTATTAAAATAAAATCTTTTACAAAATCTTGTAGGTAATATTCTGCAAAGAAAGCATCCCCACTTATCTCTCTTAAGATAATCAAGGCTATTGCAGTTCCAACATCTCCCTCGCAAGTTGTCACTATACCCATAGAACTTAATATTGAATAAGCAAAACATGGAGCTATACCTATAATATCGCTAATAATTGCATACGAGCATAGTTGTGCTATTGCATCAAGAGAATTTTCTTTACTTATATCTAAAATTGCATTGTAAAGTTTAATAGATCTTTCAATCTCATCATCTGTTAATTGATTAAAACTAAATTCTTTTTTAAAAATATCTAAGTCCGTTTTAGTTTTTCCAATTTCCACATTTTTATAATATTTCTCAATATTCATATTTTCTATTCTGACAATTGTAGTACCAAATTTACCTATTACTCTTGCTTCATCAACACTAATACTTGTTATCCCTGGATAGCTGTTACCGACAAAACCAACTTTCGCTGTTTTTAGTGTTTTAACTGCTTGAGCAGCAATAATATATTCATTTATATAATTTAATACTTTTTTATCTGAAATTGAGCCTGAAACTATTTTAAATTTTATATCATTTTTGATTAAGACATTGGTAAGTGTTGGAACACAGGCAATTATTGCATTGGCAATAGCAGTGTCATAATCCATATTATCAGGTAACTTTTCCATAGGGGAAGTATTCCATATTATAATTGGAACTTTCTGATTTCTTAATAATTTTATAATAACACTATCAAGAGTGTAGTTTACCGGAACTGCTATAATCAAATCAACCTGCTCCCTGTAAAATAGGTCCGATATTTTTTCTGCCTCTAACTCATCTCCTACAATTCTTCCACTTACAACAGTCCCAAATTTTTTAATTTCATTTTCTATTTTCTTAAAAAATTTTTCATAATAAGCTGAATCATCCCGGATATCCTCAACATCCAGCACTGCATCCATTTCAGACATTGTTGTGCCTACAAGCCCAATTTTTGAGAAATTCTTTTTAAGTTGGTTATGTAATTTGTACAGTTCATTATTCTTTTTCATATGGACCCCCTTGTAGAAATTTAATTTAAATTTTAAGATTTTTGGTTTTATCCAAGAACTTCTCTACCTGCTCTAACCCAATTCCTTATCTTTTTTAGATTTTCTTCAATAGAAATCTCGGGATTATAATAAGCCGTCAGTCTTATGGTAAAAGCTCTAGAGTGATATTCTAAATAATCATTTTTTAAATTTTTAAATTTATTAACCATTTCGAGGTAATCTAATTTCATGCAGTCATCCTGTGGCCTTACATGGTGTTCAATTGCACATCTTTGCCCAAATTTTTCTGCAATTTTTTTATGGTTGGAGAACGGACCCGAATGTATCATTTCAATATTTTCAAACCTATAAATATCATCAAGGAAAGGATCCATGGGTCCACAATTATGATAATAGCTGAAACCTCCCTGGAAATCATGAATCTTTTTTTCGTATTGCCAAATTATACTTTTAAAGATAGAAGGCGATAAATTCGGGACAGCAGCATCATCATCCCAGATTTCAGGATGGTCATATTCACCTATGACATTATTTAAATATCTTGTCCTATATTTATACCATTCATCCCTGGCTGTCGAAACAAAATCTAGAAGCTTGTTTGCGAACCCGGTGTTAACCAGGTAATCCATCGACATATTTTCAATACCTCTTAGATAATTGGCTGTAGCCACTGGGCCATTACCCCAGGAATTAAGATCTACTACCATACCCCAATCACTGACAGTGTTACTAATTTCTTCATAAAATTCCCTCGCAAGAGGCATCAAGCCCTTATTCTCAAAATTATCAAAACTTAGTTTTTCAATATTTTCATTATCCAACAATGGTGCAGTTTTTCTGTCAATCCATGGTTCAGAATTACTAGAATACTTAATTTTCATTCCAAATAAAGTTGCTTCAAAACCTTCACCAGTCCAGACAGGGATAGCATTACTGTAGTAATTGTCATCATCAAAATTATTAAAATAGTATATTTTCATTTTTAGCCAGTTGGTTAAAAAATATTCAGGATCATAATGATATTTTCCAATATCCAGATTAAAAACCCTGCTCCATATATCCAAACCTGGCCAACATACATATGGTATTTTCCCTCCAGTATTTATCAAATCTTCAGGTATACCTCTCCATTTATCTAAGATCATTGCCCTTGTCTTTTTCCATAGTCTTTTTACCTTAGTATTTCTATCTGAATTGTGAATTTTTATATATTCATTCAATAATTTTTTCAGCTCATCACTTTTTCTAATAGGCATTTGAATATCAACCTTTCAATAAATAAAAATAAATAACTGAATTTGAATCTAAAAAATATCCAAAGATCTTTGATATATGGTTTTAAATTTTTTATAACCAGAATTATAAATTTCAGAATTCTCTTTATTTGGATTAAAAACATTCTTTGAAGTCAGCAGAGGACTATTTTTTATATAATCAATTGATTTGTAATGTCCTGTTCCCACAGCTGCAAAAAAACAGGCTCCGATTGATGATGCCAGATCACCATATTTCAGTGTTTCCACTTGAATATTGCAAATATCTGACTTAATCTGACACCATAAGGGACTTTTTGACCCTCCGCCAAGGGAAACGATTTTTTTAAATTCAACCCCAAATTTTTTTATAGCTTCTAAGTTTTCCCTGATTAAATAAGCAGTTGCTTCCAACACTGCTCTGACAATATGCGGCTTACCGTGGTTTATAGTAAGTCCGAAAAAAACCAACTTTGCATTAGGATTTGAATGAGGGCAAACAGAACCTAAAATATAAGGCAATACTATCAAACCCTCCGCTCCGGCAGGGATTTTTGCAGCCATGCCATCAAGCATTTTATAAATATCCTGACCCGAATCTTCTGCCAATCTTTTCTCATAACTAAAAAAAATATCCTTTACCCACTTTAATGTTATGCCGCCACTCGGCGACCAGGGAAGTAAAAAGTAGCCATCCTTGATTGAATGAAAATAATAAGGAATATTTTTGTTAATATCCTCTAATCCGCCTTTAAATGTAATTCCAAGCGCAAGTGAGGTTCCAGTGGTCTCAGTTAGTATTCCAGGCTCAATATTTCCAGCACCGGTTGCTCCTGCTATTTGATCCATTGCTCCTGCCACTACTAGAGTTTTTGTTGATAAGCCGGTGGTTTTTGCAGCTTCTCTTGAAATATTACCAATTACTTCACAAGTTGATTTTACTTCCGGAAGCAATTTTAAATCTATATTTAAAAAGTCCAGCATGGGCTGGTACCATTCTAATTTGCTAATATCATAATAGAGTGTAGAACAAAGCATGGTATTTTCAGTAACAAATTTACCGGTTAACTTATTTATTATGTAATCTTCTACATTCAAATATCTTTTAGTCTTCTTAAATAAATCAGGTTGATTGTTCTTAAACCATAATATTTTTACTGCAGGCCATATTACTTCAACATCTGGTTGCCCAGATATTTTTTGAAGAACATCATTTCCAAATTTTTCTTTTAAAAATAAAGCTTCCTCACTTCCCCTGATATCATGTCCCGAAAAAGCACTTCTTAAAGGTTTAAAGTTTTCGTCAGTGGGAACAAATGTTTCACCTAATACTGAAAAAGAAAGAGCTTTTATTTCATCAGATTTAATCTTTTTCTCTGACATTGTATTTTTAATAACTGCAATCATACTTTCCCAATACATTTCCACATCTCTTTCAAGATATCCTTCCATGTTAAAACCTGATTGAATTTGATATTCCATCTCATTCCAAAACAAGTTCTCATGTTCTGGATTATAAAATGCCACCTTAATGGATTGGGTTCCTAAGTCTATGCCAAGAAAATAAGGCAATTGCTATTCCTTTCTTAAATTAATTCCACCATTAGTACAAATTCTTCCATTTGAAATAACACTTTTATTAGTATTTGCTATATTTATGTATAGCATTGTAGTAAGTAATAACATTATCGTACGGTATGTAATTAACAATAGAATGAGAACATGAAGCAACATAACCATAACCAGGTTTTAATACATCCATGTGTTCTTTTACGTCTCTATCAATTTCTTCAGGGGTACCATTAACTAATGGGAAATCTATATTAACATTGCCCGATAGGCAAAGATTATTACCGAATCTTTTCTTATAATCTCTATAGTTAACACTGCTTGGATCCATAGGATTTAAACAATCTACTCCCATCTCAATTAAATCTTCTACTATATCATCTATTTTTCCATCGGAATGAAAAAATACCGGAATTCCAGCATTTACTGCCGGCTCTATAATCCTTGCCATCTTTGGGACCCACATTTCCTTAAATATCTTTGGAGGAATAAAAAGCCCACTCTTAAATGCAACATCGTCATTGGGAAATAGAAAATCAACCCCTGCTTCTACCATTGCCTTGGTCACTTTTATAGTATGTTCAGTTGATAACTCAAGCATATCCTCGACAAGATCTCTGTCTTCGTATACCATAATCATAAAATCATTCATTCCAACTACAAATTCATACAGAGTTTGGAGTATACAAGCATAATTGCATGAAACACCTAGTTTGCAATTTCTCCTTTTAATTGCTTCCTTGTACTCTCTAACATATTTTACTGCATTAATAGCTTGAGCATCTGAATCTATAATTAAAGCTTCAAAATCTTTTCTTGTTTTAACGGACTTGTCTGAAACCTGAATTAGTTTCCCTGTATCGTCTTCTCTCTTAAAAGGTGTCCAATCCCATCCATCAAAAATCATAGCATCCTGTCCAATTATATTACAAAGATCAATATAATCATCCGGATACATCGGCCTCATAGTGTTGTGATCCACAACTCCTTTTGCAGGATCACCTCCATAAGCCATAGTATTTCCTGCATATTTTCCTAAAAATTTTTCAACATGTTTATCTTCTATTAATATTTCAAGGTTTGGAACTCTATCAACAGGTTCTCTCCTAAATGCAGCCAAAAGCCTTTCAATGTCTGGCTCACCTTTATAAGGCTCCATAAATTTTGTTTCTATCATTTATCCTTCTTCTTGAATAAAATTTTCATCTGCCGGAACAAATGCCTTACCAAAAACTTACCTATACTTTTTCAACTACTTTAGCGCCTGTGATCATACTCACAATTTCATCAGCGTTAGTTTCGTGTGCATTTCTAATACCAACCTTTTCCCCATTTCTAAGAACCATAATCCTATCTACTATATTAAAAATATGTTGAAGATTATGGCTAATTATTATAACTGAAATATTATGTTCTCTTAATAACTTAATAACATCTAAAATATTTCTAGCTTCTTTAACTCCAAGAGCTGCAGTAGGTTCATCGAGTATAATTATTTTTTTGCCCCAAAATACAGATTTACTTAAAGCTACCACCTGTCTTTGCCCACCAGATAAATATTTAACTCTGTTATATAAGTTCTGTATATCCACCTTTAATTTTATTAAAAGGTTATATGAATCAATATACATCTTCTTATAATTAAGAAGCCCGATAACTTTGCCAAATTTTCCTAAATAAGTTTCTTCCCTTCCTAAAAATATATTAGCTGGTACATCTAACTCATCCACAAGTGCAAGATCCTGGTAAACAGTTTCGATATCTAACCTCTTTGCATCCATGGGGTTATTAATTTCAACTTTTTTCCCGTTATAATATATTTCACCGCTATCCTTTTTATGAACACCTGAAATAATTTTTATTAATGTTGACTTCCCTGCACCATTATCTCCAACAACTCCCAGCACTTCTCCTTCATATAACTCAAAATCAACACCCTTTAATGCAGAAATACCTCCAAAATGCTTAGTAATATTTTTAACTTCTAATATTGGATTTTTATTAATATCA
>Ga0315277_10010206_pt1 | contig 11923 bp, 20 predicted proteins | sample YL17G05_15_MG_FD_203695 | JGI IMG/M metagenome (GOLD analysis project Ga0315277, IMG submission 203695) | Sediment microbial communities from Yellowstone Lake, YNP, Wyoming, USA - YL17G05_15 | ecosystem: Environmental > Aquatic > Freshwater > Lake > Sediment | place: USA: Wyoming | collected...
CTCGTACTGGTGATCGGATTGCAGCGTGGTGATGGTGAGGACCGAGGCTGGCCCCCTTGTGCTCGTGTTCGCGTCTCTGTGCGATAGTAGCCTGCTGATTCAATGGTACGGGTGTGGTGAGCGCCTGGAAATCGACCTATGGAGAGCACGTTAGCCCGTTTTCCGAACACTCGGACTACTATAGGAGGTCCCGATAGACGTTATTACTTGACAATGATTACAATTTGCTATATACTATTGATAGGATCGCACTACTGCTCCAGGCGCAGAAGTGCGGTCACAACAACATCAGGGGAGGTCTTTAGCAATGGCTCGTGGTAGTGTTCGCACAACTGCATCGGGCATGGCCCAGAAATGGGGCAACAACACCAAGGCGGCCACGGGATACATGGCCGAGGGCGTGGACCGGGTAACTGAAGCGCCCGGCAAGAAAGCGGCGCAAAGGGCCGACAAGATGAAGGCCAACATCAACAGGGCCATCGACAATGGCACCTGGGGGAAACGAGTAGCGTCCGTTTCCTTGGAAGACTGGAAGGGTGCCATGAAGACCAAGGGGGTCTCCAGGGTGTCTGAGGGCGTCGATGGGGCCGCGCCGAAGATGGAGCAGTTTGCCACTCAGTTGATTGCCCACGAGAACGAAGGGCTGAAGAAGCTGGACGGGATGCCGGACTTGACCCTCCAGGACAGCAAGAACCGTGTGATTAGTTGGATAGATCACATGGCCAAGTTCAAGTTCCAGAGGTAGGGAGGAAGAAAAACATGGCATGGTGGCAACGTAGATACATCCGAGAAGAGGAGACCGCTGCTCGTGGCGGCACCTACCGTCTGGACTTGCCCGACGTAGGACTGTTGGGCTCCCTACTCATTCGGCTGGAGGGCACGCAAGCCGTCGATGCTCACCTGGCTACTGAGAAGGGTCGCATGATCGACTACGTCTCTGACGTGAAGATCATCGGCAATGGCATCTCGGTTCTCAAGGGCTTGACGGGCAAGCAGGCTCAGGCTCTGTCATTCTATGACCAGGGCGTGATGCCTGATACCAAGTGGAATACCTACGCCACGGCCAGCCAGAAGGAGTACATCCTCCTCAACTTTGGGCGGGCGCTGTTCGATAGGGCAATGGGACTGGACTTGTCGACCTGGGACAACGTCCAGTTGCAGATCGCCAACAACGCATCGTCCACTTACTATGGCTCTGACTGGAGCGCAACGGTCCTCGGGTACTTTCTCCAGGAAGGTGAAAGGTTCCCCTTGGGCTACATCAAGTCGGAGGAGTTCAAGTCGTTCTCGGCAACCGCCGACACATGGGAGTACAGCAACCTCCCGACCGAAGGGTTGCTCCGTCGGCTCATCCTACAGCTAGAAGCTGACATGGGCGATACTTACCACGAAGCGGAAACGTCCATGGACAACATGGGCCGGGACATCAAGATCACCCTGGACAGCGGAGCTATCGTTGTCTATGAGGGTGGTGTGGACGACCTGATGCGAGACATTAACCTCTTCATGGGGCGCGATGTCATGGTCAGGCAGATCGTCTACCGCACGCAGAACTATGCCCAAAGGAACGGGCTAGGGCGGACGTTTGCGGTGGCCAGCGGTGCGCTAGAGATCGCGTCTGACACGGTACAAGATTCCGGTCTGACCTTCGATAGTGACTACGACCGGGCGACGTGGGCCTTTGCCAACGCGCAAGGTACCACGGACCAGTTCGCACTTGGCTGGGGGACCTGCCCACACGGTCAGTTGTGGATTCCATTCACCGACGACATGGACCCCACTGAGTGGATTGACCTGGCAGTCCGGAAGACGATGAAGGTAGACGTCCATGCATATAACACTGGCGGCGCAACAGGTGGCGCCTGTTCTATCGTCCTGGAGAGACTAATCAGACCATAGAAAGGCAAGCGGATGCCCAAGAGATTTAGCGTCCGTGCTCACATCGTTAGACCGGCAACAGGTGACGTGAACGACGTTCTCCGGTTTCCTTCCGAGGGGGAGGTACATGAAGGACGCCGGTATCACGTCACTCTGTTGTCCTGGAAGAACGTGGAGCACAACTGGACGCAGACGGAAATCAGAGTCACAGATGGCGAAGACGTACAAGGCGTAGTCACTGATGCCAACAAGACCAAGGCTACAGTCTACCATTATCCGTATGAGATCGTGTTGACAGAGGGACACCGGTTGGAAGTCTACTTCAGTGGTGCTACTGCCAACGACATGTTACATCTCTACGTGCAAGGGTACTACGTAGACCAACCGTACTACCTGGGGGCCTAGAGTGCTTTGGGCACGGACTCTTACCGTGGAGCCAGGGACAACGAGGGAGGTTCCCGATTCGATTGTCGTTACCCTACCTACCAGTACCATCAGAAGGGTCGTCGTCTACTTTCGTGCCGGGTGTCTCTGGCTGGTGAACGTAGCTGTCTACCACAACGAGTTTCAGATCATCCCCATAGACCCGGAGGGTAGCATCTCGGGTGATGATTGGGCTTTTGACTGCCCTCTGGAGTATCCCTTGGAAGACGGTAGCAACTTGATCACAGTAGCGGGTTGGAGTCAGGCTGTCGTCTATCCTCACGATGTTGATGTATACCTGTACCTGGACTTGCCGAAAGAGGTAGATGTTCAGGCTCTGTTGCGGAGCATGTTCCTGGGACAGTTTGCACCTGTAGTGGAGTAGCACGATCGGCATGGTTGCACAGGTAGAAGTACCAGACGGATACCGGGTCGTGACCCTTGTGGGTCAAGAGTCTGGCGGCACTCCTCAGATCGTCCAGCTGGACGGTGCTGGGCGCATCGTGGCCGTGATACAAGGAGAGATCGAGGGTATCACGGACCATATCACCGTCGATCAATCCAGTGCTGTAAGGCAGATACAAGGGACAGACGGTTCTACTCTGAAGACTGTCAAGCTGGACGCCAACGGGCAGTTGATCATGGTACCACGTGGGCAAAGCGGCAACTACATGTCTGTGGATGCCAGCGGGTTCCTGACATCGGTGATGAAGGGGGACTACACGGGGACCCCGACTACTCTAGCCGTGGACTCCTCCGGCAACATCGTGGCTGTGATAAAGGGCGAGTACTCGGGGAGCCTCAAAACCCTGGCGACAGATGCAGATGGTAGACTGCAAATAGTACCCTATGATCCCGATGATATCTGGGGCAACGCCATTGGGACGGGCAACGCTGAGGTCATAGCGTCCCTGACCCCTGCCAAGCGATATGACCGTAGGGGGGCTGTAGCTTTCTGGGATGACTTTGAGCAGGGGCTATCGCCATGGTATACTCAGGCATCGGCTGGGGGAGGGTATGTCTCTCTCAGCTCAGTCAGATCACATCACGGCACATATTCGGTACGCCTACACGCAGCAGGTACCCTCAGCCAGTTCGCCAGGATACTCAAGGGGCTACCGCGCAACGTGGGGGGCAACCTGGGGCTGGAGACGGCTTTCTGCTGGGTAGATACAATAGACTACGTTTACATAGGCATATACTGGACCACTGGCTCTGTTGCGTACTCAGCGCAAGTCAGATGGGAGGGCACAGGGACGTCTTTTGAGTACCTTAACAATGCTGCTGGCTACACTGACATAGACGCATCAAAGTCCCTGCTCTTGGACCTGAGATACTGGCATATTTTCAAGCTGGTAGTGGACACTGATAATAACAAGTACGTCAGGGCCTTTCTGGACAATGAGGAGTACAGCCTAGCTAACATCAGCGTCTATAGTGCTGTCAGCGCAACCGCGCCATCAGTCTACGTGGACGTTTGGGCAGATGCACCGGCAGCGGGCGCAGTAGACGTTTGGGCTGACTCAGTGGTCTTTACTCAGGCCGAGCCAGCGTAGAGGACAGCGGTACCATGACCATTCAGCTTCAGCTACCACCGTCAACTATCGCAGGCGTCTATGGAGAGTCGTATAGCAACCTTAGCGCCTCTGCAGGTAGCAACACAACATCCTTCACTACTGTACCTGCTGGGCAAGTTTGGGTCATCGAGGGCGCTGCAGTCTGGGATGCTACCACGAAGATAGGACAGGTCAGCATCCGCGTCTACCGTGATGGTGGCTTGCGTGTCATAGCCCGTATCGCTCCGACCGCTGCTCTGGACGCCGCCCAGCTTAGCAGCCCGATAGTCCTCTTTCCTGGCGAGTACATGGCCTTCCAGTGGAATAGTTGCACTCTTAACGATGACATCTATGCCGAGTGTATCGGCATCAAGTTCGCTATAGACCTGGGCATCTAGCCCAGAGAATGTAAGAGGGGAGGTTAGACCATGGAGACGTTTTGGGCGCTGTTCAAGGAGTCAGTCATCATACAGGCCGTGCTCGCGTTGCTGTTCTCCAGCACCGTGTGCTACCTGTTCTTGACTGGGCAACCCGTGCCAGGAGAGCTACTTGCTCTGCTGGGTACCGTCGTGGGCTTCTACTTTGGTAGCAAGAGTGCGGCGGCGATATTGAAAGGACGCAACAATGGAGCGTAGAATCATCGTCAGGATACTGTTCAATAAGCTGGACATAGAGAAGATTCCTGAGCTTGTGGTCCAGCTGGAAAAGACAGCCGAGGAGTTCGCCCCAGCAGATCTCGAGTATAGCATCCTCCCCGAGCGGCCAACACCGTAGACCAAGGGATATAGACAGTGACCCCGCTTTGGCATCTTGCGTATCGACTCTGGCTGCTAGGTGCCCGCTTTGCAAGCCTGGCGGGTGCGGTGTCCATAGTAGCCGTGTTCGGAGAGCTATTGGCTGCGCCCTTCCGGGCAATCAGTAGCACGCTGTTTGACGCAGCCGAGTTCTGCTGGGATGCCAACGAGACTCTTCTACAAGTGGTGAATCTGTGGAATGACTTACGCTATGGCACGTTGATCAACGACGTGCTGGAGCGGGTCTTCTGGCGGTGGTCACAGCTGCGCACTGACCCTCAAGGTTTTGTCAACGATATGGTGCAGGGTCTATTTTCCGGGTGGGCCGCACTTCGGTCAGACCCTGCACTGTATCTCAGGAACAAGCTGATTGACCGTTGGCCCGATCTGGGGCCTTTGCTCCGAGATCCCCTGACCTGGCTCCGCACCCGATTGGAGTACAACCTGGGGTTGGGAGTAGGCTTCTTTGCAGACCCGCTCGGAGCAATCCGGTCATGGCTCTACCAACGGTACCCTGTGCTGTGGGGCCTTTTCGAGAGCCCGTCTACCTGGCTCCGCAGTATGTTGACGGTGAGAATGGGGGTAGACGTTGACCTTCTGGACAACCCCACGGCCTGGGTCTGGAGACACGTCACAGTGGCCGTGGAGGACTACGCCGCTGCTCAGATCGAGTGGGTAGTAGGGATAGCGGCTGACTTAATCAGTAGAGCGTGGAGACTGAAAACGTAATGACGCCGAAAGACACGGACAAAGAGATCATGGCCATCAAGTGGCCGATAGTGCAACCGCCTGGCGCTGGAGCCACGGTAGGACAACGGGTAGAGTACAGCATCGCTCAGGCCCTCCGCAATCTATTCTCCTCAGTGGATGAACCCCTGGCAGAGCTACTGTCCTGGCCTTTCCGTCTCCTCATTAAGGTCATCGAGGGCTCCACTGCCAACTACATGCGTCCTGTGATAGATCATGCCCTGGCTATGATGGACCCTGATGATCCGTTCCGAGAGATGCTGGCAGACTTGCGGAACCCTACAGGTGAAGGTGCAGCCGGGCTACTCACCGGACTCGGTGCTGGCATGGGCCAGGCCGGGCTGATGAGTGTCTTTGAGCCTCTATTCGAGACCGCTAGACAGCGTGCCTATGACAGTCACCCCAGTAAGATTTTCGACTTGCCCACGTGGATTAGCATGTCATGGCGTGGTATGCCGCCCGACGCGGACTTGATAAACCTGTCGCGTCGGCTGGGCTACCGTGGTGCGTGGCTCCCTCAGCTAACCGAGGTCATGCGCCCACGTCCTGCTTTGGGCGAGCTGGCTACACTGACTCAGCGCAAGGTATTCACCGTTGACCAATTCCAGGGTGAGTTGCAGAAGCGGGGCTACACCGCTCCGGATTCCCAGGCCTTGGGCCAGTTGCTACAGGTCATACCTGACATACCTGACTTGATCAGAATGGCGGTCCGGGAGGCGTTCACCCCAGACGTTGTAGAGCGTTTCCAGTTACATGCTGAGTTTCCCTCACAAGTTGCGGAGTGGGCAGAGAAGCACGGCCTTAGCGAAGAGTGGTCAAAACGGTATTGGGCTGCCCACTGGGAGCTACCGTCAATTAGCATGGGCTTCGAGATGTTTCACCGTGGCATCATGTCTGGCGAGGAGCTGGATCTGCTACTGAAGACGTTGGACATCTCACCGTTCTGGCGCAGCAAGCTGCGGGAGCTTTCGTTCAATCCTCTGACCCGCGTTGACGTGCGCAGGATGTACAGCTTGGGCGTGCTCGATGAGGCCAGGGTCTATAAGTCCTACCAGGACCTGGGCTACAACCCCGAGAATGCTCAAGCCATGGCTCAGTTCACCGTTGCCCTGTACCAGGAAGAACAGCGCGACGCTACCAGGGCGGACGTGATCGCAGGGTATCGTGAAGGAGTACTTGTCCGCGACGAAGCGGCAACCATGCTCCGCGATCTGCGCTACCCTGAGTGGATTGCTGAAACCTATCTCAGCAAGGCCGATCACGACGAGGAAGCAGAGCGCAGGAAAGAGGAGACGGCGGCACAGAAAAAGGACACGTCTACAGAGAGAGAAGCCTCAAAGGGTGACATCGTTGGAGCTTACGAAGATGGAGTTCTTACCAGACCCGAGGCGTCTACGTTCCTGGCAAGCCTTGACTACAACGCTCAGGTCATCGAGGTTATGCTGGCCCGGGCTGACTACCGCATTGCTTCACGGCTCATCAAAGAGACCATTGCCACTGTCCACGAGCTATACATCAGCGGGCAGATAGACACACCCCAGGTGCACGAGCGTCTTAATTCGCTACGCCTTCCCTCCACTCAAACGGAGGCCTTGCTACAGTTGTGGATCATCGAGCGGGAGAGGAAAGTCAAGCGCCCGTCCCTGGACCAGTTGGAGAACTTCTACTCCCAAGGCATCATCGACGGTACGCAGCTGCGAGAGCAAATCGGCAAGCTGGGGTACCTACCGGAGTACGTAGAGTGGTATATTCAAACCATCGACCAGGACGTACTAGAGGCCAGCAAGAAAGAGGCAGAGCGGCTGCTAAAGGAAGCAGAGCGTGAGAAGCTGTCTGAGTTCACTGACACACGGCGCGTGGCTCTGAACACCTTGGACATCTCAATCCAGGAGTGCAAGGTCTACGTCGCAGAGTCGAAGCTAACAGCCCGGTCCATAGAAGACCCCGACGTTCTGACTCTCATCGCCGATGCCATAGCTGAGACTCAAGTGTACATCACTCAGTTGCAGCTGGAGAAGTTGCAATACCCCGTGATTCCTGGGGCTATCGCTTAGTAGGGACTAGATGTTATCAAACGATAATCATTACAAACTGGAGGTACCATGAGTGTAGAGAAGAAATCGTTACAGGATGCGATCAAGAGGATGAAGGATGCGCAAGACGCTGCCAAGCAAGCTGGCCGTCGGATTCAGGAGGGGAAGGCGGCGCCCACTCCGCCCACTCGTCCATCTCAAACGGGTCAATAGTGTTGTCGTCCAGCCGCACTCCAGACCTGATCACCCGTTGTAGACGCTTGATGGCTGTCTGTGTTCTGTAGACAGCCTCTTCGCTCAGGCGCAGGGTGCCCTTGATCGAGGGGAACAGCGTCTGCGTAACTTGATGTTCCCCTTGCCACTCCGCATCGCGCCGTATCCCCTTCAGCACCACATGGCCGTCCATCTGGTAGTCCTTCGGTGCCCGAATGTGCACGTACCGCGCCACCCGTTCTACTTTCAGTCGGCCCAGCTGACGCGAGCCTAGCCAGGGCGCTATCCCCTTAAAGCCCTCGCTATCGACGATCATACTGTCGGTGTCACAGTAAAGCACCCGGTCTTTACCCACAGCCTCAATGAGCTTGTAGAGGTACAGCCTGGCATACGCTGTCACATGGGCAGAGATTGCTGGGAACGAGTACCGGGACTCGCCGCCGATGGTCTCCCTGAAGACACCACCGCCCACCTGATAGATGGTAGACCATTCCCCGGTGTTGCTGTCATACAGAGGTGTCACGCCAAAGGCCCTCGGGTCACAATCGCCAATCCGTTCCGTGATCCTGGAACGCTGGCCGAACTTGCCATAGAGATAGTTCAAGAATCCTTTGGCGAGCTGGTAGTGGAGCATCAGCCCTTGCTTCTTATAGCGGTCCTTTTGTTTGTACCAGTATTCTACGTACTCCCGAAAGATGAATGATTGACGGTACCAGGCCATTTCCTTAACCGCTTTTACCCAACCATGCTCCAGAGCCAGCTTCAGCTCGGGCGTGGTCAAGACGGCCTCGAATCGGCCTACAGGGTATACAATACCACTATCTGAGCGGTATGGATAGTAAGGCCGGTCGCAATCCAGTTGAACCCTGGCGACAACCGCCCTAGTCTCCAATTGATGTGCCAACAGATCCATACTCCCATGATCCGTATTTCCTTCCAGTGAACAGGGCATCCGCCAAGCCCACATTGCAAAAGGGTACATGCTGTTGACGTCAAGTTTGTAGAAGAGATCGTTTTGCCATTCACCTGCCCGAAAGCACTCAACACGGCCTCCATGATAGCTCTCCCTTTCCAGAGCGCTCACTGTCTCGTTCTTATGGATATGAATCTTGTTACCCATGAACCCGTGCCGATAGCACTGAAAAGCCTGGGCTGGCAACGTCACTCTGAAGTCTCCCGCGTTGTGGTGGTCCAGGTAACGGTACCACCATCCAACCAACCTCGATAATAGCTCTACATCTCGATGACAGTAGGGGTCAAGCTCCTCGTTGGATGCTTTCAGGGGGTCCACGTCCAGTTTGGGGAATCCTGCCAACTGACCCCATGTAGCCAGGGGTGCTTTTAACCAGTTGGCCGAGTCTACCACATCGAGGCGTCGATGATCTTGCTGCCAGCGCAGAACCGTACACCCGGGCTGGAGAAGGAAACCCGCCAACGTCCAGCCCAACGCTGGCAGATGGGTAAACCCATCGAGAACGAGGAAGTCATAGGAGACGTTGTGGGCGATGACCCGGAGCTTCTGTTTCGAGCGGGCTTTGCCAGCACACCAAGTCCAGAAGTCCAGAGGGGTCTCAATGCGGTGCCACTCTGTCGTGTCCTTGCCGTCACCGTCCCGCCGTCGCCAATACTGTGCCCACCCCAGGCGAAAGCGATGCTCTGACCAACCTTGGCGCGGGTCCAACACCCGGGACTCTACATCAACGAAGATATGATCTCGGGGACGGCTGGCCCGCTTGTTACCTGGCAGCAGGTAGCCGTCTGTCATCTATGGTACGAAGCACCGGCCATGTGCGAAAGGCCCATGAGTTCAACCTTTGTCATAAACTTATCAGCCTCGTAGTCTGCGATGGGCACATTCTGCTCAAGCTCAGTTAGAGCCTGCTCTTTGGAGAGCCAATTGTCACTACCTCGAATGAAGTACCTCTCCGTCTCCTCGCCAGTAGTGGCATCTACGTAGACAGCTTTGGCGCGGTACCAGTAGTTGGTAGCCATGTTGTAGGGTAGCTCTTCTACCATGTGAACGGGGACAAACGAAGTGGGCTTGAGTCTACTGATTGGCTCCTCATAGAGGCGACGTCCTTCAATCCGGCGCAGGTCAGCAGCGATGTCAGTGCGCTTGTATCCCAGGCCAGCCTCTTGCAGCGTATCCTGAATGGCACTCAGGCTCATACCCAGGGAGACACCCTTCTCTACCATGGACTGAGCCAGGCCACGGTTGATAGACCAACCTTCGGGCATCAGGGGCTATCAAACCATTCATAGAAGAGGACAAAGAGGGCAGCTGCTACGTTTAGCAGCAAGAGGACAGTGATAGGGAAGAACAGGGCTGCTAGGTACTCCTCACCCGTCCGAGGCACGCTCTGCCCTCCAGAGGACCAACACGATGACCGCCACGGCCAGATTAAACCCCACCCCTATCCCCGCCACAGCCGCAGCTATGACATACCACTGGCTGGCAGTCAGGCTACTCACGGTAGCCGTCAAGAGACTCTGGACACTCCCCCCAACAGAGGCTCCAGAAATCATGGAGTAGACCCTGCACACAAACCAGGCCCTGTGCCATGGTCTCCAAGGCTGTCGTCTCCACAGGATGCACGCCGTCGAAGTTGTCGTATAGCTCTTTCACGTTGAACAGCGCCCGCTCCACATCGTTGTCGGCCATGGCTACGCAACGCTTCATCCGACGCTGCAACTCACTCTTGCCCACTGGATTGCTCCCAAGGTTCGTAGTACCTGCACGCTATCAGGTCACGATTCTTAAGCGTGTGCCCCTTTGCACACTTCATCCTACTCTTCCCCTTGCTACCACGCTTAACCGTCGCGTGAACACAGCTGCCAGGGAGCCCGACAGGTACATAGACCTTACTGGATGTCATAGTACCTCCCGGCCTTGATCACGGTGGCCAGGAACCCGCCGGGCGACTGCTCAGCGCAGTACACCAGCTTGGACAGCATCACCGTGTGGCTGGTGTAGAAGAACACCAGGGTACCATCAGCCATACGCGCTTTGACAATGGCCGTCTCCACAGGTTCACCCTTGGGAGAAGGCTTCTTGCCGAGACTCTTGACCCCCTGAATCAGCAAGAGTTGACCTACAAGGTCAGATGCTTTCTTGTAGGCGCCCTCGATTGCTGATGGGGGCTTGAGGTCTGAGACTGTGCTGTACTGCTTGCCCTGAAACTCCTTCATCGTCTACTCCTCTTTCTCCTGTCTGTCTACGTTTGAACAAAAATCATAGCAGGGCAGGGCTTGGCATTTCTTCCCCTGCATACTGGCCAGCGTCAACCCGCTGCTGGCCTTCTCCATCCGACACCAGAACGTTATGGCCTGGTAGACCCGAGACCGATCGCGCTGTTGGGGTTTATCGGTCATCTCCGGGCACGGCCGTCAAGGCATTCAGGGTGCTCCAGATAGGCATCCCACGCGAGGCCGGGACATGCAGTGCGGGCAAAGCTGTTGTGTGGCTCCACCTTGGGCGCGTCCCAGTTACAGTCCAGGTACCAAAGGCTGAGGGCATTGATCAACCTCACCAGGGAAGTAACCATGACCTGTGGCGGACGGACACTGACGTAGTTACCTGCGAGGGCGATGCCTATGCTGTACGCATTGGTCGGCGCAGCATGGGGGCCCCACTCTCGGAGACGGTGGCAGAAGTCAACCGTACCATCTGTGCGCACGTAGAACGTGTACGCTATCCCAGGCCAGCCACGTCCGATGTGGTAGAAGGCGATGCCCGTTGCCGTAGCCTGTGGCCAAGCCCCGGTGTGGTGGATGACGATCAATGTGACTTCGCTCTGGCTACGCAGACCCCAGGGTACGCCGGGGTTGTGGGGCAGAATATCGCGCTGGTCAACTACGTGGACGCCGGAGCGCTCGAAGTAGTGGAGGAGTCGTTCGGTCATACCTTGCCTCCTTCGTGACACGTCAGCAGGCACAAGCAGAGAGCGATCCCTATCCATCCCCGGAGCACGTTCACCGAGGAAATATCCAACGCTCCTGCAACCTCAAGCCAAGCTCTCGTCAGACAGTACACAGCGATCCCACCGAAGGTTACCCGCGCCCAATTTATGCCCTTCATATTGTCTCCCTTCTCTCGTACACGTAGCTGTTGAGGCTGTCACAGTAGGGTCTCGTGCTCCACTTTCCCCCGTCTACCAGGGCGATCATAACCGATCTGAGGATAGAGGACAAACGGGGAGACAGAGACCAACACGAGTCTGAGATCCCCGGGCCCATGATGATGGCCTCCGCAGGGGAGGCGATGTGGATGATCTTAGAG
>Ga0315277_10010207_pt1 | contig 11923 bp, 8 predicted proteins | sample YL17G05_15_MG_FD_203695 | JGI IMG/M metagenome (GOLD analysis project Ga0315277, IMG submission 203695) | Sediment microbial communities from Yellowstone Lake, YNP, Wyoming, USA - YL17G05_15 | ecosystem: Environmental > Aquatic > Freshwater > Lake > Sediment | place: USA: Wyoming | collected...
GACGCGAGCTTCGACTGGCCCGGCGTGCTCAACCCGCCTCCGGCTGGCTCGATCGTGACTTATCTGTTGCGTTTGGATGGTGGCGGACAGGTTACGGGGGACCCGACTGCCCGCAGTACACCCAGCCTGGATATTGCGTACCGGCCGGTCTGGCCGTCGCTGGTCAACAGCCAGCCATTGCCAACGCTGTTTTCCGGGGAAACCCTCACGGTCCCCAAACGGGGTATGGCCGCCATCCGTGGTCAAAGCAGCCTGCAGGTGCTTTACCAGCAGTCCATCGGCTTGGATATCACCGACGCACCGCCCGCAGTGGTGCTGCACGATCCTACCGTGCAGAAGAGTTCCAGTCTCTTGGCGCAAGGATTGAGCAGCCTGCCTGCTAGTGTTATCTCGCGATCCTATTTGGGCAAGTATTATTTCCCCAACCTCCCCCCCAATCTTGTAAACCGGGTTTTCTACGATCCAAACACGAAGAACCTGGTGCTAAAAGGGCAGTTCATAGATGATCCCGTGGGCGAAAAATACTTGTTTCTGAATGTGCTGCGGGACGCGGATCTGACCGCGGTCAAGGGACTCTGCCCCGACGCGGACCTGGCAAACAAATCCGCCTGGGATGCCTTGGTGGACGGGCTCTCGACTCCGGTTTACACGTTTCATGAAGATCCCGCAGTTCCGGGCAGCTACGTGGCGGATCCTGCCGCCACCGTGACCCGTTCCGTGGGCGACTTGGTGGAGGTCACCAATTCCGATACACAGGTGGATTCCTACGCGCTCGGGGCCACGGGCCCTAGGGGCGGCTACGTGACGTACATCGCTGGCAACGGCCACAATCCCGGCCACGCCGGTGAACCGGTGTCAGTGTATATCCTCCGGGTGGCGCCACCGCTTTACCGGGGAGAATTGAAGGTGATCCCGGATCCCAACCCGCTCAGCGAAACGATCAGCTTCCAGCACACGGCGGATCTGGCTGGCCGCTCCGGCGAATATCAATACGACTGGCGCATCGCACCGCCAGTGGATGGCCAACCGCCCGTGAGTGATCCCACCAACTGGACCGCGCTGGCCAGCGGGAACAACCTCGACCACTACACCTTGGCGGGCAGCGCTGGCATTCAGTCGTTGAGTGACAATTACATCGCGTTGCGTTAACGCTCCGTCAATCCACTCGCGCCGGCTGCGGTGACCAATTGGTCTCCTTGGACGCAGCCGCAATTGGCTGAGGGGTGGATCAAGCGCGTTCTGGCCGGCATCAATCCTTTCAATCAGCGCACCTCCGATCTGTTTAACAATCCGGCCAACACGACTGCCAATATCATCAGCCAGGCCGGTCACCGGTGGGAGGGTGACGTGGCGCTCAATCTGGATAGCCTCAACAGCTACGGCCTGATCGAGATTTACGAGACCGTGCTTAACCGGGGCAAGGCGATCAGCATCAACGCCGCCGGCGGAGGCATCAATTACGGTCCCGCCAACGACGCGCTCCTTCTGGCCGCTGGCTATCTCAACGACCTCTACATGTTCATCGGCAACGACGCCTGGGCGGACGCGGCCAATCCCACCATCGGCATCGGCACCGCAGATCGGACCTATGGCAACATCGCGACCGCGCTGTTTGCCTTCAAGGGTCAGGAAGCTTCCCTGCTTGATGAGGAACAGGCCCTCTTGCGCGGTCGGGATGACTTCCTGGCGCCGGGGGTTTCCCTGAACCTGGTCTATAATCGGCTGTTCTGGAACTACACGCGAGGCATTGATGCGGGCGAGGTCATCTATGCGCTGAACTACGACATCCTCAATCAGAACTTCGACGGCGTCGTGAACGCTGCCGACGCCGCCATCCTTTATCTGCAAGGCCACGGCGACGCCTACGGTCATTACTTGACTGCCTTGGGGGGTTACTACCAGTTGCTCTTGAATCCGAAATTCGACTGGGTGCCGCGCATTGAAGCCGTGACGGTGCTGGGAGCGGCCGTGTCGGTGGATTATCAGGACGAGCGGAAATTCGCCGCCGCCGCGGCCGCACTGGCGCGAACCGGACGTCAGGTCTTCGACTTGGAGTGGCGGCACGACTACCAGCCCGGCACCAGCGGGGGCTGGGGCTATTTTGGCGCTACTCGGACCAATGCGCAGCACACCTACAGCAATGCCGGCACGCCCGCCAACGTGACCCGCTACTGGGGCATGGACCATTGGGCCACGCGGGTCAGCCAGGGAGCCTACGTAAACTGGGTCGTCGGCAACGCCATCCTCCCGCCGGTGATCCCGATCCCGCTCACGAAGGCATCCAAAAGGTGGATCGCACCACCGTGCCCGAGCTCCGGGAACTGCCCGCCACCGCAAACCAGGTCCAGAATGACTTGGACAACGCCGAGGCCGGATTCACGCCCCTGGGTCTATCCCAAAACAGCATTGCGTTCGACATCAATCCGCTGCAAGTCACGGGCCCGAACCCCAAGACGCATTTCGAGCAGATTTACGACCGGGCGGTGGGAACGCTGAATAATGCAGTGATCGCGTTTAACGACGCGCAAAACGTCACGCAGTTGATGCGCTCGGAGGAGGATTCGTTGGCCAACCTGCAAGCCGCCACCACCAATCAGGAGCCGGCCTACATCAACCAGCTCATCGAGCTGTATGGCACGCCGTATCCCGACGATGTGGGCCCGGGCAAGACCTATTCGCAGGATTACACTGGGCCGGACCTCATCCATTACACCTGCGTGGAGAACCCGGATACCAACAACTTCAACGCCGTGATTCCCGATCCCACGGTCACCAACACCTGGTACGTGGATGTCCAGAACACTCCGACAAACTGGGCGGCGACTATGGTGACCGACCTCGGCATCGTTTCGTGGACGGATCCTCGTTCGACCAACGATGCCCCCTTGTCCATCCCCTTCAACATTGGACCTAATGGTTTCTTTGACAAACCGGCTGACTGGATGAGCCGACGCGAGTCACCGGGGAGGATTCAGCAGGCGATCTCGGAACTGATTGCCGCTCAGAACAAGCTGCGCAAAGTTGTAGTGTTCGAGACCTACGACAAGCAGGCCCTCGACAAGGCCTACGCCGCCTTCCAGGCACAGATGTTGTTTGAAACGAACATTACCACGCTTGCAAACGGAGGCCTGGATTTGGAGATTGCCATCAATAATCTCCAGAAAAACTACGAGATAGCCGACCGCACGCTCACCGCCGTCGCCGGCGGGATCGATGACGTGATAAGCCTCATGGACGGTTTTGTCCCCAACCTGCTAATCGCCGGACTGGCCATTGCCAGCGACGCAGTCAAGGCCGCAGAAACTCCTGCGGTTATCGGACTGACGGTCGCCAAGGAAGCCGTGGTCGCCTCCGACGTGATCGCCATGAGTGTCGCCGCTGCACAGACGGCGGAGAAGCAGAACCAGATTCTCGAGGATAGTAAGACCATCGCCAACTCACAGTTGGACCAAGACACCAAGAACGGGATCCTGAGCCTGGGTAACGAACTTTTGAACATCGAGGGAGACCTGTTCACCATCAACGAAACGCTGCGAAACCTCGACGACGCGCAACGGGCTTACCAGGCACTGGTGGCGAAGGGGAACCGCATCCTCCAGGAGCGTTTGACCTTCCGCCAGCATGCCGCTGCCCTCGTGCAGGGCTACCGCACCCGCGCCGCCGCCTTCCGCATTTTCCAAAACGAAAAGCTGGAGCGCTACAAGACGCTCTTCGACCTGGCGGCCAAATATGCGTTCCTCGCGGCCCAGGCCTATGATTACGAGACGGGCCTGCTCAACACCGACCAGGGCAAATCGTTCCTCAACCGGATCATCAGCTCTCGCGCCCTCGGCGTGGTGCAAAACGGCCAGCCGCAATACGCCGGCAGCGACACCGGCGATCCGGGTCTCTCGAGCGCGCTGGCGGAAATGAAGGCGGATTGGGATGTGCTGAAAGGACGGCTGGGATTCAATAACCCGGACGGCTACGGCACCACCGTCTCCCTGCGCAAAGAGAATTATCGCATCCTGGCGGGGGGCGACGGTGACAGCAACTGGAAGGACGTCCTGCAGCGCAGCCAGGTGGCGGATTTGCTGGCCGATCCGGACGTCAAACGCTCATGCCTGCAACTGGACAACAGCAGCGGCCAGCCAGTGCCCGGCATCATTCTGACGTTCAGCACCGTGATCTCCGATGGGCTGAACCTGTTTGGCCAGCAGCTCGGTCCGGGCGACCATAACTACAGCCCCAGTTCCTTTGCGACCAAGATTTTTGCCGCCGGGGTGGATTTCGACAGCTACATCGGCATGGACAATCCGACGCCCGGCAACACCGCCGGCGGCAGCTCGCCGCGCGATCCGACGTTCGACCCCAACGCCCTGGCCGCCACGCCCTACGTCTATCTCATCGCCGTGGGGGCGGATTCCATGCGCAGCCCGCCCCTGGGTGATACCAGTGCTATCCGTTCCTGGAACGTGGATGACCTGACCATCCCGCTGCCTTTCAATATTGGCGCCTCGGGCTTTTCGAGCAGCCCGTTCTACACCGCAGCGGATTCGCTCACCGAGCCGTTGTTCAGCGTGCGCAAGAACCAGGCGTTCCGTCCGGTGTCCACCACCGACGCCTTCAGCACCAGCATCTACGGCGCGAACGGCTCGCTGCAGCCCTCCCAATACACCAACAAACGGCTCATCGGCCGCTCCGTCTGGAACAGCAAGTGGAAGCTGATCATTCCCGGCAAGACGCTCCTGAACGATCCCAACGACGGGCTGAGCCGGTTCAGCCGGTCGGTCAAAGACATCAAACTCTATTTTGTCACCTATTCTTATGCCGGCAATTAACCTGTTTCGGAGGTGCTTCATGAAAACCATTCTGAGTGGTCTCAGCTTTCGTGCCTCCCGCGTTCTCTCGCGCCCGTTGACTCGGACTTCGAGCTTCGGGCTTCGGACTTCGCCGTCCGTCATGCTGGTTCTCGCGGTGGCCCTGCTGGTGCCCGCCGCCGCGTGGGCTTATCCGCCCAGCCCCTATCACCTCATTTGTGGCATGGTGCGGGACGAGTATGGCACCCCGCTCATGAACGAACAGGCGCAGATTCTCCTTGTGACAACCGGAGGGACCCAAGCCAAAACTTTCATCCAGCCCGGCTTGGCGGTTGACGTGAACTATCAGCTTCGGGTTCCCCTGGACTCCTCGCTCAAACCCGACCTGTATCGGTCCGGCGTGGTGACGGTCGGCACGGCATTCAAGATGTATGTGGTTATCGGCAATGCCACCAACGTCCCCATTGTCAGCGCGACCACCATCACCAATTTGGGCGAGCCTACGAAAATGACGCGGATCGATTTATTTTTGGGCGTGGATTCCAATGGCGACGGCATTCCCGATGCGTGGGAACGGGCGTTCCTGGCGCGCTTGGGTCCAATCTGACGCTGGCAGATTTGAATGCCGGACTTGATCTGGCTCATGACGGGCGCACGCTGATGCAGGAATATCTCCGGGGCACCTATGCCTTTGATCTCAGTAACCCGAACCCATTCGCCGTCCGAATGGTGAATTTCAATAGCGGCGCACCCCTCCTGGAGTTCCCCACGACGTCCGGACAATCCTACACCGTGCTTGGCTCAACCAATCTACAATAGTGGAGCGTGCTATCGTTCCGCCTGCCCAGCGAAGGCCCTTCCGCCCAAAACCGCACCAACTATACGGCGTCGGGAGCGCAAACGCTCCAAGTACAGGTCGTGCCCTCGGGCCTCGGACCCAAAGCGCAATTCTTCCGGATCGGCCAGCAATAGGTGCGACATGCGGCATCCCTCTGATCGTTCCAACCGTGGTCCCTGCCGCCCGCGCTGGCTGGGCTGGACGGGCCTGATGCTAGTGGCGGTTGCCTTGGGTGCGTATGTGTTGACGCACTCGCGCCCGCCGCAAAAGGCGCGCGAGCTTCCCGTGGTCGCACGCACCGACCTGTTGTTTCAGGCCGGCCGCTGGTTCCAGCTTCCCGAAACCAATGCCTTCACCGGATGGATGGTGGAATCTTACCTGGACGGATCACTGCGTTCCCGTGCGACGGTGTCCAACGGCCTGCTCAACGGCATTTCGGAAGGGTTTTACACGAATGGCCAGGTTCAGATCCGGGAGTACTACAAGGACAGTCTCGCCGATGGATTGCGGCAGAAGTGGTATGAGAACGGACAGAAAAAGTCCGAAGCCGTGATCGTCGTGGGCAAACTGGAAGGGACTTTTCGAAGCTGGCATGAGAACGGGCAACTGGCGGAGCAGATTGAAATGAAGCAGGGCAATCCGGACGGCGAAGCCTGGGCGTTTTATCGTAGCGGCTTCGTGAAGGCCGAGACCCAGGTGCGCGCGGGCAAGGTCCTGGCTCAGAAGTCCTGGGAAGATGGCGAACGCCGGCAGGCAAGCGCCGCCGTAAACGGCTCGCTGGACGGCAGAGTGAACTAATGGCGACCAGTGTCGCACGGCTGGCGGCGAATTCATTCCCGCGAGTTGTCAGCGCCGCGCGCTCGACTTAGTCTGTGCGGGTGCATCCCGTTGACACAAGCCCGTTCGCGAGCGCGAACTCGCAACCCGGCACGCCGGAAAGTCATGCCGCTGGATTTCGGACGGGAAACTGCCCGGCGGGGTGCCGTGATCGGTTGACCCGCGGGAACCCCATTTTCATCGTGACCAAAAGCGTGCAGATGCCGCCGGCCATGCTACGGGGGATCGGGGTGGCGCGACAATCTATAACGCGCGATGCTGCTGGATTTTCACGCTGCTTTGGCTCACCGCGCCGTGCGGTTTCGCCGCGACCCACGCCACCGCCGATTGCCTCATTAAGAATTGGACCACCGGCGATGGGCTTCCTGAGAACACGGTGCGGGCGATCGTGGAAACCCACGACGGCTACCTCTGGGTGGGCACTGCAACGGGCTGGCCCGGTTCGATGGCGTCCGTTTCACCCAGTTTAATTCCGTCAACACCCCGGCCCTGTTTTCGGACGACATTTTCGGCCTGTACGAGGATCGCAGCCGTGGCCTGTGGATCAACACGCGCCGGGGTTTGCTGCGATACTACGAAGGACGCTTCCAGACAATGACGCTGCGAGTCGGCGAACCGCCAGCCGTCTTCGGCAGTTTTACCGAGGACAATGAGGGACAACTTTGGATGTCGGGTCCGGACGGACTGGCCCACTGGCAGGCCGGGAAGCTCGAGCTCGTCCCTCTGCGCTCAGGCGGCCCGCATCGCATCATTCGCCTCTGTGCGCGGCATGAGGGCGGACTATGGATGACGGCCGAGAATGGTTTGTGGTGGTACCAAGACGGAAGGGTCGGCAAGGTGGAGGTATCCCCGCCTCCCCAACTGATCGCCACCAGTGGTGATGGCAGGCTCTGGGGATTGGTAGGGGGCAATCGCCTGTTCACCCTGCAAGGCGACGCCTGGTCCCAGGCGGCGGACTTTGGTGACGAACAATGTGCCACCATTTATGCCGCGCCCGACGGCGACGTCTGGATCGGCGCGGCGTCTCGCAACCGCGCCTTCCGGCTGCGCGCGGGCGGACTCACCGAGGTCGGCGGGCAGCAGGGCTTGGAAGGCAACCGGGCCATCTGCTTCGCTGAGGACCACGACGGCAGCTTATGGCTCGGCATGAACGGCACCGGCCTCTATCGCCTGCGGGAGCGGCGTCTCCAATTGTTCGATCGGAACGACGGGCTGCGAAGCCTGAGCCTGGCGAGTGTGTGCGAAGGCGCCGGCGGGACCATCTTCGTCAACGTCATGGGCTGGACGCTGCATCGGTTTGCCAACGGTCGCTTCGAGCCGATGGAAATCACCGCGCATAGCGACCCCTACGAGTTACCTACCGCGCTCATGCCTGCGCGTGACGGCGGGCTCTGGGCCGGAACATTTAACGGCTCGTTGGCTCGCATCCAGAACGGGCGTGTGGTCGAGCGCATCGGCTCTCCGGCTGGGACACGCGCTTTGTTCACGGATGGAAACGGCGACCTGTGGCGCGGCACCCGGACCGCGGGAGTCGAGCATTTCTCCCGAACAAACCTCACGCGTTATAGCACCAAAGAAGGGCTGTCCTGCGACAACGTGTATTGCTTTGCGCAAGACGGTGCCGGCGCGATCTGGGCGGGCACCGAGGAAGGATTAAACCGGATCCAGCAAGGACGCATTACCCGGTTCACCACCACCAACGGCCTCGGCCATAACTTCATCAGCGCGCTGTGCGTGGACTCGCGGGGCACGCTCTGGGTCGGAACCCTCGGCGGCGGCTTAAGCGCCTGGCAAGGCTCGCGCTTCATCACCATGTCCATCCCCGAGGGACTCCCCGACGACGACGTGACGCAATTACTCGAGGACGATTACGAGCATCTGTGGATTGGCACCCCGGCAGGTTTGATGGGCGTGGCGTTGAACCGTCTCCACGAATTCATCGAGGGCAAACTCCCCATTTTGACGGGCACGCTGATTGGCCGGAACGAAGGCTTGGTGCGCCCCGATTGCTGGACGGAATACCAGCCCGCCGGCATCAAGGCTCGGGATGGTCGTCTATGGTTTTGCACCAGCAGCGGCGTGGTGGTGGTTGATCCGCAGCGCTTCGCCAAGCCCGCGGCCCCGCCCATCGTGCATGTCGAGGAGGTGAGCGTGGACGGTGAGGTTCAATCTGAAGGCCGAAGGCGCGACGCCGAAATCAGGATACCGGCCGGCAAGCAACGGGTTGAAATTCGTTATACTGGCCTCAGTCCCTCGGGACCGGAACTGGTCCGCTTCCGCTATCAACTCAAGGGCTACGACCGCGATTGGGTGGAAATCGGCCGCACCCGATTCGCAAGCTACTCGCACGTGAAACCCGGGCGTTACGATTTCGTGGTGCGAGCGGCGAACAACGACGGGGTGTGGAATGAAACCGGCGACAGGCTCGCCATCATCTTTGAGCCGGCCTTCTGGCAAACGACGTGGTTTCGAGCATTGCTGCTGCTGCTGTTCGCTGGCTCGGGGCCGACGTTTTATTTTTGGCGCGTGCGACGTCTGGAGCGCCACCGCGCCGCCCAGGAAGCTTTCTCACGCGAGCTCATCGACTCCCAGGAACAGGAACGCAAACGGATCGCCGCCGAGTTGCATGACAGCCTGGGGCAAAACCTCCTCGTCATCAAGAACCGCGCTGCCCTGGCGCTGACGCAGCAGGCGCACCCCGACAAGATGGCGGCCCAGGTGACCGAAGTTTCCGCCATGGCTTCCCAGGCGATTCGCGAGGTGCGCGAGGTTGCGCAGAACTTGCGCCCCTTCCAATTGGACGAGCTCGGTTTCACCAAGTCCATCGCCGTGATGGCCCGGACCCTGGCTGACTCCTCGCATATCGAATTCAAAACTGATCTCGACGACGTGGACGGCGCACTGCCGCCGGAATTGGAGATCAATTTCTACCGCGTCGTGCAGGAATGCCTGAGCAACATCGCCAAGCACTCGCAAGCCAGGACCGCGACGATTGCGTTGCGCCGCAACGCGCGCGCCATTCACTTGATCGTGATCGACAACGGTCGGGGGTTCAGCGTGGAACAGACAGAGAAATCATCCGCACCCGGTTTCGGCCTGAAGAACATCACCGAACGCGCGCGGACGATGGGTGGCAAAGTTGCTTTCCACTCACGCCCTGGAGACGGCACCCGCATCGAGATCGAAGTACCCACCAATTGAGTCTCCCGATTGCCAGTTCGCGGCGGACGGTCTAATCTCGCACCTGTTGCCCGATGAGTTTGCAATTGCGAGTTCTGATTGCCGATGACCATCCCATCTTTCGCCGCGGCTTGTGCGACGTGATTGAGGCTGAGGCCAGTCTCCGCCTCGTAGGTCAAGCCGGCAACGGCGAGGAGGCGCTGCGGTTGATCGACCAGTTGCGTCCTGACATCGCCATCCTCGATGTCCGCATGCCCAAGCTCACCGGCCTGCAAACTGCGCGCAATCTCATGAAAAAGCGGTCCCCGGTGAAACTCGTCCTGCTGACGGCGCACGAGGACGAAGCTCTGCTCAACGAGGCGCTCAATCTCGGCATCCACGCTTACGTGCTCAAGGAAAACGCGGTCGAGGATTTGGTGAATGCCGTCCGCAGTGTCGCGTCGGGCGAAACCTTCATTAGCGCTTCCCTCACTGGAATACTCCTCCGCCGCCGCGCGCAAAGCGAAGCGCTCCGCCAGGACAGACCGGGACTCCACAAATTGACGCCGACCGAACGGCGCATCTTGAAGCTGATCGCCGACGACAAGACGAGCAAGGAAATCGCCAACGTGCTTGCGTGCGCGGTGCGCACCGTGGAGACACACCGGCAAAACATTAGCACCAAGCTTGAACTGACCGGCAGCCACAGCCTCCTCAAATTCGCTTACGACAACAAATCGCGGTTATGAGAAACGGCCATTTGCGCAGGACCATTGCTCAACGCGTGTGCGAAGAACGACAGGCTTACAGCCGAGCGACAAGAGCACTGTCTCGAGGGCCTTGTCGTAATTGACCGGCCTCACAATCTGATTGCCTGGCAGGCTGCCAAGATCAATTTGCTGAACTTGACGGACACAAGTCGTAAGTCATGAGGATTAAGCTGCAATATTTCTACTTCGTTGCTCTCCCGCCTAACGGCGCAAGTTAGGTTTTGCAGGGATTCTCGAAGGTTTTGAGAGCCAGACTTGACGCTTGGATACTGCCCGGCTTGAAACAGAGCCAAGCAGTGCCCAAAACTGCTGATCCCGGTGGTGACTGGCAGAAAATGCAGTCCGCAAATCTAGTCCGTTACCTTCTATCGGGGACCTGCTATGCCCGTTTACACGGGAAGGGCAAGCTCATCCGGCGCAGCCTCAAGACGGACGTGCGTTCCGTGGCGAAGCTCCGGCCGGCCGATTTCGACAAGCAGGAGTGGCAGCAATGCAGATCGGCGATGGTCTGAGCGCTCCAAGCGAAGTTATTGTTCGGGAAAATCATCGCGCGCATTTCGCCATTCACCTCGACGCGGGCCACGACGCGGCGCAAGGCCACCGGATAATCTTTGGCGACCAGGCTGGTCAATTCGATGAGGGCGTCGCGCAAAATGGGGCCGAAGGTGCCGTCTTGAAGTTTGCGCACGACGCGCAACTGCAGGTTGTCCTTGGCGCGCGTGTCGCCGCCCGTCCAGCGCCCGGCTTTCCGCTAGCAGTGATACCGCATCTGTGCCAGTTCTACACCGCGCTCGGCGGCGCGATAGACGAGGCGGTGCTCTTGGTCAATGCGCCGCGACCACCAGCCTGCCAGCGCGCGGCGGAGCGGAGCGGGCGTTCCTTGGTCAAAGAGGATTTTCATCCGCCGTCAGGCGTGCTCGGCGACGACGAGGCTTTGGTTGGCGAATTCCAGGACAGCGTCCACCTGCTGCCGGGTCACTCCGGGAAACCACTTCAGGAACTGGCTGACGGTCGCGCCGCTTTCGAGATTTTCGAAGAGCGCCCGCACTGGGACACGCGTGCCGCGAAACAGCCACGCCCCCCTGACCTTGCCGGGCACGCGTTCAACTTCCGGGCGCTGACTCCAATCAAGCATGGCCTCAGCTTACGCCCAGCGCGTGTGAAGGCAGACGGCAGAACCGCCGGATGACGGTGGACTTGCCCGAGCCGTTCGGCCCGAGGAAACCAAAGATCGAACCCTTTCCCACGGCGAACGACACATGATGCACCGCCGTGAAATGGCCGAAGCGCTTGGTGAGGTTTTCGACGTGGATCATGTGACCTGCGGGCTCAAGAAATCAAATAACGCGGGTCATGGCTCAACCAATTCCGGTCCTGTTCGCTTGTCAATCCAAGCAAGCCGTCCGTCACGCGATATGACGAGAAACCCGCGTTCTTGGAAAAGTGAGGTTTCCAAAGCGAACTGCGATTCAAAACCAACTCCTGCAAATGTGTAGTGGTTTGTCCAGATGTAGTAACGG
>Ga0315277_10010209_pt1 | contig 11922 bp, 7 predicted proteins | sample YL17G05_15_MG_FD_203695 | JGI IMG/M metagenome (GOLD analysis project Ga0315277, IMG submission 203695) | Sediment microbial communities from Yellowstone Lake, YNP, Wyoming, USA - YL17G05_15 | ecosystem: Environmental > Aquatic > Freshwater > Lake > Sediment | place: USA: Wyoming | collected...
TTTAATGCCAAACCTGCGCTGCGCTTCCTTCTTCGATTTGGTGAGATAGTCCATGTCCTTTGTTTCATCCTTCGCCTTTGGGGCGGAAACCACAGGCTCCGGTTCTGCATCGGTTTTTTCCTCAGACGCTTTATATTTCCCTGCCGACTTCATTCTCTTTGAAAGAACCATATCTTTAATGCGAGATATGTTGAGCTGTTTCAACTGCTTTTTCCGGCTTGCCAGGAACTGCCTGATGAGGAGAAGGAGGCCAAAACGCTCCTCCGCAATATCCACAAGGAGGAGAAGGAGAAAAAGGAGAAGGAAGGGGGTCGCCACGGGCGACATGGCAGAAGCCTTTGCTGTGCGCTTGAAAAGTTCCGACACATCCATGATCTCCCTGCCGCCGGTAAGGCTTGCCATTTGAGCGAGGGATCTTCTCCCGAAATCCGGCTGCCTGTCATAACTGAATTCAGGCGACACGGGGATGGACATGGGTCCGATCTTGTAGGAAGCGTCTCCGACCTCGACCACCCCGCGATAGCATCCCTTCCGGTCAAGTTTCACATTAGCGGAGAGCTGGTTATAGCTGTCCCAGAGGAGGGGTTTGGTAATGGCGTTGCCGTCAGGATCGAATATCCGGATTTTTGCCTGGCCCATCTTTTCCCGCTCCGTGCCTGCCACCTCCATGCGGATCCTGGCATAACTGCCTTGATAATCCGTTTTGATCTGGAGATTATCGAACACGCTTGCGCCCATGATCCAGCGTGAGGCGCTGAGGAGGATATCGCCGTAGTTTTGTGTGGAGGAGAAGGGGCCGTCCGGATCCAGGGAAAGACTCGCCACGCGTCCCAGTCCCCTTTGCCAGAAAGCGAAGATGGGCGCATGATCCTCGTCCGTCGTGGCAATTGCCACATCCGCATCCGGTTTTGAAAACATCAGGTTGTAATGGGAACAGGTGAAATCCTTCCAGTCCTGATCCGGTGAGATGGTGTAGGCGGAAGCCATGATTTTCATGGGCGCGGGTTCCTTGATGAAATTCTGGCGGACATAGGAAATCGTGTCAGCGGTGAAGAGTTGGATGAGCTGTGCGGCATCGTCGGTGAAGTAGATTTGTCCGTTTCCCCTGGCAGCCACGTCCTTTAGAAACTCGACATCCTGATCCTTTTCGCTTCCCAGGCCCACCACGCTGACAGTGATGCCTGCGTCGGTATAATCAGCGAGCAGCTTTTTATACTCGCCCGGTTCTTCAGAATCAGCGGCATCGGCGAAAAGGAGGATATGTTTGTTCAGCTGCGAAGCTTTGATGAGTTCATTGCCTGCTGCTGCAAGACCTGTATAAACGAATATTCCGCCGCCCATGGATTCGATCTTGAGAATCTGGGAAGAAATGCCTGAAGGATCGGAGACTTCCTGCTGTGGGACGATGATGTGAGCCAGGCTGTCCACGGCGATCACGGAGAGTGTATCCATGGGAGTCAGGAGGTTCAGGCATTCCACAGCTGCGTTATTGGCGAGGGAAATTTTTCTTTCGCCCGAGGGAGTTGTCATCTGCATGCTTCCGGAACGGTCCAGGACAATGCTGAACGCGGTGCTGATTTTTTTCGACTGGTTTCGATCCTCAAGGGAAACAGGGAGGATCGGCTCGAGCGATGTTTTATAATATCCGCCCTTGGCGAAGCTGCGCTCTCCCCCGCACACAAGGAGGCCGCCGCCCTCTGTGACAACAAAATCATGGAGCGCCCTGATCTGATCCCTTGCCAGGTTCAAAATCGGGACATTACTTAAAATAATCCCCTTGTACCCCTCCATCTGATTCAGTCCGAACCGGAAATTGCCGATATCCACAATATGACAAGAAAGTCCGCCTGCGGAGAGGATCTGCGTGATATTATCCGCTCGGCCGGTGTTATTGACAACGAGGATGGGTCTCTCGCCCACCACGCTTATGTATCTCTCCGCCACATTATCCATGAAGATATTTTCCCTGTCCCTGGGCACGGCTTCAACCTCGATCTTGTAGGAATGAATACCGGGTTCCTTGAGGGAATCATAAAAGCTGATGATATTTTCTCCGGGTTTGAAAGAATACTCTCTCCATCCTTCGGCATCTTTTGCGCCGAGGAGATGGCCGTTTCTGTAAAGGCGGTATCGACCCGGGGTTTCCGCAAGGGATGTGATATTAAAGCTCATGCGGAAAGGTTCGTTGGAAAGGATCTTGTTGGGGAGATCGATCTCGCGGATACTGAGATTGAATTGGGGGATGCGCCTCAGGTTTCTGTAAAAGATCCGGGTTTTTCTCTGGCGTGCAATTTGCGCCCCATGGAGGGGGGATGCTCCCGTATATTCGCCGTCGCTGAGGATGAGGATTCTGGCTGCGCGGTTTTCTCCTGCAAGGTTCAAGGCTGTCTGGAGACCCTCGGCAAGATCGGACGAATCCTCGGAATAGGGGATCTGAAAGGATTTGATCGCTGAAACGGAGTCTGGCGCCTGTTCCACAAATGCCTTTTCATTGAAGCTGACAACTCCGAGCCTGTCTCCGGGCTCGAGGTTCCTGGATACCAGATCCAGGATTTCCATTTCTTTGGCGCGGCCGTCTTCGGAGATGGAGCGGGAGCGATCCGCAACAAGAAAGAGATCCAAAGCCCTGGATCTATGGACCAGGGCAGGATACCCCAGGAGCAGGATGGCGCAGACAAGCATCATAAGACGCCAGAAATTCCCGGTCTTGAGGCGCTTGACATAGAGGTATGCAAGCGCAGCGCCCAGGAGAAGCGCCTCAGGATAAACAAGAGTTATCAGCCTTGAAACACCCATGACAATGCCGTGAAAAGTAAAGTCAAGATCAAGAGCACATAAAAGACAATCATATTTCTCTGCATGCGAACCATTGACGCAGGCAGGAGTTGTGCAAAATCAGCAGCCCGCGTATTCAGGGTTCTCAAATCGGATTCCGTCGGGGAGAAAAGATTCACAGAAAAAGAGGCAAGGGACTTTCCGCCTTCCCTGGTTATTTCATACCTGCCTTTTGGCAGATCCTGAAGCATTCCGGGCATCTCATCATATTCGGCAAATAAAAATCCATCCTTCAACAGGCGGAGGGGCGAGGCATCTTTATCAAGAGTCTTGAGGCGCAGGGGGATCGGTTCCGCCGCGCGGAAATTGGTCTGGTCCATGCCCGGGATTGATCTCCTGCACTCCTCCACCATTGCAAGCATCAAGGCAGGCCAGGCAGGATCGCGAAAGATGTTGGTTCTATCCCACATAAGATTGAACCGAAAATGTCTCTGTCCGTTCTTCTCCGATTCGAGAAAGAGAAGCGGAATGCCGAAATGAGAAATCAGCGGGGAAAAAGATGAAGAGGCGTCCTTGAGGTAGGGCCATAACACCCCTTCCAGGGAGAGATCTTCCGTGAGGGCGCTGTGAGGATCGAGCACAAGGTCCCTTCCCTGGGCAAGAGCAAGGTTGCCGGACTCTTCCTGTTGCGGGAAATGATAGATCCTGACATGGGACTCAATGGGAGTATACTCCTTTTTCGTTGTAAAAACAAGATGGGCTTCCCCCGGGCTTCCCACAATTTTTGTATAAGGAACGGAAAGAACCGCTTTTGTGAAATATCCTGAAGCGTCCCCAAAGCCTTCCATAAACACATTCACGGGTTTTACGATCACAGGCAGGAGGATCACAGAATTATCCTCAGAAAGGGAATCCTCTTTGAGAGAAAGAATCACATTCTCCTGAATAGCGTCTGTTTCAAAGGCAAGGCTGAAAGGTTTTTCAGGGGCGAGAGTCACATTCTGTTCGAAAACAACGGCATTTTTGATACGGGCTGTAAGAACCGACTTCTCCTCCTCTTGTGCAAAGGATTGAAGGGTGATGTAGATCTTGTCCTTTGCCGGAGAGATTCGCGCCCTGTCTGCGAAAGAGATGGAGAAGTTTGGCTGGGGTTTACCGAGGGAATAAATCTCCAGAATATCTGCATAGGTTTTTGCCGGTGTTTCGTCATCCGTCAGGAAGAGGATCCTTTCCGAACCTGTGACAAACCTGGAGGCAAGGTTCACGGAGGATTCTAGTTCACAGGCGGGAGATTGGGGAATCCACTTTTCGAGCGCCCGGTTGATCTCTTCCCTTGAGGCGAAGGGACCGGCGAGGATTTTCGGCCGCACCCCAGCGGAAATCAGGGTGAACCTGTCCTTTTTTTTCGCCCATTGCCGGATGACTTGGACAGAGCGTTCTGCTGCCGTATCTCCTGATCGCGCCTGCATGCTGACCGAATCGTCGAGGATGATCGTATAATGTCGGATCTGGCCGGACCTGGGAAAATCAAGACCCGCGAGGAGAAGGGAAAGGAGAATTGCCGCGAGGATCTGGAAGAGAAGGGGGAGACTTCTGATCAGTCGGTCAAAGCGCCTTCCTGCGGGAAGATTGATGGCTGCAAAACTCCAGAGATGCAATCCTCCAATGAGCTTCATCTTTCGCCTTTCGCGAAAGAAGTGAAGGAAGAGAATCAGGGGGATGGCGGAGAGAGCCAGAAGCCCCCATGGGGAATAAAAAAGCATACGCTATCGCTTCAATGAAAAATGAAAAATATACAATTAAAAATGCAAAATGAGGATTTTTATTTGGAACCTCTCTTCCTTACGGTAATTATGGATTTCCCGATAATACGACATAATTCTTCACATTCATCTATAATTTGATGCATGCGTTTCCCAGGTAAAATTTCAGAACGCTCGATAAGCTTAAGCCAAAACTTTGTTTCCCGGAGTTCTTTCAGGGAAATGGACAATTTATGTTTAAAATCTGTTGGGCTTTCCGCAGCTCGTGCTTCTTCATAATTGGCTCCAGCAGAGGTTCCGGATTTTACAATTTGTACACATATTTGGTTCCCAACAGTCGTGTTCGGCAACTCACTTGCCAGTTTAATAATTCGAGAGGCAAAGCTTATTAACTGTTCGGAAAGATCCTCTCCCCTCATGGAACACTTCCCTGATTTCTCTTTCATATTCATTTTTAATTGTATATTTTACATTTTTCATTTTACATTGATCACTCCTGCCGTAAGGAGATTATGGACAACCTCATCAAGGGTCTCCTCATCCCGGAGACAGGCGAAGGCGCCAAAAGCCACTCGGGCGCGGCGCTCCATCTCGCTTCTCAGATTGTTCAGCCGTTTTTTATATCCTTCCACAGTGGCGCGATTGAGCACCACATCCAGGAACTTTGTGTTTTCCGCATCCACAAGCCTGATGAACTCGCCCTGGCCGGGATTGTCCTCGAATGCTGACACAACCTGCGCCAGGATCAGACAATCAGCTGCGGAAAACGTGGCGATCAGTTCGGCGGGGGAAAAGGGGAAAAGAAAATCGCTGATCAGGATCTTCACGCCTCCCCTCCTGGCAAAAGGCGAATCCTGAAGAAGGGGAAGGGGTGTGACCTGGCGAATGTCTTTCATAGAGAGAAGATCCAGGGGATTCCTGAATCTCCGGAGATTTTCCCCAAGGTTATAGAGAGCGGTCAGTGCATGGATTTTGAGAGAAAGCAGGTAAAAAAGATACGCCAGCTCCATGCGGCGGAGGGATTTTTCCGGCGTCACGGACATGGACAGGGATGTATCCACGATAATATCGACTGTGGGACAGATCTCTTCTCTATACAGTTTGACGGTGAGGCGGTCGGTGCGGGCAAAGGCGCGCCAGTCAATGTGGCGGATGTCGTCGCCCAGGACATAATCCTTCCGGTCCTGGTATTCAATCGAGCTTCCTGTGCGTTTTCCGGAGAGTTCGCCAATCAGGGATGCCTTTTGCCGCTCCGGCAGGAGAAGGCTGTATTTCTGAGCCAGGGCTTCGATTTTTTGCCTTGAGGGAAATGTGATGAGATTCTCCGACATGATCGATTAACCCCATGGTCAGGAGGCTTCTATTCTCTTCCGCCATCTGATAATGACATACATGAATACCAATCCCAGCATACCGGAAAGGAATCTAATGATTGCGCCCATTTCAAACGCAAAAAAGTTCCTGCTTACACCCACGGAAAAGGAAGAGAGCGGGGAGGCGAGAAGGGAGACAATCTCTATGACAAAAACAAGGGGATTATCCCTGGATCTGTTGAAGCTCTTCAAGAAGGAGTAAACGATCAACACGCCCACCCCTACGAAAATCCACCAGAGGACAGCGAGGGTTCTGATTTCTTTCATTTTTTTCCGCATGCCTTTGAAACAGAGAAGAACGCCTGCGGGGAAAGCGAGAAAGAAAGGCGCCTGGAAAGGAGCGGAGAGGGCATTGAAAAAGTACGGGCTTTTTTGATCAAACCCGGTTTTCCCGGAGAGCAAAAGGTAAAGAAACACGCTGGGAAGGATGAGGACTGCGAGCATGATGAGAACAAGGCGCGCCGTTCCTTCAGCCCCCGGTCTGAACAGAAAATACACGGAACGCAAAACCCGCCGGGCATTCGACCACCTGTTTTCGACAATAAGCGGGACATCCATCCTGTTGTAAAAGAAAAGAAAGCCCACGATCAAAAGGATGAAAAACAACGGAATGTAAAACAGGTAGAAATATTCCTCGTTAATGGAAGAGGGTTTTCTCATGAGCCAGCAGGAAAATCCCACCCAGCTCAGATACAGGGTGAAAAAGAGGATTTTCAAGGGCATTTCCCTGGAATCATTCGCGCCGCTGATGACATGGCAGCAAAAATAAAAGAGGAACAGGCAGATCTGAACATAAAAGACGAAAAAGATCAAGATCCCGCCGATCACCCTGGGATCAAAAGTAAACAGGGCCTTGAGCAGATCAGACAGACCAGCCAGGGGGGAATGCGACATGAATAATGCGCCCAGCAGAGTGCCCAGGAGATTAAGGATGAAAAGGAGGAGCATGATGATCAGGATCGAACGGCCTATGCCGCTGAGCTTCATGAATCGCGAGGAAAAGGATAAAAGCAGGGTTCCAAGAAAAACGGGGATGGCAAGGAGAAAAAGTAAAATGGAAAATCCAAAGATGCTGACAAAGTCCAGGCCGCCCAAAAGATAGGAGAAAAACATGAAGGGGATGACGCAAAAATACCCGAACAAAAACTGAACGGACATGGAGAGGAATTTCCCCAGAACCATTTTCTCAAGCGAAATCCCGGAGAGTTCATACAGCTCAAAGGTCTTGTTAACAAATTCCCTTGCAGTGTGATTATACCCCATGGTGGTAATCGCAAGGGAATAAAGGCATAATAGAATTATGAAGAATATAAAACTGACAAGCCCTGCCTCTGCGGATTCCCCGGGGATGGAAATGACAATCAGAGAAACAACCTCTGAAAAAAGCAGTAATCCAAAAAACAGCACTGCAAAGGTCTTGTTTCGCAGCCATTGGGTGATGTCCTTGTACAGCATGGCATTATTGTAAAGAAGGGCCGGGTTTTTCATTCACTCCCTCCATCCGTGATTTTGATGAACACATCCTCCATGGTAAGCGTCCGGGGATGAAATTCAATCACCGGAAATCCCGCATTGATGATATCGCGGACCAGGTCAGGGACTTTTGTCATGTCATCAGCCATGGCAAAGGACAGGGCCGAGTGATTTTTCACCAGGATGTTCGAGATTCCGCTGCGTTCCATGAGGAATTTTTCCAGGCGCGGCAGAAGGTCAGGGGAGAGGAGTTTGACCAGGATTTCGACGGTTTCCTGCATATTTTTCTGGATGCGCTCGATATCTCCGAACGCCGCCATGCGCCCCTTGTCAATGACCAGGATGTCATCGCAGATTTCCCCGAGTTCGGTAAGGATATGGGAGCTGATAAAGATGGTTTTGCCCTGGCCGGCGAGCTCTTTGATGAGGTAACGCAGCTCCACGCGGGCGCGGGGGTCCAGACCTGCGGCAGGTTCGTCCATGACCATGAGCTGGGGATCATTGATCAGCGCGCGTCCGAGGTTCAGCCTTTGCCTCATGCCCTTGGACAGGGACTCCACCTCCTTGGCTGCGATCTTGTCCAGGCCTGTAAAGTCCATGATCTGCCGGATGCGGCTCGGACGGAGTGAGGAGTCGATTTCATAGGCCCGCGCGTAAAATTCCAGATAATCGGTCACGGTCATATCAGGATAGACGCCATAATGATCCGGCATGAACCCGATCATGCGGCGGATTTCATAGGGATGTTCAGCAATGGATTTATTGTCCACAAACACACGGCCGAATGTGGGTTCATCGAGTGTGGCGATGATGCGCATGGTGGTTGTTTTGCCCGCTCCGTTGGGGCCGACAAATCCGCAGATCCGACCCTTCTCGAGCTGGAAACTGAGATTATCCACTGCCCGCACAGAGGGGAAATCCTTTGTCAGCTGTTCCACTCTCAGCATTGTCTTTTATCCCGCCCCAAGAGAGATTTCACTCTATTCCCACAAGGAGGGCGCAGTTTCTTTTCGCCCTGATCTTCGTGCCGGTTTGAACAGAGGCAATATTATCCTTGAAACGCAGAATATACCTGATTCGTCCCCTGGATGACAGGGGATTCAGGAGTCCTCCCAGAACGCTCGACTGGAAATCCTTCTCGCCTGAATCGAGCGCGAGGGAATTAAAGGCTGACAGGATGTTTTTCTCATCCAGTCTTGTCATTTTTTTCTTTTCGCCCGGGGCAATGTCCCGAGCCTCGAACAAAACCGCTCCATCCTGGAAGACAAGCGCCAGGATATTCTTTTCAAAACCATTGGTCACGATATTTTCCCGGGGGTCATGGATCAGTTTCTCGCGTGTTTTGAAAGGAGCTGCTGTGAAATAATAAAAATTGATTGAGGGAGTGAAAAGGCCGGATTTCAGATGCAGATTTTTCGTGGCATCCATGGTGAAATTGGCAGACTTGCCAATGGGTATAAATGCCGTAGTCCTGTCGAACTTGAATCCTCCCAGGGGGTAAAGCCCGGAAAAAAGGGAATGAAAGGCAAAGGTGAATCCGGCGTCTCTTTTCTCTTCATGAACGCTGAGGCTGTAGCTGCCGCCTTTTTTAGCAAATCCCTGGCTCATGATGAAGTACAGGATGATGAGAAAACAAAATGCGATGGAGATAAGGGGCAGACTCACCAGGATCATGCGGATTTTCTTCCGTTTCCAGAAATAGGAATAGTTCAAAGGTCCCGCCACGATCAGGAAAAGCGTGGCAAGGAGAAATCCGCCGAGTTTCCCGGCAGTTTTTTTCACGGAATAGGGGAATTGCTTCATGGAGATATTGGAATAATACCATGCCAGATCGCCCTGATTGTGATTCTGCAAACCATCTTTGATGGGATGAGAAGCCTGATACACGATTGTCCCCAGCATGGACGTGACAATCTCATTTCTATCCGATCCATAGATCGTCAGGATCCCCCCGGAATCCACCCAGGAGACAAGGGCGTTTCTTTCCGCCTCATTCAGGGAGTTGAAAGCGGATTCCCTGACAAACACGCCGCGGAAAGGCGTATAGCAGAGCCAGTTGTCCGGCAACATGCGGGGTTCCAACTGGGAAACATTATTCGCAGCGAGTCTGTTATTCGTGGAAAAATCCTGGAGTTGCTTTTCGGAAGCCCACTCCTCCAGTTCGCAGATATTTAAAAATTCCCTGACAATCCAGCTGGATCCTGCGGCAGCGCGTTCGCCGTCGGAGTCGCGAACTTCCACCATGGGCGATTTCACAAGAGGGATGGCCAGGTTGAAAATCTTCTCCCTTCCCGCCTCAATCTCCTGATCCAGGATATCAATATTGCTTTTCGAATAGGGATCTTTGAGGGTCATATCGAATGAGAGCTTATGATCAGCCTGGCTTGTGACAATAACCCGCAAATACATACCAGGGGTATTATCCCGTCTTCCAATAATCTGGGAATCCAGTTTCAGAGCGGCATCGGCTGCTGTCCCGATCAATAAAAAAATCAAGAATGCCGGAAATCCGCGTTTCATTCCTTCACTCCGGAGGGAAGAGATTTGGAATATTCCTCCACATGGGATAAAATCGCTTCCATGACCTGATCCACGGTGACGCCGTCTATGCGCGCGGAATAATCGAGGATGAGGCGATGATTCATAACCGCTGGGAAAAGCTCTTTCACGGAATCGAAACCGGCCTGGACCCTTCCGAGGATCAGGGCTTTTGCTTTTGCTGCGGAACCGAGGGCAATGCCGGCGCGGGGACTTCCGCCGTACCTGACATATTTCTTCACCAGCTCCGGGGCGGATGCGCTGTCCGGGTGGCTCGCTTCCACCAGGCGCGAGATATAGGATGCCACAGCCTCGGAAATGAAAATCTCCTGGGTACCGTGAATTGCATTCCGCAGATCCTCGAGATCCATGACCGGATCCTGAAGCGGCGGCGCCCCCTGGATCCGGGTTCGGACAATATCCGTCAAGACAGATTCCTTCGGTCTTTTGAGATGCAGCTTGAAAAGGAAACGATCCACCTGGGCCTCGGGAAGCGGATAGGTTCCTTCGAGTTCAATGGGATTTTGTGTGGCAATGACAAAAAAAGGATGAGGAAGGGGAAAGGTCTCGCCCATCACAGTGACAGCGCGTTCCTGCATGGATTCGAGCAGGGCGGACTGAGTTTTTGGGGAGGCGCGGTTGATCTCATCACCGAGGAGGATATTGGTAAAGACCGGACCCTTTTGAAACACAAAACGCCTGCACTGATCCTGTTCCTGAAGGATGAAGCTGCCGGTAATATCGCTGGGAAGGAGATCTGGTGTGAATTGAACGCGCCTGAATTCCATGCGGCACAAACGGGCGAATCCCTTGACGAGTTCGGTTTTCCCCAGTCCGGGAAGACCTTCCAGGAGCACATGTCCGCCGGCCAGAACGCCGGTCGCCAGATCATCGATCAGGGAGGCCTTGTCGAGGAGGACATTATTCAGCTTCTCGAGGAGAAGGGAAATTTTCGGTTGGATCTGTTCCACCTTGTCCTTGAGCATTGATTCGTTATCCATGTTCACGCACTCTCCATTTTCAAATAATAATCGTAATCATAATCGTGATCGTAATCTCTCTTCCCTCATTATATCAGGGATTCCTGGAAAAATATTTTGAAATAACCTCTTTCTGGGTCGGAGATATTTTTGTTCTTGAGACCTGGGCGCCTTCCAGGGATTCAAATTGTTTCACTGTTCCGGGGCTGAACTTTGCAGGATCAGGCTGAGGCTCGACAGGAGTGATTCCCAGGTCAATGAGGTCTGTCTGGGACAAGAATTGGTTTTGAACCATCTTTTCCTGGTATTTCGCATTGGCCAGTTTTTTTTCCTCCCCATAGATCATGGGAGCATCCCCGCGTCCCCGGTTAATCCCGCCCCTTCCGGGTTCATTCCCTCCCGAGTCAGCGTTTTTACCGCCTTCTCCTTCACACAGCTGATATGCAGATCCCTTGCAGCAGGATCCCAGCTGTTTTTGGAGTTCCGCCAGTTTTGCCTTGAGCTGCTGGGTATTCGGAGCCTCCTTCATTTGCTTCATGAGCTGATCCATCTTTTGCTGCATGGGGGCGGACATGGGACAAGCAGAACCCGCAAGTTTCAAACCGGATTGCAGTTTATCGAGCTGTGCCTGGGTTTGGGCGTTTCCCGGATCCTTTCCCGGTTCATTCAGGATTTTAGACATTTCGTTCGTATCAGAGAGCATTTTCTGGATGTTTTGATTTTTTTTCGCAAGGGTCTGGTCCATGCGATTCTGGATTTCCTCCACCGCCTCCCATTTCTCCCTTGAAATTCCCTGTTCGTCCTTTTTCAGCTGTTCAAGTTTATCCAGGAGATCCGCTCTTTCTTCCTCGGACAAGAGATCCTTGTTCTCATCAATCTTATCGAACAGTGGCTGGGTGATGGTGGAAAGAATCTCCCGGTTCTGTTCAAGGGAAACCGGGGATCTCGGAGGGATTGCCAGGGCGACACAGGAAAAGAGGCAGACAGGGATTATCCTCTTGATATAATAATACGCATCCA
>Ga0315277_10010210_pt1 | contig 11921 bp, 7 predicted proteins | sample YL17G05_15_MG_FD_203695 | JGI IMG/M metagenome (GOLD analysis project Ga0315277, IMG submission 203695) | Sediment microbial communities from Yellowstone Lake, YNP, Wyoming, USA - YL17G05_15 | ecosystem: Environmental > Aquatic > Freshwater > Lake > Sediment | place: USA: Wyoming | collected...
CTCTAGGCAGACCTCCGGTGATGTCGCGTGTCTTCGTGATGTCCCGAGGGATCTTCACTAGTACTTCTCCGGCCTCCACGTTCTGCCCGTCTCTCACCAGAAGCCTTGCGCCCGTGGGAATCAGGTAGGAAGCGATTCTCTTATCTTTGGAATCATGAACCTCTATCCTAGGTTGTCTAATTTTTTCGTTGTCGTCGGTTACAACTCTGTGTCTCTGACCCGTGTTTTCATCCCACTCGTCTCTGAGGGTGAACTTGTCAACGATGTCAACGAACGAGACCTTCCCGCTTTTTTCAGTCAGGATGGGCGTATTGTAAGTGTCCCATTCGAAGAGGTCGTCGGTTCTCTTCATCTCGACCCCGTCTTCCACAAAAAGCTTTGCACCATACGGAGGATTGAATCTGTGACGGACGTGTTTTTCTTTGTCGAGCAGCTCAATCTCACCTTTCCGACCGATGACCACGAGACGATCGTCTGCCTTGCTGCGCACTGTCTCAACGTGCTTAAACCTTACGGTGCCATCGGACTTGGCCTTTATGATGGACTGTTCCACGATCCTGCTGGCTGTGCCACCGATGTGGAATGTCCTGAGCGTAAGCTGAGTGCCAGGTTCACCGATGCTCTGCGCAGCAATGACGCCGACTGCCTCGCCGACGTCAACCATCCTCCCAGTTGCAAGGTTGCGACCGTAGCATTTTGCACACACGCCGCGCTTGGCTTCGCACGTTAGCACGGATCTGATCCAGATTTTCTCTATGCCGCCCTCTTCCATCTGTCGCGCTGCTTCCTCGACGATTTCTTCGCCAGCTTCGACAACGATCTCGACCGTGATCGGATCGACCACGTCCTCTGCCGCCACTCTTCCAACCACTCTGTCGCTCAAGGATTCGATTACTTCCTCGCCTTCTTTGAGAGTGCCGACTTCAAGACCGAGGATGGTCCCGCAGTCTTCCTGCGTGACTATGACGTCCTGGGCCACGTCCACGAGACGCCTCGTCAGATAACCGGCGTCCGCAGTCTTGAGTGCAGTGTCAGCCAGACCCTTCCTCGCACCGTGTGTCGAGATGAAGTACTCGAGAACCGTGAGTCCTTCCCTGAAGTTACGCAGTACGGGCGACTCGATAATCTCACCAAAGCCGCCCGTGATTTTCTTCTGGGGCTTTGCCATGAGGCCCCTCATACCCGCAAGCTGTCTTATCTGCTCCCTGCTACCCCTCGAACCAGACTCGGCCATCATGAAGATGGGGTTAAAACCTTGTCTGTCCTCTTTCAGGTTAGCGTAGGTCTCCTTCTCGACCTCGGTGGTAGCATGAGTCCAGGTGTCAATTACCTTGTTGTAACGCTCGCCGTCGGTGATGGCATTCCTCAGATAAGATCTGCGAAGCTCATCGGCGTCTTTCATCGCCTGTGCCACGATCTGTGGTTTCTTAGGCGGTATGAGAATGTCGTCGATTGCGACCGTGATACCCGCTCGTGTCGCTTGCTCAAAACCGAGCTCCTTCAAGTCATCGAGGAACTTCGCAGTAACGCTGGGACCGAGCTTCCTGTAACAGGCAGCGACCAGATTCTCCATAGCCTTCTTGTCAAGCAGGACGTTCGAAAACCCAAGCCCCGGAGGCATAATCTCGTTGAAGAAAACGCGGCCCGCAGTTGTTTCAACTGTTTCGCCGTTCATCTTCACCTTGATTTTGGCGTGAAGCGAGATGACTCCCACCTCAAATGCGGCCCTCACGTCGTCAGCATTCACAAGAAGCTTTCCCTCGCCTTTTGCACCTGCTCTTTCCTTGGTCAGGTAATGACAACCGAGCACGATATCCTGGCTCGGTGTTGCAACGGGTCTGCCGTTTGCGGGAAGCAGGATGTTGTTGGGCGACATCATGAGCAAAAGAGTTTCGATCTGTGATTCATATGACAGTGGAACGTGAACGGCCATCTGGTCGCCGTCAAAGTCAGCGTTGAACGCTGCACAAACCAGAGGGTGTATTTTGATGGCCTTTCCTTCAACCAACACCGGTTGGAAGGCCTGGATTCCTAGTCTGTGGAGCGTGGGCGCCCTATTCAATAGAACCGGGTGTCCCTCGATTATCTCTCCAAGTATGTCCCAAACCTCGGGTCTCTCCCTCTCAACCAGTCTCTTTGCGCTCTTGACCGTCTGGACAAGACCCTTGTCTTCAAGCCTTCTTATGATAAAAGGCTTGAACAACTCCAGAGCCATCGTCTTTGGAAGACCGCATTCGTGGAGCTTCAATTCCGGCCCAACAACGATCACCGAACGACCTGAATAATCGACCCTCTTACCAAGCAGGTTCTGTCTGAATCTTCCCTGCTTTCCTTTGAGCATGTCGCTCAAAGACTTGAGAGGACGATTGCCCTGGCCTCGAACGGCGCGAGACCTTCTTCCGTTGTCGAATAGTGCATCGACAGCCTCCTGAAGCATTCTTTTCTCGTTCCGCAGAATCACCTCGGGAGCTTTTATCTCTATGAGTTTCTTGAGTCTGTTGTTTCTGTTTATGACCCTTCTGTAGAGATCGTTGAGATCGCTTGTCGCAAAGCGGCCCCCTTCGAGCGGAACCAGGGGTCTCAAGTCCGGAGGCAGGACGGGAATAGCGGTAAGTATCATCCACTCGGGTCTGTTGCCACTTTGCCTGAAGGCCTCCACGATCCTTAACCTCTTCAGGGTCTCCTTCTTCCTCTGTGCGCTTGTCTCAACCTTTGCCTGGAGGCGAAGCTCGGCAGAATACTCGTTCAGATCTATCTCTGATAGAAGCGCTCTGATAGCTTCTCCGCCCATTTTGGCCACGAATTGTTTTCCTTCGTCAACAAGCTCGTTGTACTGCTCTTCAGTTATGAGCTCTTTCTTCTTGAGATTGGTGTCGCCTGGGTCAAGGACAACATACGACTCGTAATAAAGAACCCTCTCAAGCTCCTTGATCCCCATGCCCAAAAGGTGGCCTATCCTGCTCGGAACGCTCTTAAAGAACCAGATGTGGGCCACCGGCACTGCCAGGTTGATGTGACCCAGCCGTTCACGGCGAACCTTCGCCAGGGTCACTTCAACACCGCACCTGTCGCAGACGACCCCTCTGTAGCGAATTCGCTTGTATTTTCCGCAATTGCATTCCCAGTCCTTCACCGGTCCGAATATTTTCTCGCAAAAAAGTCCGTCTTTTTCGGGTTTGAACGACCTGTAGTTGATAGTCTCAGGTTTGGTCACCTCTCCGTGTGACCAGGTTCGCATAACCTCCGGAGAAGCAAGCTGGAGTCGAATCGAATTGAAACTAAAACGTCTTCTGGTCTCACGATCGTCCGCTTTTGTGAGAGTCATCCGTCCACCCAAAAGCCCCTCGGAACGAATCATGTCCTGCATCTTCGTCTCTCCCTTCGAAACAAGGCCCTCTGGAGCGCCAGTCTTACACCAACTCTCTTAGCCTTCCTCGAATTGCACATCCAAACAGAGACTCTGGAGTTCCTTCACGAGCACGTTGAACGATTCCGGAACGCCAGGCTCAGGCGGGTTTTCTCCCTTCACAATTGCTTCGTAGATCTTTGATCTTCCACTGACGTCATCCGACTTCACCGTGAGAAGCTCTTGAAGCGTGTAGGCGGCTCCGTAGGCTTCAAGGGCCCAGACCTCCATCTCACCAAATCTCTGGCCGCCGAACTGGGCCTTACCACCCAGAGGCTGTTGGGTCACAAGAGAATATGGTCCTATGGAGCGAGCGTGTATTTTGTCGTCAACGAGATGTGACAGTTTCATCATGTATATGTGACCCACTGTCACGGGTTGATCGAATACCTGGCCGGTCCTTCCGTCGTGTAGAACCGTTCTCCCGTCATTGGACAGACCGGCATCGCCAAGCAATTGCTTGATTTCCTCGACCGTCGCACCTCCAAAGACTGGGCTCACGGCCTTGAACCCGAGCGCCTTGGCAGCAAGACCAAGATGTGTTTCGAGTATCTGACCCAGGTTCATTCTGGAGGGCACTCCGAGAGGGTTAAGCACCATCTCAACGGGAGTGCCGTCAGGAAGATAGGGCAAGTCTTCTTCGGCCAGGATCTTTGCGACGACTCCTTTGTTACCATGCCTTCCCGCAATCTTGTCGCCGACTGACAGCTTGCGCTTTCTGGCTATATAGACCTTCACCAGCTTAACGACACCTGGAGCAAGTTCATCACCCCTCGACAGCCTTTCGAGGTCTTTCGCCAGTTCCTTGTCGACGTTCTCTAGCGCTTTTCCCGCAGCAAACATGATCTGCCAGAATCTCTCGTTCGCCTCCTGGTCTTTCGTAATCTGAGAACCCCAGGGAATGTCTGTGAGCTCGAGCTTGGAAAGGATGCTACCCGTAAATTTCTTTCCGCCACGGAACATTATCTTGCCGTTACTTTCCCTGCGGACCTGCTGGATTGTTTTTCCCGCCAGAATTTTTGAAAGCTGGGCGTCACGAATCTCGATAATTCTGTCCTTTTCCTTCCGAGCCATTCTCTTCAGACGATCTGATTCTTTCTTCTCCTGCTTCTTAGTGACTTCGTCCTTCTCTTTCCTCGAGAAGACCTTTATGTCGATGACAATGCCATCCATACCCGGAGGTGCCTTGAGAGAAGCGTCGCGTACATCGCCGGCCTTCTCGCCGAATATGGCTCTGAGAAGCCTCTCCTCCGGCGTCAGATCCGTCTCGCCCTTCGGAGTCACTTTGCCAACGAGGATGTCGCCTGCCCTCACGTGGGCGCCTATTCTCACGATTCCGTCCTCGTCTAGGTCCTTCACGGCTTCCTCACTGACGTTTGGAATCTCGCGAGTAATCTCTTCTGTTCCCCGTTTTGTATCACGGACCTGAAGCTCAAACTCCTCAATGTGTATCGAGGTAAAACGATCCTCCTTCACAAGCTTCTCGCTTATGAGAATCGCGTCCTCAAAGTTGTAGCCACCCCAGGGCATGAAAGCGACGATGACGTTCGCGCCGAGGGCAAGTTCTCCATCTTTTGTACCAGGCCCATCGGCTAACACGCGGCCGGCTCTGACTTTCTCGCCCTCCTTCACCAGTGGTCTCTGATTTATGCATGTATCCTGGTTTGAACGTCTGAACTTGGTGAGTCTGAAAACATCAAGACCACCGAACTCGCTAAAATCTATGGTTTCGCCCTCATCCGACTCGGGTCTGACGATGATGGTATCGGCGCATACGCTTTCAATAACTCCGGCACGTCTTGCAGAAATGAGGGCGCCAGAATCCTCCGCTACTTTCCCTTCCAGACCGGTCTGAACAAGCGGCACCTCCGTCTTGAGCAAAGGAACGGCTTGCCTCTGCATGTTGGATCCCATGAGAGCTCTGTTGGCATCGTCGTGCTCCAGGAACGGGATCAAGGCTGCAGCAGGACTGACAAGCTGGATGGGAGAAATGTCCATGTAGTCTACTTCGTTCCTGACAACGACGGGGAATTCACCCTTGTACCTGACTTGAATCTGTTCTCCCTGGAGTTTGCCATCATGCCCCACTGGAGTATTTGCCTGTGCGATTTTGTATTTGTCCTCTTCGTCAGCAGAAAGATAGTGGATCTTGCTTCTGTCGATGAGACCGTCGGTTACTTTCCAATAAGGAGTCTCCAGGAATCCAAACTCGTTGACACGTGCGTAGGAGCTCAGCGACGAAATAAGACCTATGTTCGGACCTTCGGGCGTCTCGATGGGACACATACGGCCGTAATGAGTATAGTGAACGTCCCTGACCTCGAAACCTGCCCTGTCTCTCGTGAGTCCACCAGGACCGAGCGCGCTCAACCTCCTCTTGTGTGTCAATTCAGCAAGCGGGTTTGTCTGGTCCATGAACTGAGAGAGCTGGCTGCTTCCGAAGAAGCTCTGGATAACGGCAGAAATTGTTCGAGCATTTATGAGATCGTATGGAGTGACGTTCTCCGCGTCCTGGAGAGCCATCCTTTCCCTGATGATTCTGGCCATGCGTGCAAGACCGATATTGAACTGATTTCCGAGGAGTTCCCCTACGGAGCGAACCCTTCTATTTCCGAGATGGTCAATGTCGTCAGAAGCCATGGGTTCGCCGCGCTCCTCGCTCTCCCTCATCTCGAGCAAGTACTTTATGATCGAGACGAAATCCTCTTTGCAGAGAATGGTGCGGGTTCGAGGCGGCGTCTTGAATTTGCCATCAAAAAGTGCGGCGTGATCAAGCTTTTGATTGAGCTTGTACCTTCCGACTCTGGCGAGGTCATAGCGCCTGGGATTGAAAAATAGTCTATTCAATATCTCGCGTGCCGTATCAGTTCTCGGAGGATCACCGGGTCTCAGCAGATTGTAGATTCTCGCCAGAGCATCTTCTTCGCTCTTACAGGCGTCTTTTTTCAGGGTATTTCTAATTACATCGGCTTCGGCCACGTAAGGTATCTCGAAGTATCTGATTATTTTCCTCTTGGCTCTCTTTAGTTTGGCCTTTCTTATGTCGGCAAGCGCGGCCTCGGCAATAGGCTCGTTCGCCTCGAGAAGAACCTCACCGGTTTCCTCGTCGGCGAAGTCTTCAGCCGCAATCTTGCCCAAGAGCTCCTCTGCCCTCTTGCTGCCTGCTCTTGGCACCTCTTCCTCGGCAACAGGATAGAACAGCTCAAGTATTTCCTTCTCGCTCTGAAAACCCAGGGCCCTCAGGAGAACTGTCACCGGCAGCTTCCGCTTTCTGTCGATGTGAACGTACATCACATCGTTAGCGTCGAGACTAAACTCGACCCAAGAGCCGCGGTAAGGGATTATTCTGGCCGAAAACAGTTTCTTGCCGTTTGGATGTATGATCTCGTCAAAGAAGACGCCGGGTGAGCGGTGTAGTTGGCTTACGATGACTCTCTCGGCGCCGTTTATTATGAAAGTGCCTTTGTCCGTGATGAGAGGCAGCTCGCCAAGGTAAACTTCTTGCTCGACTATCTCCTTGTCGCGTTTCTCGCCGTCAACTACCTCTCTGATGCGTAGCCGAAGGGTAGCTTTTAGAGGAGCCGAAAAGGTCAGATCGCGGCCCTGGCATTCTTCGACGCTGTGTTTCGGTTCCCCAATGTCATAGCTAACGAACTCAAGCGAGTACATCTCGCGAGGGTCCGATATCGGAAACACGCTGTTAAAGACCTCTTGGAGGCCCTCATTGGCTCTTTCCTGGGAAGCCTTCTCAGCCTGCAAAAACGCCCTAAACGATTCCAGTTGTACGTCCAGCAAGTTGGGAAGCGGAACACTCCACTGCTTATCAACTTTGCTGAAGTTTTTCTTGCCGTCGTAGCGATCAGCTTTCAAGGCGGTCACACCCTTCTTTGAATGGAGCAACAAGCTCTACTACTTGATCTCAACAAGAGCCCCTACTTCCTCGAGCTTTGTCTTTATGTCCTGGGCTTCGTTCTTGTTGATCTTCTCCTTAACCGGCTTTGGGGCACCATCTACGAGATCCTTCGCCTCCTTGAGACCCAAACCAGTGATGGCACGCACCACCTTGATGACCTGGATCTTCTTCTCACCTGCGCCGTTGAGGATTACGTCAAACTCCGTTTGCTCCTCCTCAACAGGCGCCTGCGCAGCCTGGGCAATTCCGGGTGCAGCCGCCCCGGCAAAAGCCATCGGCATTGCGGCCGTAACGCCGAATCTCTCCTCAAGTTTCTTTACCAGGTCGTCAACCTCAAGAATTGTCATTCCCTCAAGTAGGTTCATCACCTTGTCAACGCTACTCATATCTGCTGTTCCCTCCGCTACTTCCTCTGACGGCGCTCCCGTGATCTCCTCAGTGGAGGAGACTTCTCCTTCTTTCAGAACTTTCTTTCTTGTCGTAGCCTTTTTCTGGACTCCCTTTCCTATCTCGCTCATCATTTACCTCCGTACTGCAAGATCACTACTGACCCTGTCTCTTCACTCGGTCTTCTTCTTTTTGACCTCTTCAAGAGCAATCGCAAGCTGACGGATCTTGAAAGTTAGGGCAAACGAAAACATTGAAAGCGGCCTTATCAAAGTTCCTGCGAACTGCCCGAGAAGAACCTTCTTGGGCGGCAGAAAAGCCAATCTTTCAACGTCCGCGGAATTCACAACCCTTCCCTCAACGAGGCCGAGCTTTATTTTTGGAAGCTCACGACCTCTGCGAAACTCGCAGAGAACTCGGGCCGGGGCAATCTCATCCTTTGAGCTGAGGGCAAGGGCGGTAGGTCCGTCGATTTTTTCGGCCAGAAGACCGTACCTGGTCTGCTGCGCGGCAATCTTGGTCAGTGTATTCTTGACAACCTTGTACTCTACCGATGCTTCCCTGCATTTCTTCCTGAGTTCTGAGATGGAAAGAACATCCATCCCGCTGTAATCCGTAACTATGATGGCTTTCGCAGCATTGATTTTCTCAACAAGTTGAGCTACAGCCTGTTCTTTTTCAGGTGTCGCCATTGGTTTTCCTCTCACTGTCTCAGTCGCTCTCAACACTCACGTGCTGGTTAGAGCTACTGTTTCATCGCTGTCAGTAGGGCCTGAACGTCGAGCTTAACGCCCGGGCTCATCGTTGAACTTATGGACAGGTTCCTAAAATACTGCCCCTTCGCCGAGGCAGGACGTGTTCTCACAAGTTCTCTCACGAAAATCGTGATGTTCTCCACCAGTTTTTCTTTCTCAAAGGAAGCCTTCCCGATTGGGACGTGGACGTTGCCGACCTTGTCGGTCCTGTATTCTATCTTGCCGGCCTTGAGCTCTTTGACGGCCTTGGCAACGTCGAAGGTCACCGTTCCGCTCTTCGGATTGGGCATGAGGCCTTTTGGTCCGAGGATCTTTCCGAGCTTACCGACGTCGCTCATCATGTCTGGAGTGGCAACAATCTTGTCGACGTCCAGCCAACCTTCCTTGATCTTGGCTATGTACTCGTCGGCACCCACAAGATCTGCACCCGCGTCCTTGGCCTCTTTCTCTCTCTCACCCTTCGTAATCACGAGGATCTTTACGCTCTTTCCAATTCCGTGAGGTAGCACAAGCGTTCCTCTCACTTGCTGCTCCGAATGGCGCGGGTCTACACCCAAACGCACGGCAACCTCTATCGTCTCGTCAAACTTTGCAGTTGCGTTTTTCTTCACTATGTCAACAGCTTCGGCAAGAGAATACCTCGCCAATTTGTCAAAGGACTCGGCGGCAGCCTTGTACCTCTTTGCTAGCTTCATAGACTCACACCTCTTGTGAACGATAGCTATTGTGAACGAAAACTACTAACTAACCCGAAACTTCTATTCCCATGCTTCGGGCAGTACCTTCAACCATCCTTATTGCGGCTTCCAGGCTTGCAGCGTTGAGGTCGGGCATCTTGAGCTGGGCGATTTCCCTGACCTGTTCTTTCGTAACCTGCGCAACTTTGACTCTGTTCGGTTCGCCGGAAGCCTTTGCGATACCAGCGGCCCGCTTCAAGAGAATTGAAGCGGGTGGAGTCTTTGTGATGAAGGTAAAGGAACGATCCTTGTATATGGTAACCACGACCGGGATAATCAGTCCAGGTTGCCCCTGCGTCCTCGCATTGAAAGCCTTGCAGAACTCCACTATGTTGACGCCATGCTGCCCCAAGGCAGGACCAACAGGCGGGGCAGGAGTCGCATTGCCTGCAGGGATCTGGAGCTTCACTGTCGCGGCAACAACCTTGGCCATCTCTTCTCTCCCTATCTAACTTCGAGACCAAACCGACGTAGATAAACAAACAGAGACAACAAGGACTCACCGGTGTCCTTGGATCGGGCCCCGCACGAGGGCGCGGCGCCAATCCTAAATAGCTTGAACTTGGAGAAAGTCAAGTTCAACTGGGGTAGCTCTCCCAAATATGCTAACCATGACCTTGACTTTCCCCCGTTCAGGATTTATTTCGTCAACAATTCCGGTAAAATCGCTGAAGGGGCCGTCCACTACTTTTACATGTTCCCCAATTTTGAAAGGTACCGAAGGAGTGACCTTTGCGGCTTTCCCTTCCGCATCAAGCCCAAGCACCCTTCGCACCTCCTCCTGTTTCAAGGGAAGCGGATCGCGTCCCGTGCCGACAAAACCCGTAACACCAGGGATGTTCGTGACAAGGTGCCTGGTTTCATTCGTCATTTCCATTTCAACAATCACGTAGCTGGGAAATGTCTTACGCTTCGTAATTGTTTTCTTTCCGTTCTTCATCTCGGCAAAGTCTTCAGTGGCAACAAGAATCTGACCGAAACTCTCAGCCAATCCGGCTGAGTGAATGGCTCGTTCCATGTTGGTTTTAACTTTGTTTTCGTGACCGGAATACGTATGTACTACATACCACTGCTTCGCCGTGACAGTCCCGTGCTCGCTATCGCGTTCAGAATCGGCTTCAAACCCTTGCGCTTCCGTAGTACTCCTCCCCTAAACTAAAAGACGATCTTGACCATCGAGTAGAGAATCCAGTCGATCACACCTATAAAAGCTGAGATCACTATGACCGAAACGATAACCACGATCGTGGAATCTTTGAGTTCGCCCCTGGTCGGCCACGTGACCTTCGACATCTCTAGACGCACTTCCTTGATAAATCCCTTCAGCTTTTCAATGAACTGCTTCAAATTCCTCTTCCTTATTCTCTGGTTGAGGCCCTGGATCCGACCTGCATCGCGCGGGTCTCCCAGCGAGCCATCATAATCTGGCAGGCCTGGAGGGATTCGAACCCCCAACACCCGGATTTGGAGTCCGGTGCTCTAGCCGTTAGAGCTACAGGCCTTCCCGAAACAGACGCGCCACGAGCCTGGTGAGCCACCCGCTCCGAAGACAAGCGGTTATCTTGTTTCCTTGTGTAAGGTGTGGGCACGACAAAAAGGACAATACTTCTTAAGCTCTATCCTGTCCGGATGCTTTCTTTTATCCTTCATTGACGTGTAGTTGCGTTGCTTGCAGCCATTGCAAGCCAGGATTATTTGTTCACGCACCCTTACTCACCAACCCTCTGGACTCCCAGTCAAACAGCCGATGTTCTATAGCAACTCTGTGTCTAGAGTCAAAGACGCGGGCACGAAGGAGCCGACCTCCCTACGCGTACCCGCACCCGTTTTCAGTCTAGTATTTCTGCGACGACGCCTGCTCCTACGGTGCGTCCTCCCTCCCTTATCGCAAACCGCAACTCCTTCTCCAACGCTATGGGCGTTAACAACTCTATCTCCACCGTTACGTTATCTCCAGGCATCACCATCTCTCGACCCTCCGGCAACTTCGCCGTCCCCGTCACATCCGTCGTCCTAAAATAAAACTGAGGTCGATACCCATCAAAAAACGGCGTGTGCCTACCACCCTCCTCCTTAGTCAATATGTATATCTCTCCCTTAAACTTCTTGTGCGGTGTGATACTCCCCGGCGCCGCTATCACCATCCCCCTCTCCAACTCCTCCTTCTCTATCCCTCTCAACAAGATACCTATGTTGTCTCCCGCCTGCGCATAATCCAATATCTTACGAAACATCTCCACCCCTGTCACCACCGTCTTCCGCGTCTCCTTTATCCCCACTCGATCCACCGTGTCCCCAACCTTCACCTTCCCCCTCTCTACCCTGCCTGTCCCCACTGTCCCTCGCCCCGTTATACTAAACACGTCCTCCACTGGCAGCAAAAACGGCTTCTCTATGTCCCTCTTAGGCGTCGGTATATACTCGTCCACCGCCTTCATCAACTCTCCTATAAACCTGCACGACTCACACTCGTCCTTCCCACACCCACACTCCATCGCCTTCAACGCACTCCCCCTTATTACCGGTATCTCATCCCCAGGATACTCATACTTCGTCAATAACTCCCGTACCTCCAACTCCACCAACTCCCACAACTCCTTGTCGTCCACCATGTCTACCTTGTTCAAACACACCACTATGTACGGCACATTCACCTGACGCGCCAACAACACGTGCTCTCGCGTCTGTGGCATCGGCCCATCATTCGCTGCCACCACCAATAT
>Ga0315277_10010212_pt1 | contig 11919 bp, 11 predicted proteins | sample YL17G05_15_MG_FD_203695 | JGI IMG/M metagenome (GOLD analysis project Ga0315277, IMG submission 203695) | Sediment microbial communities from Yellowstone Lake, YNP, Wyoming, USA - YL17G05_15 | ecosystem: Environmental > Aquatic > Freshwater > Lake > Sediment | place: USA: Wyoming | collected...
TTGATACTGTTGCTTTAAAATAAATTTGTCAAAACTCACCATCATCACTCCTTATGTATCAGGAATGATGAAGGGGCAAATAGAGGTTTCTATGAGGGGTTTTTCAAAACCCTCAAATATATTAATTTTAACATAGCTTATTATCTCAAGATTGAAGACTTTTATAGTTAAATAATTCTATTATTTATTAATTCATTTCTTTGAAGTAAAAATTATCGTAAAAACCATTACGAAGGAAAACAACTTTTATAACCAAACATCATTACCTTAAAAAATCATACGAGGAATTACAATGGAATTTTCCGATGTAATAAAATACCGAACCAGTCTTCGAAATTATAGTAATAAAGAAGTAGAAGAAAACAAAATCACCTATATCTTAGAATGTGCACGTTTTGCGCCATCCCAGAGGAATAAGCAAAGTTGGCGGTTTATAGTCATAAAAAACAAAGAAACTATCGCCCAAATAGCAAAAACAAGTCTCATCAATCGATGGCTCAAAACAGCACCAGTCCTTATTATCGCCTGTGCCGATCCCACCCTAAGCGCTACCCGCAACAACATTAATTACTATATCATCGACGTCTCAATAGCACTCGAACATTTAATCCTTGCAGCGACCGATGTAGGATTAGGAACGTGCTGGATTGGAGAATATAATGAAGAGAAAGTCAAAGAACTGCTAGAAATCCCGAAACGAATCAGAGTCATTGCGCTTACACCAATAGGATACCCCCGAGGTACAAAAGGAATTATCGAAACAATCACAACAACTCTTTTAAGAAGTAAAAAAAGGAAAACATTAAACGAGATCGTTCACTGCGACCATTGGTAAAACGAATGTTACAAATTCCTATCAATTTTTTTTTGTATCTATTCAAATGAGGATACAAATAACTAAATGATTTTAAATAACTGATTTCCTTTTTCTCCGTTTAATATGCCATCGTTAACGAAGCCTTCAAAAATTTTAAAAAAAAACTATTTTCCGTTTCTAATCCTCGTCCCAATCGTCTTCTGGGCATTTGCCTTTCCTTTCATTAAAATCGGATTGGAAGAGCTCAGTCCTATTAATCTCACCATCATGCGACTTTTCACAGTGTGTGTTATTTTTTTACTCATAGTAATGATTATCCCTAAGAAATTTTCTCCACTTCATAAAAAAGATATCATCCCTCTTTTTTTGTTAGGATTTCTCGGCGTTGTCATTTATCACCTCGGACTTAACTATGGCGAAGTATATATCTCTGCGTCTGCTGCAAGTCTTATTATTGCAACCATCCCTGTCTTTACCGTGATCTTTGCAATGATTTTTCTGAAAGAAAAAATAACGAAAAAAATCATAATAGGTATCCCTCTTTCGCTGAGTGGGGTCATCATTATCTCTCTAACTGGCACTTCAGATCCTTTTAATACCACTTATATTTCTGCAGCGGTAGCAGTTTTGATCTCTGCTCTTGTCGGAGCAGGTTACACGATAGCAGGGAAAAAACTACTTGAACGATATTCAGCTCTTTCCCTGACTATCTATGCGTTTCTCTTTGGATGTCTAGGTCTTCTCCCGTTTCTCTCACCATTACTAATTACGGAAGTAGCATCTCTCACTTGGAAAGGTTGGGGCGCTGTTCTTTTTTTGGCTGTATTTCCTACGGTCATTGGTTATATCTTATGGTACGTTGTTTTAGAAGTAAAAACGGCTTCAGAGATTAGCGTATCCCTGTATTTCATACCAGTTCTCTCCACGATTATCAGTTATTTGCTTTTTGATGAAAAAATCACCTGGTTGTTCCTTATCGGTGGAGCACTGGTGATTCTTGGACTCGTCATAGTCAACAAACAACAGTCTACTATAAAGACAAAAGTGTAGTTTCAGGTTTTTAAGATAAACTATCTATCAAAAAGGGCAGAATGTGTTATCAGGAAAGAACAATACTGTGAGAAGGGTTAAGTTTATATAAATCATATCCCAATATAGTAATAAGGATAATATGAAGAGATTCATACCAATCACAATAGTGGTAATTTTACTCTTGAGTGGACTAGTGGCTATTGCGCAACCCGATATAGAAAACACGCATGAAAAACTCACTCTTAATTTTTCACAACCAACTATAACAAATGAAAATGGATATGTCTCTCTTGTCTTAAACGAAGCAAATTCGTTTTTATTGAGACAAGGTAAACCAATGCTCCCTAGTTATACAGAAACGTTTACTTTCCCGTTTGGAACAAAAATAAAAAGTGTTACAGTAACTCCACAAAATATTCAATTACAACCAATTTCAAAAGAAGTTATGCCAACACCTCAAAGAGCTGTTATTGGTCAAAACGCAAAAACAAGTGATAAGGGAACAAAAAATTATGGAACAGAACTCTACCCATCAAATTGGTACGACTACAGCGTGGGATGTGGACGTTACAAAGGAGAGATCTGTATCATTGTTACTTTAGAGGTTTATCCAATACAATATCATCCCATAGAAAAAATAATTCAATGGGCAAAAGAGGCATATGTTGTCGTTGAATATGAACCCTCAACATATAACCTTCAACCTATGTATCATGATAATTTTCAACTCGTTATAATAGGCCCTTCTGAGTATAGTGAACAGGTTGCACCACTTGTCACTCATAAGACAGATCGAGGAATTACTTCAAAATTTGTAAGTTTAGATGATATATATAGTGGAACTTATTTTCCCGTAACAGGGCGGGATAACCAAGAGAAAATAAAATATTTCATTAAAAACACTATTGAAAGTTGGGGTACTGGAAATATAATTTTAATAGGAGGTAATAGCAAAGTTCCTGTACGAGAGACACATGTTAAAATTTCAGATACTGACACTGAAATCTTTGTAAGCGACCTCTATTATGCAGATATCTATAATGGAACCGGAGCTTTCAGTAGTTGGGACACTAACAAAAATGATATTTTTGGAGAATATAACTGGGAAGGACAAACAGATGTTGTAGATCTTCATCCCGATGTCTTTCTCGCAAGGATTCCTAGTACAACGACAAGTCAAGTAACTACTATCGTAAATAAAATCATAACCTATGAAAACAATCCAGGATACCAGCAAAACTGGTTTTCAAAACTTGTGGTCGTAGGCGCTGATACATTTGAAGATGATAATAAGGTTGCTGAAGGAGAATATGCAAACCAAAAAATAATTGATATCATGACCGGTTTTACTCCAAATAAACTTTGGGCGACCAACGAAAAATTAACAAGTGTAACACCTAGTGGTATCACAAATATAAAAAGTGCACTGGGTGACGGTTGTGGTTTCATTGACTTTTCAGGCCATGGAAATACAAACATCTGGGCAGCACACCCGCTTGATAATTTTAATATGTGGGTACCAACACCAAAAGGGGGTATCGTAAGCACTGATCTTGAAACGCTTAACAATGGTGATAAATTACCCATCCTCACCGTCGAGGCATGTTCAACAGCGAAATTCAATAAAGATACAAATTGTTTTAATTGGGCGTTTCTCTCAAGTTCAAATGGCGGAGCTATCGGCACCTTTGGAGCAACAGGACTTGGCTATGGTTATATTGGAACAGGGTATATACAAGGTTTAATAGGAAAAATCGGGTTAGACATCTACAAAGCCTATAAAGTAGATCAAGCGACAACGTTTGGAGAAATGTGGGCAGGGGGACTTAACCGTTATATAAAACCCCACATGGATGATGGTGATTACAAAACAATCGAAGAATGGCACGCATTTGGCGATCCAACCTTAACGATAGGTGAAAAATCACAACCACCAGAAAAACCCGCGACACCAACTGGTCAATCATCTGGTAAAATTAATACGGAATATACCTATACTACCTCGACAACCGATCCTGATGGAGACAAAATATCTTATATGTATGATTGGGGCGATGGTACATTTAGCGGCTGGGTTGGTCCATATAATAGCGGGGAGATCGTATCTGCGAAAAAAACATGGGACACTAAAGGCACATACGACGTGAGAGTCGTTGCAAAGGACACACATGGTATTATTAGCGTTTGGTCCGATTCTATACAGATAACCATGCCACGTACCTATCTGATGCCATTTTCACAGCTCTTGCAACAATTGTTTGAACAGTTCCCTTATTTATTCCCAGTGTTACGGCATCTCTTAGGATATTAGAAAAATACCTTTTTTGCCCCTATTTCATTTCAATATATTAAACATCATAAGGGAAAACTGAACCAATGAAAAATTCTGTTCAGTAAAGAACCAAAATAAAAACCATAGACTGAAACGATTACATAAACTCTTTCAATTTCTTTCTATCAGGATTCAAAATATACTGTTTTTTAATAAACATCAATGTTTGCATAATTGTTATTTTCTCGATCATATCCGGGTGTAGGGCAACTACTGAATCAGAAAATTTTTTCGCTTGTTTAATTTCCTTTGCAGTAAAGGTTATGATCCAGTCGTATTCACCATGGACATAAGAACTATTTTCAATAGTAATATTTAATTGTGTAGCAACGTCTTCCAATTTTCTTGAAACGATTATATCAACTGTTTTTTCTTCGATTTGTTTCGTGGTTCTCTTCACCATTAAAATAAAATGTTCAAGTCCTATTTTCTCTTCATTAAAAATCACGGTATACCCCCAAATTAAACCTTTTGTTTCTAATTGTTTGATGAATCTCCATGTTTTTTGCCTTGAGAAACCACAGTGTTTTGAGATTATTTCGATGTTTTCATTGGAATTTTTCACTAGTTCAAAAAGTATCTTTTTTTCATCCATATCTATCTGATCTCTACTACTTTTTGACATAGTTATATCTCCTGAATTACTATTTCAAAACATATCTTTCTATAATAAAGTATCTCTTAAAGAAGTTTTTTCATACTCAGGAAATTAAAATGGACTAAAGACTCCGCACTTATGTCATCTAAATTCAAGTTGGCTAAAGCTTAAGATTATTTAGACCGACATCATCATTGTATTCTCTCGTGACCTGACCTTCCATGATATCAATGATTCCTTCAAATGTCGCACTAATTATCGCTGAAGTAAGATGACCCCCAATTGCCTTGTGTTCGATATTACAAATAGTGATATGAAGATGAAGATATACCTCGCCATTCATCATAGTAATATTTCCAACAAGGTGCGCTATCTCATGATCCCCGGTGAATTCTTTTGACTGATATTTTTTTGTTTTTGTGTTTAGGAGACCGATTGTGACTTTATCTGTTGAACCGATTCCAACGATTGATCCGAGTTTGATATTAATCTCTTTACAAATTTTTTTTAAACAATCAACAATCTCTTCTCCTTTATCGATGCGAACAACAACTTTATTATTAAATTGTTTATAATTCATATAAGATGTGTCATCCTTACTTCATATTTAAAGATTTATTAAAGAATTTGAAATATTTGAGAGTGTTAGAGTTTTTTTATATTTATATTATAAGGAATCTTCAGATATCGTATGATTGGCCTTAATATGTTTAATCATTACTTTCTATAAAATAAAAACAAGCTATGAATAAATTTTTTCTTCTTTTAAGCGAACAAAAAACTCTTTCCAGTAAACTTTTAATATAAAGCACTGTTCTCCTTCGATACAAAACACATAATTTTGCCGTCCTAGCTCAGTTGGTAGAGCACTCGGCTGTTAACCGAACGGTCGCCGGTTCGAGTCCGGCGGACGGCGTTGAACCTTAAGTTTATATTAGCCGCGTTATTTCTTGTTTTTGATGTCGATCGTCAACTATGAAAAAAAGCTGAACACAGCCCTTAACCACTTAGAAACACTTGACATCACGAAACAGAACAAACAGGACATCAAAGCGTTTGTAGATTACATCGCTGCCCATGGCGGTGGTACTGCCAGGCAGTGCAAATACATCTACCCACTGGAGAACCTCGCACGATGGCTTGCGAAAGACTTCATGAAGGCCACGAAGGCGGATATCGAGCATCTCGTGAAACAGATCACAGGAAACTCAGAGTAAACAGAGTGGACCAAACAGGATTACATGGTCGTGATCAAGAAGTTCTACAAGTGGCTGTATAACAAGGATATTGAGGATGAGGATGATTGGGAGGTTCCCAAGCTGGTCAAGTTCATCAAGATCCACAAGCCGAAGGACGCACGGACGATCCCCTCAGACCTCTTGACAGTCAAGGAAGTCCGTATGCTTGCGGATGCTGCAAGAACCCTCAGGGAACGCGCCTTAGTGCTCACGATGTACGAGACTGGTGCCCGTATTGGTGAGTTGTTGAATCTGAAAATCAAGGACGTCGAATTTGATGATTACGGGGCGAAAGTTAGGCTTGTCGGTAAGACGGGACCACGCTGGATTCGTGTCGTGGGCTCAGCACCTGCTTTGTCTCAATGGCTGACCGGTGACCATCCCAGGAAAAATCAGAGAGACTCTTATGTATTTTGCACGATCCGTCCTGAGTCAAAAGCAGGCTCACAGTTAGGGTATGCTGCCTTGAAAAAGATCCTGAAACAACTGCAGGCAAGGACAGATATCACGAAAAACATCCGACCGCATCTCTGGAGACACGCACGGGCGACTGAGCTTGCAGAGCACATGACTGATGCGCAGCGATGCAAGTATTTCGGATGGGTTGATGGCTCTGAAATGGCTCGGATTTACACGCATCTTGTTGATACTGAGAGGACGATTCTGGAACTCAATGGATTGGTGAAGAAGGAGAAAGATCGGAATGGGAAGTTCAACGCGGTGATCTGTCCTCGCTGTGAAACGAAAAATCCGTATGGCGCGAAGGTGTGTGCGACCTGTGTCATGGGATTAGATGAAAAGAGTCTCATGGAATACGAGGAACGAAAAGCCCATGCCACTGACATGAGTTTGATTCCTTCAGATCTCACTGAAATTACGCAAAGCCTGAAAGAAAAAGACCAGAAAATTCAGGTACTGAACAATCGACTGAACGAACAAGTTAAGACAGAGAACAACGAATTATTACAAATGAAGAAAAAGTATAAGGAATTGGAGGATGATCTGCGGAAAATCATGAAGACTGACCCTGATAAGATTTGGACTCATTTCACACGGAAAGCCTGGGAGGAGATGCAGAGGACGCAAGAACGGCTCTTGTCCGGACAGGTAAAGTATCGAAGGGTCTTGAAGGATGATGTCATCACCTTTGAGCCCATAAAAGAATAGACACGAATTTTTCCTTTTTTTGTTTTCGTGTTAGTATAAAACTTGTTTATTTTTTACTATATTTTTGCAAAACATTGATAAGATTTCCATCAAGATCTATACCATCTTCTAATTCTTTAATTAAATGATGGATACCCCCATTTGGGTATGTCCCCAGGGTCATGGTACATTAGGACCGATGGGCTGGGAACCAAATCCACCCCAACATGGAAAACCCTGCCCCAGTTGCTACCATGGCACCTTGAAAATAAGTCTCAAGAATTGGGTCTGTGACAGTTGTTCATATCATGAACCAGTATAACCGTTAAAAGCGAGGAAAAATCAGTAATGAATTTACCAGTTTTCTCGTATCATATTCTCCCTTTCTTATTTTTTTTTTATTTTTGAAGGGCTAAGAGTAAGCAAAACAATATCCTAACTATTAAAAACGAAGCAAGTATTAAATACGTATCCAGTATATATTTATATATGAACCCGGGATTTGGAAGATTTGGAGATAATTATGAACGGCTGTACATCACCTTACCATTCGAAACCAAAAAGAAACTCGAAAGAATTTCAAATCAGGAACATAGGAGTTTATCAAATATGATCATGCACTTAATCGAGACATACTCTGAACAACCATACGAAGAAAGAGAATACCACAAACCACCACCAAAAAGGTCCCAGAGGTTTTGATACATGATCGGGGAGGTTTTGTTTGGTGCGTTTCTTGTTCTCTTCAGTCTTGTTTTTATCAAATGGGTCCAGGTCTACAATAATTTCCAGTATCTCAGACAAACAGCCTATGAGAAACTCTCCAATATCGAGGTGTTTGTAAAACAGAGATACGATATGATAATGGCTATCATCCAGATAGCGAAAAAGTATAATATTCACGAAAACCAGACATTCATAGAAACCGCTGAAGCTCGAAGCAAATGGGACAGCAACGCGCCTCTCAACGACCGGGTGAAAGCACTCAATTTCCTTGAAGAAAACTTCTTTAAGATCCAAGCAGTCGTCGAGGAATATCCTGAACTGAAGGCATTACTGATCCAAAATTAAGTCCTTGATAACGATGTCCAAATAGAACATCAACTTGCGACCGCTCGCCTGGCATACAACCGAGTCGTTAAGGATTACAACTATCGGGTGAATTACTTCCCTGTTAATCTGGTAGCCCGATATCATCATTTTGATGTTTTTGAGTTCATCAAATTCAAGATAGATGAATTTATCCCAACACGGATTTATGAGTAGGAGGAAAAAAAATGAAGAAAAAAAATAAGATGACTGATATGGAAAAGATTATGGACTTTCTGGAACGAGTCGAGGAACAAATGGAAACAGCAAGGATGCTAGAGATTAAAACACCAAGGGATGCAACGAAACTTGATGCGATGGTTCGTAAGAAGTTAAAAGAAGGATATGTCGTGGAGGTTTACCTACGAAAAAAGAAGAGAAGCTGGGATGAGTCATCAAATCCTTTCCAATGAATATGAGGAAGGATTTGAGTTACTTAAACAGGATCTGATCTTCCTTAAAAAGACCCATGAATCCTTTTATAGCGGAGGAAAGATGATCATTGGAGGGATAATCACTGCTCCGATGATTCTTGGTATTCTCCCAGGGATATATACATTCAAAACTCAGAATACGGTAAAGGGGATCATCAAAATATTAAAACTCCGTGTAGGATGATAAAAAACCTGCTTCAAAGATTTAGATGAAAATTAATGTCATAAACAATCCAGTCTATTGCGAAAAACAAAAAAAAGATTTTTTCACGTGGATTGATTCGTTTCATTGGACCTTCGTTGTGATTTTGCCAATTAATGTGGGATTTTAAACGTTTAAATCGATAAACGAGCGTTACGTACTGTTTTGTTGTTCTCAGCATTTGAAACAACCCATAATCGGCGAATAACTCTTTGAACTATTAAAATAGGAGTTCTGAAACGCATACGGTCTCAACTTTTCATAATGAATTTGAAAACACATACAACATCAATACAAATATAGTAAAAAGTCTTCCTCCTGACGTTCCTGAAGAAACATTTCATAAATGGATAAACATCCTTTCTCCCGTTGTCCCCTTATGATGTTTTGACAAATATTAAAATAATCTTTCCTATAACATCAGAAGAAGTAAAATTGACAAATAAATGCATATAATCATACTAAAAACTTCCAATATCCATATAATACCAGCTATCACCCTCCCCCCCGCCCATATATACTTTCAATTATCTTCTTTCATTCTGTATGACTATTAATGTTATGTCTATCCAATGATAATGAAATAAGAAATGTCAAATAAAATGGAAAATGTCCTTAAACAGAAGAAAAAACAGGAAATATATACCACTCTTTCAAGCAATTCTGTATACAAGGGATACTGATGGGAGAGCATACTACCGATATTTCTTGTATGATTACGATTGTGTCAGTGAACATAAACTAAATCGGGGGAAATGAAAATCTGGATATAGTAGGTTGAAATGACGAGGATCTAAAACACAGCGAGATTTCTCAATTAACCTTTAAAACGCTCAGCTAATTGGACTTTTGGAATACGATCTCAAACGGGACGATGGAAACATCATGGAATAATACGACCTGTGATTTTATCCATCTAGATGATAGTTTTGTCAAGAAATTGAAATCGTGTCAATGCTTCTGATTTTCTTATTTTTATCTTTTCCAAACATTTAAGTAATGCTGCATATTAATTTTAATCACAATAATAAGTTATCGGGGAGTTGAAAGATCTGATGCGAGAAAGTATTTGGAAGAAAGGGGTTGTAATGGGAATAGTATTCGTTTTCCTTGGCGCGAGTACTGCACTTGGAATGAACACCGTTGCTCCTTCTTTAGAATTTCCTGGAATTATGTCTCACGAAGTTCAAGCAGTCGAAAAAGATATTGGTAGGCAACCTAGTTTAATGGGGAACGTGAGAGTCTCACCTGGAGTTTGGAATGATTCTTATCCACGAATGACAACGAATGCTGCAGGTGATATCATTATCGTCTATGAACAAGAAGAAACAGAAGATGATATTCCCTTGAAGACTGTCCCTGTGGTGTATTCTGCGGATGAGGGAGATACCTGGACGCAGCAATTTGTGTTTAACTCCGTTGACTTTTATGGGTCTGGATTCTTCTCAGATCCTGATATCAGTTATAATCCTGCACAAGATATCCTCTGGGTTAACACAGTTGACCGATTGACACAGAATTATCCTGATATAATGTACTTTATTCAAGGGGATATCGCACATGCGACTGAAGCAATAGGGTATGCAATAGGATGGACTTCTTCAACGAATTGTTTTGAAGTTGCATGTACACATTCAAATGATTATTATTTAAATTTCATTACAATAGATTATCCTGGTTATGATATGATCCCGGGCTTTGGATGGTTCTGTTATCCAGACTATAGTTGTCCACCAGCTTTGGGTGGATTCTACTTCGACGGCCAATCCAAGATCCGAACCGCTCCTGTTAAGGAATTAGAAGCGGATTACAATATAAACCGATGGTTTTTCGTCGCTGAATCAGAGGCGATTGAAGGTGGCACGCAAATAGTAATCAAATCTGGTACGACTGATAAAGCGCTTATCGACAGTGGAGAACAACAAAACGGGATGGATAAATACGGGGATCTGGAGCAGGCTCCCGGTGAATTCCTTGGGTTAGGGACGGATCCTGATGTCTCCGGGAGTGGGAATATGGTCGCGGTGGTGTTTATCCGAGATGGCACTATCCTCTGTAGCGTCAGTTCTTGTGTCGCGACCTATGAACCGGAGTTCTCTTGGCAGACATATACAGTTGATGATACGGGTGGTGCAAGTACGCCTGCGGTCTATATGCAAGGAAATGATATCTACGTTGCTTATGTACGGGATGGAAACTTGTACTATCGCGTGTCTCCGGATTTTGGAGTCACCTGGGGAGAATCTTTACAGAAAAATGATGTGAATGGGACTGTCGTAACAGAAAAAGGATCCGTTGATGTCTGCAAGCTTGGCATTGCATTTGTTGATAATCGAAATGGAAACTTAGATGTCTACTTTGCAGAAGCAAAAGGGGCACCTGCACCCGAACTAACGATAACAAGTTTAGGACCATTGATAATGACCATAAAAAACATCGGAGATGCGCCTGCATATAATATCAGCTGGAATATTAAACCAACAGTCAAAGAAGGATTCATTTTCCCAGGAAAATCACTGTCGGGAACCGTATTAGGCTTTCTCGAACCTGATCAAGAAATCACGGTAGGACAAAAACAGTTTCTATTAGGATTCGGCTCCATCGAGATAGTTGGTACTGCATGGGCAGATAATGCACCACTTGTTTTAGAAAAACGTACTGGAAGATTGTTATTGTTTTTCTATATTCCAGAATAATCAAGATGCTATAATCCCGTATATGAAATCGTAGAATGTAACATCATCTTAACCGGAAATGTATAGCAGTTGGAATCATTCTTTTATTCATCGAGGTTACGATGCAGCGATTCCCCAATACGTTCCCACTACTACGACAGCTGATGGGATACTAAAGAATCCCTTTTTTTTCTTTTTTTCATTTGTGTTAAAACCGTGTCAATACTTCTGTTCTCTGATTTTTATCCTTTCCAAACATTTAAATGAAACAAGCAGATATTAACTATTAACCTATTTATTAAGGGAGGATTCGGAAGAATGAGAAAAGTAGTAGTTGTATGTTTCTTAGCTTGTTT
>Ga0315277_10010213_pt1 | contig 11919 bp, 9 predicted proteins | sample YL17G05_15_MG_FD_203695 | JGI IMG/M metagenome (GOLD analysis project Ga0315277, IMG submission 203695) | Sediment microbial communities from Yellowstone Lake, YNP, Wyoming, USA - YL17G05_15 | ecosystem: Environmental > Aquatic > Freshwater > Lake > Sediment | place: USA: Wyoming | collected...
TATCGTATAAAATATCCTTGTAAGCAACGGCTATGACGCGCATGCCATCACTTGCAAAATGGTCAACCATTTGGTGGATAGTTTTCTTGTACCAATCGGTGATAGGTAATATCTTATCATTGATAACGATTTCTTTGCATCGCTTAACAATACTTGCCGGAGCGCCTTTCGAATACGCTTTAATGAGTGAACCATCATCATGCAGAGTTGTCATCATCTTTCGATCCGAATCAAAGGGAAATACATGGATAATTGGATGTGTTTTCAATAATTGCGCGACATTGATGCCATACTTCAACGCTGCGACGAGCATCGCACCATCCGTCGGGTCACCCATGATGCTCCAGTTCTTGTTTTTTTCATCGGGCGCTTGCAGCTTAGCATTGTTACACATGGCAGAAATTTCCAGCAGATGACCGATTTCCGTGATTTGCCCGTGGTGTATTTTTTTCCCCGCTTCCTTGAACTCACCCTTTGGGTGATAACCTACACCAGAGACATCTATGACCTTTTGGGATGCCCAGATCTTGTTCACGGTCATCTCCCCGCGTGTCAACGTCCCGGTCTTGTCCGTGCAAATGAGCGTGATGCTGCCAAGGGCTTGAACGGCAGATAACCGTTTCACGAGCACATTTTTTTTTGCCATTTTAGAGACGTTAATAGCCAACGCACTCGATATAGTGGCTTGCAGGCCCTCAGGAACGCACGCGATCATCACCCCGACGATAAATGTCAAGGAGTTGAGAATATCCAAGTGTAAAAAGAAATATCCGATCACGAAAAAGAACCCGCCGACAAAAAAGGCCAATTCGAAGGAATATTTCGCAAAATAGGAAATTTCCTTCTGCAATGGACTTTGTGGAGGCTTTATATCCTGCGTGAGATGAGCGATTTGACCGAACCGCGTGTTCAACCCCGTGGATATGACCATTGCCTTTCCTTGTCCCCGGGCTATCGAGGTGCTCATGAACACCACGTTTTTCGACGTGAGTGCTTGGGATTCCTTGGAGTGAACAAGTTCACTGGAATCTTTTGATAGAGTACCATCCTCATATCGAGCGAGGCCATTTACTTGCTTTAGTTGGGGTTCGAATTCCCCGGTGAGCGGAATCTCGATCGCAAACAAATTATATGCATCGATTAATCGAGCGTCTGCAGGCACGCGATCCCCTTCCTCGATTTCGATAATGTCGCCAGGCACGATTTCCTTGACATCCACCTTCCGCAACTGGCTATCGCGCAGGACCTTCGCTTGTTCTGGTATCCAGCTCTGCAATGCTTGCATCTGTTGCTCTGCTTGCCATTCTTGGTAGAGAGTAAAACCGGAATTGATAAATATAATGATCAATATCGCGACGCCGAGTTCAACACTTTGTCCTAAAAATGCAAGTAACGATGCGAAGAGGAGCAGTAGACTGAATATATCGGCTAAGGTTTTGAAGAAACGGGTGAGACGAGAAACGGATTTACCTCTTGGAAGGACATTTTCGCCGTATTTTTCAAGTCTCGCTTTCACCTGGTTCTCGGATAATCCAGCGGGAGAGCTTTCCAGCATGGAATAAACCTTGTTTAAAGGCAGGGATTGGAGATCACCAACCTCTGAACGATTCAGATCTTTCGAAGCATCCCTTGGAAATATCATGTCTGGTTAACCAATTAGGCGTGCATATAAATCGATAGCATCGAAGCTTCCATATCTTTCGCAGCATTCTTGGAAAAAGCGCATTTAACATAGCCGATGTCTATCACAATTGGAGAGGATCATTATCCTCACGAGAAGCTATAGCATAGAAATACTCATCTAGGAACGAGGTGATTGGATGATAATTGGAGGCAATGAATGCTTGTGTTTTTTTTCGAGCGCGCCTTCTTAAATTTTCTCGAAAATCTCGTCGACTATTCCTTTTTAGTGGATTTTTTCCCCACATCCATTCTGAAATAAAAAAAGCATTTCTCGTTTCAAAATGAATCAAAACAATAATATAATTTACGACCGGAAAAATCATGAATTTGAAAAATTGGGAAAGACATGAAAGCATTTGAGAAATTGAACAATTGGTAAATATTTCGAATATATATTGAAAAATGTTCAAGCTACTTAAATAATTTTAATTTGAACATCTCAAATATTCTTTTATTTGCTTGGAACTTGCAAATCGTAATGAGAGTATAAAAAAAAGTCACATTCCGGGTGCATTGCCATAAACCAGAAAAGCAGCGAAACAGAAACGCAGCAGAAGATTATCGAGAAACTAGCAAAGTCTGAACATGATCTGAAAGAACGAATGAAGGAACTTAATTGCTTGTATGGTATATCGAAAATTGCTGAGGATCGAGATGTATCTGTTGAGGATATCTTTGAAGAAGTTGTCGTGAATCTAATACCACCAGCATTTCAATATCCAGAGATCACTGCAGCCCGCATCACCTATGACAGCAAAAATTACACGACTGAGAATTTCAAGGAAACCCGGTGGAAGCTTTCTGCCTCCGTGCTCGTTGCGGAAAAACCGCTCCAGCTCGATGTTTATTACCTTCAAGAGGCTGATTTTTTGGAATTCGAAACCTACTTGATCAAGGACATCGGAAACCGCCTCAAGGTCATTATCGAGAACCGGGAAGAGTTTAAAAAGCAATTACTCGATGCGCGTGTCAAGGCCTTGACGGAACTTAATGAACAGCTCGCCACCCGCGTGATGGAACGTGGTAACATTTCGGATATCGATCCCGTCGATAAACAAATCATAAACCTTCTTAGCAAAGATGGCCGCATGAAACTGGTAGATATCGGGGAAAAATTGGCCGTGAAAGATAAGCAGGGATATTCACACGTCGGCGTCAAGAACCGCATCACGAAGTTGCTCGATAATGAGACCATCGCGATCCAGGCGAATGTTAACTTGAAAAAGTTCAACGCCGTGTTGGGTGTTCTGCTGATCGAAACATCAACACCAGCAGATGCGACAAAGATCATCGAGGAATACAAGAACTGTCCCCGCATCGTGTTCGCGTTCCGTGCCATTGGCAAGTTCAACTTGATCTTCGGCATTCTCGGCGAAACAATCGAGAACCTAGAAAGATTTACAAACGATTCTTCCCCAAAAACAGCGGCTGGCGTGAGGGACTCGCTTGTCGTGATATCGACCACCTTCTACACGCCAAGATACTTCCCGATTCGGTATTTTGACAAGAAAGATGCTGACTGCTTGCGTTACAAGAAAGGCGCGTGTTCTGGTTGCCCGGGCATCGTTGAACACGAGGCGAGTATGACAACGCCATAATTTTTCTTCCTTTTTTAATTAAAAACTAAAAAACGATTCAAAATTTAGCTGAATAATCGAACCCATTCACGATGGGCATCCGGCGGCCAATTCCAAAGGTTTTGGGTGTGACCTTGATCGTCTGCACGAGCTGACCTCTCTTGAATTCGGCAATTTTAACAAGATTTTGTATTCGCTTGACGAGTTGCATGTCAAAGCCCATAGCAACGACATCATCTATAGATTTTTGCATCTCGATCATTGGCTCGAGAATCTTGTCGAGCACGGAATACGGTGGCAATGAATCCTCGGTCTTCTGATTTTCACGCAGTTCAGGAGATGGTGGGCGTTCGAGCACGAACTTCGGGATGATTTCTTCATCTTTATTGATGTAATTCTTGCAGATCTTGTAGATCTCGGTTTTAAACAAATCACCCGGCACATTCTTTCCCCCGCACGTGTCACCATAGAGCGTGCAAAAACCGACGGCGATTTCCGACTTGTTGCCTGTCGACACAAGCAAGTGGTTAAACTTATTGGAATAATACATGAGGATGATCCCTCGAATTCGAGCTTGCACGTTCTCGTCCGCGACCGTGAACGCATTTTTGGGAATGGCAGCAGCAAAATCTTTTTCAAACTGCGCGAAGATCTGCTCGATGGGAAAAACGAAGAATTCAACTCCCAGGTTTTCGCATATTTTTTTCGCGCATTCATAACTCTTGTCGCTATTGAACCTTGTCGGGAGATATAGACAGATAACGTTCTCAGGTCCGATCGCCCGTGCTGCAACGACCGTCGTGAACGATGAATCGACACCGCCACTCAAACCAATGACCACCTTCTTGAAGGCGCCCATCTTCTCGAAATAATCTTTTAAATTAAGCACGAGCGCCTTAAACAATTCCTCCTCGGGTTGCAAGGCAGGTGCAATTGCACCCGCAGGAATTTGACAAGTCGTCGGCAATATTATCTTGAATAATCCTTCCCGGAATGCCGGGGCCCGGAACACGAGGGTACCATCTCCATTCATAACAAAGCTCGACCCATCGAATGTTATTTCATCCTGGCCACCGATCATGTTAACATACACGATAGGCACACATGTTTCAGCGATCTTGTCCAGCGCGACACGCTCCCGGATGGCGATTTTTTCCTTGTAATATGGCGACGCATTGATCGAGAGGATCAAGCGGGCGCCCTTGTTGACTATCGCGGAAACGACTTTCGTGTCGTAGTCCTTGTCCCACAAGTCCTCGCAAATTATCACGCCTGTTTTGATGTCCATGATATCGACGGGTTCTGACGGGTTCCCCGATGTGAAGTACCGGGCTTCGTTGAACACATCATATGTTGGAAGGAGTTGCTTGTGGATGATCCTGACTATTCTCGTGTCCGTGATGATAGCCGCGGCATTGTAACATTTCCCCTCGTGAATCTCGTGCTTATCTATGAAGCCCACGATTACTGTGATGCCGCGAGATTGCTGCCGTATGAAATCGAGGGCTTGGAGATTCTGTTCGACGAATCCAGAGATGAACATCAAATCTTGCACGGGATATCCAGGAATGGTTTGCTCGGGAAATAATAAAACGTCGACATAGGAATCCTTTGCTTTTTTTATGTAGTCGACGATTTTCTTAGTATTTCCTTTGATATCACCAACCTTCACGTTAATTTGCGCGATGCCAAGGATCATGCAATATCATCATTTTTAACCGTGCTTTTTGGATTTATGTTCAACCAGATGATAAAGTTAACAAAAAAGTAAAAAAATCTAGCCGATATGAAAAGATTGGGATTATAGCAAGTGGAGATATTCCTTGATTTCCCAATCGGTGACAGCGATGCGGAAGCGATCCCACTCGCACTTCTTGTTTTCAATATAATATTTGAAAACGCTCTCTCCGATTGTTTCCTTGAGGAAGTCGCTCTTTTCCGCGATATTGATCGCTTCCAGCAAGCTGCCCGGCATTTCCTTGATCTTCAAAGAATCCCGCTCTTCACAATCGAGGTGGAAGATATTCTTTTCGACGGGTGGGGCAAGCTCGAGACTCTCCTCGATCCCCTTCAAGCCTGCACCCAGCATAACTGTGAATGCGAGGTACGGGTTCGATGATGGATCAGGGCATCGAAGCTCGCAGCGCGTGGCTTTCTCCTTGTTTGGCTTGTACATCGGAACTCTCACTAGTGCAGACCGGTTACGACGTGCCCACGCAAGATACACGGGTGCTTCATACCCTGGCACAAGCCGCTTGTAAGAATTGACCCATGGATTCGTGATGATCGCGAACTCAGGGGCATACTTGAGCAAACCGGCCATGTAGGACTTTGCAACCCGAGACAAGTGATATTCATCGTTCGGGTCCCAGAAGGCATTCTTGTCTCCCTCGAACAAGGACTGGTGGCAATGCATGCCGCTACCATTGATGCCTTGGACGGGCTTCGGCATAAACGTCGCAGCCACGTTGAATCTCTGCGCAATAGCTTTGACCGTGTGCTTGTATGTGATCGTCCAATCAGCCATCGTCAACCCATCGGCATAGTGCATGTCGATTTCATGCTGGGATGGACTCACTTCATGGTGGGACTTTTCAATCTGGATGCCCATCTTTTCGAGGGCCAGGACTGTTTCTCTGCGCAGTTCAATATCGAGAGACTTGGTTGATTGATCGAAATAGCCCACTTTTTCAAGGAACTCGGTGCTCTCATCGGTTTTGAAGTAGAAATATTCGAGCTCGGGGCCGATATAGAACGTATACCCCTTATCAGCCGCTTTCTTGATCATTTTCTTGAGCACGAACCGGGGGTCTGCTTCGAGAGGCGAGCCATCCGGATTTGTGATGTCTGCGAACATGCGTGCAACCGCTTGTTCTTTGGGACGCCACGGCAAGATCTGAAACGTCGACGCGTCAGGCCACGCGACCACGTCGCTTTCTTCGATGCCAGTAAAGCCGCGGATGCTTGAACCATCGAATCCCAGTCCTTCATCAAAAGCGCCCTCCAGCTCCGGGGGTGTGATTGCGAAACTCTTCAAGAAACCAAGCACGTCCGTGAACCAAATGCGAATAAATCCAACATCCTTATCTTGGACGGTTTTCAAAATATCGTCTTTTGTTGCCATGATCCTTTTACCTGCACTCGATGATTGTTATTTTTTTTGAAAATCGTTCATCCGATTCATATCTGCATTTTCGACGAGTAAATGGATGTGCGATTTACAAACATCATTCGTTTAATTAGAATGAAAAATTTTGAGTTGAAATGTTATACCTTGATATTTAAATTATAGGCCTGTTTGTTAATAAATTATTAAAATAAGTTGAACAATAAATCAATGTAATTGAACGAATATGCAATTTTACATATTTTCTCGAAAGCGATAACACTAACTCCACCACGATACTTTTTTGAAAAAGATCTTACATTCGAAAATCTTCTTTCCTATCGTTTAAAAATAGAGAAGATTTGTCCATATTGCTATCCCAATAATTATATACTCATTGAATCTAGACACGCACGGAATTAACGAGATATCGATATTATCAATACCGTTTTTAATGAACGCAATTTCTTGGGCACCCTTGATCACGCGAAATCGTCGTGTCGAAGAATTATTCTCTATCCTAATTGTACTAAGGTCTATCTCATCGCTCTGAAATTCGGAGAATTTGGCATTCGAGTCAGATTTCAGTGAAAAGGCACCAATATGCCTATATCCTATGTATTTATAACCCTGTATCTTGTAAAAATCAACTATGTTTTGCATTCGAGTGCATTTATGCATTGCCAAGACATTGCAACCCTTCTCATCGAGAAGATAAGCGCTCATCCCTGCATTAGCTGAATACAACACGATAGATCCGATCGCCATATTCTCATAGTTAATGGTATATCCGTTGTCATGGTGTTTTTTTTCCATACGGATATGCCTGAATTCCCCTTGAATCTCAGGCAGTTGTGCATTTTTCGAATTAGACGCATTTCGTTCTCCCGGTGAAGGAGTTATATCCGATTTTTCTAGCAAAGTTTACCATCTTGAAAGTTCTCTTTATGATGAAAAATTCTTAACAAGAGAAAAAAGTTTGACAACGGTTGGTTTAAAGGCTATCATCGTTCTTTTCCCCGGTTCGGATGCGTATTACCTCGTCCACAGGCAGCACGAAGATTTTTCCATCTCCCGGTCCGCGATCCGTTCGTGCTGACGCCAGGATAACATCCATTACTTTCTGCGCCATATCCGAATGCACGACAACCATAATTTCGATCTTGTCGAGAAATTCGATCTCATAACTTCCACCCCGGGACTGGAGCTTGATACCTTTTTGATTACCACGCCCTTTCACTTCCCGTATGGTCATGCCTTTAACGCCAGCGTCGGTGAGTGCTTTCTTCACTTCAGGAAACTTTTCAGGTCGAATGATCGCAATGATTTGCTTCATTTTTTCGCACCTCTATTAAGCATACGCAATTTCGTGGTGTTGGCTCAGATCACAACCCACGTACTCCTCTGCTTCTGGAACGCGGATTCTCAATGCTTTCTTGAAGATCAACGCCAGAACCAGCGTGACGCCAAATGCATATCCCGCAGCGCACAACACTCCGAGAGCTTGGATGGCAATTTGCATGGGATTTCCTGAAATCAAGCCGGTGGAATTTACTGACGCGAACACGCCGGTCAAAACCGCGCCGACAACACCACCGATGCCGTGACAAGCAAATGCATCCAGGGATTCATCCAGATTCGATCTTGCTCGCCATTTGAGCACAAAATAAACAGCACACGTGGAAATGATGCCAATGACGAAGGCCGACCATGGTTGCACGTATCCTGCTGCGGGAGTCACAGCCACCAATCCTGCAAGGACACCCGTGGCAATACCAATCGTACTCGGTTTTTTCTTGTTCTTGTCAGCATATTCAAAGACGACCCAAGTGATTGCAGCCGAGCACGCTGCAAGGTTCGTGTTGATGATAGCAAGGCCCGCAATTTCACTCGCCGCTAAGGCTGAGCCACCGTTAAACCCGAACCAGCCGAACCACAGCAGCCCAAGACCCATTAGGACCATGGGAATGTTGTGGGGTTCCATTGGATCTTTTTTGAATCCGCGTCTCTTTCCAATGACGAGGGCAACTGCCAGCGCGGAAAATCCAACATTAACATGGACGACAGTTCCCCCCGCGAAATCAAGAGCATGTAGCAAGAATAAAAATCCGCCAGGTGCCCAGACCCAATGCGCGATGGGATCATACACGATCATCGACCAAATACCGATAAACAGCAAGAAACTACCAAATCGCGTGCGTTCAGCGAACGGGCTTGCGAGGATAGCTGCCGTGATCATAGCAAACACGCATTGGAACACGACGAACACGGTCGCGGGAATCGTTCCCACGGGTGATGCCACGTGGATGTTCACGAGTCCAGCATACCCGAGATCACCGATGAATCCACCAATCGATGTGCTGAACGACAAGGAATAGCCAATCATGAACCATTCGATGCTGACCGCAATCATGGCCGCAAGGCACATGCCAAACATGGCGAGCACGTTTTTTTTCCTGATCAGACCGCCGTAAAACATCGCCAAGCCGGGAGTCATGAGCAGGACGAGACAAGTCGCGCCAAGAATCCACGACGTGTCACCCGAATCAACTTGTAAAATCACTAAGCCACACCTTTTTGTTTTATCTTTACTTAGCTTCCGCTAGATAAGGTCATTTATTTCCAATCTTTTTGTTGAAAGTTTCATCAATTGCAAGATTGTATGGATTTATCAACTCCTTCATATAGCCCAAGTCGATGAATCTCTACAATCGACGCGTAATGATATCCCGATTCATTTTTATGCATAGATTGTGTTTTTCTTCAATCAATTATTAAAGAAGCATTAAAAAACAACACAAACTGTTGGTTAAAATTAAATAGAAATGAGCCAAAATAACCTTTGAATCACGATCATAAAAAAATGACTATTTCATATTTGAATTATGAACAATGTTCAGAAATTGATCAAGAAGCTAATGATTTGTTCAAGAAACGAGGAATTTCTTAGAGTTCTTTCATATAATTCAGACTCTTTTTACAATATTGTGGAAAAAAAGAAACGATGTCTACAAAATCACCATATAATACCGAGAACCATTTCATATGTTGATTGTCAAGCTGTAAAGTAGTTTCAAAAGATCGAACATGAACAGATTCGGAGACCTTAAGGAAAATATCTCAAAATATTACATTACAAATCGCAACGTGTCGAATGATCTCAAGCAAGATAAATGCGTGGATCATCTGGTTGACTTAGAAAAAGAAAGAAATGATGAGGTTGATGTTACAAAATGCAACGACGTCAAGATGCATTTCTTTTTAAGTCGGCGCTGCCATAATTAATTTTTGTTGTTTGATGTGAAATTTACCAATAGGATTGATGGAGTAGTGATTTAAACGATGACAAAATTCATTTTCATAACCGGCGGTGTTTATTCTGGCATCGGCAAGGGTGTTACCACTGCGTCCATAACGAAATTGTTTCAATTCCGTGGATACAAAGTTTCCATAGTAAAAATCGATCCGTATCTCAACATCGATCCAGGTACCTTGAATCCCACGGAACATGGCGAGTGTTTTGTTACCGAAGACGTTTGGGATTATAAACCTGTCGAAACGATGAACCAGGTCTTCAGAATTGCAGAGATCGATCAGGATTTCGGGACCTATGAACGGTTTATCGGGAAGAACATCCATCCATCCCATAACATCACGTCAGGGCAGGTTTATGTCGACGTGATCTTGAAGGAACGACACGGGGAGTTCCTTGGAAAAACAGTACAATTGATACCGCATGTCACGGATGTCATCAAGAACCGGTTACGAAAAATCGCCAAGGATGAAAACCTCGACGTGCTCCTCATTGAATGTGGCGGGACAGTGGGGGACCTCGAAGGTATGGTCTTCCTGGAGGCGTTCCGCCAGATGCGTTTGGAATTGGAAGGGGAAACTTGCCTCGTCCACGTGACCATGGTGCCGTTCAACGAAACCGTCGGCGAATTGAAGACGAAACCCACGCAGCATTCGGTAAGGCAACTTATGGCAGCGGGATTACAGCCAGATATCATCGTCTGCAGGAGCAGTATCTACCTGGACGAGGGCTCGCGCAAGAAGATTTCGTTGTTCTGCAATGTTCCACCATTCAGGGTCATTTCAAATCCAGATGTGAATTCTGTTTACGAGATCCCCCTCATCTTCGAAAAACAAATGCTTGGCGACACGATCTGCAATTTACTGAAACTGCAGCCAAAGCTCGTCGAATTTTCCCCGATCGAAAATTATTCCGAATGGAAGAAACTCGTGGACAAGTTCAAGTGCGTGTTCAAGGATGAAATCTCTATTGCCATGCCCGGGAAATACACGAAGATCAAGGATAGCTATGTCAGCATCAACGAAGCATTGAAGCATGCAGCGGTAGCAAACAATGTATCCGTGAACATCACGTGGCTGGACACGGAAAACGAGGACAATCTCAAGCAGCTCGCTAGCTTCGACGGCATCCTTCTCACGCCGGGGTTTGGTAATAGGGGCGTTGAAGGCATGATCTCGGCCGCGGACATCGCGATTACCAAGAAAATCCCGTATCTCGGTATATGTTTCGGTTCGCAGTTGATGTTCATCGCACTTTGCCGCCGGTATCTGAATTTGAAGGATGCAAATTCGACCGAGATGAATCCGGACACGACGAATCCCGTCGTGAGCAAGATGGACGAACAAAAAAGCATCGAGATGCTCGGCGGCACGATGCGGCTCGGAGCCTATGATGTATATGTGAAGCCAGAGACCAGAGTTTTTCAAGCGTATCAACAAGAAATCATCAAGGAACGGTTCCGGCATCGCTTCCATATAGTAAATGCTTATGCGAAGCAATGCGAGCAGTTTGGCCTGATAGTCTCTTCAACGGATAAAACGGGAGAGATCATTAATTCTATCGAACTAAATGCCCCGGATCATTTCTGCGTCGGTGTCCAATTCCATCCGGAATTCAAGTCACGACCATGGGCACCTGCGCCCTTGTATGATGCTTTCATCAAGGCTTGTAAGGAATACAAGAAATTAAATAAATAAAGAAACTTGTTTCTTTACAATCTCGTTCTCTTATTCTCACACGAGGCATTCCTTCGATTACCGGTTCTTCGTGAAGGTTTCTTCGAGCAAATCTAGGCAAGGAGGATTTTTGAGAGGATAATCTTTATCCAGGCATGCCATACATAATTCTTCTTTCTGTAACCCTATGCTGTCTATCAAACCTTCCATGGATTGATATATGAGACTATCTGCACCCAATTTCTTGCAAATCTCGTCCACCGGGTGGCAAGAAGCCATCAATTCATGGCGAGTCGGAAAATCAATGCCCATATAACACGGATATCTAATCGGCGGGCAAGAAATGCGCAAATGAACTGATTTCGCGCCGTTTGCCTTGAGCAAGCGAACAATCTTTTCGGTCGTAGTACCGCGCACGATGCTATCGTCGATCAAGATGATGTCCTTGCCCTTGATCGTCTTCTTGTCAGGAAAGAGCTTGAGATTCACCAGGGATCTACGCTTGTCTTGCCCGGGCATAATAAAAGTACGGGTGATGTACCGGTTCTTGATGAGTGCTTCTTC
>Ga0315277_10010215_pt1 | contig 11917 bp, 8 predicted proteins | sample YL17G05_15_MG_FD_203695 | JGI IMG/M metagenome (GOLD analysis project Ga0315277, IMG submission 203695) | Sediment microbial communities from Yellowstone Lake, YNP, Wyoming, USA - YL17G05_15 | ecosystem: Environmental > Aquatic > Freshwater > Lake > Sediment | place: USA: Wyoming | collected...
CTGATGGAACGCGAGCCGAACATCGACCGAGCAGGCGCGCGCGTGGCGCCCGAAGAGGAGATCGCCTTCTTGCTCCACGACGTCCGCGAAGATGTCCTCTTCGGCCTCCTGGACAACGCCCGGTTCAACGAACGTCATGTCTGCCTGCTGCTCGAACGCCGGGACCTGTCGACGGCGTTGCTCGAACAGATTGCCGGCCGCCAGCACTGGATGCACAGCTACCGCGTGCGGCGCGGACTGGCGTTCCACGCACGCGTTCCACTCGTCCTCGGTCTCCGCCTCGTTCGCGAGCTGCATGTCGCCGATCTCGTCGAACTCACGCTGGCGCCCTCCGGTGCGCCCGCCGTGCGGCACGTGGCCGAGGAACTCGTGCTGTCGCGCGTGGCGCAGATGCCGCCATCGCAGAAGATCAAGCTCGCGCGGCGCGGATCGGGGCGCATCATCGGCAGTCTGCTGGCTGACGGCGGCCTCGACGTCCTCCCCGCCGTGCTCGACAGCCCGTTCCTGAACGAAGGACACGTACTCAGAGCACTGACACGCCTGACTCTGCCGGCCCCTGTCGTCGCAGCCATCGCCGGACACGGACGGTGGTCGCACGTGCACAGCGTACGCCTCGCGCTCTTGCGACACCCTCAAGCGCCCCTTTCGCAGGTCCTTGCCTTCCTGCCTAGCATTGCGACCGCGGATCTGCGCGTGTTGTGCGAGTCCTCCGCCGTTCCAAGCCATCTGCGCCCTCACATTCGCCGCGAGCTGTCACAGCGCCTGGAGCGCGGCACCGCCGGCGCCAAACGCACTCGCCCGCGGGAAGCGCCGAGGTAGAACGAACGTCAGCGCACGAACGACGGCCGACTGAGAATGACGCGCACGGAGCACGGGGGTTGTCATCAAGCACGAGAGGCAGTCGATGAGCGTCGATGTAGCGTAGCGTCGCCGCACCGCGGGCGCGCGATCGGCGGTATACTCTTGAGAGAGGCATAGCGGGCGAAGGAGTTCGCCCGACCGAACCGCCGCCATGAGGCGGCTGATAACTCCTGTTGGGGCGCGAACCCTGGCAGGAGTTTTTTGTTTCTCATGCACTTCCACAGCATCCTCTACCCGACGACGGAGGGCTGCACCGCGCCCGAAGCGCGCGAAGCGCCCGCCTTCTTCCGTGACCTGAATCTCGATCAGATCGTGGAGGCTATCACCGCGGACTGGCGGGACTACGATCTCGCGCCGTTCTTTCACACTCCCTTGCACGACCTAGACGCAATCGCGTATCGCCAGGAAGTCATGCGGGACCTCGACCAGCATGCGTTGATGCGCGCGGTCAAGGGCTTTTCCGGTCGAATGCGCGCCATGCGCGAACGTCTCGAGCGAGCGAAGAAGCTCTATTACAAGTACGAGAGGGAACGCTGGTTCCTGAGCGCGGTCGAGCTGTATTGTAACGCCGTTGAGCGCCTCGGGCAGGATCTGCTCCTCCTCGACGTGGCATCGACCGGGATGCGTGGGCTACGCAACTACCTCTCGGAGTACGTCCACTCTGCGGCGTTCAGCCGGCTCGCGACGGACATGAGAACGCTCATGTCCGACCTGTCCGCGGTCAAGTACTCCGTGCTCATCAGGGGCAACAGCGTCACGGTTGGCCACTGCGAGGACGAGGCGGACCACAGCGCCGCCGTCGAACAGACCTTCGAGAAATTCAGGCGGGGCGCAGTGAGAGACTACCGCGTCACGTTCCCCGAAACGGTGGGTCTCGACCACGTCGAGGCGCAGGTGCTGGACCGCGTGGCGCTGCTGCACCCCGCCCTGTTCCGTGCCCTCGACGCCTTCCGCGACGAGCACGCAGAGTACCTCGACGAGCGGATCGCGCGGTTCGACCGCGAAGTTCAGTTCTACGTGGCGTATCTCACGTATCTGGAGAACTTCCGCCGCGCCGGCCTGTGCTTCTGCCATCCGCAGCTCTCGCAGACCTCCAAGGAACTCGTCGCCCGGGAGGCGTTCGACCTCGCGCTGGCAAGCAAACTCCTCGACGAGAGGGCCCTCGTCGTTCGGAACGATTTTGTGCTGCGCGGCCCGGAGCGGTTCTTCGTCGTCTCCGGGCCGAATAATGGGGGGAAGACGACGTTCGCCCGGATGTTCGGTCAGCTGCACTATCTCGCCAGTCTCGGCTGCCCGGTGCCGGGCACCGACGCGCGGCTGTTCTTGTTCGACCGCCTGCTCACCCACTTCGAACGGGAAGAGAATGTCGAGACGCTCCGGGGCAAGTTGCAGGACGATCTCCTCCGGATCCGCGACCTCCTCGACCAGGCGACGCCGAGCAGCATCGTGATCATGAACGAGGTGTTCGCGTCGACCACGCTCCGAGACGCGGTCTACTTGAGCCAGAAGATCATGACCAGGATCTCGGAATTGGACGTCCTGGGCGTCTGCGTCACCTTTCTCAGTGAACTCGCGTCGTTCAACGACAAGACCGTCAGCGTCGTCAGCATCGTCGATCCACGCGATCCGGCGGTTCGGACGTTCAAGCTGGAGCGAAGGGCGGCCGACGGCCTTGCCTACGCGCTGGCGATCGCCGAGAAGCATCGGGTGACGCACGCCTGGCTGAGGGAGCGGATCAGGGGATGAAGCCGCTGTTGATGCATCCGGACCGGGATTTCGAGCTGCCACCGCCGCCGCCGCGGCGGGGCGCACACCCAGGCTGGGATCTCGAGCCGCTACCGCCTTGGCGGCGTTACGCGACGCGACGCGATCCCGATGTGGAGCGACAGCAATTGCGCCCTCACGATCGCGCGCTGATCCAGGACCTGGAACTGGACAGTCTGCTGCGCGCCATGGCGGGCGATGACGACTTCCTGTTCGACGTGGGGCGCCACGCGCTTCTGGCAGGCCCGCAGAACGATGTGGACACGATCCTGTATCGCCAGGGGATTCTGAACGATTGCCTGCAGAACCCGGCCGTGATCGGGGATCTTTACACGCTGACGGTGGAGGTGATCGAGCGGAGCCGGAAGTACTACATCAGCGGGTTGAGCAGATATGCGGAGTCGATCCTGTACGAGTCGGTCGAAGCGTTGCACATGCTGTCGGCCATGCTCCGAAAGCTGAGGGACATCGCGGCGGCGCAGGCCGGCCGGTTTCAGTCCAGGGGGTTCACGGCGCTGTTCACGATGCTTCAGGAGGAACTCAGTGACGAGTACTTCGCCCGCATCCAGAACCATCTGACGGAACTGAAGTTCCGACGAGGCGTGTCGGTGAGTGCCGGCCTGGGCATGGGCAACGAAGGCACCAACTACGTGCTGCGACGGGCGCCCGACGACCGGCGCAACTGGCTCGAGCGGCTGCTCGGCAAAGGTCCGGCTGCGTATACGTTCTACATCGACCCGCGCGACGAGGCCGGCGCGAGGTGCTTGTCGGAGCTGCGGGATCGGGGAATTCATCTGGTGGCGAACGCCCTCGCTCAGTCCGCCGATCACATTCTGAGCTTCTTCGGCATCCTGCGCACGGAGCTCGCTTTCTACATCGGCTGCCTGAACCTGCACGAGAAGCTCGCGGCACTGGCCGCACCGGTGTGCTTCCCGCAGCCCGCGGCGGCAGGGGGACGCCGGCAACGCTGCAGCGGGCTCTATGATGTCTGCCTCGCGCTCAACATGAGGCGAAGCGTGGTGGGCAATGCGCTCGACGGCGACGGCAAGAGCCTCGTGATCATCACGGGTGCGAATCAGGGCGGAAAGTCGACCTTCCTGCGCGGCATCGGGCTGGCGCAGATGATGATGCAATGCGGCATGTTCGTTCCGGCCGAGTCGTTCACGGCCGAGCTGTGCGCGGGCGTCTTCACGCACTACAAGCGGGAAGAGGACGTCACGATGAAGCACGGGAAACTCGATGAGGAACTGGCGAGAATGAGCGAGATCGCCGACGCGATCACGCCGAATGCGATTGTGCTCTTCAACGAGTCGTTTGCCTCGACCAACGAGCGCGAGGGATCTGAGATCGCAAGACAGGTTGTCGCAGCTTTGCTGGAAAAGGGCGTCAAGGTGTTCTTCGTGACGCATCTGTATGAATTCGCGCGCAGCACGTTCGAGCGGAACGGCGCGAACGCCGTGTTCCTGCGTGCCGAACGGCTGGCCGACGGAACTCGAACCTTCAGGCTGCCCGAGGGCGAGCCTTTGGAGACCAGCTACGGCGAGGACCTGTACAAGGAAGTTTTCGATGTCGAGACAGGAGAACTCAGCCTGGCGCGAGCGGCCGTGAACGACCGGCAATGAGGAATCTGCCTGACGGACAGGCACGGTTGTTCGGCCGAGTCCGTTCGATCTACAATCGGCACGGCGGTGGAGTTCGCCTGTACTGTCCTTCACAGGACCAATGACTCCTACCTTGCGTTGCACTCGATGCGAAGCGCACGGAGGGTCATGTGCCACCCCCTGCCAAGAAAAGGGCCGTCCGCGGTCAGCCCGCACGTCTTGCCTCTGAATCGACTTGCGCGTCGAGAGAGAGCCAGTGGCCCCGTCACGCGGGAAACCACACGTTTGCTGACCTCGCGCTTCTCGCCATGGCGGGCGTCGTCGCGGGGATGGGTGCGCTGATCGCCAATTGGGCGGTTCGGAGATTCGGTGTTTCACCGAACGTGGCGGGCTCGGTGGCGTTCTGTGCGGCGTGGATCGCGCTGTACCCATGGATGCGGTTGCACCAACAGGCGTCCAGGTGGAGACACTGGGCGCGGGGCGCGTTCATTCTGATTGTGCTGTGGTTCGTTATCATGCTCTCTGGGTAACGGATCCCGGGTTGGCAGCCGTCCCACAGTACCGCAACATCCATCCGTTCATCGATCCATCACGACACGGCGCCCGTCCAGCGCCGGCTGGATCGTGCCCTTCCGACGGATGTAGCCGATGATGGCGTCGATGCGGGGCTTCCCGGTGTCCTGGACTGCGATGCCTTTGAGGGCGTAGCCGGCAAAGTACGAGTTCGTGACGCCGGAGTACGTCCGGTTGTCGTCGAGCGGCTCGCCCCCCACGGTTACCTCCACCAGCTGGCGCCCCTGCACGCGGTACCGGATTCCGGACACAGCCGGCGTGTATCGTTGAAGGATCTGGCGGATTTCACGTCCGCTTGCCTTGAACAGGACCACCGTATTGTTGAACGGGTCGAGCGTGATGAGATCGCCCCGCGTGATCGGTCCACGAAGCAGCGGCGCGCGGACGCCGCCCATGTTCTCCAGGCCGATCTCGGTGCCGAGCGTCTCCCGCACCGCGTCCGCCACCAGGTTGTATTCCGCCAGGTCATCGCCGCGGCTGCTGAACTCCGCCGTGGCTTGGCCTACGACCTCCCCGTACCGCGCCGCGATCGGCTGCCAGAACTGATCGACCACGGCCGCGACGGCCTGGTCCTCCGGGATGTCCGCTGTCACCGGAATCAGACGCGCCCGGTAGCGTTCGACGTGCCAGACACCCTGTTCGTCCTTGTCGAACAGGAGATCCAGCCGTCCAAGCTCGCCTCCCCACTGGTGAGCCTGCACGATTACCGTGCCGTTGACGGAAGTCGCCTTCAATTCTTCCGAGTGCCAGACGAGTTCGCCCGAAGGGAGCCGCGAGTGGGAGTGCGCGCCGACGATCACGTCGATCTGCGGCACCTGCTCGGCGAGGCGCTTGTCTACGTCCTCGCCGGCATGCGAGAGCAGCACGATGATGTCCACCTGCGGACGCAAGGCTGCGACCGTCTGTCGAGCGCTCTCGATCTCGTCGGTCACCTGGAAAGCTTCCTTGCCCGCCGGGTACGTCGCCGCCTCGTGCGTGATCAGCCCGAACAGGCCGATGCGGAGGGCGCCCACCGTCTTGACCACGAAGGGAGTCGCGACAGGCTTGCCGGTTGCGCGATCGGTCGCGTTGGCACATAACGTCTGGAACTTCGCCATGCTCACGAGCTTGCGCACTTGCGCGGCGGAGTTGTTGAACTCGTGATTGCCCAGCGTTCCCATGTCGTAGCCGGCCGCATTCATGGCGGCGACGTCGGCTTCACCGTGGTACTCCATCGAGAACGGTGTGCCGTCAGAGTAGTCGCCGACATCGACGAGCCACGATGGCGTCTTGCGCGAAGCAAGTTCCTCGCGAATCCGCTTGACGAGCGTTGCCCGCCTCGCGATTCCGCCGATGTCCTTGTAGAGGCGCAATCCCTGGAGGTCGGGTCCCAAGGCCGCCGCGTCCGGGTAGCTGAAGGGGCGCAGGTGGCTGTGTGTGTCGTTCGTGTGGAGGATCGTCAGGGGAACCGGATCCGCGGCCACGGAGGCAGCGAGCAGCAGCGCCATCACGAGCGGAACGACAAGGCGCGTGAGCTTTCTCATCTGGTATCTCCGAGAACAATCTGGAACCGGCGCGGCCCCTGGACCGCGCCCTTTTACAGCCAGTGCGGAACCGCTTCCTCGAGCCGCCCAGACCGATGGCGATTCGCTTCCTCGGCCGACATGGTCGGGTTCACATACGCGATGCCCAACAAGGCGGTCAGAGCGGTGAAGGTCTCCGTGTTCCGGCGTAGCCCTGCAAACCGTTCCTGCCCGGGACCCGTCGCCAGCACCATCGTGATGTCCGCGGTGTGCGACATGCCCGTCCAGCCTATCCCGGTATAGTTGCCGAGCACTTCGGCGAGGATCCCCAAGGCGCTCGCGTGCTGTTTGTTGACCTCGGTGGGGAGCGATTCACGAGCGATTGCAGCCACAGTTGCCGCGTCGTCGGCGGACAGGGAAAGCCCGCAGAGATCCCGAACGATATCGCTCGCACGCGCGGCCGAGACGCGGCCAGCGCTGTCGCGTTCCTGCCGCAGCCGGAGGAGGATCGAGCCAGACGACGCCTTGCACCGTGCCAGACTCTCGAGTCCCTTCGTGCTGCCCGCGTACTCCTCACCGATCCCGTTCAATCCGGGATTGGAGTTGCCGTGGTCGCTCGTCACGACGACCAGGGTATCGGCCGTCTTTTTTGCGTAGTCGAGCACCGCACCGAGCGCATCGTCGAACGCGAGCATTTCCCAGAGCGCGCCCGCTGCGTCGTTGGCATGCGCTGCGTGATCGACACGACCCCCTTCGACTTGAAGAAGAAACCCGCGGCGCATGCCCTGGAGCAGGTCGAGCGCCTTCGCCGTCATGTCCCGCAGGCTCGGTATGGTCTGTTCTGCCGGGGCGCCCTGTTGGCCATCGATCACATAGGGGAAGTGACCGTTGGCGAAGAGACCCAAGAGCCGATTCGGTCTCGTTGCGGCTGACAGTGCGTTGCGCGACTCACAGACGTCGTAGCCAGCCGCGCGGAATTCCGACAGAAGATCCCGCCGGTCGGCCCGAAGCGCCCCGTCGAAGAACTGTCGGCCTCCGCCCAGCAGCACATCGACGGTGTTCAGATACTGCGCAGCAATCGCGTCCTCCTGGTCACGCTTCGCCTGAACGGCCACGAATCCCGCCGGCGTCGCATGGGTGATGGTGGTCGTCGTCACCAGTCCGAGGCGAAGTCCGGCTTGGCGAGCCAGTACCCCGATCGGCGTCAGACGCGTGCCGTCCGGCAGCACGTTCACGGCGCCATTCAACACACGAGAACCAGTGGCCCAGGCGGTGGACGCCGCCGATGAGTCGGTCACCAGCGAGCCCAACGACGCAGTGTCGCACCAGCCGCGCGCGGTTCGCGCATCCCGCGCCAAGGCGGCCCACCGCGTGCCGCGGCCGCGAACCAGACGCGAGAATGGCTCGGCGAGCGAGGGGATGCCCGCGCTCATTCCATCCGCCACCATGAAGACGATGTTCCGCGGGCGTGGCCCGGACGACGCCGTCACGTACTCGGTGGCCAACGCACCGAACGTGCCACCAGCAGTCACCAGACGAAACCAGTCCCGCCTACTGAGTCCTGAACCATCTGACATCGTGCTTCCCCGTTTACTTCAATGCCGGCAACAGGAAGAGGCCGACGCGAATGGCGGCGTTCGCATACACGCCCGCCACGACATCGTCCGCCATGATGCCGACGCCGCCGTACAGTCGTTCGCACGCACGCGCCGGGAACGGCTTTACGACGTCGAATGCTCGAAACAGGACGAACGCCGCTGCGACTCCCCGCCAGCCGGCAGGCACGAGGAGAAGAGCCACGAGCATGCCGACGACCTCGTCGAGGACCACGCAGCCGGGATCCGTCCGACCGAAGTGTTCCTCGGCGATCGTGCAAGCCCACGTGCCGGCGGCAGCCAGCAGCCCTATGGCTGCAACGTCGATCGCCGGTGAACCGAGCCAACGAAGGAACAGGGCCAGGGGTAGCGCTGCGGCAGAACCTGCCGTGCCGGGCGCGATCGGGAAGTAGCCCACAGGACCAACGGTTGACACGAGAATAGCGAGACGCTTCATAAATCAAAAGACTCCTCCCAGGCAATGCCTGAAAGGAGTCATTGGTCTCGGGCGCGAGACGTAGGCGAACTCCACCGCCGAACGGAAAGGCACTCGATGCTACCGCCGAGTCGCACGCCTGTCAACGAGAACCAGCGCTGACCCAGCGCTCACGCGCGGGCGCGTGAGGGGTATACTGTTCATCAAAGCCATCATGGGCGAAGGAGTTCGCCCGCCCGAACCGCCGCCGCGGGGCGACTGATAACTCCTGTTGAGGGATGACCCTCGGCAGGAGTTTTTGTTTTTCCGGGTGGTCGAATGTCTGACCGAATCGCGAGCGCGTCGACCGCTGACCGTCGCTTCGGGCGGCCTGTCGCGGACGGTTCAGCGGAGTCGCAGCGTGCGCCGGCCGTCACCCTTCGTGACGTCAGCGTCCGGTACGGCTCCCGTGTCGCGCTCTCGCATGTAACCGTCGCCTTTCCGCCCGGCGCGACCGGGTTGCTCGGACCCAATGGCGCCGGCAAGAGTACGCTGATCCTGGCGATCCTCGGGCTGGTCGCCCCAGACGGAGGCCGAATCGAAGTCTTGGACCTGGACGTTGCCCGCGCGCCGCTGCAGGTGCGGGCACGCATAGGCTATGCGCCCGAGGTCGACGCACGGCTTCCGCAGTTGGATGCCGTCTCTTCGGTCGCGTACTGCGGAGAACTCGGAGGATTGCCCCATGACGACGCGCTTCAGCGGGCTCACGACGTTCTGTCTTATGTCGGGCTCGGGGAAAGCCGCTATCGAAGCGTGGAGACGTTCTCGACGGGGATGAAACAGCGCCTCAAGCTCGCCCAGGCGCTCGTGCACGACCCGCAGCTGCTGTTGCTCGACGAGCCGACCAACGGCATGGACCCGCGAGGGCGCGACCAGATGCTGGCGTTGATTCGGAATCTCGCGCACCACCACGGTCTGAACATCATTCTCTCGTCCCATCTCCTGAAGGACGTCGAAGAGACCTGCGAGTCCGTCGTTGTCCTCGATCAGGGGCATGTGATCGGCGCTGGCCCGATCGCAGATTGGCAGCGCGAAGATCAGGAGCTCTATGAGGTCCGCATCAAAGGCGACGAGGCCGCGTTCGTGGAAGCGTTGAAGGCGGCCGGTTTCGAGTGCGATGCGACGGACGCAGGAATCATGCGGGTCGTGGTCGGTGACGCCAGCCTGCAGCTTGTCTTCGCCGTCGCGAACCGGCTGCGAGTCCAGATCCGCCACCTGCGACGGCAGCGTTCGACGCTGGAGGACGTCTTCGCGTCGATCACCAGCGATCGGGCGTGACAGGGCCTTCGGACCGCTCAACGAAGGGCGCTACGAGCGGTCTGGTCGCCCGCTCCCAACGCCAGCGACTTCCCCGCGAACCGTGCCGCCGATCCCAGGCGCTCATCGATTCGGATCAGCTACTGTGCCGTCGTCCACGGCAACCTCCGCTTCGATCGTCGGATGGCCACGGATCTCTCCCGCATGAACGATGTCGATCACGGCCATGATGGCCTCCAGGCCTTCTCGAACGGCCGTCAATACAACTGCTTCTCGCCGGCCAGCAGGACCAGACCCTCGCGGTACGCTCTCGACTCCTCGTCGGAGAGGAGCGCGCGTCGCCGCGCATCGAATTTCAGCCCGTATTCCTGCATCGCCTCCGCAACCTCGATGAACCGGGTGCTCTCTCTGCGGATCACCGCGTCCGCTGTGGCGGCATCGAGGTGCGCGACGACGTGCCGCAGGTGCGGCAGACACAGCCAGCCCGAGGCTTCGAACGTCGATCGGCCTGTCGCGGTGCTGAGGCGGGCAGCGGCACGCGTGACCGCCCGCTCGTCCGCCGAGTCGCGAACGTCGCACACCGGGCACGCGTTCGAGCGGGATACCAGGCCCGCAATTCGCTCGCCGATCGCCATCGGAGACCCGCCGGCCAATTCCCACAGTCGCTTTCCGACCTGCTCGAGCAACGGCGGGTATGCGGCGCAGAGCCCGCGGGGCGAGGAGAGGCCCTCCAGTTCCCACGTGTGCCGCGGACAAAGGCCGCCGACCGCCGCGAAGCGTGCGCGCGTGTCCCTGTCGGCCGAGATGGCATACTGATACTGGCTCAGGAAGTCGAACACCGCACTCGCCACCTGTGCACAGATGGGACACGTGCCTCTCCGACCCCAGCTCGTTCCCGTTTCCGATGACACATCAACGGTCGCTGGCTTCGATGCGTCGACCGGTTCGGCACGCTTCGCGTCGGATTCCGGCCGAACCTTGCCGTCGAGGTGAGGTGTTGCGGGTGCCGCACGCTCCATCTCCTCGGGCACCCCCTGATTCTGCAGCAACGCGCTCCTCAGCGAAATGAGGCGGCCGCGGACGCGATCGATCTCCCGATGGACGTCGGCCGCCGCCCGATGATCGAAGGACATTGTCTCGGCGGATCGAATTCCGAGTGCAGTCTCGATCCGTTTTCGCTCGGTCGACAGCGCACCGGCGGACGCCATGTCGATCGCGCGAATAAGAGCGTCCAGATAGTGGCTCAGTGCGCGTTCGACGCCTCCTAGCGCCGTCGCTACGTCTCGCGGGCCCCGGCGGCGCAGATGCCGCACGCTCAACGCCCGCACAAGAAAGCGCGGCAACGGGACGGGCGCCTCAAGATCAGGCGACGCGTTGTGTGACCGCGTGACACCCGCGGTCGCCCCCATTTCGAAGGGCGGCGGAGCGAAGGACGGGGTGTCCTCGCCCAATCGTGCATCGGCGGGGAGGGCTCCACCGCCGACGACCTCGGCGGCGATCTCGCTCGGGCGGTCGACCATCGGGGCGATCAGGCGTTGTGCCGTACCCGCGATATCCGCGGCAACTTCTCGAACGCCGCTTTCGTGCTCGGTGATCGCACGCGCCCTCAGCTCCGCGAGCCGATCCTCCAGCCATCGACGCCCGGAATCACCCCGCACCGTCCGGCGTACCGTAGCGCGTACCGCTTCGTTCAACGTATGCCGGGCCTCCGCCTCCATCCGCGCAAGCGCCGGGGCCAGAACCGCGTCGTGCCAACGCCTGACCTGGTCCCGAAGCGACTCGACAGCCCGCCGGCGTTCGGCGTCGAGTGCATCCAGCCGGCTGACGAGCTGCTGAACAGCTTCGGCTGTCACCTCTGACCGTTTGGCCGCGTAGTGCCGCAAATCGACCATGAACCGCGTGCGATCGAGCGCCTTCAGGGTGTGGTCGACCACCGCCACCAGAAACACGCTTTCGTGTTCCTCTCCGAGGAATTGCGCCAGAGCCTCTTCCAGCGCGGGCAGACCACTGGCCGTCAGCAGGGCGGGATCCTGTCGGGTTCGAGCGGTGAGCGCCTGGGACGACGACAGCGGGAACAAACGGGTCCCTGTTGTCCCCAGCCGCTGGAAAAGCGTGCGTTCCACGAAGGCGACGGTCTCGGACCGCGCGTTCCCGTCGAGCTGGTCGATCTTGTTGAGCACGAAGAAGATCTTGCGGACGTGTTCGCGGACGTTGTCGAGGAACCGCAGTTCGGATTCGGACAGCGGCGCATCGGCGGCTGTGACGAAGATGACAGCATCGGCCTGCGGC
>Ga0315277_10010217_pt1 | contig 11916 bp, 10 predicted proteins | sample YL17G05_15_MG_FD_203695 | JGI IMG/M metagenome (GOLD analysis project Ga0315277, IMG submission 203695) | Sediment microbial communities from Yellowstone Lake, YNP, Wyoming, USA - YL17G05_15 | ecosystem: Environmental > Aquatic > Freshwater > Lake > Sediment | place: USA: Wyoming | collected...
TGCCCAATGGTGACGTGCTAGACATAAAGCGTGGAGAAGTCTTCTCAAATGAAAGGAACGAGTTTGAGATAGTCCTGACATCCGGAGAACGGAAAGTGTTACGCACTCCATCCTACAAGATGCCGAACGTGAAGAACGCTGCGGGCTTCTTCGCCAAGGAAGAAATGGATCTCATAGACCTGTTCATAGGATCAGAAGGCACTCTAGGAGTCTTCACAGAGATAGAGATCAAATTGATCGACAAGCCTAATCAGACCTTTGACTGCCTAGCCTTCTTCTCCAAGACCAGTGACGCCATCGAATTCTGCAACACTGCCCGTCAGATCGCAAAGGCGAGCGGAGGAATCAGTGAAGTCGACCTAGTCAAGCCCCTATCCTTGGAGTATTTCGACCACTGCTCGTTAGATATCCAGAGAGTCAAGGCCACAGACGTTCCTGCGAATGCAAAGGCAGCAATTCTCTTTGAACAGTCTGTGAGCGAAGACAAACTGTATGACTGCCTTGCACAGTGGAACAATCTGTTTGAACGTCATCATGTGACTGCCAGTTGGCTCCCAATGGACCAACGTGGCAAGGAGAAGCTAACAGAATTCAGGCATTCACTGCCTGAAGGCATTAACAGCTATGTTCGATCGAAAGGAACCCACAAAGTCGCCACTGACATAGCAGTTCCCAGCGAAAGATTCGAGGAGATGACGAACTTCCACGAGCAGGTGGGACTAGAGATGCAGATCAAAAGAATACTTGACGACTTGGGCATACAATACAATGGAAAAGCATTTGAAAGCTTGTCACTAGGCGAGAAGGTGAGACTTCTTGAAGAAAAGGCGGGAACAGGCCCGGTTCCCAGCCAATCCCCGGATAAAGGAAGTACAGTCAATGAGCAGAACTATGAGTTGTTGGCCGATAGAGTTGATGCAGTTCGCCGCTCCAAAGGAGCCGAAGTCGCCTACGCGATCTTTGGTCACATGGGCGACTATCATCTGCACTTCAACTTTCTGCCGAGATCCGCAACCGAATTGGACGAAATGAAGAAAGCGGCCATCCGTCTAGCGAAAAAAGCAATCGAACTGAAAGGAACAATTACTGCAGAACACGGCGTCGGTAAGAAGGCCTATCGGGAGGGAGGGGTCGACAAGCCATATCTAGAGATCATGTATGGAAGACAGGGCGTGGAGTCTATTGCAGCGATCAAGCATGAACTTGACCCGAATTGGATCCTGAACCCTGGAAATGTGGTCACGGCCGAATATTCCAAGCGTGCCTAACATGGAGATAATGATCAAAGAGAAAGGAATCGGATGAAATAGAACTTGCAGCACCATGCGGCGAATACTGTCAACTCTGCCCCTCCTATATCGGGGAGAGAGCTCCGCGCTGCGAAGGTTGCGGTGCACATGAAGGTCATCCATCGTGGGGCGAATGCAAGCGCTATGCCTGCACTTCCAAACACAGCGTTGAGCATTGTGGAATGTGCACAGATTTCCCGTGTGACTTCTTAGTTGGACACTTTGGCCCAAACAACTGCGCAGGCCAAAGAAACCCCGTAGTACCGACCGGGCTCTTGGCGTATCGAAGAAAACATGGCAACAAGAAGTGGCTGGACCTAACCAAGAAGCTGGGTCACTGGAAAAAGATCCCCTAACTCGACCTAGGGCCTAGATTTCATGGATCATAAGGCACAGAACCGTTTCCTAGAAATAGCACATATCATCTCATTTACGTCGGATCTCAGAATCTCGTGGGCATAGGCGAAGAAAATGAACAAGTATCGAGTTCCCTACGGAAAAACCGAGATTGAGTTCACATTGCCTCCCGGCATGTCTGGCACCTTGGCGGTATCGAAGTCTATGCCACCCATCAGAGACATGCTGGCTGCAGTGAAGAAAGCTCTGGAGACCCCAGTCAATTCTCCCCGGGTCAGGGAATTGGCCAAGGCAGGGGACAAGGTCTGCATTGTATTCACAGACATTACTCGCGCCAGCCCAGACTACCTGCTCGTGCCGCCACTATTGGCCGAACTGGAATCGGCAGGCGTACGCGACAAGGACATAACCATACTGTGCGGCGTGGGCATGCATCGGCCGAGCACTCCAGAGGAGAAAGTGGCCAAGCTCGGAAAAGCAGTCGTGGATCGTTACCGGGTTGTGGACAACGAACCCCAGAACCCCAGTATGCTAGTCGACCTAGGGAAGACTGAGAGCGGCATCCCGTTGTCAGTGAACAAGATCGCTTACGAAGCTGATCTGCTGATGGCCACGGGCATAGTTGAACCTCATCAATACGCGGGGTATTCCGGCGGACCGAAAACATTGGCTGTCGGTGCTGCCGGAGAGGCGATGATCGCGTATACCCATGGACCACAAATGATTGATCATCCAGGTACACGACTGGGCCGCATTGAGGGAAACCCGTTCCATGAAGCCATAACGGAAGCAGCGCGACGAGCCAGATTACGATTCGTCATCAATGTGATCATGGATGAAGAAAAACAAGTGCTAGCAGTTCGAGCAGGCGAACCGGAAGCCGCTCTTGAAGAACTAGTGAAGATCGCCCGAACGATTTACGAGGTCCCGGTCCCCAAGCAGTACGATGTGGCGATTGGTGGAGTCGGCTTCCCTAAGGATGCAAATCTCTACCAAGCAAGCCGTGCTCCCACCTACCTTTTCTTTGCTCCAACCCCCGTTGTGAGGCCTGGCGGCGTCTTCATAATCCCAGCGCGTTGCGAGGAGGGGGTAGGACAAGGCGTGGGCGAAAAGAGATTCTTGGACGAGATGAAGAGAGCTAAAGACATACCCACGCTGCTGGCAGACCTGCGTCGCACAGGATACCCGCCCGGTGCACAAAGAGCCTTCGTGCTAGCAAAAGTGCTGGAGCACAACGAGGTAATCGTCGTCGGCAGCCAACATCCGACGGTTGTCCAAGAGGCGAAGATGACCCCTGCCGCTGACATGAATGAAGCACTTCGCATCGCCGCTGCCAAGCTGGGACCCAACCTGAATGTGCTTGTTGTGCCGCACGCGCTTCTGACACTCCCTATTGTCCAGTCTACTTGACCGACCCACAGCGCATGATCTCCATTTGACACGCATATGGGATTTCTAGCAGAGGGCTTCCCGACCGGGCCCGGAAATCGGGCAAACAAGCAGCACTGGAGGACTGAGGAATTCGCTCAGATTTGGTGTTCCGAAGTCTTTTTAGTCCGTGTGCACAAGGATGTTGCAGCAGAGGAGTGATCAAATATGCCTCTTGCGTTCGTCTTGATCAATGCTGAAATAGGGTCAGAGGCCGAAGTACTGAAGGAACTCAAAAAGCTGAGCAACGTCAAGGAAGCGTACCTCGTCTACGGCGTCTACGATATTGTGGCCAAGGTTGAAGCTGATGCGATGGATAGTCTTAAGGAGATAATAGCGGCAAAGGTACGGAAGCTCAACAAGGTCAGGTCAACACTAACCATGATGGTCATGTAAAGACAAGCGAGATCTTTCTCCGTCCTAGAGGCAATTGCCAATCGGAACGAGTCTCCACAACAGAAATGATTGTACATCTAACTGTCACGAAAGAGGCCTCATAGGGTAGGACAATTGTGGAGCAGTATGAGGTCGACTACGTAACCAGAACGCGCGCTTGAAACTTTAAGTGTAAACTATTTAAGTATGAACAAATTGCTCTAACGGAATCCAAGCGTGAATGAGTTGGGCCAAGCGCAGCATGACGATCCCTATGTCGAGGCATGGACAAGTCTCGTTGGTGCCTACAAAACAGTACACGATCTCTTGAACAATCAACTGATTAAGAATGGCTTCACTTTTCCGCAATATCGAGTGATGAGAGTCCTATGGAAGTTCGGAGCTATGCCAATGAACAAACTTGGCGAGCATATGTTTGTCACACCTGCGAACATAACAGGCTTGGTCGATAGGCTTGAACGAAGAGGATACATAGAACGCGTTGAAAGGGGCACGGACAGAAGAATCGTCACAATGAAGCTCACAGCGAAAGGCAAGGCCTCATGCAGGAAATTGAGTATTCGTCACAAGAAACTAGTCAACCGGATTATGAAAGTCCTGAGCGTAGGTGAATTGACGAACTTGGTCAGACCCTTGCAGAGGATCAAGGAAGCGGCTCTTGAAGCAAGGAGTCATAAAGGAGATGAAAGCAGTTGAAGTGCAGGATCTGCGCGTGCATTGCTCAAATGCTCTGCAAGCCCGGCGAACAGTGTATCGGCAGAAACAAGGAGACGAATTCTGGTGAGCTTATGCAATGAGCGTGGCAAAACCAATCCTCGAATACGTGACGAGCATTAGAATGCAGGCGAACATCCCCGGCTCAGCAAGGACATTCAAACGACTCATTGGATATCACAGACCGTATGTTCACTTCTTTATTGGCATAACCGTTCTAGCTGTTCTCAGATCCTATGTATTCACACTCGAACCGCTCTACACTGCACAGATAATTGACCAAGTCATCATTCAGGGCAACTACGACTTGTTGGCAGGACTTGTACTAAAAATCGTGTTAGTCGCAGGAATATTCGGAATACTGAACTATGTGATAACCTATACACAAGGGTACACCGCGCAGCTGATCATAAGGAACATCAGGTCTGACTACTACTCCTCGTTACAGGCTAAGTCTTTCACGTTCTACGACTCCACAGCTGTGGGAGATCTTGTCTCCAGGGCCACAATGGACCTGCGGATGGTGGAAGAGTTTCTCAAGATGTGGATTGGAGCCGTGACCAACGCGGTGTTTACAGCAGTACTCGTGCTTTCAGTTATGTACTCAATAAACCCCACAATGACTCTGATAGCCTCTCTACCAATGGTACTAATCCTCTTCTTCACGATACGACTTCAAATCACCATCAGACCTCTCTTCAGGAAAATGATGCTCATATTGGGGAGGCTCGGCGCATACATACAACAGAACATCCTAGGCATGAAAATCGTCCGGATCTTCAGAAGAGAAAGAGAGATGGAGGACGGATTCAAACAGGTTGAAGATATATATGTGGATACGGCGATCTCGGCCGGCAGGATTCAATCCAAGTACATGCCGTCCTCACCGGCCATCCTGACTCTAGGAATAGCACTAGTATACCTATACGGCGGTAACCTCATAGCCTCCCCGTCATCAATGCTGACAATAGGACAACTCACACTCTTTGCAAGATACATGATGAGACTAAGCTTCCCACTGCGCGACCTGAGTATGCTCATCGGTTCCTGGGTTAATGCTGCAGCCGGCCTTGAAAGAGTCTACGGGATCATCGATCTGCCAGTGGAAGTCGTGGACAGAAGAGATGCCAAGGGGATCTCAATAGGCAGTGGTTGCGTTGAGTTTCGAAACGTAGTGTTTGGATACACTGCGGATAGGCCTGTGCTGACAGACGTAAGCTTCAGCGCTAGCCCAGGCGAAAGAATAGCAGTTCTTGGCGCCACAGGCTCAGGAAAAACATCTCTAGTGTACCTCATTCCGAGATTCTACGATGTTGATTCGGGAAGCATATTGATTGACGACACAGACATCAGAGATTTCAAGCTCTCGAGCCTCAGAAAACAGATAGGTATTGTGATGCAAGACGTATTCATATTCACAGGCACAATCAGGGACAACATTGCATATGGTAGACCTGGCGCATCCATAGATGAAGTCACATCCGCAGCCAAACTCGCAAGAATACACGATTTCATAGAGACACTCCCTGACGGCTACAACACAACGGTGGGTGAAAGAGGCATAACTCTCTCTGGTGGACAGAGACAGAGGATAACGATTGCCAGAGCACTCTTAACAGATCCGAGGATTCTGATTCTCGACGACTCACTATCCTTCGTGGATGCGAAAACTGAGCAAGAAATCCAAGAGGCCATAGAAGAAGCCATGAAAGGCAGAACATGTTTCATGATCGCTCAGAGACTGTCGACCATAAAGAACGCAGACAGAATTATGGTTCTGGACAGCGGAGAAATCGTCGAGTTCGGAACTCACAGTGAGCTTATGGCCAAGGGTGGCATATACAAGCGGATATATGAGACACAGTTCCTTGAGAAGGCTCCCGAGATGATCTTGGCACATGCTTCACAAACGGATGTGAACTGAATGGCGAGTCCATTTGGCGTTTTCTCAACAAGATACGAGGAAACGAGAAAGAGAACAGTCTCTGACACAACTCTGATGCGCAGAGTTTACCAGTATTCCCATGGTCATAGGAGACATCTGGTCATAGGAGTCACAGCCATCGTTTTTAGCTCGCTAACAGGTCTGGCTTCACCCTACCTGCACAAGGTCGCAGTGGATCAGATAATTCAGCCCAGAGATCTCTCCGGATTCCTCTGGTGGGTCCCTATTTTTGTTATTGTGACACTAAGCAACTACCTGCTTCAGTACATCCAGGTCTTTCGGATGAGAATCGTCGGAGAAAACGTTGTTGCAAAGATGAGAGACGAAATGATGTCCAAGCAGCAGGTGATCTCGCTCAGATACTTCTCTGAAGGCGAAATAGGAAGAATAATGTCCAGACTGATAAACGACGCAAACAACGTCAGAATATTCCTCAGAATGGGATTGACAAACATTATTGTGGACACAGCGTCCATCCTAGGATCACTCTTGATAATCTTCATACTCAACATGAAGCTCGCCCTCGTTGCCGTTTCGATTCTTCCGGTCGCCATGGCTGTAGCTTGGTTTCTAGGGGAGCGATCTAGGAGAGCTTACAGAGTGGCGCTCTCAAGTCTCGCAGGATTGACAGCGAGAGTCCAAGAGAACCTCGCAGGAATGCGAGTGATAAAATCGTTTGCATGCGAAGAGAGCGCGGCAGTGAGTTTTGAAAAAGTGCAGGATAAGACGTTTAGCGCAAACGTTAGGACTGTCAGAATTTCCTCATCATATCAACCCACAGTTCTTTACATGAGAATAATCGGTACAGCTCTGATACTCTGGTTCGGTACGTTGATGGTTAGGAGTGGAGAAATCACAATCGGGACACTCATAGCATTCACAGAGTATCAATTCTCGTACTTCATGCCGCTCATAGACCTCACAACTGTATACGACCAGTATCAATCAGCTATGGCTGCTCTCGAGAGAATGTTCGACCTGATCGACACGAGCGAGGAAGTCAGAGATCCCCCCCTAGATAAGTCAGTGGCTTTAGATACGATAAAGAGCGTGACCTTTGAAAACGTCACATTTGGCTATGACCCGAAGACACCAGTGATACATAACATAGGGTTCACGCTCAGTGAATCCAAGAAACTCGCGTTGGTCGGACCCACAGGTGCAGGCAAGAGCACGATCATAAACCTTCTCGCAAGATTCTATGACCCCCTTGACGGCAAGATAATCATCAACGGCCATAACGCCAAAGATATCAGGACATCATCTCTCCGAGAACATATGGGCATAGTTCTCCAAGACTCATTCATTTTCCCCATGAGCGTGAAGGCTAACATTGCGTTCGGAAGACCAGAAGCCTCTGAGGAAGAAATTGTCAACGCAGCAAAGATCGTGGGCGCCCACGAATTCATAATGAAACTACCCGGAGGATATGATTATGTTGTGCAAGAAGGATCATCGAACATTTCCATAGGTCAGAGGCAACTCATAAGCTTCGCAAGGACTCTTCTAATGAATCCTAGACTCCTGGTCTTGGATGAGGCCACTTCAAGCATTGATCCTTACACTGAACTCGTCGTGCAAAACGCACTGAAGAAGCTTCTCGAAAACAGATTGGCCATAATAATAGCTCACAGACTCTCAACGATAAGACTCTGTGACGAGATTGTGGTCATAGATCAAGGAAGAGTAGTGGAAAGAGGAATTCATTCTGAGCTCATGAAGAAGGGCGGATTGTACAGCTCATTCTACAAGATGCAGTTCAAAGAGGAGCAAGGCATAGAAACAGTGCGTGCCGTATCGCGACGCAATTGAGCGATTTGCAGGCTTCATTACTATCGCAGATCCTTTTCTCCGACATTTAACACGCCGGCGGCCGGCCGTAGCTCCTTCAACCATCGCCAGAACCGCTTGACCGCAACGCGATAGTTGTCTTTGGTCCATTCAGCTCAAGGTCTAGCATTGATGCCGTTCAGAGTCTCAATGTCGTTCCTATCCGCGAAGTCCTTTCTGAGCATAACGGCTATCGTGGTCAGTCGCTACGCGTAGCCTGTCTGCCTGCCGAGGCTTAGGCCCTCAACCTTCAACCTTTCCAGAAATTGCAGAATCTTCTGCTTGTTCTTTCTCGAAACTTTCGTATGCACATTTAGAAATCGGATGGCGCACTCAAGCCGCCGCCCATAATCATGCAGATCTATTTGTCCATTACGCATTCTCGACGCCAAGGGTCTGTCCTGAGCCTATTTAAAGCGGGGAAACCGCAGAACAATCAGGATTTGAACCTGAGGTTTGGCGCCGGGAGGGGGATTTGAACCCCCGCGGCCCGTAAGGGCCACAGGCTGACAAGCGCCTTATCCCGTCTCCAGGCTTGGGCTTGCTCTCTGAATCTGCCCCGTACCAGGCTCGGGAACCCCGGCATGTGCTTACCCGGTACTATCTAATTATCCGTCAGTTCTAATTGAACACCTGTCATATATTGCGTTATTGTCTAGAAGAGACAGACCGTAGACGATCATGTGACTTGAGGACTTCGCTGGGAACTCAGGATTCTTTCCAAGATCGCGGATAAGTTCCTCTGGGCATAATCACTCGGATTGTCTTCGCTACAATTCCGTGGTTCTGTTCGAGTATTTGTTCCGCCGAAAGTAGGGCTCTTGCCAAGCCTACCACCTCACCCTTCATAGTCATTAGCACCAGCGGTGTAGCGACGCCTATTCCTTTGTCCAGCTTGACTACACCCGGCACGGCCAGGTCTGCGCCGTGACAGATTGCGTCGACCGCGGAGTCTCGAACGTGTATCTTCGGTATGAATTCAAACGCTTCCTCCACCGGCCTGATGACCGATCTCATCTTTGTCTCATCCTTTCGTTCCTTCAAATCTTCCTGTGCGTCGAGAAGATCATACATAGAACACAGATTCTTGTCTTCATCGAATGGACCTGCCCTTGTTCTCCTGAGTTCCTTCATGTGTGCGCCGCATCCCAGCACTTCGCCCATGTCGCTGCAGATCTTGCGAACATAGGTCCCTGCTTGACATGAAATCTTGAACAAGGCAAGTCTGCCCTCAATCTCTAGGACCTCAAGCCCGTAGATCATTCGTTTCCTTACAACGCGCCTCACTGAGGCTCTTAGCGGCGGTTTCTGGAATATCTCTCCTACAAACTCACTGAAGGCATCCTCCACCGTCTTCTGGGGCACATCATCGTGAAGCTGCATGAGGCACACGTACTCCTTGCCAGAGAGAAGAAAAGCATGAATCGCCTTAGTCGCATCTTCGAAAGCTACCGGAAGCACGCCTGTGACTTTCGGATATCCCCCACCGATTCAAGTGTCTAGGGTTCCGCCGTGTCCAGCATGCCCCAACCCAAGCATCCGCTTAACCCATGCGACGACTTCGTGACTCGAAGGCCCCGAAGGCTTGTCCAAGTTGACTATCCCAAAACGAATGTGAAGGTTGATCGGCCTTGTGTACGGATCGTGACCAAAGGCCACGTCTGTGTCGGCATCTACCTTGATCAGTGTTTCTCGCTTGACCTCCCACGGTGGAAGAATCGTCATAATGATCCCTAAACAACATTCCTCGCCGAGAATTAAGCTGATTGCTGAGACGCTTAGAGCGCGAATCTACTTGGCCTTGGGTTGGGAACTAACTTTGACTACCCCAGTCTTCTTGGCCTTCTCAAGGGCCTTGAGGACTTCTTCGTCAGCCGCGTCCTTCTTCAAGTCCACCTTATCTTCTGTTGGCTGTAGATGACGCATGTTCACTCTACGACGCCTGATTCCTGTGAGAGACTTCGGCCCAGTCACAAGAACATAGTTCTTGTCGACAACATCAACAATGACACACTTCTCTCCAGACTCACGACCAGAAGTCTTGACGCATATTCTTCCAACCTCGATTGCAACCATCTCTGTCGCTCACTCCTTGACTTTTTCCGCTACGTATTCACAGATAATGCCCTTAAGAAGTTTGATGTTCTCCTCAATGGATTGAAGGCTTGTGTCGAAAATCACGTCATAGATGGAGAGATCAGATGGATCGATTCCGTATAGGCGCATGAAACGTTCTTTCTGAACTGCCTCTCTCATCAAAGTCTGTTTTTTGGCCGCCTCGAAGGATACGCCGTCTCGTTTGGCTATCCTATCGAACCTAATCTCGTCCGGCGCGGTGAAGAACATTTTGACATCGGCCTTCTCTCTACTCATCCACGCCGAAAGCTGTCCATCCAGAACGACGTTCCCTTTCTCAGCTTCCTGCTTCGTCATCTTGTCAATCAAACGATCCACTTTTAGATCATTCTTCGCCTCTTCAGTAAGCTGCTCTAATGTGAGGCCCCTCTCTCTAGCGATTCTCCGAAAGAACAAGCCAGCTGAAGTGAACCTCAACCCAAAGGCCTTCGCCATGGCGCGGGCGTACGTAGATTTTCCCGATCCATGAAGACCACTGACAGCGATCACTAGATCCAATCAGAGTCCACCTCGAGCGACATCGCCGGATGTCCCACAAGACGCACTAGGGATCTGGGCATGTACAACAGATCCAGCCTCAGCAAATCATTCTTGCTCGGGATACGTGCCCAAGAGTCTGGACAATGGGAGACTTATGGCGAAGGAACAGAGCAGGTACCACGTGAAGTACGTAATCTTGATCGGAAGATCAGCATTTGGCAAGACTTTCGGCCCTTCCAGCAACCAGGGCACGTGGAAAGGCGAGAAGGCTGTGAATCCTCCACCAGGCAGGTGTCCGTAGAACCCGCTCAGCACATTCCATACCAAGAGAAATGGAACGAAGAAGATTAGTGTCACCTTCATTCGGTCCATCATCATCTTACTCTGCAATCGCATCATCGCCGACTGTTTCTTGGTGGCCTTCGCTATCAACTGCTTGTCTCCAGATTTCCTCGCCCTATTGAACTCTTCCTGCCATGCCTTCACTTCAGCTGAAATCTCCTTCATCGCACGGACGTCGACCATGAATCGGTTCGCCAAGTTTGATGCTGCCGAAAGAGCTCCTGCCACTCCAAGTATGAAGAAGGTGGAACTCGGTGTCTCAGCATAGGGTGCCAGTGCCTTGATGATGGACTTTAGAAGTTCATCAAGTATCGTTAACAAATGCTCTCACCATCACTTACCTAGGAGCGCTCTGGCTGCGGGGTAGAGTTCGCTAATCCTCTCCTGCGCCAAGATCTGGGAATATTGTTCGATTATGCCGATTGAGAGTAGAATTCCCATGCCTGAGCCGAAGGCTCCAAAGAAATCTGCAAATGAGGCTATTGCCCCTATGATCAGCCCCCCCAGCACCGTAACGGTAGGTATGTATCTGGAGAGTACTTGCTGGATCGGGGCGTATGAACGTCTGAATCCTTCGATCTGCATTCCGGAATCAACGAGCTGCTTGGCTATTGTTCTTGCGTCCATTCCTCCGACCTCGATCCAGGTCGTGGAGAAGAAGACACATATGGTCATCATCAACGCGGCGTACACAAGTGCCCGGACAGGATCTTGCATAACGTTCTCAAGGTTTCTTGGAGAGACGACGTAGTACGCAAGGCCGCTCGCGGGCTCGTATCTCTGGCCTGTCGCCTGAAACGTTCCTAGTAGGTTGAGCCAGAAGTTGGTGCCGGACTGGTTGTATCTTGACCAGATGAGTTGACTGATGAAGTAGATGTTGCCGAAAAGTGCGGCCGTGAAGATCACTGGTATGTTGGATACGTAGAGAAGCTTGATCGGAAACTTTCCTCTGAACCCCCTATATCTTGCATGAGAGACTGGCACCTCAACTCTGAGGCC
>Ga0315277_10010218_pt1 | contig 11916 bp, 6 predicted proteins | sample YL17G05_15_MG_FD_203695 | JGI IMG/M metagenome (GOLD analysis project Ga0315277, IMG submission 203695) | Sediment microbial communities from Yellowstone Lake, YNP, Wyoming, USA - YL17G05_15 | ecosystem: Environmental > Aquatic > Freshwater > Lake > Sediment | place: USA: Wyoming | collected...
CGTCGGCCAACCAGAGCAGCAACGCGATTCTGCTGACCGATACCCAGGCGAACATCCGCCGGATGGCGGAGATCATTCAGTCGCTGGACACCTCGATTTCGCGGATCTCGGTTCTGAAGGTGTTTGTGCTGAAGTTCGCGGACGCGACAGAGACGGCCAAGCTCATCAACGATCTCTTCAGAAACATGGGGACCAGCAGCGGCGCCTCAAGAGATCCCCGGGCGCAGTTTTTCGCAATGATGGGCGGCGGCCCCGGAGGCAGAGGGGGTCGAGGCGGGGGCGACGCGGGAGGCGGGGGCACAAGCGAGGCACGCAAGGCGGCCACGAGTCTGACTGCGGTGGCGGACACGCGGATGAACGCGGTGGTGGTGAGCGGGCCGGATGAGTTGCTGCCGACGATCGAGCAGCTCGTGAGCGAGATTGACCAATCGGCGCAGGAGCTCAAGGAGATACAGGTTTTCACACTCAAGTACGCCGACGCCACGGAGATGACGCAGGTTGTCAATGACGTTTTCCAGGGGAAGACCTCCTCTTCGCAGACACAAGGAGGCGGACGAGGAGGCCGAGCCCAGTTCATGCAGCGATTCATGGGAGGACCGGGCCAATCTCAGGCTGGAACCGGCGAAGGCCGGAAGGCGGAGGAAAACACGGTCCTGGCCGTGGCGGACATTCGGACGAACTCGGTGGTGGTGAGCGCCAGCCACGACATGATGCTGCAGATCTCCGGCATGGTCATGGCCCTGGATCTGAACCCCGCCAAGGACCAGAGAGTCCATGTTTACCCGGTGAAGAACGCGGACGGAGCGAAAATGGAGACAATGCTCCAGGGGATGTTCCCAGGCACTACCACTGGTTCGCGGACATCCACCGGCCGGACGAACACGTCCACCAGCCGGACAGGCACGCGCGGGAGCACGGGCCGAACGGGGAGCCAATCCGGTTCGGGTAGCGATTTCACGCTCGGCGGGTCCTCTTCGGGGCGTTGACGCTAAGAGTCTTACAGAAAAGCGAGGTGCAAGAGATGAAAAGACATTCAATGGGTTTCTTTCTTCTGACGGCGGTTCTTGGATTGTGTCTGCAAGTTCCCGGAGCCCTTTTCGCTCAACAGGGAGGCCGGTCCCAGCAGAGGACCTCGTCAGCGGCCAGCGGGAGTTCCTACGGGGCCGGTCAGCTGGGGAATGCGGTGATCCGCTATGATGACAAAACGGGAAACTTGATCGTGATCACAGACGAGGAAACGAACAAGCACATCCAGCAGGTTGTGGAGAGCTTGGACAACCCGATTCCGCAAGTGCTGATCAAAGTCCTTTTCCTGGAGGTGACGCACACGAAGGGCCTCGACCTCGGCGTGGAGGGCTCGCTCAAAACCGGCCGGGATGGGGCGAACAAGGACGTGGATACCATCTCGACACTCTTTGGGTTAGGGGCCGAGGCGACGGCGGGCAGTCCTGGCGGCTACTACAAGATCCTGGACAAGGACCTGCAAGTGACGCTTCGCGCCCTGGCCGACACCAGCAAGCTGGAAGTCCTTTCGCGTCCTTCCGTCCTCACCCGCAACAACGAGATAGCCACGATTACCGTTGGCAAGAGAATCCCGATGATCGTCGGCTCTCGCTACACGAACTACGGGGAGACCATAAACACCATCGAATGGCAGAACGTGGGCATCATTCTGACCGTTACGCCGCACATAACGCCGGACAACGTGGTGGAGATGGCGTTGACTCCCGAGATCTCGAACCTGTCGGGAGAGACCGTTCAGATCCAGACCGGAGTGAACGCGCGGGTGATCACGATACGTTCGGCCGACACGCTGGTGGCGGTGGAGAGCGGCAAGACGGTCGTGATCGGCGGGATGATGGAAGACAACGTGACGGAAACCGTGCACAAGATACCGCTTCTGGGCGACATTCCCGTTGCGGGCGCGCTGTTCCGGCACACGGTCAACACCAAGTCCAAGACCGAACTGCTGATCTTTCTCACGCCCTTGGTGGTCCAGGGTTCGGAGGCTCTTCGAGCCTCGAGCAGTTCGGAAGCGGGAAGAACGGAACTGGCTCCGGGCTCGTTTACAGACAAACAGATGGACAAGTTCCTGGACGAACCGGATGTCTTCTCTAAAAAAGAAGTGGACAAGTCCCCAGACGAAACGGATAAGAAGAAGGAGGAATGATCCCGGCAAACGTTTGCTGGAATGCCGGCGGAACGGAGGTTTCCAAAACTGTGGACCCGATGAAGCGGAAATGGTCGGTTTACGTGCTCCTGGCGTGCGCGTGGTTGCTGGTGGTGGGGTGGCAGGCCTGTGAACACAGCCGCGTCAAGCAGGTTTCCCGCGAAGCCCTGCTCGGGCGGGCACGGGATATTTCCGCGTCGGTAAGCTTGGTGATCCGGTCTCAGAACCGCTTCGGCCGTATACGGCAGTCGCGCCTGGAAGCCGCCCTCGAGGAACTCTCCAAATCCGGCGAACTCCGGACGGTGATTCTGCTCAACGCTTCCGGCGGGGTCGTCGCGACCGCCGGCGAACCGATGGACCTGGAGCGCGAGCGGCTTCCGGAACGGGAGGCGATCTGGGGCAGGGACTGGGTGACGATCATGAACCTCGTGGACCTTGGGGCAAGCGCCCAGGATGGCGCCACAACGCGTCCGGCCACGATTATCCTGCCTGAGGATGAGCAGCCCGGAATGCCGCCGCGCCAGGAACCGGAGCGGCGGGATCGCGATGACAGACCGGAACCTGGAGGTCCCCCGCGTTCCAGGCCGAGCATGTTTCCCGAGGGAGGATCAAGAGTCAGCTCCGGAACCATGGAGAGCCAAGTCTCTGACCGAAGGCCAACTACGGGTACACTCGCGGTGACGTTGCACGCCAGGTCGGACGTCGAATCCCACCGGGGCAGCCGCCGTCCCCCCCGAAACCTTGACCGTCCCTTGCGGATGAGCGAGACGGAGTACAAAGATCTCCTGGAAAGGCAAGGGCTGCACGGTTTCGTTCTCCGGATGTCGGCCAAGACCTACCGGGCGGAGTGTGCGCGAGACTTCTGGCTGCGGATGATGCTGGATGCGCTGGCACTGGTGGCCGCGGCGGGAGTGGGCATGGCCTGGCGTAACGTGGAGCGGAGTAACCGGCTGCAGATCCGCCTGTTGCGCGCGAGCGAAGTGAACACCCATCTTCAGGAGATGAACGTGGCCGCGGCGGGCCTCGCGCATGAGACGCGGAACCCCCTGAACATCGTTCGGGGCCTGGCGCAGATGATCTCACAGGATTCCACGATATCCAAGGAGACCCGCGAGAAGGCCAACGGGATCACCGAGGAAGTGGACCGGGTCACGGGGAGGTTGAACGAGTTTATCCACTATTCGCGGCCCCCCGAGCCGAGGCCGGCCCCGGCGAACATCAGAACCGTGGTCGAGGAAGTGGAACACGCGCTGGAAAGCGATCTCTCGGAGAAGGCGATCCGGTTCTCTCTGACCGGACCGGACGTGATGGTGGAAGCGGATGAGCCTCTTCTCCGGCAGGTTCTGTTCAACCTGATGATCAACGCCATCCAGGCCGTTGACAAAGAAGGCATGGTGGAAGTCCGGGTGGCATGCCAGGCGGGAAATGAGGTTCTATTGGAGGTGCGCGACAACGGCCCGGGCATCCCCGAGTCCATTCGCACAGACGTTTTCCGGCCCTATGTCACCACGCGGCCGCACGGGACAGGGCTGGGCTTGGCAGTGGTTCGTCAGATCGCCCAGGCCCATCAATGGGAAGTGGAATACCTGCCGGGCGAGAACGGCGGGGCGGTCTTCCGTCTCAGTGGGCTGACACGGATATAGGGAGCGGCGGAGCCAGATGCTTCGGAGCAAGCAGGGAAAAGCCCCGGGTGCGGGAACGATCCTCGTGGTGGACGATGACGCCGGCCAGCGGAGTCTTCTCAAGTCTTTTCTGAGTACGCAAGGGTTTGAGGTCGCAGTGGCCGCGTCGGGCGAGGAGGCCCTGGCTCTTCTCGAAACGCGGCGGATGGGCTTGATCGTGTCCGACATCCGGATGCCGGGCCTGTCCGGGCTTGAGATGCTGCGGCTGGTGCGCCGAGACCATCCCGTCCTGCCGGTTCTGCTGGTCACGGCCTACGCGGACATCCGGGACGCCGTGGAGGCGATGCGGGACGGGGCGGTCAACTACCTGGAAAAGCCGATTGATCTGGACGAGCTGCTGGATTCGGTTCGTCATGCCATGGGGATGGGGATATCCGCCGGGGTCCAAGTGGCCGGGCCGGTGGATCTGCCGGAGGGGGTTGTTGCGCAGAGTTCCCAGATGCGCGACGTGATCCGCGAGGTCTCGCTCGTGGCTCCTTCGGAAACGCGCGTGCTGATCACGGGCGAAAGCGGCGTGGGCAAGGAAGTCGTGGCCGACCTGATCCACGCTCTCAGCCCGCGCGCTTCCGGTCCCCTGATCAAGGTCAACTGCGCCGCCATCCCGGAATCCCTTCTGGAAAGCGAGCTTTTCGGCCACGAAAGGGGCGCGTTCACCGGGGCGGTCAACCAGCGCGTGGGCCGTTTTGAGGAGGCCAACGGCGGCACGATCCTGCTGGACGAGATAGCGGACATGCCGCAAGGGCTCCAGGCCAAGCTTCTGCGGATCACCCACGATGGCAGCTTTCAGCGGGTGGGGTCCAACACGGAACGCCGCACCGACACGCGCATTCTCGCCTCGACCAACCGCAATCTCGAGACGGAGGTAAGGGGCGAACGGTTCCGGGAGGACTTGTTTTTCCGGCTGAGCGTGGTGGAGGTCTATGTGCCGCCTCTGCGGGAGCGCCGGGAGGATATCCTGCCCCTGGCCAATCTTTTCGCGGCTCGATTCTGCAAGGGCCGGCCCCGTTTCTCGTCCTCCGCGGCCAGTTGCCTCGAGCTTTACGACTGGCCCGGCAACGTCCGTGAACTCTGCAACGCGATGCAGAGGGCCACCTTGATGGCCCGAGGCGAACTCATCCTGCCCGATCATCTGCCCAAGCGCGTGCAGAAGGCCGCCACGCGATCCACCCCCGATCAGGAACAACCTGAGGCGCCCGGCACCCGGATGGAGGACGTGGAGCGAACGGCGATTCTGCGGACGCTTCGCGAGAACCGGTTCAATCGGAGCGAAACGGCCCGCGCCCTGGGGATCAGCCGGCGCGCTCTCCTATACAAGCTACAGCGTTTCCGCCAGCAAGGTTACGCGGTCGAAGCGGACTGACCTCGATCCTTCACCGCGGAGAAGATGTGGGGGAGAGATCAGACTGCCTTGATAAGGACCGCGAAGCGGTCCCAAACGCATGTCTGCGACGTCTTCGCCAGCCGGGGGAGACTGAAGGGAACCTCCAGAAGGCGTGTCCATTCAAGAACCCGCACCCAGAAGAGGTGCAACAGATGAAGGAACGACGTCCTTCATTGGGTCAGTTGACTCCTAACATCGAACGGCGCGTATATTTCTGGAATGACCGTGCAGTACGTTTCATTTCGTGGCAGGATCCTGTCAGTGCGAGGCCCGTGGCAATCCCATAAAGACAAGGAGCAAGATCATGATGAACCGCAGACAGTTCACACTAGGCGCTGCATCTTTTCTTGCGGGCGTCTCCAGCGTCCAGGCACAGGGGGATATGGAGCGCGGCGGCTCGAATCAGGGGATGGGGCGGGGCGATCAGCGCGGAATGCGAGGGGGCGCCTCCGGCCGCGGCGGCAGATTCTTCTCCAGTCCCCCCAAGGCTATGGACGAGAGCGAAAAGCGCATCCTCGATGTGCTCCAGTCCATGCTTTCCAATCCCCAGGGAGTGCCCAGCGTGCCGATGGATGACGGCCGTTTTCTTCGGACGCTGGCTGAGTTCGGCAACGCCAAGCAGGTGGTCGAAATCGGAACCGCTCAGGGCATGTCGGCCATCTGGTTTTGCATGGCCCTGCGCAAGACCGGCGGTAAGCTGTGCACCTATGAGATTGACCCGGCTATTGCCCGGGTCGCTCGCAAGAATTTCGAGCGCGCCGGCGTGGATGCCATCGTCACCCTTGTTCTGGGCGATGCCCACGTCGAAGCCCCGAAATTCGAGGGCGCCATTGATGTTCTCTTCCTGGACGCCGACAAACCGGGCTATCGGGACTACCTGGACAAGCTCCTTCCCAAAGTGCGTTCCGGCGGCGTGGTAGCCGCTCACAATATCAACCCTGGCCAGGCCGACCAGCGCTTTGTCGAGGCGATCACGACCAACGCCCAGCTGGACAGCGTGCTGGTCACCCTGCAGTCCGGGGGTATCAGCGTATCTTTGAAGAAGCGTTGATCCCATGCAGCCCAAACAGGCTCTCTCTCTGTTCGACTCGGTCTGCATCATCGTCGGCATCGTCATCGGCGCCGGGATCTATGAAACCGCGCCCACCGTCGCCGGCTGCATGGGGTCTTCCACCGGCACACTCACAATCTGGCTTGCCGGCGGCCTTCTGGCGCTGGTCGGCGCCGTCTGCTATGCCGAGTTGGCCTCCGCCTATCCCCGCTCGGGTGGGGACTACGTGTATCTCACCCGCGCCTTCGGCCCTTCGACCGGCTGGCTGTTCGGATGGTCGCGGCTGGCCATCGTGCGCCCCGGCGACATCGCCCTGATGGCTTTCGTTTTCGCCCGATATGCCGGTCGCCTCTGGCCGCTCGGGGGCGCCCCGATCCCCTCGATCGCCTGGGCCGCCCTGCTGGTGATTGTCCTGACCGGTATCAACGTGCTGGGCGTGCGCGGCGGCCGCTGGACGCAGAATGCGCTCACGGTGGCCAAGACGCTGGGACTCCTGGCGATCGTCTTCGCCGCTTTCCTCGCTCCCCCCGCCGCCCCCTCCATCGTTTCGGCCCCGGCTCCCCCTGCTCAGCACCTGAACCTGCAACTAGCCCTGATCCTGGTTCTATTCACCTATGGCGGGTGGAATGAGATGGCCTATGTCGCTGCGGAAGTCAAGCGGCCCGAACGCAACATTTTCAGGGCCCTCATGATCGGGACGCTAGCCGTGATGGCGCTCTATCTCCTGGCCAACGCTTCCTTTCTCCGGGCGCTTGGCTACGCCGCCCTGGAACAGTCGCAGGCCGTGGCCGTGGATACCATGGCCAGGGGACTTCCCGAGGCCGCCGCCGGACGGTTCATCGCGGCGCTCATCTGCATCTCCGCCGCGGGCGCCGCCAACGGCCTGATTTTTACCGGCGCCCGCATTTCGTACGCACTCGGCGCCGAGCACGCCATGTTCCGCGCCCTCGGCCGCTGGAACGAGCGCCGGGGAACACCGGCCATTGCCCTGTTGACTCAGGGAGCCGTCAGTCTGCTCATCATCCTGCTGGCCGGCTCCTTCATCAACACCATTCTTTACAGCGCCCCGGTGGTCTGGCTCTTTTTCACGGGCACGGCTTTTTCGCTGTTCATCCTGCGGCGCCGGGAACCCGGCGTCGTGCGCCCCTACCGCGTCTTCGGCTACCCCATAGTCCCGCTGATCTTTTGCGCCTACAGCCTGTTCATGCTTCACAGCAGCCTCGCCTACGCCTGGAACATGAAACCGGCGGCGTTGGCCCTGATGTCGGGCATTCTGCTTTTGGGAGTCCCCGTTTTCTGGGCCGGCCGATGGTATGCCGCACGGTCGTAGGCGCGTTTGGGATCCCCTTCCGGATTTACTCTTCATCCTCGCCGCCGTCGTCGGCCCGTCCCGCGGCCTTTCGCGCGGCGCGCTTTGCCTGCCAGCGCCCTGCATTCCTTGCTGATGCCAAATCACTTATGGGGATGGCCGCATGAGTTTCCTGCCCCCAACAACAGGGAGATGATGGATAGTATCATATAGAGAACAGAGGATGTCAGGGATGTGTTCTCTGCCACCTCTTGCTCCCTGTGTGAAAGGCCGTCAATTCTCGCCAACGAAAACTGCGAATCCAGCGTTCCGGAGTCTGGCTGCGATTCCGCGCTTCTCCGCCTCGGCGCGCAGGGCCATCCGCAGGTCTTTTCCAAACCCCGAGCTTTCCGTGCTCGTCAGAACCGAGAGCTGTCTGCTCATCGAATCCCGCTTTCTGTGGGCGGCATCGGATAAGGGAGCATTCGGCACGCCCATCTTTTCGATCCGATCCAGCAGGTAGCGCGCCACCAAGACATCCTGCTCCTGGTAGGGTTTTGGGGGAAATGCCGCGCTGTCAATTCGTTCGCCGGCCAGTCCATGGTAAACGGCGGGTTTGCCCGTCACTTTCGCGATGACCTGGGCGGTGGCGCGCCGGTTCGGAAAATCCGCCACCTTTTCCCCGCGGACGTACAACACCCTCAGGTCCGGGTCTTCGCGCGAGACCGTCTCGAGAAGCGGGAGATGCGAGGATTTCCACCCCCTGGGTCTGAATGGGTGCCCGAGGATGATTTCCCGACGGAAATCAGGGAAATCCAGTGCCAATGTCCTGTAAGCGCGGATCGAAAAAGATTGCTCCTCCTTATCCAGATCGAAAGTGTCCAACAGGGCAGGGGGGATCGTAAGCGTTTGCAGGGCGCGGGCGCGGCGGTAGGCGTTGGTGTTGGATGACGATGTAACTTGACCGAATGAGAGTTGCGGCGCAATCGTGAAGCCAATCCCCGAGCCCTGCTGGTGCATCTGATGCTGGAACCATGCGTAGATGGCGAATCGCCTCAGGGCCTTCTCCCGAGTACTCGTGTCTGGATGCTGGGCCAGGACCCATGCCGCGTAAACAGCGCGCGAGGTGCATTTGTCATCGAGGAGGGGCGTCAGCTTCTTCGAGGTTTTGTCCCCTTCACAGCCGGGCAGAAGGCGGAGGGCATAGTCTTCCATGGGGGTGCCCACAAGGACAAGAATGGCTGCCTCCCGCGCGGATCTCTCGCGGGCATCGAGACATGGAATCCCGGCCAGGTGCAGCGAGGCCTGGTACCGCACGGCCCCATCGGTGTCCTTAAGAGAGCCGAGAAGCATGGAGAGGGCTTTGGGCCGGTCGCCGCCGGAGACGGCCGAGAGATGCGCCGCCGCAAAGCGAATTCCCGGATCGGAATTGTCCAGGAAGCGGTCCGCGGTTGGTCCGGTGTCTCGAAGCTCTTGCTTGGAGCAAGCTTCGAGTATCATCGCGGCCTCCTGTTTCTTTTCATGAGGGATATCACCGGCGGCGGCCAGAGTATCCAGGGCGTGCCGGAGTTCGTCGCCGAAGCGCTTCTCAGGGTCGCCGCCCGCCTTCTCCGCATAGACCGCAAGGGCTGTGATATCGCTTTCCTCTTTCATGAGTGCCTTGAGCAAAACTCCTTGCTCGTCTTCTCGGCCTATTACCCACGGAATGATCCTGGGATCCTCCTTGTCAAGCAGACCTTTCGCGCGTCTCAGGAGACTGAGTTTCTGCTCGTTGGATAAGGGGGCTTGAAGTGCCGCTCGAAGGTCTTCTTCACGCGATGCCCACACTGGCCGCTTCCTCGTGGATTTCTCCCCGCTCTGTTCACCCAGCAGGGAAACAAACTCTTCAAGGGCGGCGTCCGCGCCGTCTATCGTGAGCCATGCCGTGATGAAACCGTTCCGCATCCACCCGACGGTCGTCTCCGCCGACATCAAGCGCTTGATCTCCGGAAGGGCTTCGCGGTCTTTCCACTCCCCAAGGATCGTGAGGGCCGGACCCGGTTCGTCGCTCCTTAGCATCCAAAGGACGTAGGGGCGAATCTGTGTTTTGTCAAGGCGGGCCAAATCCCGCGCTCGTTTTATCTCGTCCTCACGGCTGATCTTCATTGCCCGCCCCGCCTGCTCCAGGAAGGTCCGTTGATCGTTCGTCAGACCATGTCCCTTCGGATCTACCTTGGCCAATGCCAGAAAGGCCGGTACAGCAGTGTCCCATTTCCTAACCCGAGTCAGTTTCTCCAGAGCCGGCACTGCGCTGGGATCGCCGATATCTCCCAGACGTCCTATCCACTTGGACCGCTCCCACCCGTCGTCCTTCTCGCTCTCGATCTGCTCAACCATTAGATGGACAGCCTCGCTCTTGCGGCCCAGCGCTTCGGCGATGCGGGAGCGTTCCTCCGGTTTGGGGAAGCGGGAAGAGTCCGGGAGGGCCTTTTCCAGCAGGACTTTCGCGCGAGGATCGCTGGAGAATGGGCATAGCGCGAGGGTGGCGGGGGAGTTAAGCGGGTGAGTCGCGTTTGCCGCGATCCGGAGCAGCGCGGCGATGAATTCCGGGCTTTGGCTTCTCTCTGCAAGGATCCGCAGGCACTCCGACGCGACCCTCATCTCCTTATGATCAAGCCCCTGGATCAGGTTGGGCTCAACCGTCGAAAGACGCTGTTCGAGCCAGATGGAAGGCTGTTGCTCGTTGAGGAGAGTGTTATCCAAGAGACCCAGTGCCTCGATCTTCTCGCGGACAATGGCTGGCGCGGGGCTATCGGGAGCCTTCGAAGTGCCAAATGTCTGTTGCCCCGCGGACAGGACCGGAGCGGCAGGGCAGAAGCAGGCAATCAGCATGATAGTGTGGAAAGTGAATCGGCGGTTTGACATGGTAAGTGTCCTCCTTCTTGTGAACTCGCGGATTGAAGGGATGCGACGCGCCCCGCACCAGTGCACACGGAGTGTTACACCTGTATGATGCTATTCCTGGCGCGCGATACACGCAAGAGACGAAATGTAAAAAGTTTGTAAAATGCAATTGCCTGGAAACTGGATGGATGCTTGCAGCCGCGACGCTCGGGCTGCTTCTCTTCGTTTTCGCGGCGAGTTGGTCCATTCGTAGGGATGCGTCCTGCTTTTGGTGTGCATGACTTTTCTCTTCCAGGCGCAATCGGTCTTGCAATTTCCGTCGGGGCATGGAAGATAGCTATTCATCGGGGCGGAGAAACATCGCATCTCAGTCTGCGCCGTGTTTCTTCTGTTTCAGATGGGTCCATCAGTCCGGAGAACGATGAAGGAGAGAAGCATGAGAACGAAGGCCACATTCGTCGCCGTTGCTTGCGCCGTGATGTGCAGTCTCGCGGCGGGCCCCGTGCCGGCCAAAGACATGCAGGTGCTTTTCCTGGGGAACAACCCCAGATTGGAGGTCGCGCTCATGATGAAAGGCAGCACTGAAGCGCCGCAGAACCCCTGGACGCTCTGGTATCAGAAGCCGGCGGAAAACTGGGAGACCCAGGCGCTCCCGGTAGGCAATGGCCGGCTCGGGGGCATGGTGTTCGGCGGGGTCCCCCGGGAACGCATTCAACTCAACGACGACTCGCTTTGGGCCGGGGGCCGGCAGGACCGGATCAACCCGGAAGGCTTGAAAGCTCTCCCGAAAATCCGCGAGATGATGTTCGCCGGCAAGAACGAAGAGGCCGCGGAACTCGCCGGCAGAACCATGATGGGAGTGCCACCCAGGGTCGAGTCCTACGAACCCCTGGGGGACTTGTTTCTGGACGTGGCGGCGATGCGGGAGATCACGGACTACCGCAGAGGACTGGATCTGAACACGGCGATAGCGGACGTGGAATATACGTCTGGAACCGTTAGTTTCCGGAGGGAGGTTTTTTCGAGCGTCCCGGACCAGGTTCTCGTGGTGCGGCTCTCGGCGTCCGAGAAGGGCCGTGTTTCCTTCGAGGCCGGCCTCACGCGCGAAACGGGCGCGGAGACTACGGTAGTGGCTCCGGACACGCTGGCACTGAGGGGCGCTTGCAATGACGGCAAGGGGATGAAGTTCGAGGGCCGGCTGAAAGTGATCGCGGAAGGGGGTAGGGTTCGCGCCGATGGCCAGGCGGTGATCGTCGAAAACGCCGATGCCGCAACGCTCCTTCTCGCGTCCGCGACTACCTATCGCAAGACGAACCCGGACGAAACATGCGCCGCGCAGATTGCCGGGGCCGCGGCGAAATCCTATGACCAGCTGCGGGCGGACCACGTCGCGGATTACCAGAAGCTGTTCCACCGGGTCGAAATGGACTTGGGACCGAGTCCCAACCCGAATCTCCCAAC
>Ga0315277_10010220_pt1 | contig 11914 bp, 31 predicted proteins | sample YL17G05_15_MG_FD_203695 | JGI IMG/M metagenome (GOLD analysis project Ga0315277, IMG submission 203695) | Sediment microbial communities from Yellowstone Lake, YNP, Wyoming, USA - YL17G05_15 | ecosystem: Environmental > Aquatic > Freshwater > Lake > Sediment | place: USA: Wyoming | collected...
CGGCAAACGACGCGTCACCGGCGTCCTGGTTCGCGAACCCAGTTACAGGGTCAGCTCTAGAGAAGGTGCACATGAAGTGGAGACTTGTTATTGAAAAGTGCAATTTTCAGCGACAGCGTGTTATGATATGAACATGAAGCAAAACATGAAGCAACGTGTAACGGCAGACCGTGCGGAGCCAGTGAACCGCACCACGCTGGAGATGATGCGGCACGCCGTGTCACACGCGGGGCGCAACTACTACTGCGCGGGGCGGCACACCCAAGAATGGGGGGCGTGGAGTGGGCTTGTGGTGCTGGGCCTGGCGCAATTCGGCAATCTGATCAACGACGGCTGCGACCAGTATTTCCACGTCACCGATGCGGGCATCGAATACCTGCGCAAAGTCGGCGCTGACGCCATGACCACCCCGATTGACACGGTCGTACTTCGCAAACTGCTGGCATCGTGCGACGCGTACGAGGAGCAGTGCAAGATGCAGCGCGAGGTGGACTCGGAGTGGGGCGGAGAGCTTCGTCGCAAGCTCGGTGTGGCACGCGGAATGCTGGACTCAGTGGCAGACGATCTTGAAGAAGTCGACCATGGGCCAGAAGCCGCCCACTGGGAGCAGACGGTCCGGGAGATCCGTCAGATCCTGTGCGAGACGGCTGACATGAGCGACGAGCGGCACGCCACAGTCGATCTCACGATGACTGAAGGAAAGGATCGTGCCCAGTGAAGCATCACGTTGCGGCTATCTGGTGCTGGCTGTTCGGTCATAGCCTTATCTGGCGGAGCGTTCCGGGCGGGCAGTACCAGTTGTGTACCTGTTGTGGGTGGCACTCGTGAAGCATTCTGACCACCCCGCGCCCACGCCCGCCCCGCCGGGCGACTCTCTCCTCCGCGTCCGCGATCGGCTGGTCGCGTGGACGCTGCGGCACCGGCTCGCAGCGCACCCTGCGATCACCGCGCTGGCCGACCTGCACGACCGGCGGATCGCAGACGACGATCCGAGTGACGCGGAGTGGCGCGCGGCGAGAGACGCCCTCGACCGCGCCCGCGACAGCGGCGGCGACCTCGACCTCGACCTCGCCCGCGCTGTCGCCATCGACCGCGCCGTCGACAGCGGCGGCGACCTCGCGTTCGCCATCGACGGCGCCATCGACCGCGCCGTCGCCATCGACCTCGCTCGCGCTGCCGCCATCGACCTCGCTCGCGACAGCGGCGGCGACCTCGACCGCGACCTCGTGGCCATGCTAGGCGACCGTCTGGCGCCGGTCGAGGGCGACGGCGCCCTCGTCCGCGCTGACGGCCTCGCCCTCGACCTCGTGGCCATGCTAGGCGACCGTCTGGTGCCGGTCCCCTCGCTCGATCGGTGCATCCTCGGAGCCATCGAGGCACCCGGCGCGGGGCTCGACATGGGCGCATGGCACTCCTGCGCGACGACGCACTGCCGTGCCGGCTGGGCGATCACGCTGCATCCGCTGGGCGCGGAATTGGAGTCGGTGTTTGGCGCGCGGATGGCCGGTGCTGTGATCTACCTCCGGAGCACGGGAGAGGTGCCGGATTTCTACGCGGGCGACGCTGATGCCTTGGCGTCGATTCGGGCAGGGGCGGAGATTGGCGGCGCGAGATGAAGCAGCTAGTGCTCGCAATCTTCGCTCTAATGGGTTTCGTGCTCCTGGTCACGGAGTTGTCGGTCCGGCGTAAGTTCAAGAAGATCCGCGACGACCCGGCTACCGTTTGCCGTCTGGCAGGCCGTCACGATGTGGAGGTAGGCGGCCCCACCGCAGCGATCTGGGTCCGGTGTCGTAGGTGCGGGGCGACACGGACCGATGAGGCTGGGTGGCAACCGTGAAGCAGCGTGTGCCGGCTGTCCGCAGCTACCGAAACATGAAAGAGGCGATTCGTTGCTCATACTGTGGTAACAACATGATCTCTATTCAGGATGAGGTGTAGCGATGGACCTAGAAAAACCAGACGACGTGTTGGTTATGATCAGCTCCGCTTTGGAACATCACACTGATGGCAAGGTGTACGACGGAAACTGCATCGGTTATCTGAGTTGGGATGGTGACGACTTGCTTGTGCCCGTGGTGAGCGAGGAAGAGGCCTGGGGTGAGAACAACAAATTTAGTTCAGCGAAGATTGTGTACCGAGTAAAGATCGAAAGGGTCATACCATAAAGTTCACGGAAAATACGTTTGGAAAATGAAGTCATGACAAAACAAGAAACAGAGGACGTGCAAATGTTATTGGATGCTCTCCCACGCTGTTGGCCGGGGAACGGGGAGTGCTGTAACGAAATCGCTATCCGATCGCACCCCGGCCCAGTGATCGGTGAGAGGACGTTGAGATGCGTGGCACATCCTGGTGAGGAAGAAAACGAGTTCGATGAAATTGCGTCCTCCACGCGATGGGCTGCCGTGATCGAGCGGTTCGTAGCTCAAGGATTCAGGAGTTCACGATGAAGTATAAGGTTATGAGATGATAACAGACTTTATAATTGGTCTCGTAACGGGCATTGCACTTGGCGAGTATTTTAGAATTGTTTTGCATCGGGTCAGAAACAGATAGTGACCAGTGCAAAATACTGATACCTTATGATATGATGAAGATGTCTCGCATGGATCATCAAGAAGAATTTCCGCTGGGAGCCGACTTTAATCCCGCATGTCCAAGTTGTGGCAAAAGACATCTCATATGGAGCATCAGAGTAAGTGATGGTGCACCAGTTGCAACATGCAGTGCATGCGATGATTCGCTAATAGGTTCGCCTGACGACAGAGCACTTATTGAATTCGCCATGGAACAAATTCATGAAGAGATTTGATGATTGCACAAATGTAAAGCCGGGGGACCTGCTGTTTTTTGTAGGTCCCCCGCCACCGGGGGCCAGTATATTCCGTAGACGTCGCGCCGACGCCGGCCCTTATTATCCGGTGATGTTCTATTCAGTGAACGAAGAAGATCAACAACCTAATTGGAGTTATGGACACGCCGCGTATATACAACAGCGTGAAGATGAGATTCTGCCCGTGATCTTTCTCTCGACTTGGTCGCCGCACGTTGTTCTCATTCTTCTGCCTACCGGTGTCCGCGGGTATATCGAATCAATACATCTGTTTTCATCAGATTGATGCCAGAATATTCTGTTAAATTCAATTGATGTGTTTTGTTGACAATTTTTTGAATATTCTGTGCAAGTTATTTTATAACGTTAAAATCTTCAATGACGACATGACTCAAAAGATGAGAAAATTAGAATCAGAAAATCATTTTCTGATCGGAGAACTTTTATTCTTGACTGTTGAACAGCACAATTTGCCGGATGTTAAAGACGACATCTCTAACAGACTCTGTCTCTACATATACCAAGATTGTTCACATTCGGATCTCTTGAATTCGAACTATGATTTTGCTGTCTATTGCCAAGTAACTGCCCGTGAGTTTACACCTGTTATATTCTTATCAAAGATTCCTCCTTACACAGCGGAAGGAGAAAATTTGATTCGTATTATTGCGCCAAACGGTAAAGTAGGTTGCATCGATGCGCATTATCTTTCAAGGAATTATTAAAACATGTCGTCTTCAGAGTATAAATGTGGTGATCTGTTATTTATGGGCAAAAAACAGCTCGGACGAGGGCATGCTCTTGGGGCTCGCGACGCCGGTTCGTGGCCGCGCCTCTTTGTCTACGGAATACTGGCGGATACAGGCAACGTGACAAGATTACCTTCGGCGAGTGTCTATACGCAAATCAATTCAGCTGAAATGACTCCTGTGATTTTTCTTTGCTACATTGACCAGAAGAATTCACCTATAGAATTCTGGTCGACAACTGCAACAACAATTCTTGCAAAAATTATTGTGCCAAATGGACGCGTCGGAGCTATCGAATCAAGCTGGCTATGGACACAAGATTGATGGGAAAAGAATTTATTGCAGAAGAATTTATTGCAGGTGAACTATTGTTCATTTTGGACCCGTCCCGTGCGCGCCGCGGCGCGCACGGCCCAGGTTTTTATATATACCCAGATTGCCATATTAAAGAAGAAGCAAAATTGGATTTTAATCAAAGAATTTTTCTTCAAGACAGTGTACATGATGTTACACCTGTAATATTTTTATCTTACATCACTGAAAAGCGCAACAAATCATCTGTTGACAGAAATACTACTAGCAGATTGTGTCGAATTATGATCCCTATTGGAAAAATAGGGTGTATCTATGATTATTGCTTATATAGAAATCATGAACATGAAATACCTAGAACGAAGTAATTGAATTCAACAGGAATGTAACAAATGAAGATCGATCTAATAGGCAGTGCAAAAGATGGTTCATGGCCGACCGTCGGTTCTATTGAAGTCGGTGGCACGGGCACACCATCTGGCGTGCTAATTGTTAATACAGGAGATAGTTCAAAATACTTCACATTACAAGACATAGGTGGCGATTGGCAATATGTTGAATCTACTGTTGTCGATCTCGTTTCAGAGGATATAAATTGGGCATGCCCACAGAGTTTCTGGCTAAGATGAGAGATTAATAAAATGAAATCATGGGTTGACATGCCACTCGAGCAGTGGATTTACGTTGTTGAAGCACCGCTGCACATACATCCGTGGAGCGTAGTCGTTGGCAATTGTACGCGTGCAATGTTCTCGACGCGTGAAGAAGCAGTCGCATTGCAGACAAGATTAATTGAAGCGTTCAATGAACCAACAGATTGAAATTGATGATGAGCCTCCCGCTAATGTCAATAAGATATGGTGGGAGCGTGACACGCTCTTTGTGGAGTACATGTCCGGCCAAGTGTGGCTGTACGAAGGCGCAAGAATAACCCACTACAATGTATCGACACAAGAACATACTGCTGCTGAGATTGAGGCAGGCCTGCTCAAAGTTGACATAGCCATTCAGTTCGAAAACAGTATAGACAACATCAACATAGCAATAAAATGACAAAGAAGAAAATCATCGCATCAGGATTGAAGTTCAGAGCATATACGATAATTAGTCAGGCTGTAGAAGAGGGAGCAGCCTGCGGTGTGAATCGAGCATACAAGCATAGTGATACGCCTGATCGCGATATCATTGCCAATGCTGCTTACGAAGGCGTTATGAACAGGCTGACAGAGATCCTGGATTTTGACGTATAAAAAGCAAAAAAAGCAAAGTCTGGTCAGACGAACTGTTCAAAGATATAAATGCGGCGATTTGCTGACAATGAATTGGGAGAATTCGACTGTCTCTGTTGTCGACCTGTCTGAACAAGAAGATATCTATAACGACGCACTTTGTGTCTGGTCTGACGTGTTATGCTTCGATACAGTTTATGTTCAGGCTAATTCGAGTGAGATTACGTATGCGATATATTTATCAAGTGAATTAAATATATCGAGCAGTCGTGGCTTGTATTGTCTTATCATTTTGCCGAACGGCAAAATGGGATATATAGAAGCTGAATATTTAGTGTCGATATGAACGATCAATCATTGTGTAGCCTGAGATATCTTCATTATGAAGATATTTGCAAGCTATAGACCGACAGATGACTAAGGGAGAAAAACGCAAACTTACAAAAGGAAGTCTTGTCATTTGTACAAATGACAAGAAATACAATTGTCAGATTCTCTATTTTAACGTTGGGGGTTTGACATCAGACGATTGGGCATTTGTACAGGAACCAGAAGAAAATGTATTCTTAATATATTTGGAACCCGTTGCTAACACACACACCGACATCTACACCGACACCTTCGCACGTGTGATCTGTCCAAATGGCAAAATTGGCGAGATAGAGTTTGATCTTATCTCAATACCGTAAAGGACATGCAGTTGTCAACAGAACCTAAGTTTAAAACAGGCGACCTTCTATTGATGTCGTGGAAATTTAGTAAAAATTTTAACGTGTATAATGATTTAATAGGCCTCATTATGTACGGCGGTCCGGGCGGAGTTCACTCAGCAGATAACGTCATTTATAATACAAACAATTCAGTCTATGAGCAAGAAACAAGCAATGATGTTACGATTGTTACATGCATGCATTATAACGCCAGCGACATGTCGCATGGACTAGTTTGCGTGATCGCGCCAAATGGGAAGCCAGGTTATATCGAGGAAGAGTTTCTGATGAAGATCTGATTAAAATGCAAAAGACATTCATTTTATGATAGCATAAGCATATGACAGAATTTCATATGACACAAAGTGGTAGAACATTCTATGAGAGAACAATGCCAGAACTTGTAAGACAATTGTCTGATTTGAACAAGAATCTAAAGATTCTAAATGACAAGCCAGAACCGATTCTTGCTGTTGTAGAGAAACCATCATATACACCGCATCCTGTAGAAGACGTGCATATTGCAGTAGGACCAGAAGAAATTGATCAAATACTTGCAGATGCGGAAGGATCTGATGTTCGCAGGAAGCTTGGAATCGCAAGAGGCAAGCTTGAAGATATCATTGAGTTTCTTAAAAATAATGATGAGTATTCATACACGATAAAGTTTAGAAACAACATGATGAGAGAAATTAGTGCTGTGATTGTAGAAACAGCAGATTCGTTTCCATGACGCATGATGAAAGAGGCAACTTGCAGATTGGATCGTTGCTTTTGCTTAGCAGGACACCTATCGGGCCAGAAGGATATCATGTTTGGGCTCGTGGATCTGCATATGATTTTGTCTTCGAGCAGAGCGATGATTCTTCAAGTTTAGCATTGCTAATCGCACTTGAAATTATTCCTTATAATAATCGTATTGTCGTTTTGTGCCCAAACGGCATAGTTGATGAAATTGAGGAACAATTTGTGAACTGCGTGTGATGACAGACATGTGTATGGCAATCTTTATGAGTGCTCATACGAAAATATAAATTGATCGTTGTGCAATATATCAATTACTCATGTTAATATCAGCATGTTACACCTAATCTAAAGAAGGATCTGATAGCAAATGGGATACATGCACATCAATAACTTGTACAAGGACCAGCGTGTCCTTGCATTTAAAGAATGCTATGCGCTGGAGAAAATCCATGGAACTAGCGCACACATTCGCTGGTCTGACGGCAAGCTGACTTTTTTTAGTGGCGGCGAAAAGCATGACAAATTTGTTGAACTATTTGATCAAGTTTCTCTTGTTGAGGCATTTACTGTACTAGGGTGTCAAGAAGTCGTGATTTACGGCGAGGCATACGGTGGAAAACAACAGGGCATGTCACATCGCTATGGAAAATCTTTGAAATTTGTTGTATTTGACGTACAACTTGAGAAGAAAACATGGCTTCCTGTTCCTGAAGCTGCAGAATTTGTTGCAAAACTTTGTCTTGAATTCATTCATTTTATCAAGGTGTCAACAGACATTGCTTCGCTTGATGAACAGCGAGATGCAAATTCAGAACAGGCACGCCGTAATGGAATTGTAGACGATCAACATCGTGAAGGAATTGTTATCAGGCCACTTTTCGAAGTTTGCACGTCAAACGGAGAACGAATCATGGCAAAACACAAGCGCGATGATGAACGAGAGACGAGGACGGCGCGCGTTGTTGGCGATCCTGCAAAGCTTCTCGTCTTGGAAGCAGCTGATGCAATTGCAAACGAATGGGTCACAATGACTCGACTTGAACATGTGCTTGATAAGCTTGGCAATGATATTCAGATCGAGAAAATGCCTGCAGTAATTTCTGCAATGGTTGATGATGTCATGCGCGAGGGCGCCGGCGAGATCTTGGACAGTAAGCCTGCAAGATCTGCAATTGGCAAAAAGACTGCAGTGTTGTTTAAGTCTCGCCTTCGTCTCAAGCTTGTGAAGACACTGACATCATAATGATAATGGGACTAGTTAAATATTCAGACTTATTCGAGTACTATGATAAAGAACTTTTTAAATGGCAGAGTGCAAGGTCAAAATATCCCAATTTGAAACAAAAAGAGTGTATTGTTTCTATAATTCGTGATTCAGCCATGTCTGATGGCTTCGAAGATTATGTTTCTGCGCGATCGTTTTTATTTGTAATGACACCGCTTGGCGCTTTTCATATACATAGAACAAATTTCAAGACTTTGGAAGAAGAATAAAGCAACACGAACATGTCAAAACAAAAACTGCCCAAATACAAACTAACAACATGTAAGACAAAACTCGTTCCTTACGACTTCAAAATTGGCGATGAAGTATTTTATGGCGATGGCGACATTGCGGCATTTTCTCATGCACGTGAATTGTACTATATCCGAGGTGAACCTGTCTTTAATAAGACTTGTAATATCTGGTTTGTTTCTGCAAAGAGGTCTTTGACAGGACACATTCACGATATCATGATTGAACACATTCGAAGAAACTAGAAATGTCTGATTTAAGATTTATTCCACTCAACTTTAACAAAGTTGTAAATGGTAGCTGGGTATTGCTTGGAATTTCATTTCCAGAGCGGCACAAGACGTATGCATGTTCAAGCTGTTACTTGCAAAGATTTACGCTAATTACTGCAGAATCAAAATTGCCGGACAGCTGTCCAAAGTGTAATTCAGTCAACATTATCAGATAAAATAATAGATATGATATATGAAGATCGTCATTTTTTTGATTTTATCATTGATGATGACTTCATGTACACAGAAAAACAGCGCAGCACCAATATCTGTCATTCCCTCATTTTTATCAGATAAATCTATGCCTGCATCTAGAGAGCATCCGCCTCTTCCGATGTGTGAATCATGTCATGAATATAAGAATTGGCGTCCTCCGGAGTGGAGATTTAAGTGGAGAGCACAAGATAAAAATCGATATGTTGAATTAGCTAAAATCTAACATATAAATCAAGCGTAATATGCGATCATTAGCGATAATTACAACTATGGTACAGCATAGTGATGTTACGATAAATGGTCAAGATTTTCAACAACTTATTAGTGAACTTCATACTTTACTTAAGTTGCTTGATGAAGTCGGCAGATATCGTGCACAGGTTGCAATGATGTTAATGAGACTTGATGCTAGCAAATCACGCGATCCTGATAAAACACCCATAAGATCAGTATCTGCAGATTCGTGGCAGGCATTTAAAACATCTTCTGAATTTGAAAACAAATGATAAATGTTCACTACGTACACATGTTTGTAAAAAATTTCTCGAATGACCAGCAGGAATTTTTGGAAAACATTATTGAACAGCATAAAAAATGTAGTAACAACAGTGAAAATATCATGTGCTCTTTAACCAAAACTGGCATTGGTGATGTATTGAAGATTCACTGTACAATTTGTGGATTTGAAGAAAATATCACTGACTATAGTATGTGGTAGATTATCTGTGCAATTTCAAATTATTGCATGTTAAGTTTAACGTATGAAGAATATGACTGACATTGGCTTATTTGTTGTTGGTGTCCTATCCTTATTTTGTTTAGCATTTATTGTTGGTTCGATAGTACGTGATCGTTATATCAATTCATCTAATTGTGTAGAATTTCCCGTGATTGAATCGTCGTTGATTGGTCAGCCCATCAACATTGATAATACTTTGTGGATTTGTGTTGATGAGAGCATTCCGCCGGCGCCAAAATATATCACTCGTTGTTATAAGTCACAAAAGTGCAAATAGACTGAGAGATTAAAGCATGTTTGCATTACCCAAACCAGGCGATGTTTACATGGCATCGCCGGAAAATAGAAGTACTCTTACATTTTCACTCGCTGACGCCATCGACGAGGAACCAGCACAAATTCTTGCAGGACTGTGGCATGTAGTTAACATAAGCGAAAAATATAGTTGCCCGGGCGAAATAGTAGTTAAAAGCCAAAGCCACATTGTCACTGTCATAACACCTTCTGGTCTTTTTACTTTGTGTATAACATTTCCAACAGGAGATGAAGACAATACATGGTTTTGCAAGATTTTCAAAAAAATTTAATGAAGCATGTTATTATCAATGAAGCATGCTTAGAACGCTTAAGAAGAAAATTTTAGGAAATTCCGTATGCATCATCGTCGGCCATGCATACGGGATTGGAAAATCACTGGCTGGCTTAATTCTCGTCTGTAATCGATGTGGTCATAGACGAATTCCACGAATCCCATGTAATAAGAAATATGAATACTACGAATAAATTAATGACGACAGCAGAAGCAAAGCAGCACATTGCAACACATCCAACAGATTGTTGGTATGTTTTGGTTCGTGATATCAAATGGACAGGACAAGCAGATGAAATTAGAAAGCTAATCGATTCAGCACGACCAAAATGTGGTTATAACTGTCATGAATCATCTTGTCCCGTGTCTGGAAAGAAGATAAAGCTCCCAGACTACCAGAAGTATTGATCATGCTTGTCATTGTCATTGGAAGAGGTCATGGCGGAACTCGTTTAGCATCTTCGACTTTATCTCAGTCTGGTGTCTATATGGGTAAGACAAATGAATCAGGCGATATGATTCCACCAGAAGGCATGTATTCTGCAGTACGACAAGTGGGTCATCTTCCGCAGAAAACGATTGACAACAAATGGGATTTTTCTCAATTAATTGATTCTGAACCTTCGAAAAAATTTGAATTGAGTGTCGAGACCTACATTCGTCCTCTTTTTCATGCGATGACAAATGACGTTACAATAAGCAGCAAATATGAACATTTTGGTTGGAAACTTCCTGAAACAATTCTTGCATTCCCATGGATAGTAAAGTTATTTCCTGATGCACACTATATTCATTGGACTCGGGAATTCGATGATGCTGTGTGTGCACCTCATCTCACTGATGATCTTAGGCGATGGGGTGTAAAATCGTCTGATGGAACACTCAGGGAAAGCTGGGAATATCAACGTGCAATAGTTGCAGCGACTCCAAAGCCACGAAATTTTATGACAGTCTGTTTTGAAGAGTTTGTTCTAAGACAGGACGACATATTACATGTAATGTCTGATTTTCTCGATGGCCTTAGTCTTGCGAAAGTATACGTTGATCCTTCAAAGGTTGGAGAAGCTTCAAGAATGAAGCATGTTTACAACAAAGATCTCAGTTGGTTGTAGGGATTATTTAACAAAGTAAATGAAGTTACCAACAATTGTTATTTGTTGATTAATCTCGTGTAAACGTGGTCATACACAGTATAAACTAGATGAGTATGATTCAGCAGCGTATACCGTTTTGGGTTGTTAGAAATATTTCGTCACTTGAAGGGCTCGAATTTGTTGATCGCAACATCTTTTTCTTTAGTGATCGAGATGTTGCTATGAAATTTGCACGAGATATTGACGATCAAACCAATCTTGACGTCGATCCCGAAGATCATATTTTTGTTGTTGGTCCGATGTATCAAGGCGATGATTTGATTACAGCTAGCGATTTGATTACAGAAATCATCAGATGAGAATTTTATTTCTAGACGACAACGGCGATCGACACGACGAATTCGACAAACAATATCCAGATGATGATATTGTTCATGTGTACACTTATACAGAGTGTTGCACTGCACTTGCTACTCTGGAGAATTTTGACATAGCATGGCTAGATCATGATCTGGGAGATTTTCATGAGCCTGATGTTCACGACAATGAGTATACATGCACAAAAATTGAGTATACAGGTCTAGATGTTGCACTGTACATTTGTAACGTGCTTGAAGTGATTAAGTGTCCGCCTGAGATCATGATTCATTCATGGAATCCTTCAGGATCTAGATACATGAAAAGTGAATTTGACAAAGCAGGCATTCGTGCAATTTGTCAACCATTTACAGCTGCTTGTGGTCAGGCACCAAAATTTGTTCTCAGATAGCATTACAGATCATAGCTGTCTATATAGTTATAATTCTTGTTGCAAATAGAAATTTTGTGATAAGATGTAAACACCATGAAGTACAAACATACAGCCACGAATTTGGGATTAATTGTAACTTTGCTTTCTGCGCTTACAA
>Ga0315277_10010221_pt1 | contig 11913 bp, 7 predicted proteins | sample YL17G05_15_MG_FD_203695 | JGI IMG/M metagenome (GOLD analysis project Ga0315277, IMG submission 203695) | Sediment microbial communities from Yellowstone Lake, YNP, Wyoming, USA - YL17G05_15 | ecosystem: Environmental > Aquatic > Freshwater > Lake > Sediment | place: USA: Wyoming | collected...
GACACCCATCCCGGTTCTCTTGACCGCGTCGGCATAGTTGTCGGCCGCCGAGTAACAGCCTCCGTTGATGAGAACATAGAGCTTTCCATGGAAATGGTAGCGATTGGAGGGCTCGACTTCTCGAGTGATCTCATAGAACACCCACTGCTCTCCGTCAAAACCCTGCGGAGGGTCTACCTCCTTCTCGTTCACCTGCATCACGCTCACGTCTTTCCGCAGAAAACGTAGAACGGACGGTTTCGTGTCCGCGAGAAACTTCCGCTTGATCCCGACCGTGTGTTTCCATGTCAGGGGCTCATCCAGGAAAGGCTCGATCAGATTGTCACGAAAATACACGGGGTCCCCACCGCCGTTGTTTCTGACGTCGATGATCAGCTTCTTGTACTTGCCCTGAGCCTGTTCGAGAAACGCGGCAATCCTCTTGCGCTCTTTTCGGATGTATCCCTTGAACAGGTACGCAAGCGGGTCCGGCAGAAAGGACCTGACTCGAACGTAGCCAACATCGTCGGTGAGCTCTATGCACGTGCAGTTTTCCCTTGCCTCTACCGTACGGGCCCAATCGTCTATGGGAGCGGGGAAGCCTTTTACCTTGGGCACAAAGGCCGCAAGCACCGCCCCGCCGGGCAGGCCAAAGTCGACCTGCCATCCTTGGAAAGAGGGGCCTTCATCGATAATCATCAGGAAGTACCTTATCCAGTCCTTGGAGTATGCATCATACTTCAGCGATGTGTTGTCCTTGATGAAGTCCAGATAACGCGAGCAGGTCATCCCATTGACCCTGAGGATCTCCGACCTTTGGGTACGGCGGTGACATCGTATTGCCAGTCGTCACCAGTGAAGTATGCACCGTCCTTGCCCACGACACGGAAGGGTGGATGGGCACGGGTGGAGAGATTGCCGGCGAGTTTCGGCCAATACCTCGCCTCCTGGAATTGCCGCGCCGTAATCCCCCAGTTCACCAGCCCCAAGAGAGTGCCGGCCCCGCACGCTTTGACAAAATCATCCGGCAGGAGGTACGCGTGGCCCGAGGCGCCGATGACGTTGAAGTAACCCGACACGACCTGATAGAATTCCTCATGGCTCTGCGCCTGTGCGGCAGACTCCAGGTACTTCGGCAACAAGGCTTCGTAGCCTGGTGTACCCTTGTACTTCTCATTGAGCTCCACACACGGATGATAATCCTTCGCCCATCGGGCGAGGAATTCGATGTCTCTTCGCCGGTCCGCCGCCGTCAACTGCGGTATCCTTGAACAGCCGCTCGCTGCAGACACCGTCAACAAGGCGCCAAGCAGCGCGAGCATCTGGAACGCATGTTGAATCCGACCGATGCCGTATTCGTTCCTCATTCGTGTCCTCTCTTTTTCGCCCGTAGGATAGTGGTCAGAGCTTCCATTCACGCCGCCGACAGCCTATATCATCCCCCTTCACTTCTGAAGGGCAGGTTCGACGTTGACGATAGGCTGTACCCGCACGATGGCTCCCCATGGCCCCTCGTTCTGAGTGACCTTGAGCATGAGATGATTTGTGCCCCTCTTCAGTGTGACCTCCACAGTATCCGGCTGTGCTCCAATTCCCCGCTTGACATTGTTGGCGTGGATAAGTTCCCCATTGAGCCAAGCCTTGACTCCATCATCGCTGTAGATCTCCAGACGAGCCGATTCCTTCTGACTTGACTCAATCTGGGTGCGCAGATAGGCCGCCCTCTGGTTACCACCTTTCAGCGTTTTGGCTAAATCGAGATAGCCCGCACGGTTCGCCAACGGGTCCACAGGCAGGGTCTGCCACTCGGTTTCTGAACCGGAGCGCTCGGGGTCAAACGCGATGTCAAACAGCTCCTGGCAGCTTTTGCCTTCCTGCACATAAGGTCCGGCAACTTCCCAGTTGGTGAGGTATTGCAGGGCGGGCGATTCAGGATACTGTACGAGCACCTCCAGCAGCGCGTCAGGGATGGATGCGATCGGCTCGGTATGCCTGACCGAGTAATACACCAGCCATCGATTCAGATCCGTCTCATAGTGATGCAGATACGGAGTGAGCACGCCCTCGTGGGCCGTATTGATGCTGATCACCTGCACGGGGGTGCGGCCGTTGAAGTCGCAGTCGCGCAGGCGAATCGTCCTGGTCTGGCGATAGCGCAATGTCTGGTAGTGGATCTCCATGTTCTTCAGGTCATACACGATCCTCCATTTGGTGGCATCTCCCACGCTCACGGACGCCAACGTGTCAAAGGCATAACGAACGATAGACGTGTCCGAGCCGGACCGGTATTCCTTGACCCTGTCGGCCGCACATACGAAACGGTCCAACGACTCCCACGAACCATGAGGTATCTCCTTGGCGCCACCGAATCCACTGTACTGTTTGAGATAGGTCAACGAGCTGTCATAAGTGTCGTTGGTCAAAGCCTTGACGGGAACCGCATCGCCTGTATGGCACACAAGCTTGCCGTCGAGGAACTCGAACACGGCCACATGGCCCTGGCGGTCACAGCCGAGAAAATGAAGGGGCATCGGCGTACTGGTGGTAACGCGCACCGTTCGGTCGCTCTCGATCACCTCTTGGATCGTGGCGTGGTTATCCAGTTGATATTGCACCCAAGCCATGACGGCCGGGCGATTATCACGCTCCGGGTGCCGCGTGCCCACCAGCATCATGGTCTCCAGGACCAACCCTGCCTCGTTCATGCCGCCACACGGCATCTCCCTGCCATACTGGTTGAAAGTCACGCTGCCGTATTTCGAGACCCATTGGGCGGGCCTGTCCGTTGGGTCCAGCAGCAGGGCCCGCTTGGGTGTGTGGCTCTTATTCACAATCACCAAGCCGTGATCGAGATGCCAATCATAATTCCTTCCGAACACGAGGTTGTCCTCATCCTGCAGGCGAAAGGTGGTGCATGCGAGCGAGGCTTGCGCCAGCACCAGAACGGCGCAGCCAACGAGGACCAACGTCCGAGTGATACGGGCTTGCAGCGCGTGTAAGACGATCATGGTTTTCTCCTTCCCGCTGGAACGAAATCACCCAGAGTGATTCATTCAGGACTCTATTGTTTTTTGTCCTCGTTTCACAGCAGGCACAAGATGTTATTCGACGGACGCAACAAGTACAGAATCGCGCCGTTGCCTATTGCTCCAACAGTTTGCAGCAGAACCCCCAGGGTCCGCCGCCGTTTTGGATCTGGAGCACGAGTTGGTTGATCCCTTTCTTGAAAGTGACTGGCACGCGGTCGTTGTCCACGATGACGCCGCGCACCGTCCAGTTCTCATGGACGAGCCGGCCGTTGAGCCAGACTCTGATGGCGTCGTCCGAACCGATGCCCAATGTGCCGCTGCTTTCCCGGTCCATGTCGATCTGGGCCCAGAGATAGGCCGTCACATACCACCGGGGGAACGCACCCGTCAGGTCCACAACACCCTGATCGGAATCGATCGTGACCCATCTGTAGTCCTTTCCGTCGACGGTAACCGTCGGCTCGAACCGCTCGAACTTGAGCAGCTCGGCGTCAAAGGCCTTTTTCTGAGCTGTCTCGTCCGGGAAATACCCCTCGCCATGCCAGGGAACGTCGATGGGGCCCAGCATGAGCCACCGTCGCATGAATTTGCCTGGCTGGAGGTCCTTGTATGTGACCGCACTCAGATTGGGCTCGGTCGTCAGTATACGCGCCGAGGCGGCGCCATTCGGATCACGTCCAGGGTTGGCGTTGCCTGTTCTCGTTCGGCCTGCCTCGATGCCTTTGAGATACCACTTGCCGTTCTCGTGCACCATGACCATGGTCGCGTCACAGATCAGTGAGCCTTTCCTGGCCAGGTATACGGGGTGCTCATATCCGTTCTCCGGTTTCTGCGGCCAGTCCGGCGTGTCCAACAATTGATAGTTTGTGGCGAGGTCCGCTATGCTCATAAGCTGATCCATCTGGCCCGCAAGGAGGCTCTTCAGTCCCGACGAGATCCCGTTCCGCAGACGCTCGGCATCCCTATGCACCGCGGCACTGTACAGGCTCAGGAACGCGCTGACGGGCGTACTCTGGTCATCGAACGTCTGGCCCGCCAGGATTTCCACGATCTTGCGGCGGCCCTCCTGCACGACCTCTTGTCTCTCAGTACCCTCCAAGCCCCGATAGCGAGCCGGCAGATCGGCCAGGGTTACGCCGTCTTTCTCCGGCCACAAGAAGGCGACGCGAAACAGCGAATCGACCAGCGGACCTGTGTAGTCTCTCACAGTCACCGCGACCCTCCCTTCGAAGCTGTCTACCGTCGTCACCGGGCGGCTGGAATCGACGAAAACCGCTGATGGCGGCAGGATCGCGCGGTAGTAGTTCAGGCAGTTCGGGACGCCGTTGCCACCGCTCAGAATCCACAGCGGGCCCTCTTTCTGGAGCCCCCAGTTCGCCATCTCGTTGGTCTTGCTGACCAGAATGAAACGGAACTTGTCGCCGGGCTGGGTGGCCGCAGGAAACTGAACGTCGTAATAGGCCGAGTGCTCGTTCACCTTCTCCATGTCGAACGGCAGAAGCCTGCCCTGCAGACTGTAGAACTTCGGCTCCGTCAAAATCGGAGTAACCTGTCCAAGCCGAAACGTATGGCTTGGCTCGGCTTTCGGGTTGGGAAACTCCATCAGCGCGGCGAATGTCATGCGATCGTCCTTCTCAATGCTGTATATGAAGATACCTGTGCTGTCAATGCGTTCCTTTTGCTCCTGCTTCTCGGCCTCGACCCATTTGTAGATCTCCATGACGTCATCCACCAAAGGGTCGTCGATAGCGAGGATCGGCTCTTTGCCGGGCATGAGGACCGCCTTCCAGCCCGGCTCCACGGCCACACTTTGCGCTCCGGTCTCGGCAATCACCTTTCCCTTCTGAACGCTGACTTCCGTTTTCTGTCCCGCGGCCGCCATCGGGCCGGTCAGGAGAACGACGGCGCAGAACCCGATTAGGTTTATCTTCATAGACTTTCTCCTTTCGCCTCGGCGATGAGATGAGCGCCCTGGGCGATCATTCGACTTTGACTGTGAATTCGGTTCCGAGCGCCTCCACCCGCCCGTGGGGAGTGCAGATGAAAAAAGGTCCGTGAGGACTCTCCAGGTCGGCCTGACACTGGCCATGCTCGAGATAGAACTGTGTTTCGCCGTTGTACGACTTCAATATCAGCATGCTGTTCTGATCGATTCGGATCGTGGACTTGTCCGCCACTTCCAGAGTGCAACTCGCTTTGGCGGCGGCATGGAACGTGTCACCGATGTGAATGGTTGCATCGGGCGTCAGCGGGCGCCACACCTCGGCTCCCTCGTGCCTGACGAGAACCGTTCCCGCGAGCTCGGCCACCCGCATAGGGACGGGAGGGGGCAGTTGTGCAGGGGCAGGTCCGGCCGAACCTTTGCGTCCCAGGGCAAACCCCAGCGATAAGCCAACAGCCAGCACAATTCCTGCGGCGACCGCCCATCGTGCCCCGACAACGAGGCCTCCCGGATGGCGAATGGGATGCCGTCGTCGGTCCGCCAGTTTCGCCAGGAGCTCCTCCCTGGCCTCTCGTGCGGCCGTCCTCGGCCCGAACGCATCCGCAATCACATCCTGCATCAGGCGGCTGGCCCGCAACTGCTCGGCACAGTCCCTGCACGTCCGGGCATGGGTCTCAAGCTCCTGGCGCCGGCTGTCGCGGATCGTCCCATCGAGGTACTCGTCCATAAGGTCTCTGAATAGATGACAGGCATTCATAATTCGACCTCCTCAAGCAGGGGAGCAAGGTCCTTGCGAAGCATCTGGTAGGCCCGGTGCAGGTAGACCCTGACCGTGCCCGGACGTTTGCCCAACTGCTCGGCAATCTGGACGGCGGAAAGGCCCGCCATAAACCTCATGAGGACCAGTCCCTGGAGTGTCTTCGGCAGCTTGCCGACTGTTTGCCTCACAAACTGCGTCTGGGCCTCCGTCAGGCCGGGATTCGGCGAGTAGGCCGGGATCGCTTCCCAGTCCGCGGGTTCCGCCGCCTCCTGGGCGAACGTCATTCTCCACCGGATGTGCGCTCTGACGGTGTTGGTGCACTGCTGCAAGGTGATCTTGCTGAGCCAGCCGGCGAACCGCGCGGGACGCCGCAGACTCCGCAAGTGCGAATACGCTTTCAGAAAACTCTCCTGGGCCACGTCCTCTGCCTCCGCCGGATCGTTGATCCTGGTCAGTGCCAGCGCGAAGACCAGGTTCCAGTAGCGCTCCACGAGGGTACCGAAGGACGAGACCTCGCCCTGCAACGTGGCAAGAACCAGTTGCTCGTCAGCGGCCGCAGGCTGCCTCGGTTCATCTGTCATCTATTTCTCCTGGGCGGAATCAGACGCGATTCTACCATATAGAACGCAGATGTGGCAAAAGCGCTACAGTGTCGTGAAGGAGGGATGGGTCCTATCGGACCCATGTGACCTGTAGGATCTATGGTCCAGAACTCGGAACGAGTCCGTCGAATCACATCGGCCGGTGGAGGAAGCCGACGGTCGATTCCATGATGCGGGCCTGGAACTGCTCGTGCTGCGTCTCCTGGCTCTGGCTTTGCAGGTCATCGAGATTGGCCCGGCAGAAGCGGCAGCCGAGGGTGTCGAGGTGAAAACCGACGTACTGATGCCAATCGGGCTCGAGGGTCCCGAGCATGTAGGCCCCGATCGTGTTTCGCTTGGGGCAACTGAATCGGTGATACTCCCACAGGTCGGTCAGGAGGGAGTCGAACGATTTCGGATTGCGGATTGCGGATTGCGGATCCAGTCCGCAATCATCCATGCGCAAGCCGCATCGCTCGACGTGCTCGCGGATGTGCTTGAGGCTGCGGTGCTTGATCAGGGCGACGGCCTTCTCGTCGAGGCGCATTGTCCGGGCGACATCCTTATTGGGGAACTGGCAATAGAAAAGCAGCTCGATGACCTGCAGGTCACGGAGCTTCAGGGACTTCTTCAGGCCGTTGACCAGATCGGCCAGGGCTTCCGCCAGGGCCGCTTTCTGTCTGTCATACTGCTCGTCCGCCCGGGCGTACCAGCTCGCCGTCTGGACCGGGCTTGGCACGACGTCCAGAAGATCGGACGACTCTTCATCCGAATCGCTTTCCCGGGCATCCTGAATCAGGCAGACGCGCCGTGCCCCGGCACTGCGGTAACTATCGATGATTTTGCGTCGCATCAGAGCGAAGAGGTAGGTTTCCAGGTCGCATTCGCCGCGGTACCGGCTGATGCTCCGCAGGAACGCGACGAAGGTTTCCTGCACCACGTCCTCTGCATCGGCGCGCTGCGGGAGCTTAGCCCGGGCGAAACGCAAAAGCCGCCCTTGGTAGCGGCTCACAAAATCCGACCAAACCTGCCCATCGCCCTGCCGAATCCGGTCGACGAAGTACTGTTCTCCCTTGGTAACGCCCATAGCGAGCTTCAAGTGTGAAGTTCGAAGTTTGAAGCAGGAAGCACTTGAAACTTCAAACTTGAAACTTCAAACTCACTGAATCACCATGAGGATCGAGATGATGGCGACGATCGCCAGGACGATTCCTGCAATCCTCAACGACCATTCATAATACCCCATCGTGGCGAGGTTGAGGAAGAAATAAATCACCCCGATCAGCACGAGCACCCCGATGACCGAAAAGCCCATGCGGGCCCAGCTCATCTTTTGGGCCTGCAGCTCCCGCGCTTTCTGGCCGGCCAATTGGGTCAGCTTCGGGCCGGAGACGTCGATCAGAAGCGCTTGCCGCCAGATTTTGCCCGCCGAGCCCTCGAAGCTCTGCGTGAAGCGGTCCACGACGAAGCCTCCCTGGAGCACATCCGCCGTCGTAATCGCCGGCTCGGGCAGCCCGCCCCGCTCCCATTCCGGACGCTGGCCCAGTGCCTCCGTCAGCCGGGCCCGCGTATCGTCCAGGGCCTGCTGATGCGCCTCGCTCTCGCTCGTGCATGTCCCTTGCGAGCGGGTGACGATGAAGGGCTGCTCCGAACGGCTGCTGGTAAAGGCAGCAAAATTCTCGACCCAGGGCTTCTCCACAAATTGCGTGCCGGCAACCTTGCGTCCGCCGGTATTGAACACGTTAACCTCAATCCGTCCGGACACTGCCTTGGTCTCCGGGGATTTCGCCCAAGGCGCAGGCTGCATGTCCATGCCGGGCAAGCCGAGCGTAATGCCCACTTCGTTCGGCCGGATATTCCTCAGCTCCGCCTCGATGGCACAAGACGCTTGCGGCAACGCCTGTTGGATCGCATTCCTGAACTCTACAACCAGCGCTCGATCATGGTCTTCCTGGAAGAGCGTGATCTGCGGCGGCGAATTCGCGTCCCCCGTCAATTCCCGGATCGACCTGTTTACCCGGGAACCCAGCACCCGGACGGCGGCGAGTTGCGAAGGGTAGACGTCCGCGTCGAACTCCCTCTCCACGCCCTCCGACCAGATGGGGGACACCGCAACCGATTTCGGCGAGATCGGCGCCGGCGGCAGCCGCGGTTCGGGAGATACGACCAGCTCCGGAGCCGACTGTATCTGTGCCGCGCGGCGATACGATAGAGCGGGTATCAGGAGCACGGCGAGCACACCCATAGCCACCAGCGCGACGATCAGCCCGGCGCCCGCTTTCGGTGCCTTGGCAAGCAATACAACCAGCAGCACGAACAGGAAAGTGGACCATATGCTGATTACCGGGATGCTCGCGGGCCCCAAAGACATGCCGCCCAGCAGGAATGTCAACGGCAGGATTATGATGAGCCCGGAGACTACCCAAGTCCCTACTTTCGGCATTTTGGCCAGCAATATCACAAGGAGAACGAAGATGAAGGTGGACGATACGGCGATCACCGGAAGGGCCACAAGTTCAATCGGTGTCATAAGATCACCCCCTGTTGATTAGGCATCGGTGCGAAAAAAGGGGTTCGACGTCGCGGCGGCCACGACAGGATCAGGACGGACATCAGAATGATGACTCCCGCAACGATCACTTCCTGCTGGTTGAAGGCACTGAACAGGATCTTCAGGCCCGCATCCACTTGATTCTGCTTGATCAGATCGACGACGCTCTGGACCTGCTCCGCCGAGATGGCCTTGCTGCGGAAGAGCTGGATGGCCCAGAAGAACCCGCCCAGACCGAGCAGGGCGCGGATCAGGTGGCTGGGTCCGACCTTCCGCCGGCCGATCATGATGAAGATGGCGGCCAGAAAGAGCAGTGCCACGATCAGCATGGCTCCCACCTGCTCCGCTACGGCGGACCATCCCGGCCCCAGAGCTCTTGCAAGCTCCTGCACGGGCTCGGCCTGGGGCCACGTCCCTGCCGCCACGGCAGGCAGGTGCAGCCCGACGGCCAGACCGATCAGCAGCGCCGCCAGAGCGAAGATGTGACCGACGGCGGCAAACAAGCCCCCTATCGGATCCCAAGGCTGGTAGACCGATCCGGTGCTCGCGTAGGAACCCCAGGACGGCGGCTGATAAGCTGCGGGCTGCGGCTGCGGCACGACCTCAGCCACCTTAGACTCCTCGATACTCTGCTCCGCTACGGGTGCTGGCGGAGTTGCCACGGCAGCCTGGGCTTCGCCCGAAGCAACGGTCGCTTTGACCTCGTCCCCGTCGTGCCAGACCACCAGCGGAAGATCGTTCCTGTCTTTGAATTGGCCGACGGCGATCAGAATGATATCGATCAGTTGCCCGATGCCAAACAGACCCCAGGTGAAGAGCCAGAGAATCCCCGTGCCGATTTTCCCGACATAGAACCGCTGCAGCCCACACAGCCCGAACATGGGACCGATGAGTGCCAGAAGGAATGCCGTGAGGCGTTTGCCCGGGGAGACAGACCCGGACGACGCAGCCGGAACCGGAGCCGGCCGGAGAGGTTTCGCCGCCGCGATGCCCGGCGCCCCGAACAGGCGGGCCGGCGTGAACAGAATCGCGAGGAACAGAATGCTCGGGAATATGATGAAGAACATGGCGATCGCTTGCTCGTCTCCTTGCAGATTCATGTTGCCGAGTGTAATCGCCGCCCCCACGACGGTCTGAAGGCACAGGAGCAGCAGCACGGGGCGGATGAGGTATCGATACCACCCCGCAAAGACGCTGCGGAGCATCATGGTGAAGCAGAAGATCGAGAGCAATAACAAATCCAGACCAAACGCGAGCCCCAGGGCGAACTCATCGCCCCGCAGTTCCGTGCCGGCTATAATCACCAGCAACAGGCCGAGGCCCAGACTCAGCAGCCAGCCGGCAAACCACAAGGGACGGGCAAAGGCCGGGACATAGCGAACCGCCGCGAAACTCCGGCTTGCTCCCTGTCCAACGTTAACGGCCGGTTTCCGCGGGGCGGCCACTCCCACGGCCGGGGCATTCGAGACCGCCCGACCGAAAGGGCTCATCGTTTCGACCACCAGGACCACGCCCGCCAGCGTGCAGGCGGTGACTACCGGCTCCAGGTTGAAGATCGCGCCGGACACAAGGCCGAGGAAACCGATCCATAGTGCGTGGTGCAGCATGACGCGTCGCGGGCGCTGCGGATCGGTGGCCTTCCACCAGTCCACGAGCAGGAGCGGCAGCGCCAAGGCCAAGACTCTCCCAAACCAGAACCCCCTGAAGGGGAATGGCACGAAACGGGGCATCGGCCAGTTGGGTCCACCACCCGTGACGATCGACGGCATGACTCCCAGCGCACCGGCGATCGCGGTTCCGACCAGGACCGACACGAACGCCGCGAGGAAACACGTGCCAATCTTACCCCACCCTTTCGAATCGCGGTCCAGCCCGGGCCACCACTGCCGGCGAGCATGAAGGATGACCCGCGAAGCCACGCCAATCATGGCGGCGACAACCGCCGCCGTCAGGAGCTTGCTGTTCCCATCGTGCCCACAAATGAAGCCGGCACCCAACGCCGTAGCGGCTATGGCGACCCAAGCCAGTCTGCGCCGCTGCCCCTGGCTGAGCGGATCGGCTATCTGGGGCTGGCTGATCTGTTTCGCTCGCTCCCTGGCGCTCTTGAACTTGTCGGCCATCTGCCCGCTGAACAACTCCGCCTTCTTGGCGAACTGCTCGGCCTTCTTGGCAAACATCTCGGCCTTCTTGCCGATTTCCTTGCTAAAGTCCTTCTCCGCGCCGGCCGGTGCCGGCTCCGCTTGGCGGGCCTGATGATCGCCGATTTTCTGGGCGACGTGCTCGGCCACGACGGAAAGCTCTTCCGGTGCAAACTGGGACACGCTATTGCGGACGTGCTCGGCGCCAAAGACGTCCTCGACCATCTCTTGCACGGTCTGATACCGCTCGGCGGGGTCCTTGGCCAACGCCTTGCGGATCACGCGGGCGAACGGCTCCTCGATATTGCTCAGGTCGGGGGCGGCGGTCATGTGCTTCATGAGAATCTCGGCCGGACTGGAACCGAGGAAAGGAACCTGGCCCGTCAGCATCTCATACAGCAGAATGCCGAGGGCGTAGATATCGACGCTGCGGTCGTACCGGCCGGCACCGATCTCCGGAGCCATGTAATGCACCGTGCCCACCGTAATGGTATGGCTCACATGGCGGCTGGCGCTAATCGCCTTCGTCAGGCCGTAGTCGCCGATCTTCACATAGCCGTTCTCGTAGAAAATATTGCTGGGCTTCAGGTCGCGGTGGACGATGCCGCACTCGTGCAGGTACGACAGGCCCTTGCCGATCTCCCGCAGAAAGAAGGCGGCCTTTTGCGATCCGAGTCCGCCGGGCGATTCCTTCAGCAGGTCGCCCAACGACGGCCCGGAGACAAATTCCATAATGACGAACGGCCGGCCCTGGTCGTTGTACTTGACGTCGAAGACCGTGACGAGGTGGGGGCTCTTGAGGTTCATGCACTGGCTGATGCCCCGCAGCTCGATTTGCTCGTAGCTTTGGACCACCTTGAGGGCCACCTGGCGGCCGCTGTCGCTGATGGCGTAGTAGACCTCGCCGAAGCCGCCCCGTCCGGCCGCCCGCTG
>Ga0315277_10010222_pt1 | contig 11913 bp, 9 predicted proteins | sample YL17G05_15_MG_FD_203695 | JGI IMG/M metagenome (GOLD analysis project Ga0315277, IMG submission 203695) | Sediment microbial communities from Yellowstone Lake, YNP, Wyoming, USA - YL17G05_15 | ecosystem: Environmental > Aquatic > Freshwater > Lake > Sediment | place: USA: Wyoming | collected...
TTCCCGGTGTGGATCGCGCTGGTCGGATGCGGAGCCTACGCGGCGGTGCGGAACAGAAGGCGGGAGCTGTGGGTGGTCGCGGCGTTCCCGGCGGTCTACGTGGTCCTGATGTACCTGGGGCGGGCGCCGATGTACCAGTGGTATCTGCTGCCGATGCTGTTCTGCTGTCTGTTGTTGGGAGGGATGGGAGCGGGCCAAGTGGCGTCGTGGCTGGGCCGTGGGCGCGTGGATTGGCGGCTGAGGGCGGCCGCGGGGGCCGCGACGGTGGGGCTGTTGGCAGTGGGGATGGTGGCGATGGCGGGGGATCTCCCGGCGCAGGTGAGGCATGCGCGGCGGTTCCAGCGGAACGAGGTGGGACTCCGGAAGACCGTGGGGCTGTGGCTGAGAGACCACACGCCGCGAGGGGCGAGTGTGGCGATGGAGGCGATCGGCTACCAGGGGTACTACTCGGAGCGGCGGATAATAGACATGGCAGGGCTGGTGACACCGCGGGTGGTGGAGCTGAAGGCGAGCACGGGGTCAAACGCGGTGCTGTTCAAGCGGATCATCACAGAGCTCAGGCCGGACTACATCGTGTTGAGGTCGTTCGAGGTAGATGAGAACCGGCACTTCAACGGGGGGAAGCTGTTCGACACGCCGCGGGACCGGGCCGAGTTCTTCGAGTGGCATCGGGAGGCGCAGCGGTTCGCGGCGCCGCACCCGGAGCTGGGGCCGCTGATCACGCACATCACCGTTTACGAGCGGAGGGGGACCCGCAGTGACCACCACGCGGGCCGCATGGGAGCGGCCCGCGCGCAGAGGTGAGCCGGTGGTGGGCCGGCTATTCGATCTCGACGACCTTGTGCTCGCGGCTTCCCAGGCCGAGAGCAGCGGCCGTCTCCACCTGGAGATAGGGGTCCTTGCGCCAGATGCGCTGGAAGAAGTGGCCTTCGCCCTCGGCGACGTCGAGCTGCTCGGGGAGGGTGCCGGGGATGTAGTCCTCGGCCTTGATGGAATCGAGGGCGGCCTGCTCGATGGCCACGATGTCGTCAGAGGCCATGATGCCGATGTCGGGTACGAGCGCGGGGGTCGTGAAGCCCCAGCAGTCGCAGAGAGGGGTGATGTGGAGGAGGGCGGTGAGATAGAGGACGCGGTTGGGCTCGAAGGTGCCGAGGACGGCCTTGGCCGTGCGTACCATGCCCTCCTGGAAGTAGCGGATGCCGTGCGGGCTGATGGTGATGGCGTTGGCGGGGCATGAGTCGGCGCAGTGCATGCAGAAGCGGCAGGCGTGGGAGAAGGCGTTCCAGGTGCCCTCCTCGTCAAAGGAGATGGCTCCGGCGGGGCAGTTCTCCCGGCAGACGTAGCAGTGGTTGCAGGCCTCGCGGTCCCACTTGAACTCGGTGTCCATGAGACCGTGGATCCAGCCGCGGGTCTCGACGGTCACGCAGCCCATGGCGATGTTCTTGATCGCGCCGCCAAACCCGCACTGGCCATGCCCCTTGCCGTGGCTCAGGACGATCATGGCGTCGGCGTCGTGGATGTTGCCGGCGACGTGGATCTTCTCAAGGCTGCGGTAGCCGATGTTCTTCTCGTGATAGTACCTGTCTTTGGCTCCTCCTACGGGGTAGATCGGCGCGCCCAGGACCTCCTCGGTATAGCCGCGGACGACGGCCCCGGAGACGGAGAAGGAACCGTCGGTGATGAAGGGCGAGCCGCCTGCCTTCTTGATCGCGGCGACGAGGGCGCGGACGAAGATGGGGTGGATGGTGCTGTAGCCGATGTTCCCCCCGACGTGCATCTTTACGGCGACGCGCTGGTCGTTGAACATGGACTTGAGGTCGAGGCGGTCGAGCATGCGCTGGAACTTAGCGGGGAGGGTGTCCTCGGCCGCAAGGCGCTTCACCTTCGCAGGAGCGAGATAGACCGTGCTTGGCATCGCGGCAACTCCGGTTAGTGGTGGATTGGGGGGCCACAAGTTGCCGGGCGTGAACGACCGCCCGGCTGGCCACAAGGAACTTTAGCATGGGCGCGAAGGGGTGTCAATGAGAGGGCCGGGACAGGGGTGCCGCAGACAGGACCAAGGCAGCCGCAGCTGCGCGCGTTGAGTTGCACAACGGGGAAGCGTGTTTGTGCGCGCGATGCGCGGGTGGGGACTGGACAAGAGGAGCGATGAGTGATAGCCTGGCCCTGATGTTGCGATTGCGGCGCGATCGGCCCCTCTCACGTCTGGAGGCAGAGGTGAGAGGGGCCTTGCTGTTGGCCGTCGGGCGAGGGGAGTGGGGTGGGGACACACCAGGTGCAGGTAAGATTGGGCCGGGCTTCGCGGCGGGCGCGCGGCGAGGGTTCGCTGGCGGCGCGGTCGGCGGCGGAGGCGGGCGCATGGGTTGCGCTGGGGGCGGCCGCGGCTTGGGCGGGCATGCGCTGGGTCCCCGGCGAGGCCGCGGGAGCGCTGGTGGGGGGCGCGGCGGCGGCGATGGCGGGGGCCCTGATGGGCAGGCGCTCGGGCGCGCGGCTGGGGGCGGCGCTGGGGAGATTCGCGGAGGTTGTGCGAGGAGTGGCCGAGGGTGAACCGGCGGCGCCCCTGGCGGAGGAGCCCTCAGGGGAGTTGAGACGCGCGGGCGAGGCGCTCAACCACTTGCTCGTGAGCTGGGTGGCGGAGCGGCGGGACCTGGCAGATCAGGCGGAACGGCTGGGGCGGCAGCTCTGCGAGGCGAGGGCCGCGGCGGCGGCGAGGGCAGAGCAGCTCTCGACGTTCCTGGAGAAGGCGGCACAGGAGTTGCGTGCGCCTGTGCTCACCTTGCACGGCCTCGCGAATCTGCTGGCGCGGGACTCGGGTAGGCGACTGGACGGCGCGGGACGCGAGCACCTGGAGCAGATCAGGGAGAACGCGTCAGCGGCGGAGGCAGCGCTGTGGGAGCTGCTGGAGGCGGGCGGACCGGGGAGTGGTGGTGAGACCAGATGAGCGACAAGCTGAGGCCGCGAATCTTGGTGGTGGACGGAGATGCGTCGGTGCGGAACTCGCTGGTGCGGGCGCTGGGCGATGCGGGCTGGGCGGCCGAGTCGGCCGCGGATGGCCCGAGCGCACTGGCAGCCCTCGCGCGGCGGGGGTTCGCGCTGGCGGTGATCGACCTGGACCTGCCGGGGATGACCGGGAGAGAGCTAGCCACGGTGATCGCTGAGAGGTGGCCCGAGACCGCGGTCGTGATCGCCAGCCGGGTTGCGGACCCGACGGCGGCAGTCGGGTGGGTGCAGGCGGGAGCCTATGACTACCTGACGAAGCCGTTCGGCCTGGGGGAGGCGCTGGCGCGGCTGGCGCGCGCCCTGGAACGGCGGCGCGAGCTGCTGGCCACCCGGCGACAGCAGCAGCAACTGGAAGCAGGGGTGCGGAACCAGGCGCGGGTGACCCGGCGTCTCTTTCTGGGCGCGATCAAGTCGCTGTCGTCGGCGCTGGAGGCGAAGGACGACTACACGAAGGGGCACTCGCAGAGGGTGAGTCGGATGGCCGGTGAGATCGCGCAGGCGCTCGGGGTGGGCCGGGAGGAAGCGCGGCGGATTCGGCTCGCGGGAAGACTGCACGATATCGGCAAGATAGGGGTGAGGGAGGAGGTGCTGTCCAAGCCGGGGCCGCTGACCGAGGCGGAGTTCCGGCACGTCCAGTGCCATTCGGCAGTGGGAGAGCGCATCCTGGCGCCCACGCTCATCGACGCGGAGACGGTTCGGATGGTGAGACATCACCACGAGCGGTACGGAGGCGGGGGCTATCCAGATGGACTGTCGGGGTCGGAGATACCGTTTGGGGCGCGGGTGCTGGCGGTCGCCGACGCGTTCGATGCCCTCACCAGCGATCGACCCTATCGCGCGCGCCTGAGCGGAGACGAGGCGATGGCCGTGATGAGGGAGGGGGCGGGGGCGCAGTGGCAGCCGACGTTGGTGGAGGCGCTGGCGCAGCGGGTCTCGGGGCGAGGATGAGGCCCCCGGTGGACAACCGGAGGGCAGGGAGCGCGGGACTACCGGCGAATGGGCCGCGATGATCCCAGGCGGACTGCGGAGGCGAGAAGATGAGTGAGCAGACAGAGCGGGGCAGAAGCGCGACACGCTTCGGGTATACAGTGGCTGGCGTGGGGCTGGTGCTGGCCGTGGTGCTGGGATGGGCGCTGATGGGGATAGGGTCGCGGAGGCTGAAGGAGGCGGAGAGGGTCAGGACAGCCGCGGAAAGCCAGCTCTTGATCGCGCTGGACTTCGCAGCGGACGCGGCGATGGAGCGCGCGCAGCAGGCCCGGCTGTCCATCAACAAGAACAACTGGGGGGAGGCGCAGACGACGCTGGCGCGCATGACGGAGCTGCTGACGCTGATGGAGCAGGTAGCACCTGAGAGGAAGCGCAACGAGGTGTCCCAGGTCCGCCAGCAGCTGGAGGAGGCGCAGCAGCTCGCCGGGGAGAAGTCGCCGAATGCCCTGGCGACGCTGGACGCACTGGCGACGAACCTGGACGCGCTGAAGCAGCAGGCCGGCGGGTAGCGACCGCCGGCCGCCGGGGGAAGGAAGTGAGAGGGCGGGGCCGCGAAGGCCCCGCCCTCTGTCTGGTCCCGGGGCGACGGCTAGAGAGAGACTGGCCGGCCGGCGACGGCTGACTCGGCGGCGGCGACGCACAGGGCGACGGCGTCCTTGGCCTCTTCCGGCGTGACGACCGTGGGGGCCTCGCCCTTCTCGACACAGTCCACGAAGTACTTCACCTCGACGAAGTAGCCGCCGAGCGCGGAGATGTTCCCGGCCGAACCGGCGCCCGCCGTCGCGGGCACCTCGGGCTGGGGCACTTCGGGGTGCTCGACAGAGCCGTCGGGGAGGGCGACAAGGACGCTGGGGGAGAGGCGGGAGCTGAACTCGATGGAGGCGCCTTCGAGGACCACCTTCAGGCCCATGGTGAAGGGGAAGCCAGCGGGCATGTCGAGGGAGCCCTCCGCGAAGCCGACGGCGCGGTTGGGGTGGCCGGTGGTGGTGGTCCAGACGTTGTCGAGGCCGCCGGTGGCGGCGCGAACGGCCGCGGCGGAGATGGTCTTGGGCATCCCGAGGATCCAGGCGAGGCAGTCGAGGTCGTGAATGTGGAGGTCGAGCACGGCACCGCCGCTGAGGGTCGGGTCGGTGAGCCAGCCCTTCCAGGCCCAGGTCGGGGGAGGGGAGAGGCGGACGGCGCTGGCCCATCTTACCTTGCCGTAGCGGCCCGAGTCGAGGATGCGCTTGATGGCGGCATACTCGGGCCAGAAGCGGATGACGTGGCCGACCAGGAAGTGGACCCGAGCGCGCTTGACAGCAGCGATCATGGCGTCGCAGTCAGCGGCGGTGAGGGCCATGGGCTTCTCGCAGAAGACGTGCTTCTTGGCGGCGGCGGCCGTGGTCACGGCTTGCTCGTGGAGGTAGGTGGGCATGCACACGTCCACCATGTCAATGTCCGAGGCGACCAGTTCCTCCACGCTGGGGAAGGCCTTGCAGCCATACGTGTCGGCGAACTGCTTCCTGCGATCGGGCTCGGGGTCGGCGACGGCGACGAGCTTGGCGTTGGGGAGGGCGGCGTAGCACTGGGCGTGGGTGCCGCCCATGAAGCCGAGACCGGCGAGACCAACACGGACCATGGGTACCTCCCTGCGGGGGGATATGTTGGGCGCGCGTGCGCCGGGCAAGGGGATTCTATGGAGCGATGCTCGGGCTGTCAAGGGAAGGGGCCTCGGGCATGCGACGGGCGAGGAGGGTGGCGGCGAGGCCGCAGACGGAGATGAAGGCGAAAACCAGGGGGAAGGGGAGGAAGCCGAGGAGCCAGCCGATGAGGAGGGGGATCAGCGCGCCGGGCAGGGAGAGGAAGCTGAGAAGGGCGATATAGCGGGGGCGGTCGGGATGGTCGGCCATCGCGAGGAGGTAGTTCATGCTGCCCATCCAGAGCGCACCGAAGGTGGCGCCGCCCGTGACGAAGACGAGCGCGTAGGCGTAGGGCACCGCGGAGCTGAGGCCGGGGTGGAGACGCCCGAAGAGGTCGAGGAGGGCCGGGATGCCGATAGCGAGGAGGGGGGTCGTCATGACGAAGGCGCAGCCACCGCGGATGACGGCAAGGGGGCCGCGGCGGTCGTTCAGGCGGCCCCAGATCAGGCTGAACACGGCCCCTCCGATGACCGCGGCGCCGATGTAGATGCCGGCCGTCTCCTGCGGCACGTGGAGCTGGCGAGTGGCATAGACGATGTAGAAGGGCGTGGTCCAGCTCATCCCGGTGGCGAGGAGCGAGATCAGAACCAGCCCGCGGAACTCCGAGCGAAGGCGCAGGAGGGGCCGCGCGCTGGCGAGGATGTGGCGGAGTGACTGGGGTCGGTCGAGGACGGGGCGGATGGGCTCGCGGGCGATGGCGCAGCCGAGGGTGGAGATGCTGATGAACGCGGCGACGAGCGTGAAGAGAATGGTGTAGTTGCGGGGGAAGGCCGGCCCCTGGGGACCGAGCATCCAGCGGACGACGAAGCTGACGCCCAGGGATCCCACGGCCGTGGCAAACTGCATGGTGGCAAAGAAGCGGCCTCGGAGGAAGGAGGGGATCGACTTGGCGATGATGTCCTGCCAGGGGACGGCGACGACCCCATTGCCGGCGGCGACGGAGAAGTAGGCGAACATCATGAAGACGAGGACGACCGCGGAATCGGAGACGCCGCGGAGCCAGAGGTAGGCGACGAAGGCGAGGAAGGGAAGCCGGCCGAAGAAGACGCCCCAGCGGAGGTAGGGGAGACGGCGGGGGCGGTGGCCCAGGATGGCGGCCATGGGAAGCTGGGGGAGGATGTAGCCGAGCCGCTGGAAGACCGTGACTAGGCCAATGAGGACCGTCGAGGGGGTGAGGTGGGCGATGAAGAGGGGAAGAACCGCCACCGGGTCGGCCCAGGCGAGCCCGAGCTGGAAGGCGGCGGCCTCCGTGTTGATGACCGCGAAGTTCCAGCGGGTGTGCTCGTTGACCTGACCGGTCGGGGCTGAGTTGTGGGTGGCCGCCTGTACCATAACGCGAGGGAGGCAGGAGGCGCGCTCCTGCCTTGTCCGGTATCCGATTCCCCGCGGAGTGGCAGGAAGTCCTGCCGGCACGGGCCGGAGGCCCCGGGGGGAGCAGGAGGAACGGAGACAGAGGAGGCGTAGGCAGAGGGGACAGGGCGAGAGGGATAGGAGCCGCTACCGGCACGGGGCGCGAGGAGGGTCATGTCTGCCGACTACCGGGAGTACCTTGAGCGAAGACACGGGCGGTTCAGGACGCCGAGAGGCGTGGTCTTCGGCATGGTCGCGAGGGCGACGGGGCGGCGGCCGGTCTCCAGGAGGAAGCTGGCACTGGGGAACGACAACGAAGTGTATGTGGTGGGCGTGGAGTCGGGAGAGGACTACGTCGTGAGGATCCACCGGAGCGGGGAAGTGGACCTGGCGACGGAGGCCTGGGTGATCGAAAGGTGCCGAGAGGCCGGCGCGCCGGCGCCGCGGGTCCACCTGGTTGGCCACGAGGAGCACGAAGGGGCGAGGCTGGAGTTCATGGTGCAGAGCCGGGTGGCGGGGAAGCCGCTGAGCGATGCGCTGAGAGCGATGAGTGAGGAGGAACGGGGGAGCGCCTGTCGCGGGGCGGGAGAGGTGCTGGGGAGGATACACTCGGTGCAGGTCGGTGGCTTCTACCGCCGCAGCCCCGAGGGGAGGTGGGATTTCCCGGACTGGCGATCGGTGATGGAATCGAGCATCCAGGGCCGCGGCAGCGAGAGAGAGTGGATCCTGAAGGCAGGGTTCACGGAGGACGACTTCGCGGAGATGATACGGCTGATGGAGCGGTACAGGGATGAGTTCGGCTGCCCTCAGCCGGTGCTCTGCCATGGGGACTTCCTGCCGGAGCACGTGTTCGTGGACGACCGGGGGCAGGTGACGGGCGTGATCGACTTCGGCGGCTACGAGGGCGGTCATCCGGTACATGACTTCGCGGTGGTGACGATGGCTGAGAGCGCGATGGAGCTGGACCAAGTACTGGAGGGGTACCCGCCGAGCCCCTTCCTCTCTGACCGGTTCGGGGAGCGGCTCTGGCTGCACCGGCTGACGCTGGACATGGGGTATCTCGCGCACCACATGCAGATTGAGCACTGGCCGGAGGTGGAGGCGAACAGGCGGGGCCTGCGGACGACGTTGGCGCGCCTGCGCGGCCTCGGTCTCTAGGCGCGCCGGGCGCGGGTGTGAGGCGAGGCCCACAGGAAGCGGCCGGGCCGGTTGCGCGGGCCGGGGCCGATCTGGTAGACTGGCTATCGCGCGTCCCCGGATTAGGGGAGCGCGATTTGCTATGGGAGGCTGGTATGACTGAGCAGGAGCTATCGCGTCGGGATTTCCTGAAGAGAGCGGCGGGGGCGGCAGCGGCGCTGGGGGCGGCGTCGGGCCTGGGGGTGAAGCTGCCAGAGGCGCTGGCGGCGAAGGGCGCGAAGAAGCCGGGGATGGGGTACCGGGTGCTGGGGCGGACGAAGCTGAAGGTGTCGGAGCTGGGGATGGGGACGATCGTGACGGGAAACGCGGCGGTGATCCAGCGGGCGGTGGACCTGGGGGTCAACTTCTTCGACACGGCTGAGTGCTACCGGGAGGGGAACGGGGAGATAGACCTGGGGAAGGCGCTGAAGGGGCGTCGGGACAAGGTCATTATCGCGACGAAGTGGCACACGGATGGTCACACGCCGGCGGAGGCGCTGCTGCGATCGCTGGATCAGAGCCTGTCGCGGCTGAACATGGATCACGTGGAGCTGATCCAGATCCATGGGGCGGATAACGAGGTGCAGGTCACCGGCGATGAGCTATGGGAGGCGTTCACGCGGGCGCGGCAGGCCGGGAAGGTGCGCTTTAACGGGCTGTCTACCCACGGCAACCGGGCGGTCATCCGGGCGGCGATCAAGAACGGGCGCTTCGATGCGGTGCTCCCGGCGCACAACGCGATGACCGCGGACAGCGTGGGTCCGGCGATCCGGGAGGCGCACAAGGCGGGCGTCGGGGTCATTGTGATGAAGGCGCTGCAGCCGGCGCACGAGGGCAAGGGCTCGGAGGCTTTTCAGGGCCTGCGGGGCAACCCGTACCAGCAGGCGATCCAGTGGGTGCTGAAGGACCCGGCCGTGGCGACGGTGATCGTGGACATGCCCACCTTCGATGAGCTGGAGGAGGACTACGCCGCGGTCGCGGGCACGATGAGTGAGGCGGAGCTGAGGGAGTTCGAGACGGCCGTGGCGATAGTGTCGGCGGGCGCGTGCCACCTCTGCGGCGCGTGCACGGGCCAGTGCCGGGCGGGCGTGAAGGTGGCGGACATCATGCGCTACCTGCTCTACCATGACGGCTATGGGGACCGCGGGCGAGCGGTCGGCCTCTACCGCGCGCTGCCCGCGAGCGCGTCGGCGGCGAGGTGCGGCGACTGCACGCAATGCAGCGTAGTGTGCCCGTGGGGCGTGCCCGTGCGAGAGCGCCTGGAGAAGGGACATGCGGTCCTGGCCTAGCGCGCTGGCGGTGGTTGCACTGGCGCTGATGATGTGGTCCGGGCGGGGGGCGGCGGAGGAACTGCTGCCCCCCACCGACGCGGTGGCCGGCTGGAAGCGCTGCTTCTGGTCGCGGCCCGACGGGGCGCGCACGTACAGCCCGAAGACCCTGTTCGAGTACATCGACGGGGCCGCCGACCTGTTCCTCGCCTATGGCTTCCAGGGCCTGACGGCGGGGGAGTACGTGAAGGAGGGCGAGCAGGACCGCCGGATCACGGTCGACGTCTACGACATGGGCGCGCCCCTGCACGCCTATGGGGTGTTCGCGTCGGAGCGGCCGGAGGAGGGGGCGGCATCGGAGAGCGGAATGTTGGGATACCGGACGGAGGGGTTGGTGGCCCTCTGGAAGGGGAGCCACTACGTCAAGATCTCGGTGCTGGAGACCGAGGACGAGGTGGCCGCCTGCGCGCTCGCGGCGGAGACGGCGCAGAGGCTGCCCGGGTCGGCCGAACTGCCGGGGGAGTTCGACCGCTTGCCGGCCAAGGGAAGGATCGCGGGAAGCGAGAGGTACGTAAAGAAGGACGCGCTGGGGCACAAGGCGCTGCAGGAGGTCGTGAGCGCCCAGTACAAGGTCGGCGCGGCGACCGCCACGGTGCATGTCTGCGATCTAGCCACCGCGGAGGCGGCCAAGCAGGCCCTGGGTAAGCTGAGGGGATTCGAGGCGAAGGCAGGCAAGGGGCTGACAGGAAGCGCTGCTTCAGGGGCGGGTCTCCTGGGCCCGGAGGCATTCGCGGTGAAGGACGCGTCGTACGGGGAGATGGTGGTGGCGCGGGAGGGGCGGTTCGTGATCATCGGAACACTGTTCCTCGCAACGAGCACGAAGGCGGCGCGGGAGACGGAACAGCGTTCCAAGGTGGTGGCGCTGGCTCAGGAGACAGTGGGTTCGGTGCGGGAGGCGGAGGCGAAGATCGGGCAAGCACGGGGAAAGGAACACTGTTCCAAGGAAGGCCTGCTGGGAGGCGCGGGAGAGGAACAGCGTTCCGACGAACAGGCTGGCTAACGTCCGTGGAACAGTGTTCCTTCGCGAGATGAGGGGTGGCATCAAGACAGCTAGGGCTAGCTGGCCGCCGAGCACGGGGCGGCCGCGGAGAGCGTCGGAACAGTGTTCCTCTGGGGCGATGGCTCAGGCCCTCGGAACAGTGTTGCTCGATGCAGACGCCAGGCAGCCAGAAGCCAGACGGAAGTCGGAACCGCCAGCGGCATCGCGTCCATTGCTGATTGGCATCGCCCTGCCTCTGACCCAGGATAGCCCTGCCGGGGGGCCAGAGCAACAGAGCGCGCCGCCTCCGGACGAGGATGGAGCGCGAGGCCGCGCCAGCCAGCGAACCTCACTGCGCCTCGCCACGTTCGAGATGACGCTCTGGGTCGGGGGCTACTGCCAGAGCTTCCTGTCGAGTCCCCGGTACTGGATGGCTTCGGCGACGTGGGGGAGGGAGATGTCCCCGGAGCCGTCGAGGTCGGCGATGGTGCGGCTGAGCTTCACGACGCGGTCGAAGGCGCGGGCGCTGAGGCCGAGTTGGTCTATGGCGCCGCTGAGGAAGCCGCGAACATCCTCGCTGAGGGGGCAATGCTTGCGCAGATCGCGCGGGCGCATGTGGGCGTTGCAGAAGATGCCGCCTCCCTGGAAGCGCTGGGCCTGAACCTCGCGGGCGCGCCGGACGCGGGCGCGGATGGCCTGTGAGCTCTCGCCATCTTCCTCGGCTAGGATGTCGTCCTTGGGGAGACGGGGGACTTCGAGCTGGACGTCGACGCGATCCATCAGCGGGCCGGAGATGCGGTGCAGGTAGCCGCGGATCTTCGAGATCGAGCACGAGCAGCCCCGCGTGGCGTCCATGAAGAAGCCGCACGGACAGGGGTTCAGGGCGGCGACCATCATGACCCGGGCGGGGAAGTTGGCGCTGCCGGCGACGCGGCTGACGTTGACGACTCCCTCCTCGAGGGGCTGACGGAGCACCTCGAGCACGTCGCGGCCGAACTCGGGGAGCTCGTCGAGAAAGAGCACCCCATAGTGGGCGAGCGATACCTCGCCGGGCTTGGGGAGGGCCCCACCTCCGGCCAGGCCGGCGGCCGAGATGGTGTGGTGAGGCGAGCGGAAGGGCCGAGTGGTGATCAGCCCAGCGCCGCGCGGGAGCTGACCGCTGATGCTGTATACCTTCGTGACCTCGAGGGCCTCCTCCATGCGCAGCGAGGGTAGGATCGTGGGTAGGCGCATCGCGAGCATGGTCTTGCCCGCGCCGGGAGGTCCCACCATGACCACATTGTGCCCGCCCGCGGCGGCCACCTCGAGCGCGCGCTTGACATGGCCCTGCCCCTTGACCTCGGAGAAGTCCACCTGGTACTCGGGCTCGGACAGCCCCCAGTCGCCGACAGTGGAGGGGGCCGGGTGGCGGCGG
>Ga0315277_10010224_pt1 | contig 11910 bp, 10 predicted proteins | sample YL17G05_15_MG_FD_203695 | JGI IMG/M metagenome (GOLD analysis project Ga0315277, IMG submission 203695) | Sediment microbial communities from Yellowstone Lake, YNP, Wyoming, USA - YL17G05_15 | ecosystem: Environmental > Aquatic > Freshwater > Lake > Sediment | place: USA: Wyoming | collected...
CAACGAAGCGGGACTCGTGGAACACGGAAATCGGTGGGCAAAGGCCATCTTGAGCGCGTTTTTCCGTGCTTAAGAAATCTTACGATTTCTTGTTCTCATCGTTAATTTCATCTAGTGATTTTCTTAATCGCATAATTTTTTCATCAAGCTTCTCATTTTCACGCAAGGCGTCCGCTGCAGTGCACACCATGTTGAGCAGAGCAAGTGATGCTTTCTTGGATCCGTATCCATCCAATGTGTTTGAAAGGTTGAGTAAATCGATGACCGCGTTGAATAATTCAGGCCGGCCAAAAAGATTTTGAAACGATTCAGTCAGGCGGGCGATTCCTTCTTCGGTAAATTCAACAGGCTCAGTCTCGCCTTGTACCGCCAGATCCAGTGCCTCCTTGACGATCGGGTGGACTTCCCTCTTGGGACGAGCCTCTCCTGGTGTTGCATTCACGAAGGAACATATAAAAATCCACGAATAAAAATGTGTGGTCATGTACAGGAGTATCCATGTGTAGTTATTTGCGGGAGGATAGAAGCCCCGCCACGATTGCATTCAGGACCTCCCCAGCGCGCTCGAAAAATCGTAAATCCGCAAGGTTATCCATTTGCGTGGGCTCTTGGTTTATGATGATAATTTTCGCACCTTGTCTTTTTGCCATCGGAAGTATGGAATTCACGGGTTCGACGCTCAAGGACGTACCCACCGCGCACAGCACGTCGGCTAAGCGGGCATGCACCTGCACGCGATTCCATTCTAGATCGGACGGATCTTCGTCGTCCTTCACGACGCTCGGTCGGAAGATTCCTCCACATTCGCAACGCGGTGGCCGCTCATCAAATTTCGAGATGGTCTTTCCACATTTCGTGCATCGCTCAAGCATCAAGTTCCCGTGAATTTCACTTAAGATTTCGGGTCGAATTCCCGACTTGATGTGCAAGTTGTCGATATTTTGGGACACGAGAAATTTCAGCACGCTAACATTTTGAAGATTGACAAGAGCAAAGTGCGCGGGCCCGGGAGATGCCTTCTGCCAATTTTTCACGAGCGCGCTAGGCGTGGTCAACTTAGCTGGCTTTTCCCCGATCTCGCGCACGCTCACATAATCCGGGATTCCAGCCTCCGTGCTTATCCCTGCACCCGTTAGGACAGTAAAATGCTTCGCATTTGCGATCCATTGAACGGCAATCGCAATTCTTTTCTTGAAGTCGGGTTCGGGAAGGTTAACGACCTGCATATTTCTCACGTACAAAATGGCCGAATCAAAATTTATACTATGAGTAATCACTAATAGAGGGTTTTAATTTCCATTCAAGGGTCGAGAGAGCGGCGCTCGTCAGGAAAGAGGAGGGCATCTTCTTCCTCCTCGGTAGTCACCTTGAATTTCTTGTAATGTTCGATCTTTTTTTCTTCCAAAAACGTGTGGATGATGCAGTTTTCTATCGTGGGGGCAAAGAGCAAGTGGTAGGGCTTGACGACCATCGACGTGCCATAATTCAGCCCGTCTGGGCTGATGTAGAAAGGACGATCGGCACGCACGAAGCAAGCGTTGTGATTTGATGCAAATGGCCAAAATCGGTCGCTCATTTCTTTCATAGCAGATTTCCAGCTAGCCACGAGCAATTCGGGGGATTGTGCATAAAAGTTCGGCAAGATGATATCGATAGGGATGAATATAAAACGGGGTTCTTGCTGCATCGTCTCCTTGAGCAACGTATCATCCTCGCTATCAAGGCAGATCAAGATGGCGATGTTCCCGAATTCGGTCTGGAATATCCCGCTGCATTCACCGGGGGTGAGAGACGTTTCTCCGGATAGTTTTCTCTTTCTGTAGGTTCCAATGATATCTCCTGAAGGGCCGAATATGACTGACGTGTTGTATCTTTTACCAGTGGTCGGTTCAAGCTCGACCATGCTTCCCAGGATCACGTGCACCTCGTATTTCGCAACGATCTTCGACACGGCCGCGAGATAATCATTGTCACGAGAGATTTCTCTTGGTTTATCGTTGACGATATATTCTGGAAAGACAATAAAATCAGGCTTGTAGAGTTGCACCTCATCCGCAAGGTATGTCTCGAGAAACGTGGAAATCTCGTCTCGATTCATTGGCAGCTGCTGGCAGACTGCAAGCTTGATCCGTTTCTTAGAATTCATAAAACATCTAACGTTTTTCAGGAGTCTCGTGTATTGCTTGTTTCCCGTTTTATTTCTTCATGGGCTATCTCTTCGATGGCGGGATTGATGGAATACCGTTGTTCTTTTGTTGCAAGTTTGATGTAACCACGGTCGAGGAGATCTTTTAGGCGTGCCTTGATCTTTGCTTTGGTAAACCCGTATTTTACAAACTCATTCTCAATTCTATCAGATGACGAGCCGTCGCTAGAGAACAAGAACATAAGCAATTTCGTAGGGAGATCTTTCGTGAATTCCATGATTCCCCGCGCTTGGTACTTGATATCCAGCAATTCTTCCTTCAATTGCTCGATCTGGTGTGCAAAATTGAGCAGCACGACTTCGGTTACGGGGATCTCGGCCTGGATCAGCGCGAATGCCTCTTGAAGCCGCTTCTCTACGTCCGAAGCCTCCTTGACGGGTAAAACGAACTGTGCAAGCTGCTCGAGGAACTTCACGAACGTGCTCGGTATCTCGTTTTCTTCGAGTATCAGCGCGATGGCTTTCTGTAACGGCTCGTTGTAGTAGGAAACAGCCTTGAGGTCCTTATCCTCCACGACGATCCATGGGGAACCATTTGAATCCTTTAAATGAAACTGATGTGCGACATCGATGGTCTGCACATTATTTATGTCTATCACGGTATCTTTTGGAAACTGATGCGTCACGATTGCGCCCTCATAGGCATCCCAAGCGATCACGAATATACATTTCGGCAATTGAATGCGCCTTCTCGTTGATACCGTGCGATTATTGTCCCAACATGTATACTCCCACGTCCATTTAAATAAATTGCCCAAGCAGACTATGATTCACTTACAACCTTAGAAATGACACGGATGGTTTGCAGATGGTAAATAAGAAAAATAGAAATAATTATACTAATCATACCTTGAGCACGATGTCGCGCTTGCCTTCCGCATCCATCACGGCGGTCATGTTCATCGTATGCTCCCGATCGTCGATCTGAGCATGGATCGCTTGATCGATCACGAAAGGCGCCTTTTCATCGAACCGCAGCAAGACGGGCACCTCCTCCCCAGGAACACCCTCGACGTGGATCGATGCAGACTTCCCATCATCAGCCACATCAATGGACGGGAATTGCTTGGCGGAACACGTGATGAACTTGGTCGAATTTCCAACCAAATAGACCCCGGTCATTATTTCAGGGCACAACACGACGAGTTCTTGCCCTTCATTTTCGAGCTCGAGCTCGATACGGGTCGTTTCCGTCGGGAGATTGACGAATACTATCTTTCCAAGCAAATACGCAACATGCTTTCCCTTGATCCCGATATCTTTCTGCGAGATGCCCTTGTCGTGCACTTTTTTCGGCCACAAGTTCATCACGTGCACGTAATACCACGCCAAGCCGCTTGGTTTCTTGCTGTAGGTTGACGTGATGTAGTACTTGGCATGTACCTTGAACATGTAATCGATGGGCGTGGCTGGTTTATCCGGTTTCAAGAGCAACCCGTCGGAACGGCACGTTCTCATGATTAATTCTTTGTTTTCATTCCCGAGCTTGTCGCTGGGTGCAACCGGCCCGCCAGACAACGCTGCCGACAAGCATTCCATTTCGGGCCGGCGCTCGCGGTAAAACCAGTAGACCTTCTTGTCGCTGGAATAGAACGTGTCTTTGTGGGGCCAAAAACCGATGGCGTTGCAGAGCATCGATGTCTGGGTGAAATGCGGCAAGTACCACCGGCGTGGCTGCATACCGTTGTGGTCGTCGCTCGCCCGGGCTTGCATGACATTCGGCAGCTTCACGGCTTGCATCATAAACGACGACGGCGCCATGCAGTATTGCACGGTCATGCCTTGTTTCTCGGCACCGCGGGCCATGTTCCGGGTCCATGCATCGGCAAAATCGACCGTGGTTTTCATGACATCGATGGAATCATACTGGTAAGAGAGCCAATCTTGCAAATAACAGCGGAGTCCCCAGTCCTTGGCATCCTTGAACAAATCATCCCAGAAATCCTCGTGTTTTGGAGCCGCGAACAGTGGCAAGTTGAATGATTTCAAGCCTGGTTTCTGGACGTGAAACTCGTATTTCTTGACATAATCAGAGCGCGGCGAGAACCAGCGGGAATGGCACATGAGCGGTAACCTGTCCAGCTTCTCCCACATGTACTTCAAGCCATGGGGAAAAACGTCCGGTTTCGGTGGCTCGCCCCAGTGCAACGCCGAGCCGGACACGAATATCTTGAGCAACGCGGGGAGTTTCTCGTAGGATTTCGGGTACCACCACGAGTCGAGCTCGTAATAGCCGTACGGCAGGCCGACCTTCTTATGCTGCTCGCGCACGGCGATCATGGTGTCCTCGTAGTTTTTTCCCTTCTCGGTGTTGTAGTAGTAGAACGCGCCGTTGTCAGTGTTGTATCCAACGCTTGCGGTGATGGGATTGCTATAAGGATCGCGAATCTTCCCGCCGCCCGTGGCAGCGTGCCGGCGCCGGAATAACACGCCCCAGTCCTCGATGATCTTGTTGATCCCCTTCCCAAAACAGATGATGGATTCGAGCGAGAACCCAGCGGGTGTCTTTTCGACCGTGCCGGCGAGGCCACAACTCATGGCCCCTTGTTGCTTGTGTTTCTTGATGCCGGTCACGAAGAAGTGATCCAGCGTGGAGATCATGAACGCGTTGAGCTCGTCATCGTACATGACCACCGGCGCCGCGGCGAAATTGAAGTCCTTGCGTGGCGGGGCGAATTTCTTGTTCGCCCAGCAGAGCACGTGCTCGTTGGCGCTGTCATTCACGAACCACGGGTACTCGATCTTCGGCGTGTTGAACCCTTGCGCGCCGGAGTCTTGTTCCCAGGGAAGAATCAGCTTGAAGTGGATGAACGGATCAATGACGCCTTGCATGATTTTCCCGATCACGATCTTCTCGCTATCCCCGAGCGTCCATTCGATGGTGGTCTCGAGAATCTTGCCTAGTTCGGTCGTGCGGGGCGTGCTTTCCTCTACATTCTTGACCGCAAGCTTGGTTTTCTTGTTTTTCGACGATATCGTGTATGTTTTCCCGAACACGGTCAACCGTGGCTGTATATTCTTGAGAAACTTGTTCTCGCCAAATTTTATATCGACCGCGCCGGTTTCGCCGTACACAACGATTTCGATTTCAGGGCGTTCGAATTGGATATACGCATCGGGGGACCTTTTTTTCCGGGTGTCCCGGCCGGGCATGAACGTGGCAGTGGATTTTCCGCCAAGCGCGGCCCATATGAACAGCGTCATGGAGAAATACAGCGAGCTTCCCATTTTTCGCATTCACCTGATACATGTGAAAATGAAGGTCGTGTTAAATCGAAATCGGGTATTTCCCGAATTTGAGCAGCGTGTCCATCATGACCTTGATGTTCGCCGGGTTGCACGAATCCGTGATGTCCGTGGTCGGCCCGAAGATGTAACCTCCACCTTTCGCGGCATCGGCCAAGCATTTCTTCGTTGCTGCCACGACCGCTTCCGGCGTTCCGAAGGGAAGGAGATCCGAGCAATCCATGTTCCCGATCAAGCACACTTTCTCGCCCCAGGTCGCTTTCAAGTGCCCGAGGTCCATGCCCGCGGCGGGCTCGAGGCTCTGGATGCCGGCGAAGCCGGACTTGATGAGGCCGTCGAAGAATGGCTCCGTGAAGCCATCGGAATGGAAAAACGTGAGCACCCCGCGCTTGTGGCAATAATCATTCAATTTCTTGTAAATGGGAGCTATGATATCCTCGAACACGCTTGGCGGGAACATGACCCGCCCCTTGTAGGCGCAATCATCGGCCCAGGTCACGATCTCGAATCCCGCGTCGCACCATCCCTTGGCGACGTCCATCAAGTTGTCGAGTACCATCCCCGCGAGGCGTTTCAAGAACCCGGGCTTCTTTCGGTAAAAATAGGAAAACCGGCCGAAATCGAACGCTTCCCGGATAGTCTCGAAACATACAGTAACCGGGACCGGGACCAAGTCCGCTTCAAGCATTTTCGGATAGGCTTTTGACCACCGGTCGATCCATGACAAGTCAACACGCGTTTCAAAATAACCTGCGTCGATCCACTTGTTCCACGATTCCTCGTCATTGAGAATTCCGGTTTGGTACTTGTAATCACCATTGCTACTTAGCCGGCTGACGTGACCAAACCGGTCTACGTACATCCCGGGTTCGGCAACGTTCTTGTTCGGGTCCATGCCGACGAGGGGCTTGTACGAAACGGGCGTGGAATGCAACCAGACCGCATCGAATTCAAAAAACTTGAACAGCGTCCAGTCGCCCTCAACGAGCAAAACCTGGTCATCCGTGATTTTTTCGTCATACATGTCCAGGGTTTTCTGTTTAAAAATGCCCATCATGCCCTCGGCAAACGAGGGAACCCGATCCGGTTCGCCGTCGTTTTCAAGGGCCTTGAGCAATCGTTCTCTCGCGTTCATAGCGTTTTCATACCCGAAATCCGTTCGGTTGTCATAAAACACGTCCGCGGCAAGTAATTTAAACGCATCTGAATAACAAAAAATATTAACGAACCTTGCATAGTTCGATTATAGTTCCATCGATGTGTTTAATGACAAAAAACGCATCTGAATAACGAAAAATATTGACGCACCTAACAAATGTGTTAAATAATTTAACCGGTTTTCATATATGGTCAGAAAAAAGCATCCATTCCCAGAGATCGGCGAGATTGCTATGGCCACGGTCGTCGAGGTGAACCCGAGTCACGTTTATATGATCCTGGATGACTACAGGGGCATCCCGGCCAAGGACGGGACCCGCGGAGACGGTATCAACCGCGACACGTTCAACGTGAACGAGGCTATACGCCACAACGCGATCGCCTACATGCACGTTTCTGAAATTGCGAACTATTGGATCAAAAATATCCGCGATCATATCAGGGAAGGCCAAAAACACGTTGTCAAGGTGCTCAAGATCGACAAAGGCATGGCCTGGGTGTCCAAGCGCCGGGTGTCAGGGCAAGAAGCGAAGCAAAAACTCACGGAATGGAAGCGATCGAACAAAGCGGAAGGCTTGCTCAACATGGTCGCCGAGAAACTCAAGGTAACGCTCGACGATGTCTACGAGAAGATGGGCTTCCAGCTCGATGAAACGTATGGTGGCGACCTCTGGGCAGCATTCGAGGACATCAAGGAGCAAGGCATCGATGCGATCATGGATCTCGACTTCGTTGAAAAAGTGGACGAGTCGTGGTTGAAAGAACTTGAAGCCATCGTCAAGCAAAACGTCGAGATTCCTGTCGTGACCATCGTCGGCGAGTTCGACCTGACCAGCTATGAACCAAACGGGGTCGATCTTATCAAGGAGGCCATCGAATCGGGCGAAACCGTGAAGGGTCCCAAGGAGGCCATGGCCGAGCTCAGGTTCCAGGTCATCGCACCGCCCCGCTACAGGGTGGAAGTCGAGGCACCGGATTACCAGACGGCAGAAGGTTTGTTAAAGAAGGTGGAAGCCAAGGTCTTGAAGACCATCAAGAAAGGCGGAACAGGCACCTTCCAGCGCGTGAAGTGAGCACCATGCCAAAAACCTTGTCGAAGTGCGTGAAATGCGGGACCTACACGATGAAGGAAGGTCCTTGCCGTTCTTGCGGTTCGGCAGAGGTGCGGTCGGTCTATCCCCCGAAGTTCAGCGTTGAAGACAAGTACGGCAAGTATCGCCGGGAAATGAAAAGGAAGCTGCACGAGCAACAGGGACAAAAACCCGCGGCGTGAATTAATCGCCCATTGCCATGATTCTCTTGGCTTTTCCTTCCTTGATCATGATTTCCGCGTGTTCTTTCGGTAAATAAGCAATGTCCTCTTTCTTGAACGGGCCATAAGTTCGCAAGTCAATCGCGACGAAATCCGCCGCGTCGTTGATGAGCCGTATTGCCATGTAATTCGAAGAAATTTCTTGCGGGACGCGGGTTTCGGGAAATATATTTTTGCTGGCATCGTACTTGTATGCAATGCTCCCGAGGGCCTTGTAATATTCCGCCTCGAAATCAAGCAGCAATTGCTCGTTCACGGGCACGCCGGCTTGGATGGCGTGCTCGATCTTACCCTTCCGGATCTTGAGCAGGTCGGTCCACAGGTACTTCAGCATCTCGACCTCCTTCCTCGCGATGGCCATTTGCAGGCTACCTTCCTTCATGGCCGTGATGGCCTTGTCGAGCGAGGTGGAGATGTCTTTTATCGATTCCGTGAACTTCTCTGGCAAGGGCTGGAGTGGTTTGGTAGATTGCTCTTCACGCCATGCCGTGATCAAGAGATCGATGATATATGTCACGCCACGACACCCAGGTTTTTGCACATCAAGAAAACGGCGGCTCCCAGCGACATGGTTTCGATATCATCCTTTTTGAAGGGACCATACGTCTTGTCTTCGATTCTGAATCGAGGAACATCGTTCAAGATTTTAATCCTTTCGTCATTGCCCTTGAACGCAACCGCGTCGTTAAATGGATCAAACTTGTCAAGCTCATCCCGCTTTAATTTCTTGTTGATGAATCCAGATTTGCCATGTAACGTGTTTGGAGCACGGATGAGGCGATGAACATCGATCGTTACGGGCACGTCAATTTCACACTTTGTATCGCGAACAACATATTCCAGGATTCGGTTCCAATACCCTTGACCGATCCCTTCGAGCGACCAGTTTGGATCATTAGCCAAGAGACGTTTCTTCAAGATCTCCTTGTTCTTTCGCAATAAATCTTGAACTTCCTTGGCAAGGAGCGGCACGTTGCCATCAATGTCGATGCGATCAAGCAAATGCAGCAAATTCACGGCGATCTTGCCACGCCACCCAGGGTCTTTCATCGTGAAACCCGTGATGCTGGGACTTTTGACGAGAAAACCGATGGATGAGAGAGAAATGCCTGTCGCCGTTATGAAATCCGCCATTTCCCTCCGTTCCTCGGCATTCATCCGGCGAAACGCTTCCTTTTCGAGGTGCACGTGGTACCCACGCTGCCCGGAAAAGTAAATATCCATATTATCTGGAGGCAAACCGAAATCTCCTATTAAAAAGTCATCAACGAGCTTCAAGGTCTCCGTTTTTGCCTTAGCAAGACACTTGTCGCACAACCACGATTTTTCATCGAAACTCATGCCTTCGCATTCCGGGCAAGCCACGGGTGGCTTTCCTCCACCTTTCTTGCCACATCCCTTGCATACCCACCCGTCGTGTTCTTGCTTGCACGGTGTCTCGATGTGATCGCAATCGATGTCGAAGATCAAGTCGCAACCGATGTAGTCTTTCAGGTCCATGCGGTCTTTCCAAGGGGAATTATACAACGTAGCGCTGTAGTACACGTGCACTGGAACGTTTTGAAGGAGAAAAGCCTTGTAGTCTTTTGTATCCGCAAAGGCCTTGTGCCGGATCATGCCTTTTTTATCCGGAAGGATGAACCCGAGCTCGCGCTTGGGCAGGTCACGTGGCATCAACTTTTCGAGTTGAATTTCCCGATAATAAGCCTGGAACAGCGCTTTCACGTAATCATTCATGATATCATGTCGTTTAAGTTGACTGCCCATCGTCTTGGCTGGAGGAAGGTCCCTCGACCTTGTCCTCGTTAGAAGGCTCGGTTCCCGAGTTTTGTGCTAAATGGCGCGCCCTTGACTTGGAGGAACGACGGTAGAACGTGAGCGGATTCTTGAATGGATATTTCGGCTCCACGCACCACTTGCTGCCGAATTCAGGGTCTGCCTTCTTGCAGATGTTGATGCTCTCAAGCGTCACGCAGTTATGGGGCTTGTAATTGGTTTTTTTACCGTGCATACCCGCAGCAAATTCTACCTGGTACCGGGAGATTTTTTCGTTGTAATCTGGCTGATTCCTGAAGAGATCGAGAACTTCTTCGACGGTTTTTCCGATCGTGAGCAAGAAATACACGAGAAAAAGCCGTTCCGAGTGCGCCAAGTTGATGCCCTTGCTATTTTTATCCAGAATTGCGTTGATGCACGGAGGAAAAGCAGAATCATCGACGGGAAGCGAATCGGTCGATCCAGAACCGGCGCTGGTTTTTTCTTTCGCGACGTTCATCAAGCCCTCGAAAAAAGGTTTCAAGAGAGGATCGTCCATGAAGCTCTTTTTCAAGCTTTCATCCTTGAGCGCAGGATTTGCTTCTGAAATCTTCGTCTTGATCAATTCCTCGATCATTCTGGCCAGATCTTGCTTTCGTAAATATACAGAACCATTTTTTAATAATCGATTAACGAGCTTCCAAGCTGGGGACTTGAATTTTGCCGCAATCTGCAAGTAATCCAAAAATGGAAGCCGAAATTGAAAAGAAACGGTGCTTATTGCCATCGCCTTGTCGTCGGGAATACGATCGACATTGATACCTTGATCCTGCGCGACGAGCAATAACGTCGTCTCGTCCTCTTTGGCGAGCATTGCACTGAAATGCTTGGACAAGAGATTTGCAATTTTATAGGTGACGCGCGGCATATTCATGAAAGCGAGAATGATGCGGAGCCAAGGATACAAGTAAATGATTTCATCGCTGTCATGCGCAAGTGCTTTTGATTCTTCCTTGTTGTCCATCGCGTCCGCGAGAATGGCCCGGATCTTGTCCATTATACCGACGTGCGTGTAAAATGCATCCAAAGGTATGACGTTCTTTTCCTGGATCCATTCCATGCTCGCGTTCAAGAACGGGTATTTGCACAGCACGTCAAGGGTGAGCTTTCTTGCTTTACCTTGGGCGGTCATGATGGTTCGATCGGGGTTTTTTTTTTCATTCTTAGTTCAAACACGAACGATTAGTGCACATGAAAAAAGGGTAAAAATAGGGGTATCAAGGTTGTTTCGTCGATCATAGCGGTTGATCGTGAGATCACTTCTCTTCCTCTTCGCCGCCTTCGCCCCCCTCGTCGGAGTCCCCGGCGCCGGATTTCTCTCCGCCCTCGCTCAGATTTTCCTCGACTTCCTCGGCCTCGAAATCGTCACCGAATTCCTCCTCGCCCTGATCCTCCACCCGCGGGGCAAGCAAGTACACGATCTTGCCTTCCGTCGCGTTGCCCGACGAGTTCGTGATGACGCCCTTGATCTTCATAGGGATATTCTGGCCGAGAGCAATCTCGAAGTTGCTCGTGATCGACTGGATCTTGATGATGTTTTCGAGGAAATTCAGCGAGTAAATGCCTTCTGCATCATTTTTTACGTCCGAGTCCAGTATGCCTTTTCCACCGAGTTCCAGCTCGATATTGACCTCGCCAGATTCGTCATAAGCCGTGAAATTCACGACTTTCTCCGCGGGCATGACCTGAACCTTGAGCAGATCCGAGATGATGAGCGCGTCCTTCACGATCTCGTCTAGAACAGATCCTTCTAGCTGGATCGTGGCCGTGAACTTGTCCTTGAGGGTCTCCTCGAATGATCCAAGCAACCCTTCCTCCTTCGCATCGTATCCCTGGATATCTTTTGACTTGAGCTTGAATGTCCGGGTCGATCTCTCAGACTTCATCTTGATGAGCAACGTGTTTTTATCTTTTTTATCCAAGAGTAACTGGATCACATCATTCGATTTTGCACGTCGTAGGATCTTGATTAAATCTTGAACGTTGATACCGATCTTGAAATCTTCATTGCAGATGTACTCGGTGAAGATCTCTTTTGGCAAGACTGCGAGCAGCATCGCGACGTGACTGCTATCGATGGCATTCATTTTCAAGCCAGTGGGATAGACGAAAAGGTACGTCTCGTCGATGAGAAAGCTAATTGCCTCGATGATGCCTTTGAGAACTCTCGAAC
>Ga0315277_10010225_pt1 | contig 11909 bp, 13 predicted proteins | sample YL17G05_15_MG_FD_203695 | JGI IMG/M metagenome (GOLD analysis project Ga0315277, IMG submission 203695) | Sediment microbial communities from Yellowstone Lake, YNP, Wyoming, USA - YL17G05_15 | ecosystem: Environmental > Aquatic > Freshwater > Lake > Sediment | place: USA: Wyoming | collected...
GGCTTGAAAGTATTTCCAAATGCTCCGGCGCGATCTTATTGGACATCTCCGCAGCTTTTCCTAAGCTTTCAACTACCAATACGCAGCTGTTATTGTCTATGACAGCTCTCGCGATCTTCTTCCTGCTTAAGTGTTTTATCTGTTTTTCTATTTCTTTCGCGGACCTCTTTGCCACATCTATTGAAGTGGATATTAGGACCGTGCGCGAATCAACATCGTGTTCGGCCTGGGACAGCAGGTCCGCCGCGATGAATTCCGGTTCGGAATCTTCATCCGCAATTATCACTATATCGGAAGGGCCGGCGAGTTTATCTATGCCCACTTCGCCATATACATATTTCTTTGCGAGCGTAACATATATATTACCCGGGCCTACTATTTTATCCACCTTCGGCACGGTTTCAGTTCCATACGCCAGCGCCGCTATGGCCTGGCTGCCGCCTATCTTAAAGATATTCTTAACTCCCACTTCAGCTGCCGCGGTCAATATATGTGGATCGCATTTCCCCTTCTTGCCAGGTGGTGTCACCATGACGATCTCCTTTACCCCGGCAACCTGGGCTGGAATTACATTCATTAGCACGGAAGAAGGATAAACTGCAGTACCGCCCGGGACATAGACGCCCACGCTGTCCACGGGAATGTTCCTCATTCCAAGTATCACGTCATCCGGAAGGGTCTCGAACCATTCATCCGCTTTCTGCCTTTTGTGGTATGCGGTAATATTCTTTATAGCCGCTTTTAAAGCTCTTATATAATCATCTTTCACCAGTTTGTACGCGTCGTTGATCTCTTTTGATGAAACCTTAAGATCGTCCTCGGAAAGTATAGCGCCGTCAAATTTTTTCGTGAATTTAATCAAGGCTTTGTCGCCGGCGTCCCTTACGGTATCAACTATTTCCCTGACCGCTTCTTCTTTTTTCCTGTCGTAGGCGGATGCTTTTGATACAATGTCATTCAGTTTTTTTTCTGCTTCTTCGCCGTTATATATCTTAATCATGTTGTTCCCCCGATCCTGGTGCCTTTCTTTATTACGCTTTTATCCGCAAGCGTTACACCGCGGCCGATCTGCGAGAAATCCTCTATTTCGCAGTGCGAGCCTATTATACACCCTTCTATCTTTACATTTTCGCCGATTATCGTCCTGCCGTGTATGACGCAGTTCTTAAGCCTGGACCCTTTCCCAACAATAACGCTGTCCCCAAGGACCACAAATTCCTCCAGTATCACATCCTCCGCGATCTGCGAATGGCTCCCTATGAGGGACGGCCCGACGATCTTCGCGGAGCCGCTTATATTTACGTCATTTTCAATCCACAGGTTGGCGCTTATCCTGTTGCCGGGAATATTTGCCATGACCAGTCCGCTCAGTATGTCGTGGTGCGCCTGCAGATATTTACCGGGGTCCCCAATGTCCATCCAGTAAGCGTCGCTGTTATAGCCGTATATTCTTTCGCCTTTCTCCAGCAGCATCGGGTAAAGCTGCCTTTCAAAAGAAAATTCCTTGTTTTTAGGCACCAGTTTGAATATGGACGAATCAACCACATATATCCCGGCATTGATGGTATTCGCGGTTACATGCTCCCAGCTTGGTTTTTCCCTGAATTCAAGGACCTTTCCTTCTTTGTCTGTAATGACAAGTCCGTATATTGTTGGATCTTCAACGGTCGTAAGCGTAAGCGTGGCCTTTGCCTTTTTCTCTATGTGGTAATTGATGAGCTTCGTAAGGTTTATGTCCGTCAGAATATCCCCGTTAAAAACAAGCATTGGATCGTTATCAAAGAACTCTTCCGCGTTTTTAACCGCGCCCGCGGTCCCAAGGAGGGTTTTTTCTATCGAATAATAGATCTTTACGCCGAGTCTCTTGCCGTCATCGAACAAATTCCTTATGTTGTCGGAAAGATAATGAAGGTTAAGAATCACTTCGTTTATCCCGAATTTCTTCAGCAGTTCTATCTGATGGAAAACAAAAGGTTTGTTCACCAGCGGCACTATCGGCTTGGGGATATTGTATGTTAAAGGCCTTAGCCTTGTCCCCAGACCGCCCGCGATTATTATCGCTTTCACCTTAAAAGCTCCTTCTTCAGTTTATCAATGACATCCACTGGGGTCGGGTCCACACTTGAAAGCACCGCAAGGTAAACGGACAGATAGTCCCCGTACAAAACAAGCGACATGGTTCTGGCCAGCAAGCTTTTCCCTTTTGCCCATATTTCCGCTATCCCTCCCACATTCCCGCTTATGAGTGACTTTGTTATCTCGATCCTTCTTTTTATCCTTCCAAAGTCATCCTCATCCCTTAATATTACAACAGAGAAGTTGTGTTCGCCACTTCTCAGATATGAAAAATTTACAATGTCATTGTGATTTAATTCGGGAAATACGGAAAGCAGGGCCGTGACCTTGCTGTTCTCGTTCAGCTGTGTTTTCCATCTAAGCGCGGCGGCGGCAGTAGTCCCGTCTGTCGCAAGTATGACCGGCAGCTTTCCATGAAGCCTTGCGGCCATCTGCTTTGCCTCGTTTTCCCTGAATTTCTGATTCATTCCGCAGCTTCTGCACATTTGATCAAGCAGGGCGGTAGTTTCTTCAAAATCATCTTTCATCCTTTTGTAAAGTCCGAGCCTGAAAATAACATTCAATATCGGGGATAAGAGATACCCTACTGCCGCTCTTGGCGGAAGGCCTTTTGGTATTTCAATGAACGGTATATTGTTCTTTAAGGAAAGTTCTTTTATCTCTCCGCCTGAAGAAATTGAGACGATCTTTGCGCCTATCTCGAGCGCCTTCTTGAATGATGAAAGCGTTTCTTCCGTATTGCCCGAATAACTTACGGCAATGAATAATGTATCGGAAGATACGTATTTGGGACAGCCGTAATTCCTGTTGACCAGGACCGGGATCTGGGCCTTATCCCTTAAAACTGTTGAAACAATATCGCCGCTTATGGCGGATCCGCCCATACCTGAAACAACAATATTCTTGAATACGCCGGTCTTTGGCAGGATCGCCGATTCCGCCGCGGTCCAACCCTGCCGCATAGAATTGGGCAAAGCATCTATTAACGAAAGCATTTTGGAAGCGTCAATTTTTTGTACACTTTCAATATCATCAAGTATTTTTTCAGCTAAAACCAATTGAACCCCCTTAATTTTTCCATTTGCATCTGGGCAAGCCCCAGGCTTTCAAGGTAATCGCAGACAAATGCCGTAAAGACAGACACCAGCCCTCCCATGACCAGCGCGATCATGGAATATAATAATGGTTTTGGAGAGTACGGGGATCTGGGTGTTCTCGCCGGATCAAGGACTTCAAAGAAAAGTTCTTCCTTTGCTTCATCCAGTCTTGTTTTTTCATGTTCCTGCAGGAGCATCGTGTATACAGCCTCCTGTACTTTCACATCACGCATCAGCCTTACAAGCATAAGCTCTTTTTGCGATATTTTGACCATTTGCGACTGGGTTTCGAACTTTTTTAATTTTTCTTCCGCATCGTTCAGATCTATTTTCGCGGCCGCAAGCTGTTCCAGGATAAAGTTCTTTAATCTTCTTGCGTACTGTGTATTGCCTTTTTTATTGAATTCATCAAGCGCCAGAATTGAATAATTCGCTATATCCGCGGCAAGCCTGGGGTCCCTGTCATCCACTGTTATCTTAAGGATCCCCCTTTGTTCCTTTACTTTGATCTTTTTCTGGATCCTGGCGATCATGCTGTCTTTTTTTGCGACATTGTAATGCCTGTCCAGCCTAAGCCCGTTCACTATCATTTCAGAGATGGTCTTGCTTTTTAATATATCCGAAAAGTTCGTTGTCCTGCCAAGAAGGGACTGGGAAATATCCGTTGGCACATTTATGGTCGAGCCGGATAAGATGGATGTCAGCGCCATTACGCTTTCAAGCCCTCTGGTTCCCTGCTGGGGAACAATTATAGTGGTTTCCGCTCTGAATATTTTCGGAACGAACAGGCTGAATATGAATGTAAGTACAAAAATAATAAGCGTGAAAGATATGATAAATCTTTTCCACCTGCTGATCACTTTAATATAATCCAGTAAATTGATCTCTTCTTCTTGCATGTTCATCTGTTCACGCTCGGGTCCCACTGGGGACCGGAAACAATGTCCCTTGTGGCGTTCCTGGCATCCCTGAATCCGATAAGTATGCCAGCCGTGTCCGCCCAATCGGCAAACCATGACTGCGGAATGTATATAACATCGCCCGGCATTATCTCCGGGTTTTCAGAGTCCCTTTCCCATGTAAGATATTTATTCACTTTTACTTTAATAACCACCGGATGTGCAGGATCTCCCCGTATTATACCTATATTATCCGTCGCGGCAAAACGGGTGAATCCTCCCGCGCTTCCAATGTAATCCGCCACACCTGCGCCTTCAATGTATCTTACGGGTCCCGGCCTTAAAACATAGCCAAGAACATATACCTGGATAAACTTCTGCGGAACAACCACGGTATCCCCGTCTTTAAGTATTATATTCTGCCCAATATCGCCGTTATTTTCCACTTTGAAAAAATCCACGACTTGCGATTGTCCGCTCCGCTTTACGGCGATCTGGCTCAAGCCCGCGTATGGCGTAAATCCTCCGGCAAGGTTAATAAAACTTATGAGCCTGCATTCTTCCGGATTCCCGTCCGGAATCCCGTACATTCCCGGCCTTACTACTTGGCCTAAAACATAAACCTTTACGGGCTTTGGATTCTTAATAAGCACTGTTACCTGGGAATTTTGAGTATATGCTTTAAGGCCTTTTTTAATAAGATTTTCCAGCTCTTTTGTTGTAAGGCCTTCCACTTTTATAACACCCACAAGAGGAACAAATATTCGGCCGTCGCGCGACACAGTTACTGAATGCGTGTCCTGAACACCGGTAGTAACAACTGTCTGCGCCTGTGTTGTAATTGCGGGGTTTACTATAAGTATGTCGGGATTTTCGCTGTTCCACGCGTGGATCTCCAGTGTGTCGCCCGGACCGATAATATAAGAGCTTTGGTCCACTTCGGGGCAGTACACGTCTTGTGCAGTTGTTAAACTGAAAAAGGCCGATAAAATAATAAAAAAATATACGTATTTCTTCATTTTACAAGTTCCGAGGCATGAACGAATTTTATCCCGTTCTTTGAATATTCCGGCATAAGCCTGGACAGCACCGAAATTGTCGCCCTTCTTGTGGCATGCCCGATCCCTATTGCGTATCCCCTGTATCTTGCCATTGTCACAAGCGTTCTGAACCGATCTTCGATCTCGGATTCTTTTGTCGTTCCGTCAAGAAAAATATTGTTTTCACCTGATCTGATATTATGATTTTTCGCGTATTTAAGCGCGATGGAATTTCTGCTTGTCCTGCTGTCCACAAAGAACATTTTAGGATCTATTGAGCTAAAAACCGCTTTCATAACCCTTTCATCCTCTGTTGCTTTTGATCCCATATGATTATTGAAGCCGACCGCAAGTTTAACACTAGAAAAGTCTTCTAGCACCAGCTTTTTTATTTCATTGTCATTGCTTGCGCAGTTTATCATTCCGCCGTAATTCCTGGAGTACCTGCTGTTTTTGGGTTCCATCGGCAAATGAAGGATCACCTGAATTCCGGCTTTTCTGGCTCGTTCGGCTATTTTAAATGATGTTGGAAGGCAGGGAATTATTCCTATGGTTAACGGCTGCTTTATTGAAAATATCGCCGCGTAATTGGACAGGTCGCTGCCCGCGTCATCAAGTATTATCGCGATCTTCGCCTTCCTTTTTTTTATTTCTTTAGCTTCTTTTGTGGCAGGCGCGGGGACTTCTTCCCGGGCGATATATTCTTCAACTTCTTCTGTTTCAAAAGAAATGTTTTTTCGGAAGCTGTAGATGGAAATGATCAGGTCAAGAGAGAATATCACCAATAAAACAACGACTACCATCAGCCCGATCAGGAATTTAAGCCTTTTGTCCCCGGTGATTTTTTGCCAATCTATCAAGACGCACTCGCTTTATTTGCTTTCCTCTTTTTATTGATATCGGTCTTTACGCTCATTTCCTTTAATACCTCAATTGCCTTTTTTAGCTGGGGATCTTTATTTGCATCCGTGTTCTTCTCTTCACTTTCGGTTATTTCCGCGGCTTCAGAGGTTGGTATTTCCACGATATAATCAGGTTCGATCCCCTTCTTTGTAATGTCCGTGCCGTTCGGTGTAAGGTATTTTGCCACTGTAATAAGCACGGCGGAACCGTCTTCCAGCTGTTTCATGTTCTGCACGCACGCTTTTCCGAACGTATTCGTTCCGACAAGCTTCGAGATATGGTTATCATGTAAAGCTCCCGCAAGTATTTCGGATGCAGATGCGCTCGAATCATTTATCAGCATAACGGACGGTTTTGTCCATATGACATTGCCCATGCTGCTTATTGTTTCTTTTTTACCTTCCCTGTCTATAGTGTAAACAATTACGCCGTCTTTAATGAACATGCTTCCTATTTCGATCGCGTTCTGGAGCAGGCCGCCGCCGTTATCTCGAACATCAATGATCAAGCCTCTTGTGATTTTTGAATTTAAGTATCTCAGAGCTTTTTCCATTTCATCGCTCGCGCTTTGATTTTCAAATGTATTCAGCTTGATATAGCCTATATCGCCTTTTAAAATTTCCGTCTCAACGCTCTTAATGACTATCTTTTCTCTTGGTACCTTATAATCCTTCGTTTCCCTTGCCGTACCCCTTAATATTGCCAGCGTCACAATGGAACCCCTTGGTCCCCGTATAAGGCCTACCGCTTCATCCAGAGCCATGTCTTTTGTCGGTTTGCCGTCGATCTTCATGATCTTGTCCTTTGGCTTTAACCCGGCTTTCCACGCTGGAGTGTCTTTCATGGGAGATATGATCATTACCTGTTTATCTTTTATGCCGATATATATTCCAATTCCGCTGAACGATCCGGATAACCTGATTTTCATTTCCTTAAACGCCATAGGATCCAGGAATCGACTGTAAGGATCGTCCAGTGAATCAAGAAGCCCTCTAATTGAGCCGTAAATGAGCTTGTTGTTGTCCAGGTCCTTTTCAACAAAATCATTTTTTACCGTGTCCAGAACCTGAAGATATATGTTCAATCTTGACTCAAGATCATCCGCCGCCTTTGCTCTTTTTATTTCTCCGGTAAAAAACAAAGCGGCCACTGTCATAGTCAAAACCAACAATACGATCCATTTCTTATTCATTCAATTTCCCCCTTCAGATCAGATAGGAAAGCGGGTCCATTGGCCTTCCATTATATCTTACTTCAAAATGAAGATGGGGCCCTGTTGAAAAACCCGTGCTTCCAACCAGCCCGATCACCTGCCCTTTGTCAATTTTCTGTCCTGCCTGCAGGTATATGCGGGACATGTGTCCGTAAACGGTCGTGTAACCTCTTCCATGGTCCACTACCAGAGCTTTCCCGTAACCGTCCCACCAACCGCTGAATATTACCTCGCCGCTATCCGCGGCAACTATCGGCACTCCATATGGCGCGGCAATATCCAGGCCAGTATGCAGATGGAACCCGCCCCAGATGGGATGCCTTCTGTACCCGAACTTTGAGATCAGTCTTCCTTTTAAAGGCCAGATAAATCTGCCGGTGCTTACATATTTTGTAGCGCCGCGCGATTTTATGAACTTTTCTATCTCATTGCTGCTGGCTTCCAGCTGCCTTATCCTGCGCTCGTATTCTTTTCTTCTTGCGCGCAGGGACTGATACATTCTTTCTTTTTCCCTGCTATTATACGATATCTCTGTTTTTTCGACTTCTATAACTTTTACAAGACCCTTGATCTCTGAATTCGCTTCTTCAAGCTGGGACCTTGTCCTTTTGATCGTCTCAACCTGTTCTTTAAAATTCTGTATTAAAGCGGCATCCCTTCCAATTATGCGCCCGAAATAATACGAGCGGTTAATGAAGTCGGACATGGATTTTGACGCGAAAATTAAATCAAGTATCCCGCCTGTCCCGCTTTTATATACTTCCACCGCCCTGTGCTTAAAATTAACGCTTTCCTTGTCTATCTTCTGTTCTGCTTCGGAAAGCTCGTTTTTCAGCTCTCCTATCATCTTTTTATTGACCGTTATTTTTTGCTTTGCCTCGTTCAGGTTCTTCTGGGCGCGCTTAAGTTTTGTCCTTATAACATAAAGACTGCTCAAAGCTTTTTGCTCCTGAACTTTGGTCGTCTTTAACTTTTGTTTCTGGTAATCGATCTCAGTTTGTATGTTTTGAAGCTTCCTCTGCTGATCGCTTAGCTCTTCGCAAAAAGAGCCGGAAAAAACCAGAAAAAATAAAGCAAAAAATACGGTTTTTTTCACATTAAAACGAGGAATTATGATAGCACAAAATCGTTCATTATCCAAGCGGGTCAGCTTATGACGAGAGCATTCTGTTCGTTCTTCGTTTTCTATGATAGGTAATAGCAAATCTGTGGGCTTCATCCCGTATCCTTCTAAGCAGCCTCATGGCAGGCACGTTTTTATTCAGTCTTATCGGATTTTTCCAGCCCGGCAAATACACTTCTTCCAGTTTTTTGGCCAGTGCCGCTATAGCCGGCGACTTTGGTGCAAAACGCCTCGCGGCGTTCAATTGAGGCTTTCCGCCGTCAATAAGTATGAGGTCGGGCAGGGGTAATTCATTTGCAAGTGCTCCGTGATAGCGCCTTCTCACTATTTCTGAGATGCCGGCTACATCATTCATCCCCTTTATCCACTTGATCTTGAATTTTCTGTAATCCGATCTAAGCGGCGAGCCATTTTCAAAAGCTACCATTGATCCGACCGTTTCAGTTCCCATTGTAGTTGATATATCAAATGCCTCGATCCTGTACGGCGGTTTTTTCATGTCCGTAATTTTTTCCAGATCGACCAGTGTGCCGTAAATTTCTCCTTCGGTCTTCAGCTTTTCATCCAGGATCAATTTGGAATTTTCCAGCGCCATTTTAAATAATCCCTTTTTAAGGCCTTTTTTCGGTCCCTCTAAAATAACTTTTGCCTTCTTAATTTTAATTAGCGCGCCTTCCACAAGTTTCCTGCTTTGCGAGTTGACTTCAGCAACGATCTCATCAGGTATATATGTAGCCGAAGAATAATATTGTATGAGCGAGCTTACTAATATATCTTCATCTTTGTTCTTTATGTTCTTAATGAAGAAAGATTCCTTGCCTGTAAGTTTTCCACCCCTTATTTGAAGCACCAATATCAGCGCGTAATTCCCGAATACCGAAGCGGTGAAAACATCGATGTTCTTTTTCTCGGGAGTAACTATCTTCTGTTCCTCAAAGATCCTTTCAAAAAGCTTTATCTTGTCCCTTATCCTTGCCGCCGATTCATATTCTTTCGATGCGGACGCGGCGGCCATTTCCTTCTTAAGCTTATCTATGGCAAGTTCATACTTCCCTTCCAGGAAGTACTCGATGTCCCTGCAAGACTTATAATATTCTTCTTTTGACACATCCTTTGCGCATGGAGCGAAGCATTTGCCCAGGTGGTAGTAAAAGCACGGTTGCTGCCTTTTTTTATAATTTTTGCACCATCTTATCTGGAACAGCCTTTTTATGATCTTAATGATGTCGCGCACCGTCTGTCCCCTGTAAGGCCCGAAATATTTCGCGCCGTCATCAAGCACCTTCCTGACGGTCAAAAGCCTTGGCCATTCTTCGTTAATGGTAAGTTTTAGATAGGGATATTGCTTATCATCCCTCAGCAACACATTATATTTCGGCCTGTGTTTTTTAATAAGGACTGCCTCAAGGATCAGGGCCTCAAGCTCGTTTGAGGTTACTATAAAATCCACGTCTGATATGTAAGGTGCTATTTTGGAATCGGTCCTGAAATGCGAAGGCACTCTTTTAGCAATGGATATCGCCTTGCCGATATAGATGATCTTGCCCGATTTATCTTTTATTAAGTAAACGCCTGGCTTATTTGGAAGTCGCTGCAACATTCAAATTTATTGTTGCGGAAATATCTGCGGCATATTTGACCGGAACTTTATATTTTCCAATGGATTTTATCGGTTCATCCAGATGTATCTTTTTTTTATCGATCTCAAGTCCCGTTATTTCATATATTTTTTTAGAAATATCCGCGGATGTCACGGACCCGAACAATTTCCCGTTCTCCCCGACATCTGTCATTATCTCGATCTCAACATTGTTCACCTTTGACGCCAATTCTTTTAATACAGTTTTATCCTGTTCTTCTTTTTCTTTTTTTGATTTTAGTCTTGTTTCAAGTAATTTTAACGCGGGCTCCGTTGCTACGACCGCGAGTCTTTTTGGGAAAAGATAATTCCTTGCGTACCCGTCGGATACGTCCTTTACCGCATCCGCGTCTGATACTCTTTCAACATCCTTTAAAAAGATGACTTTCATTATTCGACCGTGTAAGGCAGCAGTCCAACATGCCTTGCCCTTTTAATTTCTTTCGCGATCGCTCTCTGGTGCTTGGAACAGCATCCAGATCCTCTTTTTGTCATTATCTTGCCTCTTTCGCTTACGAATTTCCTCATTTGCTCCAGGTTCTTGTAATCCGGTGTGTTTTTATCCGCGCAGAAAACACAGACCTTTTTCCTTCTTTTCTTAAAAGGCTTTTGTTCTTTATCGTCTCTTTCTCTTCTTTTATCTCCCAATGTTCATCCTCCTTTAGAACGGGACATCTTCTTGAGCTGTGCCTTCCGCTTTGGGATCGCTCGGTTTCTGAGTTACCGCGTCTTTTCTGCCCAGCATTTGCATGCCGTCCGCGACTACTTCCGTCATGATCTTCTTCTCGCCGTTCTTTTCATACGGCCTTATCTGCAGCCTTCCTTCGATCGAAACGGGCCTTCCCTTTTTAAGGTATTCACCGCATATTTCCGCGAGACGCCTCCAGGCAACTATATTGATAAAATCCACTTCTTTTGCTTCTGATTTTGCCGAAGGCCTGTTTACGGCAATTGTGAACCTTGCAACCGGTATGCCGCTTGGCGTATACCTAAGATCCGGGTCCTTTGTTAAATTCCCTATTAAAAATCCTTTGTTATACATTAGAAAGGCAGCTCGCTTTCTTCTTCCACAGGCAGTTCATCCAGGCCAGGGATCTCATCGTTCACTTTTTCGGTGGCAGGTGCGGATGCTTCCATCTTCTGTTCGGTCCCAAGCATCTTTATGGTCCTTGCCACGACTTCCGTAGCCCATTTTCGCGCGCCGGCCTCGTTCTCGAACGTTCTTATCTGTATCCTGCCTTCCACAAGCACTAATTTACCCTTTTTCAGGTATTTGCCGCATATGTCCGCCAGGTCCCTCCAGGCGACAATATCAATATTATCAACCTGTTTGGGCATTCCTTCTTTCTCGAACCTGTCAACTTCCATCTGAAACTTCGCGACCTGTACCCCTTCAACCGTGAACCGGACATCCGGGTCGTTCATAAGCTTTCCAACAAGTATTATCCTGTTCAGGTTTGCCACCTACGTTGCTTCCCCCTCTTTAAGGATCGATGGCTCAATTTCCACTTTATCCTCAATTATCGGCGGTTTGTGTTGCCTTGCAATCATTACTGAATACCTCGCCACTTCTTCCGATACATTTAATAGTGCTTTGATCTCGTTCGGGGTCTTGCTTTCTCCGTTGAAAGTAATTAACACATAATTGCCTTCCGTTGAATTTTTTAATTTTTTAACTCTGCTTGCCAGCTTCTTCATGCCCCACTTGGTAATATTTATGTCAGTTCCACCGGTATCTTTTATCTTCTTTTCGATCTTTGCCACAGATGCGTCAATTTTATCCTCTTTAATAATGGGATTAAATATAATTATCGCTTCATATAACTTCAAATTTTTCCCTCCTCCATCATGTAGAAACGAAGGAGAAGTATATCATACACTTTATGGTTTAGCAAGGTTAATAATATGAACCGATTTTT